>ERZ504995.107-NODE-107-length-10846-cov-3.270596_pt1 | contig 10846 bp, 9 predicted proteins | sample MGYA00514197_ERZ504995 | MGnify/ENA primary metagenome ERZ504995 (study PRJEB26094, sample SAMEA4028455) | Ovis aries | biome: host associated; feature: stool; material: fecal | place: Italy | collected 2012 | study: EMG produced TPA metagenomics assembly of the...
GATCTACACAAGGAGTATCGTCGGCAGCGTCAGATGTGTATAAGAGACAGGGCCACCGGGGCCACCGGGCAACCAGGGTAACCCGGGTAACCGGAAGTGACGGCGGTCAGGCCGGCCCGTCTGCCGGGCCGGCCTGTCCCGACACCAGCAACGCACGGACCCGGTCCAGGCGGTCCAGCCACCACCGGGTGCGTTCCGGTGACGCGGCGAAACGTTCCAGCAGGTCTCCGGAAACCGGAACATCCCGCACGGCCAGGGCCCCGCCGTCGGGCAGCAGCGGTTCATTGGTCACATCACCGGCCATCAGGGACAGGGTGCCCAGCCCGCACGCGTAGGGCAGTTCCGGCAGCGCGGCGGCCAGAGCGACGCCGGTGCGGATGCCCACGGAGGTGTCAATGGCCGAGCTCACCACTGCCGGCAGCCCGGCCTGCTTCACTATTTCCACTGCCCGGCGCACTCCGCCCAGCGGGGCGGCCTTGATGACAATCAGGTCCGCGGCGTCTTCCCGCGCAACCTTCAGCGGATCCGTTTCCTTGCGTACACTTTCATCCGCTGCGATCAGGACCGGTACACCGCGGCGGCGCAGCTCTGTGCGCACCGCGCGCAGCCCGTTTATGCCGGCCACCGGCTGTTCCGCGTACTCCAGGCCGGCCTCGGCCAGCCGGCTCAGCGTATCGACGGCGGTGGGAATGTCCCAGCCTGCGTTGGCATCCACGCGGATCCCGGCCCCGGGCAGCAACCTGCGCACTTCCGCCACCCGGGCGAGATCCTCCGCCGGGGACTGTCCGGCTTCGGCCACCTTCACCTTGACGGCGGACACTGACCCGAACCGGGCCAGCACCGCTTCGACCTGGCCCACATCCACCGCCGGGACGGTCCCGTTGACCGGAATGGAGGTTCTGCACGGCTCCGGGTACCCCTGCTGCGCGGCTTCGAGGGCGGATGCCAGCCAGGGAACAGCTTCGGCATCCGCGTATTCCGGGAACGGGGAGAACTCGCCCCATCCGGCCGGTCCGTGCAGCAGCAGGGCCTCTCGGTGCAGGATGCCGCGGAATTTCACCCGCATGGGAATGGAAACCACACGGGCGCTTTCACGCAGGACGGAGGGCTCCGGATTTATCCAAGTCGACACCCTGCCAGCCTACGCTTTGCCGCCCTGCACCCGCCCTGGCCGGGCCGCTCAGGCAACCACCAAGATGATGTGGCAATCTGGAACCAATGGATACTCGCAATTTGCTGGCACAGCGCTCCCGGGCACAACGCCCGGCTGCGCATAATCCGGCGCTCTTCCTCTTTGCCGCTCTGTGCTGCGCTGCAGGCGTAGCCGTGACGTATTGGTTTTTTGTCCGGACAACCACCGGGCAGCTGGCTGACGAGTCGGCGTTTCAGGAAGCCGAACTGATCGCTGCCGGCAATCATCTGCCGGTGATCAGCTTCCTGGACAATCTGCCCCTGATCTCGGTGTTCATCGCCGGAATAGTGGTGGTGTTCGTGTCCATCCTGCGGCAGCGCCTTTCCCCGGCGGTCATTGCGCTGGGCACATTCGCGGCGGCAAACATCAGCAGCCAGCTGCTCAAGCGGCTGGTTCTGGACCGGCCGGACCGCGGCGTCCTGACGCTGGACTTTAATTCCCTGCCTTCCGGGCACACCACGCTGGCTGCATCGGCAGCAGCGGCGGTCTTCCTGCTGGCCGCCCCGCGCTGGCGGCCGCTGGCAGCGTTCTGGGGCGGTTGTTACGCGATCCTCGCGGGCGCCGCCACGTTCCTCAACAGCTGGCACCGGCCGGCCGACGTCGTCGCCTCGCTCCTGGTGGTCTCGGCCTGGACCCTGATCGGGGGCCTGGTCATGATGCGGACCAACCCGGAGTGGAACCTGTGGCCCGCGTCCGGTCGGGGACAGGGCACGGCACGGGCGGTTACGCTGCTTTGCGCCATTCCCGGGACCCTCGCCGCCCTGGCCAGCCTTGGCCTGTATTTCTACGCCCGCTGGGATGCCGCGCCCATTGCCACCGCCGCACCCCTGTACTTCTGGGCGGGCCTGGCCCTGATAGCGGGCGTAGGCCTGCTGATCAGCGCCCTTGCCTGCTGGCTTTTCAGCCAGCAGGCCGGCGATCCGGCGCGGCGCTAGCGGACCTGCCGGGTTTTCCCTTGGGAACCCAGCACCAGAGGACGACGGCGCCGGCCAGTCCCAGCAGTGCGGTGGCCGCAATGCCGGCGGAGAGGGAGACCAGTGCGGTCACACCGGCGAGGATTCCCGGCCCGCCCATGTTGCCCAGATCGGCCAGCAGCCGCCAGATGCCCAGGAACTGCGGGCGGCCCGGCGAGGGTGAAAAGTCCGCTCCGAGGGTCATGACAATCCCCGAGCCGATACCGTTGCCGAAGCCGATCAACAGGGCTGCCAGCAGCAGGCCGGTGGCGTCGGTGGCCAGTGGCAGCAGTCCCAGCCCCACGCCCATTACGAGCATGCACGGCACGGCCACCGAACGCCTCCCCCAGGTGTCCATGGCTTTGCCTGCGGGGTAGAAAATCAGCATGTCGATGGCGCCGGACAGCCCGTAGATCAGCGCCGTCTGGGTGGGGTCCAGGCCAATGTGCTGGCCCCAGAGCGGAATGACTGCCTGGCGGGTGGCCCGCACCGCGGCGATCAGCAGTATGCCAATGCCGATGGTTCGGAACACCCGGGCATGGCTGCGCAGGATCGCCCGGACGGTGGGAGTGGGCACCGCCGCGGCCGCCGCGGCAGTGCCGGGTCCGGGCCGGGTGCCGTTTCGCTTGGCGGCCGCACGGACGGACAGGTCCGGCACGGTGAGGCTGAGCAGCCCCGCACCCACGGCGGCGGCTGCCCCCACCCAGTAGGCGCCCGCGGTACCGAGGAAGTGGATGGCTCCGGCACCTGCGAAGGGACCGATGAAGACCCCGATCCGGTTCACCCCGCCCAGGGTGGACAGCGCCCGTGCACGGAAATGCAGTGGTACGGCCTCCGTCAGGTAGCTCTGGCGGGCGAGCCCGAAGACCGATCCGGCCATACCGGTCATAAAAACGGCGAGTGCGAAGACCCAGAGGACGGGAACCGATGCCGCCAGGATCATGGCGAGGGCGCACCACGCCGCTGCGGCCGCCAGGGCCCACTTTTCCCCGAACCGCGTGGTGACCACCGTGGCCGGGACGTTGGTCAGGAGCGATCCCACGCCGGTGAGGGTAATTACCAGGGCGGCCAGGGCTACGGTGGCGCCGAGGCCCCGGGCGCTGAGTGCCACTACGGGCAGGATGGCTCCGGTTGCCAGTCCGTAGAGCAGGGTGGGCCCGTAGGCCGGAACGGCAATACGTCGAAGGCTGAAATCATCCGCTGGCACGGCCTCAGACTATCCCCCGCACCGGCAGTGTCCTGTCCGGACTACCGTTTCAGCCATTTCCATTTCGCCAGGGTCCGCAGCCGGGTGAGCAGCGCGCGGGACTGTTCGGGGCCGTACGGCAGGATGGGAATGGCCTTGGTCATGTCCACTGACGCCTGGTCCATGGCGCTGCGGGTCACGGCGACGGCGGTGCGCATTTTGTTCATCTGCGTGGACACGAAATCCACGGTGACGGGTTTGCCGTGGCCCGGCACGAAGACCGTATACAGGTCCTCCAGCGCGGTGACCTTGCCCAGGGTGCGGATCCATTCCTTCGGGAAGGAATCCTCGAACTGCGGATCGGCGCCCTGCTCCACCAGGTCCCCGGTGAAGAGCACGTCGCCCGCCCCCACCAGCAGGTCGTGGTCCGTGTGCCCGCGTCCCAGATGGAAAAGCGTCACCGAAATGCCACCCAGGTCCAGATCCACCGGGGCGTTTTCCACCAGCTTGGTAGGCCCGGTGATGGCAGTGTGCTCGCCCATGGCCGAGGCCATTTCCGGTTCCGTGTCGGCGGCCTGCGGACGATGGTCCTCACCGTTTTCAAGGATGCTTGCGGCGCACCCGGCGGTGCCCCAGATATCCTCGACGCCGCGGGCCAGCATCAGCGTGTTCCCGAAGTAGTGGTCGAAGTGGGCATGCGTGTTCACTGCGGACAGCGGCAGGTCCGTCAGCTGCCGTGCTGCCGCGTGGATTTCCTCTGCCATCACCGGGCCGGCACCGGTATCGATTAGCAGGGCACGCTCGTCGCCGATCACCAGGCCGGTGTTCACGGCGTACGCCTCGTTGCGCCGCACCCAGATCCGGGGGGCAATTTCCATCCAGCCCGCGGTGCTCACTGCGGGCTGGTGCGGTGTTTCGGTCATGTCAGCTTTCCCTTTCGCCGGCCTTCTCCAACCTACCGCGGGTAGGGATTCGGGGCACGTATTACAGGTCTGCGAGGACCCTGCCCGGGTTTTCAACGGCGTCCGCCACGTACCGCAGGAAGCCTCCGGCCGTACCGCCGTCGCACACCCGGTGGTCGAAGACCAGAGTCAGCTCCGTCATCTTGCGCACGGCCAGTTCGCCCCGGACCACCCACGGTTTGTCGATGATGCGGCCGACGCCGAGAATGGCGGATTCCGGGTAGTTGATGATTGCTGCGCTGCCGTCCACACCGAACACTCCGTAGTTGTTGAGGGTGAACGTGCCCGAGGTCAGCTCGGCAGCGGTGGCCCGGCCCGCCTGCGCCGATGCCGTGAGCCTGCGGATTTCGGTGTCCAGGTCTCGGGTGGACAGGCTGTCCGCGCGACGGACTGCGGGGACCATCAGTCCGCGGCCGGCCTGGACAGCAATGCCCAGGTTGATACCCTCGAAGGCCTCTATGGCGGCGTCGGGGGCATCGGCGGAAAGGCCGTCAGTGCCCGTTCCACCGGGAACGTATCGGGTGTTGAGTTCCGGGAATCTGCGCAGGCCGGCCAGGGTGAAGCGGGCTAGGAAGGCCAGCAGCGAGGGGACCTCGCCGCCGCCGCGTCCGAGGTCGCTGCGCAGCTCCATCAGCGCCGTCGCGTCCACGTCCACCCAGACGGTGGCCTCCGGGATCAGGGCACGGCTGCGGGTGAGGTTCGCAGCCACCGTTCGGCGCACGCCGCGCACGGGGGTGCGGGCAGCGACCTGCAGCCCGGTCCGCGGGTCAAGGGGTGCGGCGCTGCCGTCCGGGCCGGAGACCTTGGTCCCGGCCGCGGATGCCGTGGTGTCGACCGGGCCGGATGCCGTGGTGTCGGCCGGCCCGGAGACGGCGCCGACCAGCGCGGTCGTGGAAACCCCCGCCGGCGTCCGGAATGACGACTCACCCTGGACGGGTACCGTGCGCAGTGCTGCCTGGACGTCGCGGCGCAGGATCAGTCCGTCCGGGCCGCTGCCGCTGAGATCGGCCAGCCGCAGGCCTGACTCACGTGCCATCCTCCGGACCAGCGGCGAGATGCAGCGCGGTGCGGCGGATTGGGGCGGATTCATCTGGAGGGCAGGCCGTGGGGGACTTTTCGGAGGCCTGGTACGGCGTGCCGTCTTCGCTGCTTCCGGAGTCCCGTAGCCGATCAGCACGTTCCCGGAACCCGCCTTCTCCTCCTGCCGGTAGGCCTCCCCTGCCGATGACACCGCCGCTTCCACGGTTCCCACGGCAGCGGCGGTTTCCAGCCCGGCGGCCGGTGCAGCACCGCCCGGCGCAGTGTCCGCCGGGGCAGTGTCCACCGAAATAAGCGGCCGCCCAACGTCCATGCTTTCGCCGGCATTGCCGTGCAGCTGCGCCACGCGGCCGGCATACGGCGACGGGACCTCGACCAGGGATTTGGCCGTCTCCACTTCAGCCACGGGCTGGTCCACCGCGACGGAGTCCCCCACCGCAACGAGCCAGCTGACCAGCTCGGCTTCGGTCAGCCCCTCGCCCAGATCCGGCAGCAGGAAGGTTCGCACGCTCACAGGTGGCCCTCCGAACCGGTATCCACAGCCGCGGTACCCGCGGCAAGGGAACCCCCGGCAAGGGAATCCCCGGCAAGCACATCCGCGCCGTCGCCCGGTTCATCCCACTGCAGCTCATCCACCGCGTCCAGAATCCGGTCCACGCCGGGCAGGAACCAGTGTTCCAGTTTGGGAGCCGGGTACGGCACGTCGAATCCGGTCACGCGCCGCACCGGGGCGGCCAGGGAATGGAAGCAGCGTTCGGAGACACGGGCTGCGATCTCGGAGGCAACGGAGGCAAAACCCGGCGCTTCGGCAATCACCACGGCCCGGCCCGTGCGGCGGACCGAGGCGTCCACGGTGGCGTCGTCATACGGAACAATCGAGCGCAGGTCGATCACTTCCAGGGACCGGCCTTCAACCTCGGCAGCAGCCGCTGCCGCCAGGGCTGTGGATACGGAGGGTCCGTAGGCAATCAGTGTGGCATCGGTACCCGGCCGGGCCACCGCCGCAGTACCGATGCCGCCGGCAGCGCTCCGGCCCGTCTGCACCGCATCATCCGCCGCACGGCGCAGGCCGGCAAGATCCACTCTCTCCTTGGTCCAGTACAGCTTTTTGGGCTCCAGGAAAATCACCGGGTCATCGAGGCGGATGGCTTCGCGCAGCAGCGAATAGGCATCCGCCACGGTGGCGGGGGCCACTACGGTGAGGCCCGGGGTGTGGGCGTAGTAGGACTCGGAGGAATCACAGTGATGTTCCACCCCGCCGATCCCGCCGGCATAGGGAATCCGGATCACCATCGGAAGCTTGATCCGGGCCTTGGTCCGGTTCGGCATTTTGGCCACGTGGCTGACTATCTGCTCAAACGCGGGATAGGCAAAAGCATCGAACTGCATCTCCACCACCGGGCGCAACCCGTTCATGGCCATTCCCACGGCCATGCCCACAATGCCCGATTCAGCCAGCGGGGTATCGAAACAGCGCTCGGCCCCGAACCGCGCCGTCAGGGAATCCGTGATCCGGAAGACCCCGCCCAGCGGCCCCACGTCCTCGCCGAACATCACCACCGTGGAATCGGCAGCCATCTCATCAGCGAGGGCGGTATTGAGTGCCTTCGCGAACGTCAGCGGCGCGTTGTCGGTGCTGTCCGCGGTGTCGGCGGCCTGCCGGGTGCCCGGCCGCGCCTCCGTTGTTGTTGCTGCCATGATGTGTGCCCTTCCGTGGGGAGTCAGCGCGTGGCGCCGGTGTCGCGGGTGTCCGGCTCCACGGCTGCGGCGTCGCGTTCCAGTTCGCTGCGCAGCAGCTCGGCCTGTTCCGCCAGCTGGGGAGTCCGGCGGCTGTAAACGTGCTCGAACAGGGCCATCGGTTCCGGCTCGACGTCGGCATTCAGCCCGTCGCGCATGGCGGTCGCGACGGTCTCGGCGTCGGCTGCCAGCCCGGCCTCGGCGGCGTCGTCGAGCAGACCCGACGAGCGCAGAAAGGTCCGGATCCGCAGCAGCGGGTCCAGGGGTTCCCACCGCTGCACCTCGTCGGCCGTGCGGTACCTGGTGGCGTCATCGGCGTTTGTGTGGGGCTGCATCCGGTAGGTGTGGGCCTCCACCAGCGACGGACCGCCGCCTTCGCGTGCCCGCCGCACTGCAGCGCCCAGCACGGCCAGGAGGGCGGCGACGTCGTTCCCGTCCACCCGCTCTCCCGGCATGCCGTACCCCACTGCCTTATGTGCAAGGGAGGGGGCAACGGTCTGGCTGCGCAGCGGCACGGAAATCGCGTACTCGTTGTTCTGGACAAAAAACACCACGGGCACATGGAAGACCGCGGCAAAGTTCAGCGCCTCGTGGAAGTCGCCCTCGCTGGTGGCACCGTCACCGCACAGGGCCAGCACCACGGTGTCTTCACCCTTCAGTTTCGCTGCGTGGGCAACGCCGACGGCGTGGAGCAGCTGGGTGGCCAGCGGCGTCGCCTGCGGGGCCACCCTGTGTTCGTAGGGGTCATACCCGCTGTGCCAGTCCCCGCGGAGCAGGGTCAGCACCTGCAGGGGATCCACGCCGCGGGACATCACGGCCACGGAATCCCGGTAGGTGGGGAAAAGCCAGTCCCGGGCCTGCAGCACGGCGGCGGCTGCCACTTGGCATGCCTCCTGCCCGTGCGAGGACGGGTACACGGCCAGCCGGCCCTGCCGGACCAGGGCGTTGGCCTGGTCGTTGACCCGCCGCCCGGCCACCAGCCGCGCGTAGGCGTCCAGCAAGCTGTCGCCGGAGGGCAGCGGATAGCGTTCATCGCTGTGCTCCGCCCCGTCGGCATCAATCAGCCGGACGGGAACCGGGGACGGAAGAAGTCCGGTGTCTGCGGCGAATCCCCGGGATGGGGGAAACCCGGTGTGCCGCGGCGTCGAGATGGTCATCAGAGAGCCTCCGTCCGTGAGTGCCTGCGGCACCTTTGCACGCGGGTACTACTGTCTAGCCAGTATGCTGACCGGCGCTCATCAGGGGCCAGCATTCCCGGAAATCTTGGACGGAAAGCTCCGCTGCGGGTACTCTGATGGACACCTTGCAAATGTGACGCAGATTACTTGGGGAAAGCGTGGACATTATGACAGCAGCTCCGGCGGTACTGGATGAAACAGACCGGAAAATCCTGGCAGTGCTGCGCTCCGACGGGAGGGCATCCTTTACGGCCGTTGCGCAGGCGGTACACATTTCTCGGGCGCATGCCTATTCGCGGATTGCCCGGCTGACCGAATCGGGCGTACTCAGCCGCTTCACCGCATTGGTGGATCCGGAAAAGGCAGGATTGGGCTCCTCGGCCTATGTGACGCTGAAAGTCCGCCAGCACGCCTGGCGGGAGTTGAAGGACCGCCTCAGCGAGGTGCCGGAAATCCACCACATCGCCCTGGTGGGAGGGTCCTTCGACGTCATTGTGCTGGTACGGGCCGAGGACAACGTCCACCTGCGCCGGGTTATTTTCGACCAGCTGCAGTCCATGCCCGGAGTGCTGGACACCCAGACGTTCCTGGTCTTCGAGGAACGCGACACCCGCTGAGGGCTGTCAGTCGAAAAGTTCCGCGCCGACAAAGCTCCCTTCCCGTGCGCCCGGCGGAACCGCGAACACGGCGGAGCCCACCGGCGTCGTCCATTCGTTGAGGATGTCCAGCTCGTCCAGCCGCCGCTGGATCGGCACGAACTGCCGGTCGACGTCGGCCTGGTAGGACACAAAGATCTGGCCCGAGTTGGAGACGCCGCTTTCCGCGCCGCCCGTGACAGGCGCGTCGTCATAGTTGTAGGGACGGCGGAATATCCGCTGCCGTTCATCCTCCGGACGGGCCCGGCGCATGTGCGCGGATTCGGCAATCACCGGAAAACCGAGACTGTTGCGTGCCGAGAAGTCCGGCTCGTCATGTTCGGTTCCGCCCGTCAGCGGAGCCCCGTCACTGAGCCGCCGGCCCACGGTTTCCTCCCGTCCCCTTCGGTCCAGTTCATCCCATGTATCCAGGTTCATGGCGATGCGCCGGATCACCACGGAGGTCCCGTCCTTCAGCCACGGTTCGATGCCCTCCCCGCCCCACACCACACGTTCGAAGGCGCCGCCTCGGGGGTTGGCGGTACCGTCCAGCTGGCCGAACAGATTCCGTGGTGTCTCCTCTGCGGGGTTGGAACGGGCGGCGCGCAGAAACCCCGTCTGGGTCCATCGAAGGGTCGCAAAGGAGCGGCTGTCCTTGAGCAGCATGCGCCGTGCGTGGGCCGCCGTCAGCGGGTCATCGGCGCACACCTGCAGCAGCAGATCTCCCCCGCTGTAGGCAGGCTCCAGCCGGTCAATTCCGAAGGCAGGCAGCGGTCGGAGCCAGGCGGGTGCCAGCCCCGGAGAAGCCAGCGCCACCAGCGCCGGACCGAACCCGAACGTCACCGTCAGCCGGGCCGGGCCTGCCGCCAGCTCAGGTTCCGTGTCAGCCAGCGCCGGCCGGCCCTGTGTCAGGGCGGCGGCGTCCTCGGACAGCAGCCGCAGCCAGGCGGCAAGCCGCTGCCGGGTTAGGCCCGGTTTCAGGTCCAGGCCCAGGAAGACGGCGTGGGTCTGGGCCGGCGTTTCGATGCCCGCCTGCCGCGGCCCGTAAAAGGGCACGACGTCGGAAGCGCCGGCTGAAGGGGCCGCGCCGGTCTCCGTGTTCTGCCCTTTCCGGCCGGCGGCATCCGGTTTGGTCCCGGCGGCGATCCCGGCTGCCGCCAGCGCTCCCAACCCAGCCGCTGCACCGCCGAATAACAGGTGCCGCCGCCTGACACCGCCGGAGGCCTCCTGTTCCGGCTTCTGCCCGTCTCCGCTGTGCTCGCTATGTTCGGGCTCGCCGTGGTCGGGCGCCACGCCCTCCGTGATGCTCATTCCCCGTGGTAGCTCTCATTGGCGCCGGAGAAGTCCTTAACGGTGGCGGTGAATTCCACAACGGTTCCGTCTTCCAGTTCCAGGTTGAGGATGACCTCGTCCCCGGCAAGGAGCGGTTCCGCCAGCCCCATCAGCATCAGGTGGTTTGCTCCGGGTTCCAGCGCAAAGTCCGCGCCAGCGGGGATGGTGAATCCGTCAGTGGTTTCGGCCATGGTGAACGTGCCGTCGGGACCCGCGACGGTCTCGTGCAGTTCAACCTTCTTGGCGGACGGCGACGTTGCCGCGACCACCCGGATATCTTCGGTGCCGTTGTTTGTGAGGACACCGAATGCCCCCGTCATACGGGATTCGGCAGCCTTCACCCACGGCTGGTGCACGGTCAGCGGAGAAGCGGATGCCGTCGCGGATTCCGTGGCGGATTGCGGACCGGATGCCGGAGCTGCTTCCGTGGCGGACGGAGCCTGGGTCTGCGCCCCTGCTGCTGGCCCCTCGGGTGCGGGGTCAGCGGCACAACCGCCCAACAGCAGTCCGGCCACCATTGCCGCAGCTTCGATACAGAACCGCACCGCGCCGATGGGGGCCTTGGGAACCTTTTTCCCGATGAGCACCATCAGGGTATCCCGGGGACCGCAGCCAAGAGCGGGAATCATATAG
>ERZ504995.108-NODE-108-length-10843-cov-4.057657_pt1 | contig 10843 bp, 9 predicted proteins | sample MGYA00514197_ERZ504995 | MGnify/ENA primary metagenome ERZ504995 (study PRJEB26094, sample SAMEA4028455) | Ovis aries | biome: host associated; feature: stool; material: fecal | place: Italy | collected 2012 | study: EMG produced TPA metagenomics assembly of the...
GAACATCATCAGGGACGGGGCGTACCAGCGGTTGATGGCATCCTGCGCCATCTCCTTCTGTGCGTCAGTGCCCCGGGCGAGTTCGAGCAGGATTTCAAAGCCCTGCCGCTGGTGAAAGGACTCTTCCTTGCAGATCCGCACCATCGCCCGGCCGTAGGGTCCGTAGGAAGCGCGGCACAGCGGGACCTGGTTGCAGATGGCCGCACCGTCCACCAGCCAGCCGATGGCGCCCATGTCCGCCCAGGACAGTGCGGGATAGTTGAAGATCGAGGAATAGCGGGCCTTGCCGGCAATCAGGTCTTCGGTCATCCGTTCCCGCGGGGTGCCCAGGGTTTCTGCGGCGGAGTACAGGTACAGGCCGTGCCCGGCTTCGTCCTGGACCTTGGCCATCAGGATGGCTTTGCGCTTGAGCGAGGGGGCACGGGAGATCCAGTTTCCCTCCGGCTGCATCCCAATGATTTCCGAGTGCGCATGCTGGGAGATCTGCCGGACCAGGGTCTTCCGGTATCCCTCCGGCATCCAGTCCCGCGGTTCCACCCGGGCATCAGCTGCGATCAATGCCTCGAACTGCTCTTGCCCGTCCATGCCTAACCCCGTTCAATAATTACCGACCGTTCGTTCAGGATATGGACGCGGGATGGGACCGTCAAGGGATCCGCTGCCGCCCGTCCGGCGCCCGCGGTTATGGAAAACTAGTGGTCTGGATAGTTTCCTCAGCGCAGAAGGAGTCATATGGGTATCCCCGAGCCCGACGCCGGACCGCCGGCCGTGGACGCCCTTGCCGCACGCCCCGCGGAGGACCCGGTCGAAGAGGACGGCGTTGATACCGCCACCGCGACCCACTCCGGCTCCGCAGCGGCACTGATTGTTCCAACACTCCTGGGCCTGCTTGGGTTTGTTGCCGTAGCAGCCGCCGTAACCTCGGAAGCGGCCACGGTTGCCGTCACCGCCCCGGGGCTGATGCTGGCCTTTACCGCGCTGGTGGTGGCCGGAATCAGTCCGCTGTACCTGCGGCGTCCCACGCTGCGCTCGCTGCGGCGCCCGGCCATCCTGCTGGCCGCCTGCCTGCTGGTGGAAGCGGCACTGTTCCTGGCGGCGTCGCATCTGGTCCTTTTCTCACTGCCTGCCCTGCCGCTGGCCCTGTGCGGCGGTGCCGTCCTGCTGGGCACCAGCCTGTGGGGCCAGTTCCGCAAGGGCCCGGCTCCGGACCCGGTGCTGCGCCCTCGCAGCGAACTGCCGCCCCGGCCCTTCGCTTCCACCCTGCTGGCCGTTGCAGTGAACTGGCTGCTCTTCCTGACGGCCGGCGCCGTCTGTGCCTGGTTGCTGCTGGGCGACTAACCCTCTAGCCGTCTAACTGTTCCGGCAGGAACAGTTCCTCGATCCGCCGGCCCAGCACGCGGGCCAGGCCAAAAGCCAGGGGCAGCGAGGGATCAAACCTGCCCTTTTCAATGGAAATGACCGTCTGCCGTGAGACCCCCAGGCGTTCCGCGAGCTGCACCTGCGACAACCCCAGCCGCACCCGCTCCTGCGCCACGCGGTTCTCCATTCCTAGGCGTTCCGGCGCCGGGCCGCGGCGTAGCGCAGCGCCCAGGCCGCCAGGCCGGCCGCGCAGAAGAGCGGAAGCGGGACTGTCCAGCCGGCCACAGCCTGCAGCACAACTCCCAAGGACACCACCACCATCACATCGGTGAAGGCGGCGGCAGCCGCATCCCGGGACCAGGAACGTTCGACGTCGGCAGCACCTGCGGCCTCGATCCGGCGGGTTTCGGCCGAATTCAGGACCAGCATCCAGAAGGCGACCCCCACCACGGGCCCCACTGCCGCGGCAAACACCGGCACGTACAGCGCCGGGTCCCCTCCGTTGCGCAGCGCCACCGCCCAGCCCAGGGCCGCTCCCGCTGCGGCACCGCCCGCCGTGCTCAATTTAATCCTGAGTCCGCGGGTCCGCCTGCCCGCTGTTTCCGTCGCCATGGCCGAAAGCCTGCCACCGACCCCGCCAAATGTAAAGGGTGCTTTACATTCCGGAGTGCCCGCTGCAGGACACCCGCCGGCTAAGCCGCGAGCATAAGCCCGGCGTGCGGCCCTTCGACACCGCCCCGCGGATGGATATATTCGAATCATGACTACTCCCCAGCCCCCGGTTGCCAAGAAAGTCCCTACTGAACGCACCCACCACGGCGATACGTTTGTGGATAACTATGAGTGGCTGCGGGAGAAGGAAAGCCCCGAGGTGGTGGCGCACCTGACCGCAGAGAACGATTACACCGCCGCGGTCACCGCAGACCAGGAAGAGCTGCGCAACCGGATCTTCGAGGAGATCAGGAACCGTACCGAAGAGACTGACCTCTCCGTCCCCGCCCGCAAGAAGGGCTGGTGGTATTACACCCGCACCGAGGAGGGCAAGCAGTACGCGATCCACTGCCGCACCGCCGCCCGGGACACCGGTGACCTGGCCGCCGACTGGACTCCGCCGTCGGTCCTGCCCGGAGTGCCGGTAGAGGGCGAACAAATCCTGATCGACGGCAATGCGGAAGCGGAGGGCAAGCCTTTCTTCTCCCTCGGCGGCCTGGCCGTAACCGAGGACGGTCACCTGCTGGCCTACTCCGAGGACAACGCCGGTGATGAACGCTTCACCCTGCGGATCAAGGACCTGCGCACAGGGGACCTGCTGCCGGACAGCATCCCCAATGTCTTCTACTCGCTTGCGTTCTCCCCCGATGGCAACCGCGTGTTCTACACCGTGGTGGATGACTCCTGGCGCCCCTACCAGGTCAAGGCCCATACCCTCGGCACCCCGGTGGAAGACGACGTCGTCATCTACCAGGAGGACGACATTGCCATGTGGACCGGCTTTGACCTTTCCGCAGACCGCCGGCAGCTGCTCATCGGCATCAGCAGCTCCGAGTACAGCGAGTACCGGGTGCTGGACTTTGATGATCCCGCGGACACCGTCCGCGTGCTGATTCCGCGCAGTGAACGGATTCTTTACGAAGCCGAACCGCTCACTGTGGACGGGCGCCGTCAGTACCTGCTCACGCACAACCACGGGGCCCTGAACTCAATGCTTTCCCTGGTTGCGGAGGAGGAATTCGCTAAGCCGCTGGCCGATCAGCACTGGCAGACCGTCATTGCCCACGACGACACCGTGCGGGTCAACGGCGCCGCCGTAACCCGGACCCATGTGCTCGTCTCCGTCCGCAAGGACACAACGGAACGCGTTCAGATCCTCCCCTTGGAAGGCCTCGGCACTCCCGCCCAGGCGCCTGCGGTGGAACCGGCCTTCGACGAGGAGCTGTACACCGCCAACCTAGCGAACGCGGAATTCGATTCCCCGATCATCCGGCTCAGCTACACCTCCTTCCTCACCCCGCCGCGGGTTTACGACTACGTCCTGTCCACCGGTGACCTGGAACTGCGGAAGCAGACGCCGGTCAAGGGCGGCTACCGTTCCGAGGACTACGTGGCCGAACGTGAATGGGCGACGGCGGCGGACGGCACCCGCATTCCGCTCTCGGTCATCCGCCGGGCGGATCTGCGCCGGGACGGCAGCAACCCGGCACTGGTTTACGCCTACGGAAGCTATGAAGTGAGCATGGATCCCGGCTTCAATGTTGCCCGGTTGTCCCTGCTGGACCGCGGCGTGGTCTACGTGGTGGACCACATCCGCGGCGGCGGCGAGATGGGCCGGGCCTGGTACGACGACGGCAAGAAGCTGAACAAAAAGAACACCTTCACGGACTTCGTGGATGCCACGGACTGGGTCGCGGCGTCGGGCTGGGCGGATCCGGACCGGATCGCCGCCATGGGCGGCTCGGCCGGCGGCCTGCTGATGGGCGCAATAGCGAACCTGGCACCGGAGAAATACCGGGCCATTGTGGCGCAGGTGCCGTTTGTGGATGCCCTGACCTCCATCCTGGATCCGGACCTGCCGCTCTCGGCTCTCGAGTGGGAGGAATGGGGCAACCCCATCACCGACCCCGAGGTGTACCGGTACATGAAGGAATACACCCCCTACGAAAACATCCGCGCCGTGGACTATCCGAAGATCGCAGCTGTCACCAGCTTTAATGACACCCGTGTCCTGTACGTGGAGCCGGCCAAATGGGTGGCGCAGCTGCGGGAAACCTCCACCGGGTCAGAACCCATCGTGCTCAAGATCGAAATGGACGGCGGCCACGGCGGGGCCTCCGGCCGGTACGAGGCATGGAAGGACCGGGCGTGGGACTACGCCTTCATCCTCGCCGCCCTCGGTGCGCGGGACCTGCTGCCGGCGGCCGCGCGGGAGGACGCCGCGTAGGCGAACGGGACATTCTGCGTAGCCCGCATCGCCGAGCGAGGAACGAGCGAGGTGTCTAAGGGCGGCGGAATGTCCCGGTAGCCTAGGCGGAGTGCCGGATCACCAGTTCCGGCGGGTACACCGCCGGTTCCAGCCGGGAGCCGGGCTCCTCGATTTCCTGCAGCAGCATCTCGGAGGCACGCCGGGCCATTTCGATCATGGGGTTTATGACGGTGGTCAGGCCCGGGGTGCTGGACGCGGCAAGCTGGTGGTTGTCATAACCCACCAGCGCCACATCGCCGGGCACGGAAAGACCCCGCTCGCGCAGCACGTTCAGCACACCCAGGGCCATAAGATCCGACGCCGCGAAGATGGCGTCGATGTCCGGATTGGTGTCCAGCAGCCTGGCCGCCGCGGCCGCACCGCCCTCGGTGGTGAACTGGCCGCTTTCCATTCCCGCCGGTGCCAGGCCCGCTTCTGCGAGCCCTGCCCGCCATCCTTCGGTCCGGTCCTGGGCCGCGGTCATGTCCGCCGGTCCCGTGACAGTGGCAATGCGGCGGTAGCCCCGCTCCACCAGGTGCCGGGCAGCAAGCAGTCCTCCGGTGCGGTTGTCCGTGTCCACGAACACCAATCCGTCCCGGTCCTGCCAGGGGCGTCCGATAAAAACGGCCGGCAGGGGCGCATCCGCCAGCTGGGTTTCCAAGGCGTCCGCCTTGTGGTGGGAGACCACAATGGCTCCGTCCACGTGTCCGCTGCGCAGGTAGCGGATGATCTGCCCTTCCTTCTCGCCCTGCCGGGCAATCAGCAGCACCAGCTGGACTTCCGTGTCCTTTAGCGACTCTGTGATGCCGTTCAGCGTCATGGCGAAGAAGGGGTCCACCAGCACCCGGCCGTCCGGTTCCGGAATGACGAGGGCAATGGAATCGGCGCGGCTGGTGGCGAGGGACCGGGCCGCACGGTTGGGGGTGAACCCCAGCTCACCAATGGCCGCATCAATGGCGGCCTGAGTCTGGGCGCTCACCCGTGCCCCGCCGTTAATCGCCCGCGAAACAGTGGAGCGGGAGACACCGGAAAGCGCCGCCACGTCCTCCAGCGTAGGGCTGGCCCTGCGGGGTTTGACCGGCGCGGTGCGGGTGCCGGGGTCCAAGCTGCTCACCCTACCGACGATACGACATGGGACCCCGCTCCGGAGGACCGTTCCGGCAACTCGTTGGCACGGGCCACTTCGGCGAACCACCGGCCGCTGGCCTTGGGCGTTCGCTGCTGCGTGGCATAGTCCACATGGACTATGCCGAACCGTTTCGCGTAGCCCCAGGCCCATTCGAAGTTGTCCATCAGCGACCAGGCAAAGTAGCCGCGGACATCCACACCGTCCGCTGCCGCCTGTTGGACCGCAGCCAGGTGCGCTTCGATAAACCCCAGCCGGTCCTCGTCCCGGACCACGCCGTCCACCACCTCGTCGTCGTCGAACGCTGCACCGTTTTCCGTGATGTACAGCTTCACGCCGGCCGGGCCGGTGTATTCGCGCTGCAGCCGCATCAGCAGCCGATGCAGGCCCTCAGGCTGGATTTCCCAGCCCATGTTGGTCACCGGCAGCCCGCGCGGCACGGTGTAGACACCGTCCGCGGCGGGATACGGGCTGGCCGTGGGCCGTGCAGAGGGAGCGGCAGTGGTAATGGCCACCACCGGTTCGGTTTTGGTCACCGCCTCACCGTGGTAATAATTCACACCGAGGAAGTCGATGGGGGTGCTGATCGCGGCCAGGTCGCCGTCGCGGATATGGTCCTGGAGCCCGTAGGGCGCCAGATCCGCCAGCACATCCTCGGGATACTGGCCACGGAACACCGGGTCGGCAAAGACCCGGTTGAACTGACCGTCAATGCGGCGGGCAGCGTCCACGTCATCCGGGTTCTGCGGATCCAGCGGATCAGCAACCGTGAAGTTCAGGGTCAGCCCCAGCTCCAGCGCTGCATCCCGTGCCCGCAGTTCCTGCGCGGCCAGCCCGTGGGCGAGCAGGAGGTGGTGGTTGGCGGCAACGGCCTGCGACCGGTCCTGCAGCCCCGGCGCATGTTCCCCGCTGGCATAGCCCACGTAGGCCGAGCACCACGGCTCGTTCAGGGTGGTCCAGGCCTGCACCCTGTCCCCCAGGACATCGTGGACGCTGAGCGCATACTCGGCAAAGCGGTAGGCGGTGTCGCGGTTGGCCCAGCCGCCGGCGTCCTGCAGTGCCTGCGGCAGGTCCCAGTGGTAGAGCGTCAGCCAGGGTTTGATTCCGGCGTCCAGCAGTTTGTCGGTGAGCCGGCTGTAGAAGTCCAGGCCCGCGGGGTTCACGGCACCGCCGTCGGGCCGGATCCGCGCCCAGGAGGTCGAGAACCGGTAGGAGGCCAGGTTCAGGGACTGCATGAGCGCGACGTCCTCGTCGAGTCGGTGGTAATGGTCGCAGGCAACGTCTCCGTTGTCGCCGTTGGCCACGGCACCGGGAACCCGGGCGAAGGTGTCCCAGATGGAGTCCTTCCTGCCGTCCTCGGAGGCTGCCCCCTCCACCTGGTAGGCAGCGGTGGCCGCGCCCCACAGGAACCCCGGGGGGAACTGGCCGTTGTTGTTCTGCGTCATCCTTTGACCGCTCCCTGCATGATTCCTGCAACCAGGTGCCGTCCGGCGACGGCGAAGACAATAAACAGCGGAATGGTGGAAAGCACCACACCGGCAAGCACCACCGAGTAATCCACGAAGCGCGCCGACTGAAGCTGGGACAGCGCCACGGGCAGGGTGGGGTTTTGGGCGTTGAGCACAATGAACGGCCAGAAGAAGTTGGTCCATGTGGCCACGAAGGTAAACAGCGCCAGCATGGCGGCTGCCGGACGGCCCGCCGGCAGGGCTACATGCCAGAACGCCTGCCACATGTTCGCGCCGTCCATCCGGACGGCTTCGATGAGCTCATCGGGCAGCGCGTCCCGCAGATACTGCGTCATCCAGAACACTCCGAACGCGGTGACGAGGCCCGGAACAATAACCGCCCCCATGGTGCCGGTCCAACCCAGCTTCGACATCACGATGAACAGGGGAACCACACCCAGCTGTGTGGGCACGGCCATGGTGGCGACGACGAACACCAGCAGCACCTTGCTGCCCCGGAACCGCAGCTTGGCGAAGGCGAAACCTGCCAGCGAGGAGAAGATCACCACGGACGCTGCCGTCACCGTGGACACCAGGACGCTGTTGCCCAGCGCCTTCCAGAACGGAATGCTGTCCAGCACGGTGGCGGCGTTGATAAAGAAGTTGCCGCCCGGCAGCAGGGTCATGCCCGAGGCCAGGGCGTCGCTGTCGTGGCTGGCCACCAGGACGGACCAGAGAATGGGAAGCGCCGAACCGAGGATCACCGCTCCCAGCAGCCCGTAGGTCAGGAACCCGGGCCGCCGGTTGTAGCCGCCGGTTTTCCGGCCGCGTCCCGGGCGCCCGGGCCGCGGCGGGCGTGCCCCGGTCCGTTCCCGGCGTCGTTTGGCCGCGTCGGCGGCCTTCCGGCCGGCGGTTTGTTCAACCATGGGTACGGAAGTCATCTGCGTCCTCCCTGAGTGGCGATCCGTCTGGTGATGAGGAAATTGAGGGCGGCGATGATGACGATGATGACGAACAGCAGCCAGGCGACCGCCGAGGCGCGTCCGAAGCTGCGCTGGCCCCAGCCCATTTCCCAGATGTACATGGTCAGGGTCTGCCATTGCCGGTCCGCCCCGCCGAGTCCGGTGATGTCAAAGACCCGCGGCTCGTCGAAGATCTGAAGACCGCCGATGGTGGCGGTGATGACCACGAAAATGATGGTGGGCCGCAGCATCGGCACGGTCACCGAGATGAACTGGCGCCAGCGGCTGGCGCCGTCAATGATGGCGGCCTCGTACATGTCCCGGGGAACCGCCTGCATGGCGGCGAGGAAAATCAGGGCGTTGTATCCGGTCCAGCGGAAGTTCACCATGGTGGCAATGGCCGCGTGGCTGGCCAGCTGGTTGGAGTGCCATCCCACCGGGTCCAGGCCCACGGCCAGGAGCAGGGCATTGATGGTGCCGGAATCATCGGCGAAGAGCCGGTTGAAGATCAGGCCCACGGCCACCGGGGCCACGATGTAGGGCACCAGCACGCCCATCCGCCAGAAGGTCTTGGCGCGCAGGTTAGCGTCCAGGACCGCTGCGATGGCGATGGCGATGATGATCTGCGGAACGGCGGAGATCAGGAAGATGCTGAAGGTGTTGCCCACGGCATTCCAGAAATAAGGCTGCGACAGGATAAACGTGTAGTTCTCCGCGCCCACGAAACCCTGGTTGCCGCCGATGAGGCTCCAGTTGTGCAGTGAAACCCAGCCCGTGTAGATCAGCGGGAAAAGGCCCACAATGCCGAAGAGGATGAAGAACGGCGAGATGTACAGGTACGGGGAGACTTTCACGTCCCAGCGGGCGAGCTTGCTGCGGAACCCGATCCTGCGGACCGGCGTGCGCACCGGCGGCGGCTTGACGGCGACAGCCATGGCTATCTTCCTAACGTTCAAGGGGAAAGAAGTTGGTTCCGGTGCCTGTGGCGCCCTTCCCGCGGGACTACGCGCGGGCGGCGGCCACAGGCACCGGAGGTTTGGGGGCTACTGCAGGGCGTTGACCCCGGTCACGAACTTCTCCCAGGAGGAGGCCGCGTCATCGGTCTTGACCACGTCTACGCGGTTCAGTGCCTGCTGCATGGCGTCATTGATGGGGAAGTACTTCTCGCCCTTGAACGGCGTCACGGTGACGGCTTCGGCACGTTCAGCCAGGATTTCGCCCACCGGCGCATCGTTGAAGAACTCGTTGGTGGAGCTCAGCAGGGTTTCGGATTCCAGCGCTTCGGTCTGGCTGGGGAAGGTGCCCTTGGCTTCGAAGGCCTTGATCTGCTGCTCGGGGGCGGTCAGCCACTGTGCCAGCTTGATGGCTTCTTCCTGGTTCTTGCCCTGTGTGGGCACGGTCAGGTAGGAGCCGCCCCAGTTGCCGCCGCCGCCCGGGAAGACGTTGGCGATGTCCCAGCCTTCGACGCCGGCGGCGTTGCCTTCAATGCTGCCCAGCATCCAGCCCGGGCAGAAGGTGGTGGCAAAGGCGCCGCTCTGGAAGCCTGCCTTGTAGTCATCCGACCAGAGTTCCAGGTGGGCGGAGAGGCCCTTGTCCACGGAATTCTCCAGGACCTGGTTGTAAATGTCTTTGACTTCCTGGTTCTCGGTGGCGATGACGGTTCCGTCATTTTCCTCGTAGGCGTTCTCCACCTGGTTGATCATGGCCTGGTAGGTGGCCATGGCCGAGTCATACCAGGCGACGTCGGAGGCCGCGGTGAACTTCTCGCCCACCTCGAAGTAGTGGTCCCAGTCGCCTTCCAGCAGGGCTGCGACTTCCTCGCGGTCGGTCGGCAGTCCGGCAGCGGCGAAGAGATCCGAGCGGTAGCAGATGGCTTCCGGACCGATGTCGGTGCCGTAGCCGATGAGTTTGCCGTCCTCGGTGGTTGCGCCTTCGGTTTTCCACTCCAGCCAGCGGTCTTCCACCTCGGGGCTGGCCAGATCGGCGAACTGGTCCGGGTACTGCTTGAGCTCGGGCAGCCAGTCCACCTCGATACCCTCGATGTCCGAAAGGCCCGAGCCGGCAGCGAGCTTGGTGCTCAGGTTGTCGCGGGCAATGTTGGACGTGGCCTTTTTGTCATGAACGATCTTCACGTCGGGGTTGGCGTCCATGTACTCCTCGAACAGGTCCTCGTACCCGAACTCGTTGAAGGTACTGACGCTGAGCGTCACCTGGCCGTCTTCTCCGGCTGCTCCGTCATCTCCGCCGCCGCAGGCGGTCAGGAGAAGGGCTGCAGCTGCAACAGATGCGGCAACTGCGGGACCGCGGCGGCGCGCACGGGCGGCCAATGTCGGTTTGGTACTCATTGCTGACTCCTTTGTCTGTGACGAGTGCACGAGTGCGTCCGCGGTTTTCCGCGCCTGCCGTGCCGATGCCTAACGGATGCGCCCTGTGTGCCCGGATCGGCGGTGACGCCTGGTGGTGGGAGCGCTCCCACAAGCAATGCCTAAATGCTGGTGTGTGACAGATCACAAGTCAAGTGGGAGCGCTCCCATAACGACGGTCAAAAAAAGCGCATTGGTATACGTGCAGGTCAGACGGCATATTGGCGTCCAGCCTGTTATCCAATCGTTACCGGCAAACACGCCGGAAGAGCCGTTGGCTGGCACTGGGGGCACCGACCATGACTGGAGAAGCGGGCGCCGGCCACGGTGCATCCAGAGGTATGCCGAACCTTGCGGCGGGGGTGGGGTGGGGAGATACAGGGCGTTCCGGTCGGTGTCCAAGCGGGCCCGAAGGCGACGCTCCACGCAGCCAGGCAGGAAAAGGGCCCCGGGGACCACAACCGAGAACCTGCCTCGAGCCCGAGACCGATGAAGGCCCGCACCAAAAGGGCAGTGAGCCGGCCCGAATGGCAGCGAAACCGGTAGGTGTGGAGGGAACCGGGCCGGGCTTCAGGCTTCAGGCTTCAGGCTTCAGGCTTCAGGCTTCAGGCTTCAGGCTTCAGGCT
>ERZ504995.109-NODE-109-length-10810-cov-3.135100_pt1 | contig 10810 bp, 8 predicted proteins | sample MGYA00514197_ERZ504995 | MGnify/ENA primary metagenome ERZ504995 (study PRJEB26094, sample SAMEA4028455) | Ovis aries | biome: host associated; feature: stool; material: fecal | place: Italy | collected 2012 | study: EMG produced TPA metagenomics assembly of the...
GTTGTAGAACGCCTCATACCCTGCGTGCGACCCTTCGGTCACGTATCCTTGGTCGGCGAAGTACCGCGCATAGCTCCAGGAGGGGCGGCGGAAGCTCTCCAGCGCGGCGGCATCGGTAATGATGCTGTGGGCCGGGGCAGCCACTTCGGCGTGTTCGGGGCCGGCGGCTCCTTCTTCCTCGCCGTAGACGTCAAAGAGCCGCTTGCGCAGCGCGTTGAACTGCAGGGCATCGAAGAGTTCCTCGATGGCTTCGCGGTCCGGACGCTGGGCGGCCATGGCGTCCAGGTCCACCGGGAGGTCAAGGTCCCGCAGCAGCCGGTTGAGCCTGCGGTTACGCTTGACGTCCTCAATATTGGCGCGCAGCGAATCCCCCACTTTGCCCTTGATGGCGTCCAGGTTCTCCAGGATGCCTTCGAGCCCGCCGTAGAGCTTGATCCACTTAGCAGCCGTCTTGGGCCCTACGCCCGGAACTCCGGGAAGGTTGTCGGCGCTCTCGCCTACGAGCGCGGCCAAGTCGGAGTATTTGTCCGGCGGAACCAGGTATTTCGCCTCGACTGCGGCGGCGTCCATCCGGGGCAGGTCCGAGACGCCCTTCTTGGGGTAGAAAACCGTAACGTGGTCATCCACCAGCTGGAACGCATCGCGGTCACCGGAGACCACCATGACATCCCAGTTGCGGTCCGAGGCCTTGGCGGCCAGGGTGGCAAGAATGTCATCGGCTTCATAGCCGTCCATGGACAGGGTGGGGATGCGCATGGCTTCCATGACCTTGATGATCAGGTCCACCTGCCCGTGGAACTCCTCGGGCGTCTTGTTCCGTCCGCCTTTGTACTCGGTGTACTCCTCGGAACGGAACGTGGGGGTATCCAGGTCGAAGGCCACAGCCACGTGCGTGGGCTTCTCTTCCTTGATCAGGTTGATCAGCATGGAGGTGAATCCATAGACGGCGTTGGTGTGCTGGCCGGTGTCCGTGGAGAAATTCTCTGCCGGCAGGGCGTAGAAAGCCCGGAAGGCCATGGAATGGCCGTCAATAACCAGGAGCCGGTTATGGCCGCCTGCGTTGACGCTGCCCAGGGAAGCCGGAGCAGCGGCGGCAGTTCCGTCGGCGCTCACCGTGCCGGTTCCGGTGCCGCTCCCGCCGGGAGTTTCGAGGCTTGCGCTGTTGCTGTCTTCAAGGGGTTTTGCGGCCAGTTTGGTAGATTCACTCACAAATGCAAGCCTAGTTGCCATGAGCGAGATTTTCACGCCGGGCCAGGCCGGCTCCGAGGCGGACACGAACCCGTACAAGCGCGACCTGATCGAGGCCGGCATTCCGGAGGAAATGCATGAGTGGCTCTCCTCGCACGGCCCCGGCCGCCTGGTGGTGAAACTGGGCATCCGCTTCCTGGAGATGTCACCGGACCGGCTTGTGGCCACCATGCCGGTGGAGGGCAACGAGCAGGTGGCCGGAATCCTGCACGGGGGCGCCCACCTGGTCCTGGCGGAAACCCTCGGTTCCTTCGGCGCCGGCATGCACGCCGGACCGGGCAGGCACGCCGTGGGCATTGAGATTGGTGCCACGCATCACCGGTCGGTTTCCTCAGGTCTGGTGACCGGAACCGCCACCGCCGTGCACCTTGGCAATACCCTTACCACCCACGAAGTGGTTATGACCGATGAACAGGGCCGCCGGCTCTCCACCGCACGGATCACCAACATGATCCGCGAAACCCGCTAGCCGAACCCGTAGCTAAGCAGGACACTGCCGTCGGCGGACGGCCGCGCAGCCAGCAGCCGTGCGGACCGGCCGGCTGCCGACGGCAGGACCGGTTGTCCCGCGCCCAGCACTACCGGATGAAGTGTCAGGCGCAGCTCATCCAGCAGTCCGTGCCGGAGGTACTGCCCCGCCAGATCCGCTCCGCGCAGCCAGATGTCCCCGCCGTCGGCTGATGCCGCGATGTCGGCTGCAAACTCCGCCACCGGTCCCCGGACAAACATGATGTCCGCCCCTTCAACGCCGGGAAACTCATGGTGCGTGTAGACCCAGACAGGGGCCGGCGGACAGTCCCAGGCTCCCGTTCCCTCCTCTTCCACCTGCCTGCGGAGCCGCGCGTAGGTGCCTGCCCCCATAACGACGGCGCCTGCCGGAGCGGGCACCTCGCTGCCTAAGGGCTCCAGTCCGGCGGCATCAAATCCGTCCAGCGAAGCAGACGCGCAATACACGGCCCGGGTCATGGGCCCATGCTAGCCAGCGCGGGTTCCGCGGGAAACGGTGTTCCCTGGAAACGGTGTTGCCGCGAAACAGTGTTCCCGAGAAACGGCGGCGATAGACAGCTGCCCGGAAACAGGTGCGCGGCCGGATGCCCCCGGGTCCCGGGCGGCGGGCGGCGGGCGTCGGGCGGAGCCCGAGAGGAATAGACCCGCCGGGCTCGGGGTTGTCCGCCTATGGAGTGAACCTGCCGCTGCCGGCGTCCCACGGGGGCGCGGACGGCGGCGATCTACAGGAAGAGTTACTTAGTGAATTTGTTTTCCCCCATGACCGCGGGCAGCCTGAAGCTGTCCAACCGCCTGGTAATGGCACCGCTGACGCGTCAGCGTGCCGGACGGGAAGGTATCCCAGGCCCCCTGATGGTGGAGCACTACCGTCAGCGTGCGTCCCTGGGGCTGATTGTCAGTGAAGGGACCTACCCCTCCCGCGAAGGGCAGGGGTTCCCGGGCCAGCCCGGCCTGGTTGATGCTGAGCAGCTGGACGGATGGCGGAAGGTTACCGACGCCGTACACGAAGCCGGCGGCAGCATTGTGGCACAGGTGATGCATGCAGGCCGGGTGACCCACACCAACACCACGGGCGGACTGGAACTGGTGGCGCCGAGCGCCATCGCAGTGGACGGGCTTTCCCACACCTATGACGGCAAGCAGCAGTATCCCGTGCCGCGCGCATTGGAAACCGAAGAACTGGCCAGGGTCATCGATGACTTCGTCCGTGCCTCACGGGACGCGGTGGATGCCGGGTTCGACGGCGTGGAGCTGCACGGCGCCAACGGCTACCTGCTGCACGAGTTCCTCTCCCCCACAGCCAACCTGCGGACGGACGGCTACGGTGGCAGCCCGGAAAACCGCGCGCGCTTTGTCATCGAAACCGTGCGCGCCGTCGCTGCGGAGATCGGTGCCGACAGGGTTGGCCTGCGGCTTTCCCCCGAACACAACGTCCAGGGCGCGCTCGAGACGGACCCGGCCGATGTGCTGGCCACCCACGGCGCACTGGTGGATGCCATTGCCCCGCTGGGCCTTGCCTACCTCAGCCTCCTGCACCGGGACCCCGCCGGTGAGCTGGTGCAGACCCTGCGCAGCCGTTTCGGCGGGCCGGTATTCCTGAACTCCGGCTTCGGCGTCATCACTACCCGGGACGAGGCCGTGGCGATGCTGGCCGACGGCCTGGCGGACGCCGTCGTTGTGGGACGCCCTGCCATCGCCAACCCGGACCTCGCCCGGCGCTGGGAGGAAGACCTGCCGCTGAACACTCCGGACGCCACCACGTTCTACTCCTTCGGCGCCGAGGGCTACACGGATTACCCGTTCTACGTTCCGGAGCACGCCGCGGAAAGCGCCGTTCGGAACTGACGGCGCTCCTCCCCCGGACAACGGAAAAGGCCTGCAGGATCATCATGATCCTGCAGGCCTTTTGCCTGTTCTGTGCAAAGTAAGCCGCGCAGTTAGCCGTGCAGCGCCGGAACGATCAGGTAGATGCCGTACAGAACTGCTGCGCCGCTGAGGGCAAAGCAGGCAAAAGCGCCGGCTTTGGCCAGGGCAGGACGGCTTCGTGCAGAGGTGCCGGTGTCCTCATCGAGGGAGACCGCGTAGAGACGGACCCCGAAGGAGTAGATACCCACAACCGTCAGCGCGGCGAGGAGGGTGACCCCGAAAACCGTGAGGTAATCCAGCCAGTGGATGTTCATTTGGAACCTTCCTTGAGCTTGCCGGCAGCCTTGCCGCCGCCCTTGCTTCCGGTATTGCCCTGGCCGCTCCTGGCGCCCTGGTTCTTCCCGCGGGACTTGCCCCTGCTCTTCTTGATCCTGACCACCTCACCGGCACTCTCAATGTTGGTGACGGCGTTGTCGTGACCAACCCGGTTGCGGCGGGACCAGAGGAAAATACCGAGGATGACGGCAGTGCCGACGACGGCGTCCACCACCACGCCGACCATGCCCAGCTGGGCGATCATTGCGGTAACGGCGCCCATGGCGGCGGCAGCCGGGAGGGTGAGCAGCCAGCCGCTGCCGACCCGGCCGGCGGTACGCCAGCGCACCTCGGCACCCTTGCGGCCCAGGCCCGAACCGATAACCGATCCGGAGGCGACCTGCGTGGTGGAGAGCGCGAAGCCCAGGTGGGAGGAGGCCAGGATGGCGGCCGCGGTGCTTGTTTCAGCGGCGAATCCCTGTGCCGGCTTCACTTCGGTGAGTCCGGTTCCCATGGTGCGGATGATGCGCCAGCCACCTGCGTAGGTACCGGCGGCAATGGCGACGGCGCAGGCGGTTACCACCCAGAACTCCGGGCCGGTGCCGGCCGTCTGGAGTCCGCCGGCAATCAGGACGAGGGTGATCACGCCCATGGTCTTCTGCGCGTCGTTGGTGCCGTGAGCCAGGGCCACCAGGGAGGACGAGAAAATCTGGGCGTACCGGAAGCCGCCGCGCCGGCGCGGGAGTTTGCTCCCGGAATCCGGATCATGCCGCCGGGTGATGCGGTAGGCGAGCTTGGTGGCCAGGTAGGCGACGAAACCGGCGATCAGGGGGGCGATCAGCGCTGGCAGGATCACCTTGGACATCAGAACCGAGAAATCCACGGCGCCGAAGCCGGCACCCACCACGGCGGCGCCGATCAGGCCGCCGAACAGGGCGTGGGAGGAGCTGCTGGGCAGTCCTTTCAGCCACGTGATCAGGTTCCAGATCACCGCTCCCATCAGGCCAGCGAAAATCATGACGGGGGTAATCTGTATGCCCCCGTCGCCTTCGCGGATCAGGCCGCCGGAAATGGTTTTGGCTACTTCGGTGGAGAGGAAGGCGCCGACCAGGTTCAGCACTGCGGCGAGGGCCACGGCGGTTTTCGGCTTGATAGCACCGGTGGCGATGGGGGTGGCCATCGCATTGGCGGTGTCATGGAAACCATTGGTGAAATCGAAGAACAGTGCTAGCGCGATCACCAGCGCGACCATAAGGGTGAGGTCCACCACATACCTAACTAAAGACAGTTTGAAGGAATCCGCGCTGCGGGTACTGCCTCGGCACGTTGTTTCCGCCGGGGCCCGCTTCGCGCCTGAATGATCGTATGCGCTTGGATGGGCGGGTACCAAAGCCGGGGATGTGCGCTTGGTCTCCTCCGGGACCGTGCACCGCGGATCAGGCGGAGACCGGGTGGTGCAGGGAAGGCTTCCGGGCCGGAGGAAGCATTGCCCTCATATCTGTATTCCGGTCCGGTTCCCGCGGCTGCCGTCCAGCTCGATGTCGACGACGCTGTTGGCCAGGGGGAAGGACAGCCGCCTGCTGTGGGTGGTGGACCCGTCCGGCTCAATGACACTGAGGATGTACACACCGGATCCCGGCAGCGGCAGCTCATAGTTCCCGCCGTCATCCGACCGGGTGGAAATGGAGGCCTCTCCTCCCGGCCGCAGCAGGATCAGCAGGGCCGCCGGGACGGCACGTCCTTCCTGCCGCACGGTGCCGGAGAGGGTCCGGCGGTTCCGGAAGCGGACGTCGTGTTCCTGCTGGACGCCGGGGAAGGCCAGCACCTCGGTGACCGGCTGCCAGGCAGACTGTGTGGCCACCACTGCGTAGTGGCCATCGCCCGGAAGCACCACGCTGTACCGGCCGGCATCGTCTGCACGGGCCCAATCCACCCGGTTTCCCGCGGCATCCAGGGCGGTCACCGTTCCGCCGGGCACCGGACCGCTGTCGGAGAGCATCCTGCCGCGGAGCATGATCTCCTGCTTTTCATCCGCCGGTTTCGGCTGTTCCTGCCCCGGGGCGGGATGCAGCTGCGGATGGGTTGCCTCGCGCCGCTGTGAACGGGGCACCAGGCAGGAGACCCCCGTGGCCAGGAGCGCCGCCAGTCCGGCGAAGACGAAGATGGTGCGGAAGGCATCCAGACCGGGGTAGACCGTACCGTCCACGCGCAGGGTCAGTGACGTGAGTATGGTGGCTACGGCGGCACTGCACGTGGATGTTCCGACCGAGCGCAGCAGTGTGTTGACGCCGTTGGCGGCGGCGGTGTCCGTCAGCGGCACGTTGCTCATAATGATGGTCGGCATGGCGGCCATGGCCATGGCCGTACCCACCGATACGATCACTGCCCCGATGATGATCTGGGTGACGGAATGAACAAGGAGCACTCTGGAGGCGTAGCCTGCGGCCATCACGGCGCAGCCGGAGACCAGGGTGGTCCTGGCTCCAAAGGCGTTGGTCAGCCGGGCGGAGACAGGGGCCGCCGCCACCATCGCGAGCCCTGATGGAATCATGGTCAGTCCGGCCCCCAGCACGCTCAGGCCGAACCCGAAACCCGTGACCGGTGAGAGCTGCAGCTGCTGGGTGGTGACCAGCATGTTGGCGTACATCGAGAACCCGACCAGTACGGCTGCGGCGTTGGTGAGCAGGACCGGCCGCCTGGCAGAGGTACGCAGGTCCACCAGAGGCGCTCCGCTGCGCAGCTCGGCCGGAAACCAGAGGGCAAAAAAGACGGCGGTTGCGGTAAAGAGGCCGATGATCGGGTAGCTTGTCCAGCCCCACACGCCGCCCTTGCTGATGGCCAGCAGCAGGGCGGTCATTCCGGCTGAAAGCAGCAGGGCCCCGGTGTAGTCGAAGCGGCCGGGGGTCCGCACGTCGGACTCGGGGACGAAAACAAAAACGCCCAGCATAAGGACGGCGGCAATCACGCCGACCACCCAGAAAGTGGCTTCCCAGCCCAGCCGCTCATAGATCAGCCCGGACAGCGGCAGACCCAAAGCGCTGCCAATGCCGAAGCTCGCGCTCATCATGGAGACCGCGCCGGCGATTTTCTTTTGTGGAAGCGCGTCGCGCAGGATGCTGATGCCCACCGGGATTACGGCTCCGGCAAAGCCCTGGAGGCCCCGGCCGATCAGGGCCCAGGTGAACGTACCGCCGAGAGATGCGGCAAAGGCGCCGGCGACCATCATGGCCATGGCGAGCAGCAGCATTCGACGCTTGCCGAACATGTCCGCCAGGCGCGAGACGATGGGCGTTGCCACCGCGGCGCAGAGGAGCGTTACGGTGACCATCCAGGACACGTCATCGCTGGTTACCCCGAAAATGCGGGGGTACTCCGGCAGAAGCGGAACCACTGCCGTCTTTTCCAGCGAGACGACAATGCCGCCGCATGCCAGCGTCGCAATGACCAGCCAGTCCGGGTAGACCCGTTTACGCCGTGCCACCGGTGGCGTGCTCATACCTGCCTTCGGTTCAGCCCCGCGAGATCGGAATCTTCGTTGACGAGGCTCCGGGCTCCGGCACCGGTATGCGGACCTCCAGAACGCCGTCGTTGTAGGTGGCACTCACCCCGTCCTGGTCGCTGCCTGTGGGCAGTGGAATCTCCCGCGAAAAGGAGCCGTAGCGGAACTCCGAGCGGTATCCGTGCCGGTCCTTGTGCTCCGTCTCCTGGCGCCGCTCGCCTTTTATCTGCAGGACACCGTCGCTTACGGTGACGTCCAGTCCGGTATCGGGGTCAATGTCGGGAAGTTCGGCGCGGACCACCATGGTGGAGCCGTCCCGGTATTCCTCCACGGGGAAGGCCGGTACATCCCAGTCACCTTCGAAGAATTTCCGTACCGGTTCCGGCAGTTCGAAACGTTCCCGGCGTGCAAGTGAGGCCATGCGATTCTCCTGTTGCTATGGTCCCGGCAGGGCGGACTCCGGTGCTGCGCGGAGCCCGGACGGCGGGGACGGTGGTGAATCTCGGTTCCAGCAAGGTTATGCCCGGCTACCGGCGGGCTCAATGCGGGGCAGGCGAAACCAGGCGGGCAGCACCTGCTTTGGCAGGGCTTTGGCGGCCGTGCCGGCAGTGCGGAGCGGGAGCCTAGTAATGGATTTTCGCCCCGCGTATAGTTTTTCGTGCGCGCTGCCCTGTGGGGATATGACCGCCGTTCACTGCGGCCTTGCCGGTAGGCATTCCGTCGACGAGAGGGTTCCAAAATGGCGCAGAAAAAACCTGATTCAGTGACCGTCAATCCCATATTCGCCCGTCCGGGCGAGGAAACGTCAGCCCCGAAGTTCAAACTGAATGACGGGCAGATGCTGCCCGAGACCGCGTACCAGATTGTGCATGACGAGACCATGCTCGACGGCAACGCCCGCCTGAACCTGGCGACCTTCGTGAGCACCTGGATGGACGACTACGCCAACCGGCTCTACAGCGAGACGTTCGACAAGAACATGATCGATAAGGACGAATACCCGCAGACAGCGCAGATTGAACAGAACTGCTGGCGCATCCTCGCGGATCTGTGGCACTCCCCCAATCCGGAGGGCACTATCGGCACGTCCACGGTGGGCTCCTCCGAGGCCTGCATGCTGGGCGGGCTGGCGTTAAAGCGGCTGTGGCAGCACAAGCGCCGCAGCGAGGGAAAGTCCGTGGATAAACCGAACCTGGTGATGAGCTCCGCGGTGCAGGTGTGCTGGGAAAAGTTCTGCAACTACTTCGACATTGAAGCCCGGCTTGTTCCCATCAGCGAGGAGCATAAGTGCCTGGACGGTTTTGAACTGGAAAAGTACGTTGATGAGAACACCATCGGCGTGGTCGCCATTATGGGTGTGACCTATACCGGCATGTACGAACCCGTGAAGCAGATTGCCGCCAAGCTGGACGAGATCCAGTCCTCCACCGGCCTGGACATCGCCATCCACGTGGACGCCGCGTCCGGAGGGATGATTGCCCCGTTTATCCAGCAGGACCTGGAATGGGACTTCCGCTTGGAACGGGTCCACTCGATCAGCACGTCCGGACATAAGTACGGGCTGGTTTATCCCGGCCTCGGCTGGGTGGTCTGGCGTGAACGCCAGTGGCTGCCGGAAGACCTCATTTTCTACGTCAGCTACCTCGGCGGGGACATGCCCACCTTCGCGCTGAACTTCTCCCGGCCCGGGGCGCAGGTAGTGCTGCAGTTCTATCTGTTCCTCCGCCTGGGCAGGGACGGTTATGCCAAAGTGCAGCAGGCCTCCCAGGACGTGGCGCTTTACCTGTCCAGCAACATTGCGGAGATCGGTCCCTTCGAGCTGTGGAATGACGGCTCCGACATCCCGGTCTTCGCGTGGCGGCTGAAGGAGGGGCATACCGATAAGTGGAATCTCTACGATCTGGCGGAGCGGCTGCGCACCAAGGGGTGGCTGGTTCCCGCCTATCCCATGCCGGATGACCTGGCGAACCTGACAGTTGAACGGATTGTGGTCCGCAACGGTTTGAGCATGGACCTGGCGGACAATCTGCTCACGGACATCCGCCGGGAAACCGCGTACCTGGAACAACTGAGTGCGCCCATGCCCCGCGAGTCGGAGCACCCCGGGTTCCACCACTAATCCCAGGAGGTGAGTTGAATGAGCGATTCGAAGGCAAGCGCTTCAACTGCATCCACGAACGATCAGCAGGGGCTTTCGGCGAAGCAGAAAGCGCAAATCACCATCGGTGCCCTGGCCGTGATGAACATTGTGGCGGTGGTGAGCCTCCGCGGACTTCCCTCGGAGGCGGAATATGGTTTGAGTTCCGTTTTCTATTACGTATTTGCCGCGATTGTCTTCCTGATCCCGGTATCCATCGTCGCAGCAGAACTGGCCACGGGCTGGCCGGAAACGGGCGGCGTTTTCCGTTGGGTCGGTGAGGCCTTCGGGCCCCGCTGGGCCTTCCTGGCCATGTTTATGCTTTTCATCGAAGTCACTATCTGGTTTCCCACGGTACTGACCTTCGGTGCGGTGTCGCTGGCCTATACGGGAACAGAGCAGAACCTGGACGCACAGCTGGCAGGCAACAAACTGTTCGTCCTGGCAGTGGTCCTGGTGGTCTACTGGCTGGCAACCTTCATTGCATTCCGCGGAGCCAAGGCCTTCTCGCGAGTGAGCCAGTGGGGCGGAATCATCGGCACCATCATTCCGGCCATCATCCTGATCGTGCTTGGTTTTTCCTATTTCTTTGCCGGAAACACCCCGCAGATCCAGATGGGCTGGGGTGAACTTCTGCCGGACTTCGGCAATTTCTCCAACGTGGTGCTCGCCGCGTCGATTTTCCTTTTTTATGCCGGCATGGAAATGAACGCCATCCACGTGAAGGAAGTGAAGAACCCGACGCGCGACTATCCGATTGCGGTGCTGATTGCCGCAGCCGGCACAGTGATCATCTTCGTCCTCGGCACCCTGGCCATTGCCTTTGTGGTGCCGCAGGCGGATATCAACCTGACCCAGTCCCTGCTGACCTCCTATAACGACATGTTCGAGTGGGCCGGTATCGGCTGGGCCGGACCGATTGTTGCGGCCATGCTCCTGCTGGGGGTCCTGGCCGGCGTGGTGACCTGGGTGGCCGGTCCCTCCAGCGGCATGCTGGCCGTTGCCAAGGCCGGCTACCTGCCGCGCTTCTGGCAACACACCAACAAGCACGGCATGGGCACGCACATCCTCTTCTTCCAGGCATTTGTGGTGACTGGCCTGGGATTCATCTATGTGGTCCTGCCGTCCGTGCAGGCGGCCTACCAGATCCTGAGCCAGCTGACCGTGATCCTGTACCTGATCATGTACATGCTGATGTTCGCGGCGGCCATCTACCCTGTCTCTTATACACATCTCCG
>ERZ504995.110-NODE-110-length-10782-cov-3.786240_pt1 | contig 10782 bp, 9 predicted proteins | sample MGYA00514197_ERZ504995 | MGnify/ENA primary metagenome ERZ504995 (study PRJEB26094, sample SAMEA4028455) | Ovis aries | biome: host associated; feature: stool; material: fecal | place: Italy | collected 2012 | study: EMG produced TPA metagenomics assembly of the...
AAATCCTTTTGTACAAATTAATTATACCACAAAACAACACACTTTTCAATGATATATCGCTTGCGCGATATGATATACGGCGTTGCCGTATGATATATTTGCCCTGCAAATATGATATAATATCCGTTCCTTCATATGCCGAAGGCATATATCATCGCACGAAGTGCGATATCATATCGAAGATATATCACCCGTTCCGACAGGAACGGATATCATTGAAAAAAGTCACCTTTGTCGGTAGACAAAAGTGACTTTTTTCGTGGCGGAGTGAGAGGGATTTGAACCCTCGCGCGGCTTTTGACCGCCTACTCCCTTAGCAGGGGAGCCCCTTCGGCCTCTTGGGTACTTCTCCAGGTCAAAGTCAGTGACAATATTGAGTTGTCTCGCTGAATGCCTTAACAGTTTACCATTTTTAGGGTTGACTGTAAAGGACTTTTTGGGTGTGGGATCCGATGCGTTTTCGCTTTGCGAAACCGCTCCGAGCTGCTGCCGCAACTCCCGAAAAAAAGAGAACCGGACTTTCGTCCGGTTCTCTTTTTTGGCGGAGGGTGTGGGATTCGAACCCACGTGACGTTTCCGCCTAACGGTTTTCAAGACCGCCCCGTTATGACCGCTTCGGTAACCCTCCGTACAGCGGAATAATGCTAACACATTTAGATTTTTGTGTCAATCGTCCCGAAAAGTATGAAAAAAACAGATATTTTTCTATTTACGTTCGTATACTTTTTCGAAAAAGTATAGTAAACTTATTTGTTGTGTGAAACATTTTCGTTTTTCGGAGGAAGAATATGGAGATGAAACGCGTCGATCGACTCGCGAAAAAGTTCGTCGCCGTCCTGATGATGCTCATCGTTTTTGCAAGTGCCACCTGTATGGCGGCCTTTGCGGAAGTGAACGGTCAGGTCCGGCAGTACAAAGTCTACACGTCCCTCGGTGACAGCTGCGGTTCCGGATTCGGTCTGCCGGACTATAACAAGTACGGCAGGTTCGTCCAGTACGGCCACCGCGTCAAGGGTGCTTACCCGGACCTTGTCGCCAAAGCGGTCCGTGCCAAAAAGCTGAACCAGATGTGTGTCCCGGACTTCCGGACCAACGAACTCCGGTTCCTTCTGGACAGCGGCACCCAGGGCGACTGGATCCTCCAGACGCAGGCCTGGAACATGACCCTCGGCGGGTACAACAAAGAAGTCCTGAACAGCTGGCGTCCCGCCTATCAGAAGGCCGTCAGGGAAGCGGACCTCATCACGCTGGACATCGGTGTCAACGACACCTGGTTCGACCTCATCGCCTGGGTCTACTCCGTCAAACAGCACGGTCTCGTTGACGGCGCTCCGCAGGGCACGCTGGAACAGGAACTCGCCACGTACGGTCCTGACATCACCATCCAGCGAAACGTTCAGGCATTCCTGAACGCCGTTGCCACCACGCCCGCCAACCTTCCGACTTACGCGGCCACCTGGCTCGATATGATCGTCAAGTACCTGACGGACTTCTATAAGAACTACGAAGCCATCGTCCGGCAGATCTACGCGCTGAACCCCGACGTCACCATCGTCGCCCTCAGTTCCTATAACCCCTACAAGGCCTGGAACGTCGCCAGTGCCGGCCCCATCGTCGGCGGCGGTTATACGGCTCTGAACCTTGTCTATCAGCCGATGCTGAACACGATGAACCAGTTCAAGCAGTCCTTCGTGAACCAGTACCGTGGCAGGTACTACTATGTCGATGTCACGCAGACCGAACTCTTCTGTGACACGCATCCGTTCCTGTCGCTCTATGAGAACGTCACCATGTACGATAACAGCGGCTTCAACCCGCACCCGACTCCGGCGGGCCACCAGTATGAAGCGGCGAAGATCATCGAAGCCCTTCCGGCATACGTGTCCTACAACTATTGATCAGACAACAGACCCCTTCACGGGAAACCGTGAAGGGGTTTTTCTTTGTTTCGCAACGTTACCGTTATACGCGCAGGGTCGCGGTGCTTCCGCCGGAGGGCAGCTTCCTGACATCGATTTGTTTGTCGATGCGCTGTTCCAGTTCCTCCACGTGGGAGATGATACCGACCAGCCGGTGCTCCGCCCCCAGTTCCTCAAGGGTCTGGAGCGCTTTCTCCAGCGACTCGGCGTCAAGACTGCCGAAGCCCTCATCCACGAAGAGCGTGTCGAGCTGGATGCCGCCGGCCTGCTCCTGGATGAGGTCGGACAGACCAAGGGCCAGGGCCAGAGAGGCCAGGAAGGACTCGCCGCCGGAAAGTGTCCTGACCGAGCGCCGGGACACATCGCCATAGTGGTCGATGACGTCGAGGTTCAGCGCATAGCCGGAACGCTTGTCCCCCGCTTCGGTCTGCCGGGCGAGTTCATACTGACCGCCGGTCATGGCATAGAGCCGCCGGTTCGCGAGGGCCAGGACCTGGTCGAAGTAGATGGCCTGGACGTAGGTCTCCAGTTTCAGCCGGCCTTCGGAGGTCAGCTTGCCGTTGAAAACCTGATCGAGTTCGGAGAGCCACTGCTGTTTTTCCCGGGCCGCCGCCAGTTCGGCGAGGGTCTTCCGGGCGTCTTCCAGAGCGGTGGTGTCCGCCTGCAGCGCACCCGTGCAGTCGATGACTTTCTGCCCGAGGGCCTTCGACTGAGCCGTCTGCTCTTCGATGTCCCGGACCCGTTTCTCCGCGGCCTCTTTGTCGAAGCCCTCCAGAGCAGCCTGCAGGGTCTTCTGCCGGGCTTCCAGTCCGACTTTGGCCTCCCTGGCGGAGTCGAACGCCTTGCGGGCGGTCTCCAGTGCGTCTGCCATCGCCTTCCGGGTCCCGACCATCGCCTGCAGCGCTTCGTTCGCTTTCTGCAGAGACTCATAGCGCAGTTTCTTCTGCGCCTCGTCCAGTTCGTTCTGGCGGGCCTCTTTCTGTCCGGACAGGTTGGCGATCGACGTCTTCAGCTCACTGAGCTGCTTCGCACGCACCTCATTGGCTTCCTTCCGTTTCGGCAGTTCCCCGTTCAGTTCGTCGAGGCGGGCCGCCTTCTTCTGCAGTGCTTCTCCGGTCGTCTTCAGTTCGGTCTGAAGGGCCCGGTTCTCTTCCCGTTTCGCCTGCAGAGCAGGACCGGTCTCATCGCCGAACGGGAGGTCCAGCGTCTCGCAGTCTTTGGTCAGGACCAGTTCCTGCTGTTCGAGCGCAGCGCGCTGTTCCGCCACTTTGTTGGAGGCCTGTTCGGCGGCTGTGCGGGCTGCTTCCTCATCCGCCTTCGCCTTGTCCACATCGGTCTTCTCCGGCGTATTTTCCGGAAGGACCGCGCAATGCGGGTGGCTCGTGGAGCCGCAGACCGGGCAGGGTTCCCCGGCGACCAGCGTGTCGGCCAGGATGCCGGCCTGGGCATTCAGGTACTGGTCCTCGAGCGCCTTCCGCAAAGCCTCCGCGGTATCGTATTGGTGTTTTTTCTCAGAGAAGTCGTCCTGCAGCTGTTTCAGGGTCTTCTGCCCGGACGCATAGGTATCCAGTCGTGTCTGCAGAGCGGTCAGCGCTTTGCCCCGTTCTTCGGCCGCGTCCTTCGCATGGGACCATTCGGTCAGCTCGTTCGGGGCGGACAACAGTTCTTTCTGTTCCGCTTCGAGGATCTTCTGCCGCTCCTCTTCGGTGCTCTGCAGTTTTGCATCCCGGGCAAACCGGGCCTGTTTTTCTTCGAGGTCTTTCAGGAACGACGCGAACGCGGTCTGCTTCTCGTCGAGTTTCTCGTATTCTTCCAGCTGTTCCGTCTCGAGGGTGATCTGAGCCGCGAGCGCTTCCCGCCGCTTCACCCGCTCGTCCGTGTTCTCGGCCTCGAACGCCGCTTTGCTGTCCGCAAACGCCTTCTCTGCCGGCTCCAGCTGAGCCAGGACATCGGCAAGGTCCCCGGCCTGTTTCAGGAGCGCTTCATCGGCGCCCTTCTGCTTCTGCAGTCTCGCGAGGGTCTTGTCCAGTTCGTCTTTTTCGTTCTGCGCCGTTTTCAGGGCACTTTGGTCCTCGGCGACATGTTTCTCGAGCAGGGCGAGGAACTCCCCGGAACGGGCCTCAGCGGCCACTGCATCGAAGGTTTCTTCCTCTTCCCCGAAGGAGACCGTCGCCACGATGTGACCGAGGTCCCGCTGCAGTTCCGCACAGACGGTGTTCTGGGCATTGGATTCCGCATTGATCCGGTCCTGCAGACCGGCATACCGTTCCGTGCGGAACAGCTTTTTCAGGATGGGGCTGCGCACTTTCTCGTCGGCGGTCAGCAGTTCGCGGAACTGGCCCTGGGCGATCATGACGATCTGCACGAACTGGTCCCGGGTCAGGCCGAGCAGTTCCTCGACCTTCGCGGTCACTTCCTTGACCTTGCTCGCCATCGGTTTCCCGTTCCCGTCGAACAGGACCGCCTCCTGCAGCTGGTTCTTGCCGTCGATCAGTACTTTCTGACGGCCTTCTTTGTTCACACACCGGAAGACCCGGTACTCGCTGCCGCGGCAGGTGAAGGTGAAGTCGACATAGGAGGACGCATTCTCTCCGGCATATTTGCTGGCCAGGTCTTTGCCGCCGCGGTCGCTGCCGCTCGCCTCCCCGTACAGGGCATAGACGATGGCATCGAACAGGGTCGTCTTCCCCGCTCCGGTGTCACCGGTGATGAGGTACAGTCCGCTCTCCCCGAGTTTCGAGAAGTCCAGCGTCGTGACGCCGGCATAGGGGCCGAAGGCGGACAGAGTCAGAGTCAGGGGTCTCATTCCGCGTCACCTCCCCACAGTTCGGTCATCAGGCCTTTCAGCAGGTCCTCCTGCTCCGCGCGCAGCTCTTTGCCGGTCTGCTCCCGGAAGAACCCGGAGACGAAGTCGAAGGGGTCCGCCTCCTCGAGTTCCTGTACGGAGAGGTTCGAGGTCTCGAAGGCCCGCTCCGTCCCCGCATAGCGCAGAGACAGAAGGTTCGGGTAAATGGTCCGCAGCTGCGAGAACGCGCCGGGGACATCGGTGTCATCGGTCAGGGTGATCTCCAGGTAGTCGTCCCGCTCCTGCTGTTCATAAAACCGCTGCGACGTCAGTTCCGTAAAACTCCCGGAGATGCGCCGCATGTCCCGCATCGGAGTGAGCGGGAGAGTGTCGAGCCGTACATCGCCCTTGGCCCCGAGTTCCACCACCGTGATGCTTTTCTGATCGTTCGCCTCGGAGAAGGAATACTTGAGCGGTGTGCCGCTGTAGCGGACGGTCTCCCGTCCTGCCTTCTGGGGGCGATGTAAATGTCCCAGTGCCACATAATCGAAGTCATCGAACAGGTCCGCGCCGACGCAGTCGAGGCCGCCGATGCTGAGGACTTCGGAGTCGGTCTTTTCCACACCGGTGTCCTCTCCCGGGCCCGCCGACTTCACGACGAACTGATGCGCGAGGAGGACATTCCGTTCGGAGGGATCCACGTCCATCTGCGCCACCACGGATCCGATGGCGTTGTGGTAGCTGTCGGTCCTGACGTCCGGGTACTCCTCTTCGGGGTAAGCCGCCCGCACGTCGACCGGTTTCAGGAAGGGCATCAGCCAGAAATGCACGGGGCCGTATTCGTCCTCGAGAGTCACGGGTCCCCGGACCCCGGTGAATTCCGGAGCCGTCGTATAGAGCTGATTCTTTTTGAGAAGGTCGGAGAAATAGCCCACGTGGGCCGCCGAGTCGTGGTTCCCGCTGATGATGAGGACCGGCTGTCCGCAGGCGGTCAGTTCGGTGAGGAACCGGTCGTAGAGTTTCTCTGCCTCTCGGGAGATCTGCGGCTTGTCGTAGATGTCTCCGCAGAGCAGAACGGCGTCCGGCCGTTCCCGTTTCACCGCTTCGAGGACCTGCTCTAAGATGTAGCGCTGGTCCGGCAGCAGAGAAACGTTATGGACCTGTTTTCCGATGTGCAGGTCCGCGAGGTGGAATAGTTTCATGCAGTTGCTCCTTCTGGGATAAGGGTCTCTGGGATTCATTATACCATGTTCCAAAAAAATGACAGGCCCAAGAATGGTTCTATGCGGCTCTCTGTGCTATAATACATGCAGCAATATACCAAAACTGACACAGGGAGATCACCTACTATGAAACGACTCAGACTCCTCTCCATGCTCCTCGCGCTGGTCATGGTCTTCGGAAGCCTCCTTGGCACCACGGCACTGGCCGCGACAACGACCGCGACCACAGAAGTCGTCGCCGAAGCACAGACCGACGCACCGGAAGCGGCCGCGGAAGAGGGCACACAGAAAAAAGGCCTCGGCAAACAGATGCTCATCCTGCTCGCCTTTGCGGTCGGCGTCGGCATCATCGCATCGCTGTACGGCTTCACCACCATGCGGTACAACGCCGAGAAGATGGACGACATGACCGAAGAGTCCCGGAAGATCGTCGAACGGTTGCGGGACGACAACGAATAACGAAACAAAAAGAGACCTCAGGGCAACTGTCCTGAGGTCTTTTCTTCTGTTATGGTCAGTCTTCGTCGTCCTCGTAGTCGGGGCCGTCAAAGCTGATGCCCATGCCGAAGCCGTAGTCATGGTAGCGGTTCCGGCGGCCCTTGCGGGTGTCTCCGTAGACTTCCTTGTGGCGATTCAGCGCCTGTTCGAGGGCCGAGAACGCGACTTCCTCCTCGAGCTCTTCATTGGTGGGCTCGTAGTCGTCGTCATCGTACTCGTCGTAGTCGTCCTCGTAATAGTCGAAGACCACTGCGCTCGGGATGACCGTGGTGGCACCGAAGTCAAAGCGTTCGTCACGGTCGAACTCGTCCTTGTACTCGTCTTCCGCCTCTTCCGCGGCCTCTCTGGCCGCTTTGCGCTCACGCAGTTTGTCCTTCGAGATGGGAAGGGACTCCTCCTCTTCCTCTTTGCGCTTTTTGAGGTACCAGGCCTTGCGCTTGCTCTGGGGTTTCTCCGGAACAGCAGGTTCCGCCGGACGGACGGGCTCGACGAAGCGCTCTTCGACGACTTCTTCGACCTTCGGTTCCTCCTTCGGAAGCGGGGCCGGACGGACCGGTTCGCTCACCGGGATGGACACTCTGCGGAACCCCGCGGAACGTCCCTGGCTGCCGCCCAGTGCTTTGGCGGCATTGGCGAACATCGCCTGCGCGTCCTCCACGGACACTTCTTCGATCGGTTTTTTGGTATCTGCCATATCAAGCCCTCCCGGCTTTTACTTGGAATCGGTAATGTCTCGCACGGGCCGTGGAAAACACCGCCCAGGCGGAGAACAGGACGGCCGGCACCAGCAGCACGAGGAGTGCTTCGACTTTACGGTCGGCCGGGATGATCAGGACAAGGGGCAGGTACGCGAGGACCGCGGCGAGCTCACTGAGCAGTTCCAGCGTACAGGTGTGCTGGACGGTCAGTTCTCTCTGCCCGGGGACGACGAGGAACGCGTCCGTGTCGTAGTCCGAAAGGTCGGCCCATTTGCGGACCGGGTCCTTTTTGATGAGCCACTTGTCGAAGCGGTTCTTCTGGAACCAGCCGGACGTGGTCACGAACAGGCGGTCATGGTCATACTTCACGTTCGTCGTGAGGAAGAACCGGATGAAGCACTGACAGCCGAGGCCCAGCATCAGCACAAAGAGCGGCTCCCAGACGTTGTCGAGCGCGTCGACCACGACGGTCAGTACGAACAGCACGGCTGCCAGTACCAGGAATGCCACGCCGGACCACAGAAGGATCTGGCGTTCTCTTTGTTGCGTCATAGCGGATTTCCCCTCATTCTGATTTCTCACACGCTAATTAGTGTAAATCAAAGAGAGCAGGGACGTCAAGCGCAGACCGGACAACTTTTGTCGCCTTTTCGGCATAGTACGGTTCCGGCTGTTTGATGTCCGGGATACAGATGACCGGGATGCCCGCGCGGAAGGCCGCCAAAACCCCGTTTTGGGAGTCTTCGAACACAATGGAATCCTCCGGCGATGTATCGCCCCGCTCACAGGCGAGCAGGAAAATGTCCGGATTCGGTTTGGACTGCTCCACCTCTTCGCTGGTCACGATGAAGGCGAACGCATCGAGGATGCCGGCGAGATCCAGCAGGGCCGTGGCGTCAGACCGGATGGTCGAAGTGGCGACACAACAGGGGATGTCACTTTCCCGGAAAAACGCAAGGAGTTCCGGGATGCCCGGTTTCACCGGCACCCCTTCCCGCTTCATCCGCTCGATCTCCCGGATCCGGGAAGTCTCGGCGATCTCCTGTGCCGGGTAATCCGCACCGTGGATCTCATAGAGTCTGCTGAAGAATTCCTCATCGGCAGTCCCGATGGTCTGGACGTATTCATCGAAGTTCTGAGTATAGCCGTGCTCGGCCATGACTTTGGCATTCTCCTCCATCAGCACCCGTTCGGTGTCGAAGAGGAGGCCGTCCATATCGAAGATGGCCAGTTTGGGGAGTTGCATAACAGATCGCCTCAGTTCTAAAGATTCAGCCAATGGCCTTGATCAAGTTTACCATCTCGATGGCGGAACATGCAACATCGTAGCCCTTGTTCCCGGACTTGGTGCCGGCGCGCTGGATGGCCTGCTCGATGTTGTCCGTGGTGACGACGCCGAAGAGGGTCGGGACACCGGTGGACAGTTCGACCTGCGCGATGCCCTTGGAGACCTCCGCGCAGACATAGTCGTAATGGGAGGTGTCGCCGCGGATGACGGCGCCGAGGCACAGGACCGCGTCATACTGACCGGACTCGGCGAACTTCTTCGCGATGACCGGGATCTCGAACGCGCCGGGCACCCAGGCGAGGGTGATGTCGTCCTCTTTGACTCCGTGGCGAAGGAGCGCATCCTCCGCGCCGCCGATGAGTTTCGAGACGATGAATTCGTTGAATCTTGCTGCGACGATAGCGATCTTGACGTCTTTTGCGACGACGTTTCCTTCAAAAGTTTTCATGGTTCAGTCCTCCTTGTATTCGGTCATGTGATGCATTTTCTGCTGTTTGGTGAGTAAGTATTTGAAGTCGTGGGGCTGGGGTTTGATCTGGATGGGCACCCGCTCCTCGATCGTGATGCCGTAGGGCTCGAGGCCGTTGATCTTCGCCGGGTTGTTCGTGAGCAGCCGCAGCCGTCTCGCCCCGATGTCTCTCAGGATCTGCGCGCCGACCCCGTACTCCCGCATGTCGGCCGGGAACCCGAGTTTCAGGTTCGCCTCGACGGTGTCGTACCCCTGTTCCTGGAGTTCGTAGGCCTTGAGTTTGTTGAGAAGCCCGATGCCTCTCCCCTCCTGCCGGAGGTATACGATGACGCCGCGTCCTTCTTCCGCGATCTGCTTCATCGCCTGATGGAGCTGGTCTCCGCAGTCACAGCGTTCGGAGCCGAAGACATCTCCGGTGAGGCACTCGGAATGGACCCGGCAGAGGACCGGTTCCCCGTTCGCCACATCGCCCATGACCAGGGCCACGTGCTGTTCCCCGTTGACGGAGTTGCGGTAACCGAAGATCTTGAAGTGGCCGTAGGCCGTCGGCAGGTCCGCGTCCGCTTCCCGGACGACGAGGCTCTCGTTCTTCAGCCGGTACTTGATGAGGTCCGCGATGGTGATGGCGGTGATGCCGTACTCTTCGGCGAACTCCAGGAGTTCGGTCGTCCGCATCATGGTGCCGTCGTCCCGCATGATCTCGCAGCAGAGGCCGGCGTCCTTGAGGCCCGCGATGCGCATGAGGTCCACGGTCGCCTCCGTGTGGCCGGAGCGGACCAGGACACCGCCGTCTTTCGCCCGCAGCGGGAACATGTGTCCCGGCCGGCGGAACTCGTGGGGCTGCACGCCCTCCTCGACGGTCTTCAATGCGGTAATGGACCGCTCGACGGCCGAGATGCCGGTGGTGGTGCTCATGTGGTCGATCGAGACCGTGAACGCCGTCTCGTGGTTGTCCGTGTTGGCGGTGACCATCTGCGTGAGCCCGAGGTCGTCACAGCGTTTGCCGCTCATGGGCATGCAGATGAGTCCCTTTGCGTGGACCGCCATGAAGTTGATGTTCTCGGTGGTCGCGAACTCGGCGGCGCAGATGAGGTCGCCCTCGTTCTCCCGGTCCGGGTCATCCACACAGAGGATGAGTTTTCCCGCCTTCAGGTCCTCGACCGCCTGTTCGATGGTTGCAAATCCTTTTGCCATTTCGTTTCCTTCTTTCTATGAGGAGTGTCCTCCGGAGTGGTTCCGCAAAACACTTAGAATCCGTATTCTCTTAAAAATTCTTCGGTAATTCCCGAGCTCTTTTCTGGCTGTGGCGATGTACCGCCTGCCGTTCCAAACGGTCCGAGCAGTTTCTCCACATACTTCCCGATGACGTCGCACTCGAGGTTCACGGTGCTCCCGACGCCTTTGGTCGAGAGGTTCGTGACGGCCCGTGTGTGCGGGATGATGGAGACTTTGAAACTCCGGTCATCCACCGCGGCCACCGTCAGGCTGATGCCGTCGATGCAGATGGAGCCCTTCTCGACGATATACCGGAGCAGGTCCGGCGCCGCGGAGATGGTGTACCAGACCGCATTGTCATCCTGCCGGAGTTCCTTCACGGTCCCGGTGCCGTCGATGTGCCCGGAGACCATGTGGCCGCCGAACCGGCCGTCCGCCGGCATCGCCCGTTCAAGGTTGACGGGGCTCCCGGGCGATAGGTCCCCGAGGGAGCTGCGGGACAGCGTCTCGTGCATGACGTCCGCCGTGAAGTAGGTGGCGCCGAGTTCGGTGACCGTGAGGCACACGCCGTTCGTCATAATGCTGTCCCCCACCTTCGTGCCCTCGAGCACGGTGCGGGCACCGATGGTGAGCACCGCGCTGTTCGAGCCGCGATGCACGCCCTGCAGGGTCCCGACTTCCTCTACG
>ERZ504995.111-NODE-111-length-10778-cov-2.999067_pt1 | contig 10778 bp, 8 predicted proteins | sample MGYA00514197_ERZ504995 | MGnify/ENA primary metagenome ERZ504995 (study PRJEB26094, sample SAMEA4028455) | Ovis aries | biome: host associated; feature: stool; material: fecal | place: Italy | collected 2012 | study: EMG produced TPA metagenomics assembly of the...
AACCTTCTTCTCTGCCTTGATGTTCGGAGTCGATTTGAGCTTTGCATAGTCAGGAAGCTGGATAGCCTTGATGTCTTCAAATTTCTCGGCCGAATATAGGTCGCAAAGCTTCTGCTGAAGCTCTTCGCGTGTAAGAAGCTCGTCAACAAGGCCTTTCTCCAGGAAATCGGAAGGGAAGTTCAGCTCCAGATTGTTCAGCATTCCGTTGAGCGCCTCGACTGATATGTTGCGGGACTCTGCTATTGCCGAACTCCAGCTGCTCCATACAGATTCTATCATCTCTGTGTTCTGCTCAAGGTTCTCAGGGCTTGCTGAGTTTCTGATGTACATCTCACCTGCCGATTTGTATTTTCCGTGTCTGATGAGCTGGACGTTCACTCCGAGCCTGTCAAGGATGTCCTTCAAGAAGATCATCTGTGATGACAGACCTCCGAACATATTCATACCTCCCTCGTATGAGGTCATATATATCTTGTCGGAAACAGAGGCCAGATAGTAGCTGGCGTTGCTCGGGTTCTCTATGTATGAGACAATAGCCTTGCCACTGTTCCTGAAATTGACCAGAGCGCTTCTGAACTCCTCCATCTGGGAGATTCCGCCCATAGCCCCGTCTGGTTTCATATAGATGAACTTTACGGCAGGGTCGGATGCGGCTGCATTTACGGCCTGTATCGCGCTGTAGATGCCGACAGGGGTCACAGTCTGGCTGCCTGAAATCGATGCGAACGGATCAGCATCCTGGGTCTGCTCGGAAAGAGTCATCGTTGACATATTGATCTGAAGCACACCCTCGCGAGGCATAACGGGCTGGCTTTCACCGATGGCTGCAAGGGCACCGACCATAGCGATCATCATAAACATCGCCACGAAACCGAAAAGGAAAAGACCCGCAATCACAGCAAGGGTCATCTTTACAAATTCTTTCATAATTATGATTTTAGTTCGTTGTTGTTTTCCATTAGACGAATAATCTTCAAATATACTACAAAAACTTGACAAATATCATCCTGATGCCCGTGATTGTACATAAAACTGATATCGGGATGGTTTGGGAGAGGCGATGCAACTGATTCCGTCAGTATTGTGAAGCATATTTTTATTGAACTGCAGGAGATTGCACGATTGAATTTTGGATTTGGAATCTCGGCACAATTTTATAACTTTGCAGATTGAGATGAAAGGATTGTTTACAAAGATTACCGCACTGCTGCTGATCGTATGGTACTCTATGAGTATCATAGGTTTTGACGTGCATACCTGCAGCGGAAGCGGAAGGAGTTTTGTGGTTTCCTTCATCGAAGGTCTCAGCTGTGAAGATATCCATCCGGAACACAGATGCGCCAAGGATGCCTGCTGTGCGGACGAACATAGCTGCTGTCATTCGCATCAGCATTCCGGAAATCAGCCTCAGATAAGTTCAAAGTCCTGCTGCTCAAATGATTATCAGGTGCTTTCCCTGACTGGTGCTACATTGGATAATAAGGATGATGAACACAGCATCTGCAGCTGCAGCCATTGCCTGTATCTTGCTCTTCATACGGTTGACCTGTCCTCCGATGCGATGTATGCCGACAGGACACTTTCACACAGGATGCCTGACCATAGGCCAGGTCTGATCCCTGACGGGCAGTCTCTTTTCAGTGTCTGGAGGATCTGATGAGGTTAATCTGATCTCGCTCTGCACACGGAGCGATGCAAATCATCATTACCTTAATCAGAAAACCGACAAAAATGAAAAAGACAATATTATTATTACTCGCAGTCATTTCTACTGCAATTTCTTCATATTCACAGGTAGCGGGCCAGAACGGACAGGTGACTGATACAACAGGCATATATGGCGAACGTGCCGACAGCCTTGATGCCGCTGTCTTCGTGTCAAGACAGGCAGGAAACTATCTTTCAAAAGGCAAGGAAATCCGCACTGAGGTGATTTCTGCCGCAGGTCTCTGCAAGATGGCCTGCTGCAACCTCGCAGAGAGCTTCGAGAACTCAGCAAGCGTGACCGTGGGCTATTCAGATGCGGTTACAGGTGCCCGTCAGATCCGCCTACTCGGCCTCTCCGGAGTCTATACTCAGATGCTTGACGAGACCCGCCCCGTAATGCGCGGACTTTCAGCACCTTTCGGTCTCTCATACGTGCCCGGACAGTGGCTTGAGAGCATACAGATAGCGAAAGGATCTTCTTCCGTGATCAACGGAGTCGAGTGTATGACCGGCCAGATCAATATGGAACACCGCAAGCCTACAGACGAGAAGCCGCTTTTCATCAACGCGGCTGTGATGAGCGATACAAAGATGGACCTCAACATCGCTTCATCGCTCCAGATGGGATATAAGTGGAGCACGGTCATACTCGGCCACGTGTCGGGAAATATCGAGGCCCACGATATGAACAATGACGGTTTCCTTGATGAACCGAAGATGCTTCAGTTCAACCTCTCCAACCGCTGGCTCTATCAGGCCGACAACGGCGTACAGGTACGTTTCGGTGTCCGCGCAATCCAGGATAAGCGTGACGGAGGTCAGATACAGGCAATACAGAACCGCTGGACATCCGATATCCTCAACAGGTCTCTGAACGGATATCTTAAGGTGGGACTTCCGCTGAATGAGGACAATTCTCAGAATATAGCCCTTGTTGCAGACTATAATTATCAGGATATGGATTCCGGATTCGGAACCAAGACATACGATGCCGGACAGCATTCTGCATTCGCTAATCTTCTATATCAGAATGTCATAAATGACTCGCACAGATTCACCCTCGGTCTGAACGGAACATTCGACCGTTATGATGAGATTATAAGAAGACTTGTACCGCAGGGAGCGGATTTCATTCTCAAAGAGGACAGCGGCATCACTGATCTTGCCAATGCCGGAGTATTCGGAGAATATACATATCACGCCGGTGAAAAGTTTTCTGCCATTGCCGGTCTTCGTGGAGACTGGTTCTACAAGCAGGGATTCAAGGTATCTCCAAGGGTTACTCTTAAGTATATGCCTGTGGATGAGATCGTTATCCGTGCGAACGGTGGACGCGGACTCAGATATTCGACTCCGCTGGTTGATAATATAGGTGTGTTCTCTACCGGAAAGAATTATATCGGAGCGTATAACGACCATATCCTTGAAGATGCCTGGACTTTCGGTGGCAACATCACCTATTATATGCCGTTCGGAGCATCTTCCAACACCTACCTCAGCTTTGATTATTTCCGTACTCAGTTTGCCCAGCAGATGGTGGTTGACTATGAATATGGTATGAACGAGATCCATTTCTATGCATTGGACGGTAACCGTTCCTTCACAGATAATTATCAGGTGGATTTCTCTGTCGATCCTGTCGAGCGTTTCAATATCACGGCGACATTCCGATATACGAATGCCAAGATTGAACTGGCCGGTAAAGGATTGGTCGAAAAGCCTATGACAAGCCGTTTCAAGGGTGTGCTCAACCTCCAGTATGCAACAAACCTGAACAAGTGGATATTTGACTTTACCGCTTCGCTCAACGGCTCGTGCAGGGTATATAATTTTATGGAGGGCCTCAAGGATGCTGACGGAAATCTGCTTTACAAGGATGGCCGTACTCCGGTCTATCCTCTTCTCTATGCCCAGGTGACCCGTCGTTTCAAAGGATGGGATGTGTATATCGGTGCCGAGAATCTGACCAATTTCCGTCAGAAGAATGTGATCCTCGGCTCGGTAAAGGATCAGAACGGCTATGTGAATGCATTCCAGCCATCATTTGATGCGAGCTGTGTGTGGGGACCATTGATGGGCATCAAGGCTCATATCGGTTTCCGCTTCACTCTTTGGAAAAAAGCCTAGCCTCCCGAGGGATCTCCTGCATACGGCTGTCATCCCGAGCTTGTCGAGGGATCTAAATAAAGAATAATTATTATATTTGTACAATATTATGAAAAAGACACTTATCCTGACAATTGCAGCATTTATGACATTCTCGCTGTCATCGCTTGATGCCAATGCTGCTGAAACAACTGAAACTTCAACCCTCACACAGAAGCAGAAGCCTTCAAGGAAGAAAGGTGAGGTCAAGGAGGTTACCTTCCTTGTGCATCTTCACTGCGAGAACTGCGTCAAGAAAGTACAGGAGAATATTGCTTTCGAAAAGGGAGTGAAGGATCTCAAGGTGTCTCTCGAAGACCAGACTGTAGCGATCAAGTATGATGCAGCAAAGACTTCGGAGGATACCCTTAAGGCAGCCATAGAGAAACTTGGCTACCCTGTCAACGGTAAACTTGAGCCAGGCCAGAAGGTGGAACATCACCATCACGACCACGGCCATCAGCATTAATATATTATGTACGAAATCAAAACCAAAGAAATGCTCACGCCGACAATCTGTCGGATGAGGGTGAGGGCTCCGCGTCTTGCAGCCTCAGCTCTTCCGGGACAGTTCCTGATCGTGCGTGCCACTGAGAACGGAGAGCGTATTCCTCTGACTATCAGTGATTATGACAAAGCTGCCGGCACTGTCACTATCGTGACTCAGCAGATCGGAGCGTCATCCTCGGAAATCATATCATTCGAGGCTGGCGAATCTTTCGCAGACGTGGTCGGCCCTCTCGGAATTCCTTCAGACTTCACTGAGATGTCCGAAGAGGAACTTAAAGGAAAGAAATATATCTTCATCGCCGGAGGTGTCGGAACAGCACCGGTATATCCTCAGGTGAAATGGCTTCACGACAGAGGTGTGGCTGTGGACGTCATTGTAGGTGCCAAGACAAAGGACCTCGTGATCTACAAGGAGGAAATGGAAGCGGTCTGCGACAATCTCTACCTCTGTACGGATGACGGCTCTGCCGGCTTCAAGGGTCTTGTAACCGCAATGCTCGAGAAGCTTGTGACAGAGGACGGAAAGAAGTACGACCAGGCTGTCGCTATCGGACCTATGATAATGATGAAGTTCGCGACCCTCACCTGCAAGAAGCTTGAGCTTCCTGTGATCGTCAGCCTCAATACATTGATGGTGGACGGTACCGGTATGTGCGGTGCCTGTCGTGTGACTGTGGCCGGAAAGACACGTTTCGCCTGTGTCGAAGGCCCTGAGTTCAACGGTTATGACGTTGACTTTGATGAGGCTATGCGTCGTCAGGGTATGTATAAGACAGAAGAGGTCGAGGCGAACGAACATCACAAATGCAGAATAGGGAGGGGAAAGTAATGGCAAACAAGATTCCAAGAGTTCCTGTAAGAGAGCAGGATCCGAAGGTACGCGCTACCAACTTCGAGGAGGTATGTTACGGATATAATGTCGAAGAGGCCCAGCTTGAGGCTACCAGATGCCTTCATTGCAAGAATCCTCGTTGTGTTGCTGCCTGCCCTGTAAGCGTTAAGATTCCTAATTTCATCGCACAGGTCGCTGCCGGCAATTTCGCAGCCGCGGCTGCCGTGATCGCAGAAGATTCATCGCTTCCGGCAATCTGCGGCCGTGTGTGCCCGCAGGAGACCCAGTGCGAGGGCAGCTGTATCCTCGGAGTGAAGGGCGAACCGGTCGCTATCGGCAAGCTCGAGCGTTTCGTGGCAGACTGGAGCCGCGAGAACGGTGGTGTGAAGCCGGAAGTAGCTCCTGCAAACGGTCATAAGATCGCGGTCATCGGAAGCGGCCCTGCAGGTCTGGCTTGTGCATCTGACCTTGCAAAGCTAGGTTATGATGTTACGATATTCGAGGCTCTTCATCGTCCGGGTGGAGTGCTCGAATACGGTATTCCTGAATTCCGTCTTCCTAAGGACAAGGTCGTTGCTGCCGAAATCGAGTCTGTAAAGGCTCTGGGCGTGAAAATCGAGACCAATGTCATAGCAGGAAGGACAGTGACTATAGATTCTCTTCTTGATGAGGAAGGCTTTGCAGCCGTATTTGTTGGCTCTGGAGCCGGACTGCCTAAGTTTATGGGCATACCTGGCGAGAATTTCAACGGCGTCTTTTCTGCAAATGAGTTCCTTACCAGAAACAATCTGATGAAGGCATACAGGAACGATTATATGACCCCTATCCACGCTGGAAAGAAAGTTGTGGTTGTAGGTGGCGGAAACGTGGCGATGGATGCTGCTCGTACGGCTCTCAGACTTGGTGCCGAGACTACGATAGTATATCGTCGTACCGAGAATGAGCTACCTGCACGTCGTGAGGAGGTTCATCACGCGAAGGAAGAGGGAATTCAGTTCGCGATGCTTACTAATCCTGTGGAGATAATCGGTGACGAGAAGGGATGGGTGAAGGCTGTGAAGTGTATCCGAATGGAACTCGGCGAGCCTGACGAGAGCGGACGCAGAAGCCCTGTGGCTGTTCCTGGCTCTGAATTCGAAATCGAGACAGAGACAGTGATTATGTCCCTCGGAACATCTCCGAATCCTCTTATCGCAAGGACAACCGCCGGCCTCGAGACCAATCGCCGCGGATGTCTTGTGGCTGATGAGAACGGTGCGACAACCCGTCCGGGAGTATTTGCCGGTGGAGATGCCGTGACAGGTGCAGCTACCGTGATCCTTGCGATGGGCGCAGGCCGTAAGGCTGCCGCTGCCATACACGAGTACGTGCAGAACAAATAGGATTCTAAAGCTTTGACTTCCTGTAGAATGATGCTACAGGAAGCAGGGCTATGAGATAGCCGATGATAGCGACTCCTGCTGTGGTCAGGAGAATATCCGGAAAGGATAGGATTACAGGATATGCCTGGACAAGGAATTGTCCGGGCATCTTTATTATACCGAACTGCTGCTGGAGCAGTACTATGCCGATACCGATGACCAGGCCGGCCGCCAGACCTGTAAGTGAAATCATCCATCCCTCAAGGACGAAGATCCTTTTGATGAGGCTGTCTTCGGCTCCGAGACTGCGCAGTGTCTCGATATCGGATCTTTTTTCGATGATGAGCATAGAAAGGCTGCCGAAGATGTTGAATGCTATGATGATGATGACGAATATCAGTATCATATATATGGCCGCCTTTTCATATTTCATCATTTTGTAAAGGGTCTCGTTCTGCTGGAAACGGTCCTTTACCTTGAATTCCGGTCCCAGTCTGCCGCCGATCTCCTCCTGCAGTCTCTTCAGTTCCTCCTTGCCATATCCTTCGTCAAGTCTGATCTCTATAGCCGACACTTCCTTCTCGTATTCAAGGAGTTCCCTCATCTTTTCGATAGGCACTATCATCAGGTCGGCATCAATGTCGCTGCTGACGGCGAAAGTGCTTGACGGCCATACTTTGATGCTTTCAATGGATGCCAGAGGGTTTGCCATCGAAAGCCTCCGCGTTCTGGATGGGAAATAGATCTCGATAGGGGCGACAAACCGCGGATTTATGCCCATCTCGTATGCAAGACCGGCTCCTACTGAGGCTAATGGGACATCCCCCCTGTGGAGCTTGAATTCTCCGCTGCTTATATGTTCGTGCAAGGGTGATTCTTCTTCATATATCCAGTCCACTCCCTTGCATACTGCTATTCCCTGCTGTCCGTCATAGCTGATGAATACCTGCTCCTGAAGCACGCAGCACATATTCTTCACGGACGGCTGGTCATATATCCAGTCATATACATCTCCTTCAGGGACGAACACTTTTCCTGTTGCCGGAGTAATCAGAAGATCGGGCTCGACATTGCTCATCATTGACCTGACGAGCGAGTCGAACCCGTTATATACTGACATAATGATGATTAGAGCAGCAGTTCCAATAGCCATACCGATAGCGCTTATCGCCGATATGATGTTGATCACATTATGTGATTTCTTGGCGAAAAGATACCTTTTTGCTATGAACGGTGCTAATCTCATCTGGTATTGCTTTTCCGTAAAATAGCATAGTGATTACTATTTCTTCAATAGTTCTTCAATATGTTCTACATAGTCAAGAGAACTGTCGAGGTAGAAAGCGATTTCAGGCACGATGCGCAACTGCTTTCCGACCTTGGCTCCGAGTTCTCCGCGAAGAGCCCTGCAATTCTCCTCCAGAACGGCCATCACAGCCTCAGCCTTCTCCGAAGGGAAGATGCTCACATATATCTTCGCAACCGAAAGATCCGGGCTGATCTTCACTCCGCTCACGGATACCAGGGCGCCGCCGAATGCCGCCATACCCTTGCTCCTGATGACCTCAGCCATCACCTTCTGTATCTCCTTGGCAACCTTCAGCTGCCTTGTACTCTCAATGTTCTTTTCCATTTGCGTTCCTATTAACTTTATCATATGGCGCTATTGTAGAATCTGGTGGTGATATATGGAGGCGACATGCCACCCCCGGCTAGGGGGTGCCTCCCGCAGGGAGGCGGGGGTCGCCGGAATATATCAATACCAGATTCGACCCTTTATGCGATCTTTATGATAAAGTAGTTCTTCTTTCCCTTCTGCGCAAGAATATACTTGCCATTGATGAACGACTCCTCACCGATCTGAGCATTGATGTCGCCGACTTTCTCCTTGTTGATGCTCACGCCGTTTGCCTGGATCATCTTGCGGCACTCTCCCTTTGAAGGGAATACACTTGATTCACCGGCAAGAAGGTCGATTACGCCGATAGGGAACTTTTCTGCCGCAACCTCGAATGTAGGCACTCCGTCAAACACTGCGAGGAAAGTCTTTTCATCGAGTCTCATCAGTGCATCCTTTGTAGCATTTCCGAAGAGCATCTGTGATGCCGCCACTGCATTCTCGTACTCTGCTGCTCCGTGAACCATTGTAGTCACCTCCTTTGCAAGAAGTTTCTGGAGTTCGCGACGCTCAGGAGCCTCCGCGTGCTGTGCGATTGCAGCATCGATCTCTTCCTTTGAAAGCATAGTGAAGATCTTGATGTATTTCTCTGCGTCAGAGTCAGATACGTTGAGCCAGAACTGGTAGAACTGGTATGGGGAAGTGCGCTCAGGATCGAGCCAGATATTTCCCTTTTCTGTCTTTCCGAACTTTCCTCCGTCAGCCTTTGTGATGAGAGGGCATGTGAGAGCGAAAGCCTCCTTGCCGAGGATACGGCGGATGAGCTCCGAACCTGTGGTGATGTTGCCCCACTGGTCTGCACCACCCATCTGGAGGGTACATCCCTTGTGCTCATAGAGATAGAGGAAGTCATATCCCTGAAGGAGCTGGTAAGTGAACTCGGTGAATGACATACCGTCGCGAGCCTCTCCCGAGAGTCTCTTCTTCACAGAATCCTTAGCCATCATATAGTTCACTGTGATGTGCTTTCCGATGTCGCGTGTGAAATCAAGGAACGAGAAGTTCTTCATCCAGTCGTAGTTGTTCACGAGCTCCGCCTTGTTCTCCACATCTGACTCGAAGTCAAGGAACTTGCTGAGCTGTGCCTTGATGCAGGCTACGTTGTGGTTGAGTGTCTCCTCATCGAGAAGGTTACGCTCCTGTGACTTCATAGATGGGTCACCTATCATACCTGTAGCACCTCCCACCAGAGCGATCGGCTTATGACCGCAGTTCTGGAAATGCTTGAGTATCATAATGCTGACCATATGGCCGATGTGGAGAGAGTCTGCAGTAGGGTCGATACCCACGTATGCCGCAGTCGAGCCTTCCATAAGCTTCTCCTCTGTACCAGGCATAATATCCTGGATCATACCTCTCCATCTGAGTTCTTCTACAAAATTCTTCATATCTGTATATCTTTTATATTTTATTCTTTCTGTCATCTTATTGCAAACTACAAAGATACACAAAAAAATCCTCCCTACCTATCGGCGGGAGGATAAATGTGTCGGCAGTCTGCCTAATATATATCGAACTCGTCTTCCGGCTCAGTATTCAGGCCGTATGTCTTTATGAGTATCGATATCTCTGGGTCAAGATTTCCTCGATATACGTACGAACGGTTTTCCTTACAAGCGCTCATATAGCACTGTACTGCCTTCTCCGGCTCTCCTGTACGGGAGTAGAGGACTGCAAGGAGGTAATTCAATTCAGCGGTCCTAGGCATCTTCTCCAGTATGGTAAGGGCTGTGAGGTTTCTGTCAAGGGCCATATATGCCACGGCTGCGTTATAGTCCTGATAAGGTCCGAGGATTACCACGGCAGCTTCGTAGTCCATATCTCTAAGAGCCTGTACACCGCGCATATATGTTGTGTCAAGCACAGTCGTATGTACAGTGTCCTTGACCATACCCTTCCTATAGAGGAAGAAATTGAACTTCACCACTCGAAGTTTCGGATATACGGCATCCTTGAGGTAACTGTAGAAATCAGTTCCCTTAAGTTTGGCGTCTCTTCTGTCAAGATCGCTTTCAGTATCGAAGATCTTATTGAATTCAGCCTTCTGATCTACATTCAGTACAGGGTCATTCTGTACTAAAGTATAGAGGGCATCCCAGTTCTCCGGAATACTTCTAGGAGTGAGCTGGATTTCCTGCACCTGCTTAGTGTATTTCATATCATTGCCATCAAGATCCATTGACACACCGCCTTCAAAGATGAGTGAGTCGCTATATTCCTTGATGAATGAGCTGAAATATCTTGACACGGACTCGGAACGTCTGTTGGCAAGCTGTCTGTTCAATGACAAAGAACCTTCCGGTGATGCCGTCGCACTTACAATAATCGAATCGAGGTCGAAAGTCTCGTTGTTGAGAAGATCTGCAAGTGTTGTCTTGATCTTCTGTATCTCGTACAGGTTTTCTCCTAGATCGACCTTTACATCAGACTTGCCGAGTTCAAAGTCTATTCGTCCTTCTGTATTTGCGGAAACCTGTCTTTCGATGACCTTTGTCAGATATCGTTCAGTATTGTCAGTGAATGCGGAAAGTGAACTGATGTAGAA
>ERZ504995.112-NODE-112-length-10720-cov-4.114674_pt1 | contig 10720 bp, 8 predicted proteins | sample MGYA00514197_ERZ504995 | MGnify/ENA primary metagenome ERZ504995 (study PRJEB26094, sample SAMEA4028455) | Ovis aries | biome: host associated; feature: stool; material: fecal | place: Italy | collected 2012 | study: EMG produced TPA metagenomics assembly of the...
CGGCCCGGCATTCGCGGCCGCGCCACCGTAGCCCGAGCATGCCGGCGCATGGAGCAGGGCTACATATGAATTGGAACCGCTCTAGTCGTCGATCGACTTCCAGTCGTACTGCTGCTTGACGTACTCGACGAACGAGGCGTCGTCGCACATCGCCTTGCCGGGCGAGTCGGAGAGCTTCACGACCGGGTGGCCGTTGCTCTCGGTGAGCTTCATCACGATCGAGAGCGGCTCGACGCCCATGTCGTTCGTGAGGTGCGTGCCGATGCCGAACGTGACCTTGATGCGGTCGTGGAAGCGCCGGGCGATGGCGAGGGCGCGGCGGGTGTCGAGGCTGTCGCTCCAGCACGCGGTCTTGGTGCGCGGGTCGATGCGGAACCTCCGGTAGTGGTCGATCAGCATCTCGCCCCACGTGAAGGGGTCGCCCGAGTCGTGGCGGCAGCCGTCGAAGAGCTTGGCGAAGTAGAGGTCGAAGTCCCGCAGGAACGCGCGGAAGCCGAAGATGTCGGAGAGGCCGATGCCGAGCTCGCCGCGGTACTCGTGGGCCCACATGTCGAGCGTGCGGCGCTGCACCTCGGAGACGCGCACGTCGGTGCCCATGATGCCCATGAAGAGCTCGTGGGCGAACGTGCCGATCGGCGAGACGCCGAACTTCCTGGCCAGGTACACGTTGGACGTGCCGGAGAAGATGCGGCGGCCGCGGTCGGCGAACTCGCGCACGACCTCCTCCTGCCACGCGCCGGAGTAGCGGCGGCGCAGGCCGAAGTCGGCGACCTTGAAGCCCCAGTCGGCGTGGCGCACGAAGGCGTCGATCTTGCGCCGCAGGCGGCGGCGGCCCTCGGCGAGGCTCTTCACGCGGCCGCGCATCCAGAGCTCCTGCACGATCGCGAGGACGGGGATCTCGAACCAGATCACGTCGCGCCACGGGCCCTCGGCCCAGATGGCGACGCCGCCCTGCTTCGACGGGTCCTCCTCGACGTGAATCTGCTCGCGGTAGAGCCAGAGGCGCTTGAGGTAGTCGCAGAAGTCGGGCGCGAGAAAGCGGATGCCGCGCAGGTAGGCGATCTCCTCGTCCGCGAAGCGCAGCGTGCAGAGGTGGTCGAGCTGCTCGTCGATGGCGGGGATCAGCGGGCGAAGGTCGACGCCGGGCGTGCGCAGGCGGAACTCGACGCGGACGTTGACGGTCGGAAGCTGGTGCAGCACGAGCTGCCCCATCGTGAACTTGTAGAAGTCCTGCTCGAGGAGGGACGTGATGATCGGGGCGTCGTTCATTTCCAGGTGCAGGTCGCGATGGAGTGGGCGGGGAGCTCGACCGGGGCGAGGAGCCCGCGGAAGCGGAGCTGCGGGCGGAGCGCGCGGTCGGTGCGGTTGAGGAGGACAGCGGCGAAGGAGCCGTCCGCGTTGCGCGCGGCGACGGCCTCGACGGCGGACGTCCAGCGGCTGCAGCCGACGCGGACCGCGCCCGGGCGCAGGAAGCGCGAGAAGTGCGCGATGTAGTGCCACGACGGCCGCACGAGGAGCCTGCGGCACGCCGCGTCCGTGCGGAGCGGCGCGTCGCAGAAGTTGCCGACGTGGTTCGGGCCGCCCTGCGCGTCCAGCAGGACGTTCCAGTCGATCCAGCGCGTCATCCCGCCCTCGAGGTTGCCGGCGATGTCGTGCGCGTACATCTCGCCCTGGCGCCAGGGATCGGCGTCCGTTCCCTCGTGGATGCTGCAGCAGCACTCGGAGAAGAGCACGTCCTTCTCCGGCCAGCGCTCCTTGAACATCCGCAGCTGCTCGAAGTGGTCGCCGGAGTACCAGTGCACGGCGATGCCGGCGACGAACGCAGCGGCGCGCGGGTCGCCGAGCAGCGCGCGGGCGCGCTCGAGCGTGCGCTCCTTGTTGTGGTCCCAGAAGTAGAGGCCGATCTTTTTCGCGAGGCCGGCCTTCGCGAGCGCGGGGCCGAGGTGGTCGCGCACGAAGTCGCGCGTCTCCTCGGGCGTCCACACGCACGAGTCCCACGTCTGGCGCGCCTTCTCCTCGTTCTGGACGGTAAAGGCGGAGAGAGGGAAGCCCTCGCGCGCCATCGCCTTCGCGAACTTCGCGAAGAAGAGCGCCCACGCCTCGCGGCATTCGGGCTTCAGGAAGCCGCCCTCGTTCATCATCCCGTTCGTCTTCATCCAGGCCGGCGGGCTCCACGGCGAGCCGAGGATCCAGAGCGGACGGCCCGCGGCCTTCCGCGCGGCCGCGACGAGCGGGAGGATCGCCTCGCGGTAGTGCGCGACGGAGAATTCCCGGAGCGCGAAGTCGCCGGGCGTGTCGTCGCACGACCAGTTGCCGAGCGAGAAGTCGCAGCTGTTCATGTGGACGCGCGCAAGCGTGTAGCCGAGGCCCCTGCGCGGATCGTAGCAGAGCTCGACGGTCCTGCGCCGCAGCGCGGCGGGGAGCTTCTGCCACGTGACCGCGGCCGACTCGGTGAGCGCGCCGCCGAAGCCCCGGATCGTCTGGTACGTGAAGTCGTCCTCGATGCAGACGAGGTCGTTCTCGGCCCAGGCGTTCCGGTCGGTGAACGCGGTGGGCTTCTGCTTCTTGACGAGGTTCCTGGAGTCGCGCTGCGTAAGGTGGATCTGGACGGGGATCATGGCGTGTCGGCGTCCCGTGGCTTCGGGACGCCGTCCATTCTCGCACATCCCCCGCGCCGATTCAAGCGGCGCGGATTTTCGTTCCGTGCGCGGGCCGGATGTGGTAGGATTGTCGGCCATGGATACCCACACCGAACATTCCGCCGCCCCGGTTCCCGCGCCCGTCGCCGTCGTGCGCGGCGCGGAGGGGGCGTCGCCCGTCTACGTCGGGCGCGGACTTCTCCCGCGGGCTGGGGAGATCGCGGCGGGCGCGGTGCGCGGGCGCCGTGCGCTCGTCGTCGCGGACTCGAACGTCGGTCCGCTGCACCTCGCGCCGCTTCTTGCGTCGCTCCGCGGTGCGGGTTTCGCGGCGGAGCCGCACACAATTCCCGCCGGCGAGGCGTCGAAGTGCCTCGCGGAGCTGGAACGCCTGTGGAACGCGCTGCATCGGGCGGGGGTCACGCGCGCCGACCTCGTCGTCGCGCTCGGAGGGGGCGTGACGGGAGATCTGGCGGGTTTCGCCGCGGCGACCTGGCTGCGCGGCGTCGCCGCGATGCAGGTCCCGACCTCGCTGCTCGCGTTCGTCGACTCGTCGATCGGGGGCAAGACCGCGATCGACCTCCCCTTCGGGAAGAACCTCGTCGGCGCGTTCCATCAGCCGGTCGCCGTCGTCGGCGATCCGGACGTGCTCCGCACGCTGCCTCCGCGCGAATTCGCGCAGGGGATGGCGGAGGCCGTGAAGACGGCCTGCATCCGCGACGCGGAGCTGCTCTCGTTCCTGCGGTCGGTCGCCGGCCGCCCCCTCTCCGCCGAGGAGACGGAGCGCGTGGTCTCCGGATGCGCGAGGATCAAGGCGGACGTCGTGAACCGCGACGAGCGGGAGGGCGGGCTGCGGATGATCCTCAACTTCGGCCACACGGTCGGCCACGCGGTCGAGAAGGTCCTCGGCTACGGCGCGGTGCCGCACGGCGAGGCCGTCGCGGTCGGAATGGTCGCCGCGGCGAAGCTCGGCGAACGGCTCGGCGAGACCCCCGCCGGGACGGCGGACGCGCTCGCGGAGCTGCTCGCGGCGTTCTCGCTGCCGACGCGCGTCGCGGACCTTCCGGGCGGCGCGGCGTGCCGGCCGGACGCGCTCTTCGCCGCGATGCTCTCCGACAAGAAGAAGCTCGGCGGGAGGATCCACTTCGTCCTGCTCGAGGCCTGGGGCCGCGCGAAGGCCGTTCCGCTCGATCCCGCGGCGGTTCGCGGGGCGCTCCCCGCGGCGCTGTAGCGGGGGGCTAGGCGCGGCGCGCGCGGAGGCGCTTCACGAGCTCGGGGACGACGGCCTCGAGGTCGCCGACGATCCCGACGTCCGCCACCTCGAAGATCGGGGCGGCGGGGTCCTTGTTCACGGCGACGATGAAGTCCGAGCTCTGCATGCCCGCCAGGTGCTGGATCGCGCCGGAGATGCCGAGCGCGACGTAGAGCTTCGGGCACACGGTCTTGCCGGTCTGCCCGACCTGGTGCAGCGCGGAGATCCACCCCGCGTCCACCACGGCGCGCGAGGCGCCGACCGCGCCGCCGAGCTCGGCGGCCAGCTCGCGCACGAGCGAGAACCGCTCCGGCGCGCCGAGGCCGCGGCCGCCCGAGACGATCGTCTTGGCGCCCGCGAGGTCGACGTCCTCGCCCTCCTCCTTCACCGCCGAGAGGCGGCGCATGCGGCAGGGGACCTGCGAGAGGTCGGCCGCGAGCGGGACGACCTCGCCCGACGCGCCCTCCTCGCGGACCTTCTTGAAGACGTTGCCGCGGACGGTCGCCATCTGCGGGCGCGTGCCCTCGCAGGTGATGGTCGCCATGATGTTGCCGCCGAAGGCGGGGCGCGTCTGCAGGAGGAGCTTCCTCTCGGGGTCGAAGTCCAGCTGCGTGCAGTCGGCGGTGAGCCCGGTGTGCAGCGCGGCGGCGACGGTCGGCGCGAGCGAGCGGCCGATCGACGTGGCGCCGAAGAGCAGGATCTCGGGCCGGCGCGCCTCGACCGCCTGGCGGACGGCGGCGGACCAGAAGTCGTTCTGGTAGTAGGCGAACTGCGGCGCGTCCATCGCGTAGACCTTCTTCGCGCCGTGCGCGAAGAGCTCCGGCGCGAGCGCGGCGCCGCCCTCGGAGAGCAGCAGCGCGCAGAGCTCGTAGCCGGACTTCTCCGCCAGCTCGCGGCCCTTGGTGAGAAGTTCGCAGGAGACGGACTGCAGCGCGCCCTCGCGCTGCTCGGCGAATACCCAGATTTCGTTCATGGTCTTATGGTCTTGCGGTCATTCAGCATTCGGCATTGTGCATTCAGCATTCAGCATTACACGAGGTGCCTCTCCTCGAGGATCTTCACAAGCCTCTCGGCCTGTTCGGCGGGGGTCCCCTCGAGGCGGACGCGGTCGGTCTTGACCGGCGGGGCGAAGACCTTGGTGACGCGGGTGGGGGAGCCCTTGAGGCCGATGAGATCGGGGTCGGGCGCGAGCTCGGCGACGCCCCAGACCGGGATCTGCGCCTTCTTCGCGGCCATCTTGCTCTTGAGAGAGCCGATGCGCAGCTCGCCCGCCTCCTTGACGACGGTGAGGGCGCACGGCAGGTCCACCTCCCACTCCTCGTGGCCGTCCTCGGTCGCGCGGACGACCTTGAGCGCCTTGCCGCCGGGCAGGGCCTCGACGGCCTTGGCGTAGGTGAGGACCGGGAGCCCGAGCTGGTGCGCGATGCCGGGGCCGACCTGCGCGGTGTCGCCGTCGGTGGCCTGCTTGCCGAAGAGGACGAGGTCGGGGGCGCCGAGCTTGCGGATCGCGAGGGCGAGCGTGTAGCCGGTCGCCCAGGTGTCCGCGCCGCCGAACTCGCGCCCGGAGACGAGGACGCCGTCCGTCGCGCCGCGGGCGATGGCCTCGCGGATCACGGCCTCGGCCTGGGGCGGGCCCATCGAGACGACGGTGACGGTCGAGCCGGGGAGGGCGTCCTTGAGGCGCAGGGCGACCTCGAGGGCGTTCTCGTCGAACGGGTTCATGACGGCGGGGACGCCGGCTCGGTTGAGCCGGTTGGTGGCGCGGTCGATGGTCACCTTGTCCGAGTCGGGGACTTGCTTGATGCAGACGACGATCTTCATGCGGTGTCGTGGCGGGGTGTGCGGAGGGGAAGGGCTAGGCGAAGACCTCGCCGCGAAGGACGACGGACTTCAGTTCGGGAAGGGGGCCGGAGAGGTCGACGAGCAGGACGTCGGCCGGGCGGCCGGGGGCGAGGACGCCGGCGTCGAGGTGCGCCGCGGCGGCGGGGGTCGCGGTCGCCATGCGGATCGCGTCGGCGAAGGGGATGCCGAACTTCACGGCGCGGCGGACGCACTCCCAGAGCGTGACGGAGCAGCCCGCGAGGGTGCCGTCCTCGAGCCGGGCCTCGCCGTTCTTCAGGAAGACCTTCAGGCCGCCGCTGTCGTAGACGCCGTCCGGCGCGCAGGCGGGGCGGATGTTGTCCGAGACGAGCGCGACGCGGTCCGGGCCGAAGGCGCGGTAGAGCAGCATCACCATCGCGGGGGCGACGTGCAGCCCGTCGCAGATCAGCTCCGCGTACGCCCCCTTCTCGAGGGCGGCGCCGATCGGCCCGGGCTTGCGGTGGTGGAGGCCCGGCATGGCGTTGAAGGTGTGCGTGAGGCTGGTGGCGCCGGCGTCGAAGCCCGCGCAGGCCTGCTCGTAGGTGGCGTCGGTGTGGCCGATCGTGACGGAGACGCCCATGTCCGCGGCGGCGCGGATGTACTCCAGCGCGCCGGGGAGCTCGGGCGCGACCGTGACGCGGATCGCGGCGGGGCGGAGCGAGCGGAGCTCGTCGATGTCGGGCATGCGGATGCAGTCCGGGTTCTGAGCGCCCTTGCGCGACATCGCGATGTGCGGGCCCTCGAGGTGGATGCCGGGGAGGCGCGCGCCGGGGACGTCGCGCGGCGCGGCGCAGACGCGCTCGAGGTCCTCGCGGAACGCGGTCATCGAGGTTGGGAGCCAGGTCGTCGTGCCGTTCTTCGCGCGGAAGACCGCCATCTCGGCGAAGTCGGCGTCCATCGTGTCGAGGCCGAGGCAGCCGTGCGCGTGGATGTCGACGAGGCCCGGGACGGCGGTCAGGCCGCGGCCGTCGATGTCGCCGGGTTCGAGCGGAGCGGAGCCCGCTTCAATGCGGGCGATTCGGTCGCCTTCGAAGAGGAGGGTCGAGGGCTTGCCGTCGAGGAGGACGTTGGTGATCTTTTTCATGGAGATCCGGAGCCTAGTTCGCCTGGAGGAGTTCGAGAATCTTCGCGGGGGCCTCGGCGACGGGGACGAGCTGCGTCTCGCCCGTGCGGCGCAGGCGGATCTCGACGCCGCCCTTCTCGAGCGAGCGCGCGCCGACGGTGACGCGGACGGTGCAGCCGATCAGGTCCGCGTCCTTGAACTTGATGCCGGGGCGCTCGTCGCGGTCGTCGACGAGGACGTCCGCCCCCGCGGCCTCGAGCTTCTGCTCGAGCTCGGTGACGGCCGCGACGACGGCCTCGCTCTTCGCGTCGAGCTGCAGCAGCGCGACCTGGCAGGGCGAGACGGCGGCCGGCCACACGATGCCGTCCTTGTCGTTGTTCTGCTCGGCGATGGCCTGCACGGTGCGCGAGACGCCGATGCCGTAGCAGCCCATCACGGGCGTCACGGACTGCTTGTTCTGGTCGAGCACCGTGAACTTCATCGCCTTCGTGTACTTGAGGCCGAGCTTGAAGACGTGGCCGACCTCGATGCCGCGCGCGAGCCGCAGCGGCTCGCCGCAGCGCGGGCAGCGGTCGCCCTCGACGACGGTCGCCAGGTCCGCCCACGCGGCGATCTTCACGTCCGGGTCGTCCATGAGGTTGCAGTGCGCGACGTGGAAGCCCTCCTCGCCGGCGCCGACGGCGACGTCGCGCGCCTCCCGGAGGGCGTTGTCGGCGTAGACGGGGATCGAGACGCCGATCGGGCCGATCGAGCCGAACGGGCCGGCGGCCTTCGCGGTCGTCTCGGGGTCGGCCATCTCCAGCTCGCCGCAGCCGAGCAGGCGCCGCAGCTTGGGCTCGCAGAGGTCGGCGTTGCCGCGGACGAGCACCATGACGGGCCTGCCGTCCGCGACGTAGACGAGGGACTTCACGACCTGGTCGCTCGGGATGCCGAGAGCGGCGGCCGCCTCGTCGACGGTGTGCGCGCCGGGCGTGGCGACCTTGGCGCGGGGCTCGGCGGAGGGCTTCGACCAGTCGCAGGGCGGGGCCTGGCGCTCGGCGCGCTCCTGGTTGGCCGCGTAGCGGCAGGCGGGGCAGTGCAGGATGCCGTCCTCGCCCGAGGGCGCGAGGACCATGAACTCGTGCGAGTGGTTGCCGCCGATGGCGCCGGTGTCGGCCTCGACGGGGTGCGCGTCGAGTCCGCAGCGCTTGAAGATGCGCAGGTAGGCGTCGTACATCTTCTGGTAGGAGACGTCGGCGTCCTCCGACGTGAGGTCGAAGGAATAGGCGTCCTTCATGACGAACTCCTTGCAGCGCATGAGGCCGAAGCGCGGGCGGATCTCGTCGCGGAACTTCGTCTGGATCTGGTAGACCGTGGCGGGCAGCTGGCGCCAGGAGGAGACGAGCGTGCGGAGGTAGTCGGTTGCGACCTCCTCGTGCGTGGGCCCGAGGACCATCGTGTTCTCGTTGCGGTCCGTGAGGCGGAACATGCTCTTGCCCATGATGCCGGCGCGGCCGGACTCCTCCCAGAGCGAGATGGGCTGGAGGGCGGTGAAGAGCACCTCGCACGCGCCCGCGCGGTCCATCTCCTCGCGGACGATCCGCTCGACCTTGTGGAGCACGCGCACGCCGAGCGGCGAGTAGGAGTAGAGGCCGCCCTCGAGCTTCACGAGGAGTCCGGCGCGCATCATCAGCTTGTGGGAGACGATCTCCGCGTCCTTGGGGTCTTCGCGGAGGGTGGCGAGAAGGGTCTTGGACCAGCGCATGGCGGGGTAGGGTGGGAGAGGTGGGAAAAGCGGCGCGATTAAAGCACCTTCGCCGCGCGGATGCAAGCGGAAAACGCGTTTCTAGGGCTCCTCGACCCAGCGGAGGAAGCGCAGCTGGTTGCCGTCGGCGTAGGCGACGCCCCAGATGCGGCGTTCGACGTTGCCCGCGCGGCCGGTCGAGGTGACGCGGAAGAAGGACGAGGCCACGGTGATGCGCGAGGCGATCGCGGGGTCGAGGCCGTCGATGCGCGAGAAGAGATCGTCCGCGCTCTTGAAGGGGTTGGGGTCGCCGTTCTCGTCGACCGCGTCGCGCTCCTCCAGGATGGCGCGCGCGAGGATGTCGTCCACCTCCGGCAGCGTGCGCAGCACGTCGTAGGGCGCGCTCTGGATGTTCACCTTGCCGTCGCCGTAGGTCGTGAGCATCCCCTCGATGCCGGCGATGACGAGGTCGTTCGTCTCGGTGAAGCGGTTGAAGGAGAGGTCGGAGGACTTGACCTCCGTGTCGCCGCGGACGAGCGCCGGGTCGAACACGCCGCCGGTGAGCAGCGCCTCGGGGAAGCCCTTCACGAGCAGCAGCTCGCGCACGGTGTCGAACGGGCCGTTCTTCGCCTCGTAGGGCGGGTCCAGCAGCGAGTAGTAGTCCTCCGTCTCGGCGCCCTTGGGGTTGGAGGCGTCATCGTCGTCCATCCAGTCGAGGACCGGGTCGACGATGTAGTCGAAGTATTCCTCCGGGACGCCGGCGTTTCCGAGGATCGTCTCCCAGTCCTCGCGCGTCAGGAGGTTCACGTTGAGCCGTCCGGGCTCGGGCTCGATGTCGAGGATCACGTAGCCGCTCCCGCCGACGGGCTCGACGAGGCCGACGAGCGACTGTCCGAGCTTGAGGCGCTCGGCGGCGTCGTGCCAGCGGTCCTCGTCGTCGGTCTGCCCGCCGGGCGCCGCGGCGCCGCCGGAGCGGGCCATGAGCATCTTGGCGATCTCGACGCCGGACTGCGCCAGCTGGGCCGCTCGGTCGCGGTTCGTGAGGTAGCGCGCGTACTGCGCCTCGAGCCGCGCCTCGAAGGCGAGCGAGGCGACGAGCGTGGAGAGGATCGCCACGACGATCAGGACGAGCACCAGCGCGGAGCCCGAGCGCCGCGTCCGGGAAGGGCGGGGGAGGGGACGGATCACGGCCGGCCCCCTCCCGTGCGGATCTGCAGGCGGTCGCCCTCGATGCGGATGTCCGAGGCGCCCGCACCGGGGCCGCCGCGCCCCGGCCGGCGGGAGCCGCCGCCGGAGTCGTGGCGGAAGTCGCCGCCGCCCGGCGCGTCGCCGCCGCGGCGGAAGCCGCCGCGCCGGAAGCCGCCGTCCCCGCCGCCGTCGCGCGGCCGGAGCCCGCCTCCGGAGTCGTCGCGCACCGCGGCGCCGCGGTCGCCGCCGCGCCAGCCGCGGCCGCGGTCCCCGCGCCCGCCGCCGGGCTTGCTCGGGTTCCAGGAGACCGCGGACATCGGGATGCCGACCATGCGCACGAGCACGTCGGGCTCGGCGCCCTTCGAGCGCGGCTTCATCGTGAGCTGCACGAAGACGTGCTCGGGGATGCGGTTGCTCGGCGTCCATTCGTCGATCCATTCGAACGGCTCCCCGGGCTCGATCGCCTTGGTCGGGTCCTGCATCCGGCATTCGAGCCCCGCCACCTGGTCGGAGAGGAGGACGGGCTCGACGTCCTCCTCGGGGTCGAAGTCCTCCGACTGCCCGACGAGCTGCCAGGCGGACACGTAGAGCCCCTCGCCGTCCTCGCCGTCGCCCACGAACAGGTTCACGCGGTGCGCCGCGCCGGCCCAGGGGACGTCCTCGCCGACGAGCGACGAGCCGATCTTCACCCAGGAGATCCGGTCCTTGGCAGCCTCGCCCTCGCCGCCGTCCTCGTGCTGGAAGCCGTAGGCCCAGTCGGTGTCGCCGTTGGCCGGGTAGTAGGCCGAGCGCAGCGCCATCGCGACCTGCTCCATCACGGCCTCCGCGTCGTGGCTCTCCTCCGCCAGCTCCGCCGCGTCGCGCCAGCTGCCGACGCCGGCCCGCAGGACGATTCCGACCGTCCCCATCACCATGCCGAGGATCGCCAGGGCGACGAGGATCTCGACCATCGTGAAGCCGCGGAACGGTTCGGCGGCGCGGCGGGGGCCGCGTTTCAT
>ERZ504995.113-NODE-113-length-10675-cov-4.251601_pt1 | contig 10675 bp, 10 predicted proteins | sample MGYA00514197_ERZ504995 | MGnify/ENA primary metagenome ERZ504995 (study PRJEB26094, sample SAMEA4028455) | Ovis aries | biome: host associated; feature: stool; material: fecal | place: Italy | collected 2012 | study: EMG produced TPA metagenomics assembly of the...
TTCCATGCCCAACACGCCGTCCCGGCTGGGCCGCGGAGTGGTTTCCCTGTCCGCCGGGGGCAGCGCCACCGAGGCCACCATGTCACTGGCCGCCGAGCTGTTCGCTCCCACCGGACGGGTGGTCCAGGTTCCGGAGGACCAGGTGGACGCCGTTTCCGCAGTCAGCGGTTCCGGGCCGGCCTATGCCTTCTACCTGGCCGAAGCCATGGCCCGCGCGGGGGAGGAACTGGGGTTGGACCCGGAACTGTCAGCGGTGCTGGCCCGGGACACGGTTGCCGGCGCCGGTTACATGTTGGCCGAGCCCGGCGCCGACGCCGCGGTGCTGCGGCGGGCCGTGACCAGCCCCAACGGCACCACCGAGGCCGCCATCCGCACGTTCGATGAGCAGGGGCTGCCCGACGTCGTCGCCCGCGCCGCCCGTGCCGCTGCCGAACGCGCCGCGGAGATCACCGCCGAGCTCACTGCGGCGCAGAAGTAGCCTCCGCTACGGCCTGGCGGCGAACCGCTCCAGCAGGTCCACGTGCCCGGAGACGATCAGCATGTCCCGGGACGAGACCTTGGTGTCGGCCCGTGCATAGGTGAAGTCCTCGCCGGGGGACTTCACCCCCACCACGGTCACCCCGTATTTGGACCGCACGTTGGATTCGCCCAGCGTGAAGCCCTGGGTCTCGCGCGGCGGGTACATCTTCACGATGGCGAAGTCGTCGTCGAACTCGATGAAGTCCAGCATGCGCCCGCCCACCAGGTGCGCGGCGCGCCGGCCGGCGTCGGCCTCCGGATAAATCACATGGTTGGCGCCGATCCGGGTCAGGATCTTGCCGTGGGCTGAGGTGATCGCCTTGACCCACAGGTGTTCGATTCCCAGATCCACCAGGTTCACGGTGATCAGCACGCTGGATTCGATCGATGTTCCCACGCCGACGACGGCGGAGGAAAACTCCTGCGCGCCAAGCTGCTTCAGGGCGTCAATGTTGGTGGCGTCGGCCTGCACCACGTGGGTGAGGATGCCTGACGCCTTCTGGACAAGGTTCGGATCCCGCTCGATGGCCAGGACCTCGCGGCCCTGCTTGACCAGCTGTTCGGCGGTGGCGGAGCCAAAGCGTCCCAGCCCGATCACCAGGACGGGAGCATTATGAGCTGGTCTGTCAGCCAATGATCGGCCTTTCCTCGGGGAAGTGGTAAAGCGTGTTGCGCTGCCGTGTGGCGAGGGCCGCAGCGAGGGTGATGGTACCCACGCGGCCGGCAAACATCAGTGCGGCGAGGAGGTATTTGCCTGCCGGCGGCAGCTCTTCACTAAGTCCTATACTCAGCCCAACCGTGGCAAAGGCGGAAATCACTTCGAAGAGCACCGGCTCGAGGGTCTCTTCGGTGATGGCCAGCAGGGCCACGGTGGTTACTGCCACCAGGGTGGCGCCGAGCACCACCACGGAGATGGCAACCCGCATCGCGCCAAAGGCTATGGTCCGGCCAAAGGCCCGGACGTCCGAATCACCGCGCGCTTCCGCCACGATCGCCAGGAAGATGACGGCGAGGGTGGTGACCTTGATGCCGCCGGCCGTGGATGCCGAACCGCCGCCGGCAAACATGAGCATGTCGGTGATCACCAGGGTGCTGGAGTCCAGGTCCGACATGTCCACGAGGTTGAAGCCGCCGGAACGGGTCATGACCGAAGCGAACACAGAGTGCAGGATCCGGTCGGCCACATTCATCTCGCCGATGGTCCGGGTGTTGAACCATTCGAAGGCACCCCAGAGAATACTGCCGCCCACCAGCAGGATGCTGGTCACCAACAGGGTGAGCTTGGTGTGCAGGTTCCAGCGCCGCACGTGGATCTTGCTCTGCAGCAGGACCATGATTACCGGGAAACCGAGGCTGCCGACAAACACGCCGACCATCAGCGGCAGCAGAATCCACAGATCTTCGTCATACGGAACGAGCCCGTCTGAGTGCGGGGTGAACCCGGCGTTGTTGAATGCGGAGACCGCATAGAACACTGCGTGCCACACCGCCTGGCCCGGTGACTCGCCCAGAATCATGAACCGGGGGGCCATGACCAGCGCCAGGATGAGTTCGATGGCCACGGTGGTGGTGACCACGATGCGCAGCAGCGAGCCGACTTCGCCCAGCCGGCCGGTGTTCATGCCTTCCTGGGCAATGAGCTTCCCGCGTACGCCCAGCCGCCGGTTCACGGCGAGGGCCAGCAGCGATGCCATGGTCAGGATGCCCAAACCACCCACCTGGATGGCAATCAGGATGAGGACCTGGCCAAACCCGGACCAGTGGGTGGCGGTGGAGACGACGGTCAGCCCGGTGACGCAGACCGCCGACACCGCTGTGAAGAACGCGTCGTACAGGGGTGTGACCTGTCCGCTGGAGGCGGATGCCGGCAGCGACAGCAGGGCCGTAAAGAGCAGGATCACCAGGGCGAAGACGATCAGGGCAAGCCGGGCGGGTGAGCTGGCAGCCAGTGCGTCAATGAAGTCGCGCAGCGCGGAGAAGGCGTTAGTGGGTCGAAGCTGCCGCAGCTGCAGCCGGGGCTGCCGGATGGGTGCCATATTCGTGCTTGTTTCCTTGGTTCCAGGTGGGGCGCGGTGCTCTGCACAGAAGTAAACCACTGATGCGGGGCTCCGTAACGGTCCGGCGGCGTGCCGCGGTGTCAGTCTCCCAGTATTGCTCACATCGCGTAGCCTGTTGAGCATGATCAACCGCGGGCTCAGTCTTCCGGTCATGCCGACCCGAATCATCTGGCACGAGTCCATGCTTCAGTACAACTTTGGCCTCGGCCATCCCATGAGTCCGCTGCGCCTGGACCTTACGGCGAGGCTGGCCCGGGACCTGGGAATCTTCGATCTGCCCGGCGTTTCCCTGGGGGAGCCTTTTGTCGCCTCCGACCAGGAGCTCGGGATGGTCCACGGCAGCGCATACATCGCCGGGGTGCGCAGCGTCAGTGAGGACCCGCGGTCATCCCAGGAAAAATTTGGCCTTGGCACCGAAGACAATCCTGCCTTTGCCGGGATGCACGAGGCCAGCGCACGGCTGGTCGGCGGTTCGCTGGCAGCTGCTGATGCCGTGCTGTCCGGGGACGTCGTCCATGCCGTGAACTTTGGCGGGGGCATGCACCACGCGGCCGCCGAACGCGCCTCGGGATTCTGCATCTACAACGACGCCGCGGCCGCCGTCGCCCGGCTGCTCGCGGGCGGCGCCGGCAAAGTCCTGTATATCGACGTCGATGCCCATCACGGCGACGGGACGCAGAGCATCTTCTGGAACGATCCCCGCGTCATGACAATTTCGCTGCATGAAACCGGGTTGACGCTCTTTCCGGGCACGGGTTTCGCCAATGAAACCGGAGGCCCCGGCGCGGAGGGAACCGCGGTCAACGTGGCGCTCCCGGCCCGGACGTCCGACGCCGGCTGGCTGAGGGCCTTTCACGCGGTGGTGCCCCAGCTCGCAGAGGCCTTCGCTCCCGACGTGATCGTCAGCCAGCATGGCTGCGACAGCCACTTCGATGACCCGTTGACCAATCTTCGGCTCAGCGTCGAAACCCAGCGGCAGGCGGCCCTGACCATCGCCGACCTCGCCGCGAACCTCTGCGGCGGCAGATGGATTGCGACCGGCGGCGGCGGATACAACGTTGTTTCAGTGGTTCCCCGTTCCTGGAGCCTGCTGATGTCCGTGGCCGCCAACGGTCGGATCCGGTGCAACACCCCGGTCCCTGAATCATGGCGGGAGTACGTGAAGGAACGCTACGGCGAGGATTCCCAGCCCCTGATGGGTGACGGCGTTGAGCTGTGGTGGAGATCCTGGGAAGTCGGCTACGACCCCAACGACGAGATTGACCGCACCGTGATGGCCACCCGCAAGGAAGTGTTCCCGCTGCACGGACTGGATCCCTGGTTCGATTAGGCGGCGTTCCACCGGGCGTCCCCACCGCCCGGCACGGGAACCAGCCTTTGTCCACGAAACGGATAAAGTAAGGGTCATGGTCATCGATGATGTTTTTGCCGTCATTGCGGAGGGCACCCGCCGCGAGCTGCTGGGCTCGCTGCGCAGCGGCGATAAATCCGTAGGCGCGCTCGTGGAGGAGCTGGAAGTCAGCCAGCCTACGGTTTCCAAGCATTTGAAGGTGCTCCGCGAGGCAGGGCTGGTGACCATGCGGGCCGAAGGGCAGAAGCGCTACTACTCGCTGCAGCCGGCACCGCTCGAGGAAATCGTGCTGTGGCTCAAGGCCTTCGATCTCCCTTCGCTCCAAGCCGCCAAGACCCCCGGTGTGCGCCTCCCCTCCATGAGCCCGGCGGGCGCGGCCGGTCCCGCACTGGGTTCGGCACCGGCTGCCTCCGGTACTGGAAACGCGGCGGGGACAGCCCGAACCGGTCGTCAGCTGTTCGCCGGCCGCCCGACCTCGCCGGACCAGGTGTCCGCAGCAGCCGCAGCGTCAGCCGGGCTGGAACCCGGAAGCGTCGAAGCCCAGCCGGCGGGCGCGGACCAGGCGGCACAGCATCTGGGCCGCACCGTGGGACGCGCGGCTGAGCGCGCCGTTGACCTGCTGGGGCAGCTCCCCAAGTTCCGGCGTCGGCGCTCCTGAGGCTGACTTCCCCCGTCACACATCGCAGGCCCGGCGGCCGAACGCTAGCGTAGTACGTGGGGAATACTCGAAGGAGCAATCACAGCCATGGACCCAACACTCATCAGCGTTCGCGACGACGTTTTCCGCCGCAACCCGGGAGAAACCGAATTTCACCAAGCGGTAGTCGAGGTTTTCGACTCCCTGGAACCGGTGCTCCGCAAGCATCCGGAGTTCGGCGACGCAGCTATCCTGCAACGCATCTGCGAGCCGGAACGGCAGATCATCTTCCGTGTTCCGTGGGTGGATGACCGTGGACAGGTGCAGATCAACCGTGGATTCCGCGTTGAATTCAACTCTGCCCTGGGCCCCTTTAAGGGCGGCCTGCGCTTCCATCCCTCGGTTTATCTGGGGATCGTCAAGTTCCTGGGCTTTGAGCAGATCTTCAAGAACGCGCTGACCGGCATGCCCATCGGCGGCGGCAAGGGCGGCTCCGACTTCGATCCCCGCGGGAAGTCCGACGCCGAAGTCATGCGCTTCTGCCAGTCCTTCATGACTGAGCTGTACCGCCATATCGGTGAATATACTGACGTCCCCGCCGGTGACATCGGAGTGGGCGGCCGGGAGATCGGCTACCTGTTCGGCCAGTACAAGCGCATCACCAACCGCTACGAGTCCGGCGTGCTGACCGGAAAGGGCGTCAGCTGGGGCGGGTCCCTGGTCCGCCCGGAGGCCACCGGCTACGGCGTCGTCCTTTTTGTCGAAGAAATGCTCAAGACCCGCAACCTCAGCCTGGACGGACAGCGCGTCATCGTCTCCGGGTCGGGCAACGTGGCGATCAACGCCATCGCCAAGGCCCAGTCGCTCGGGGCCAACGTGGTGGCCTGTTCGGATTCGCAGGGCTACGTGGTGGATGAGACCGGCATCGATGTGTCCCTGCTCCGCGAGGTGAAGGAAGTTGAGCGCGGACGCATGACCGATTACGCCAAGCGCCGCGGCAGCTCCGTCACGTACGTGCCCGGCGGTTCCATCTGGGACGCGGGAGCAACGGTGGCGCTTCCGTGCGCCACGCAGAACGAGCTCGACGACGCCGACGCCGCCACGCTGATCAAGTCCGGTGTTGTTGCCGTCGCCGAAGGCGCCAACATGCCCTGCACTCCCAAGGCCATCGAGGCTTTCCAGGAAGCCGGCGTCCTCTTCGGGCCGGGGAAGGCCGCGAATGCAGGCGGAGTTGCCACGTCGGCGCTGGAAATGCAGCAGAACGCCAGCCGGGATTCATGGTCCTTTGAACACACCGAGCGCCGGCTGACGGAAATCATGGTCAACATCCATGACAACTGCGCCCGGACCGCGGAGGAATACGGTTCCCCCGGCAACTACGTGGTTGGCGCCAATATTGACGGTTTCGTCCGGGTTGCCGATGCCATGCTCGCGCAGGGCGTCATCTAGGGGTCATTCGGCGGCACCGGATTTGCCAGCGGACGCGGACCGGGTTTACGGTCGGAGGCATGACAAACCGTTGGTATGCGTATTTTCCGTTGGCTCTGGAGGAGCCTGCGCGGTAATACGCTGACGCCAACCTTCAGAGCCACCGGGGCAGGGGATCATTTCCCTGCCCTTCGCCATATCCGGCGGGCTTTGATGAGTCTTCCCGCCGGTCCGCACCACAGCCGAACGGGAAAGACCATGACTGTTACCTCCGGAGCACCCGCATCGACGGGCATTGCCCCCAGTGTTCCCCACCCTGCGCCGAACACCTCGAACCTTCGGGTCAGCGGCTTCCGCACCCTCCCCGCTCCGGTCCAGCTGGCCCGGGAAATGCCGCTGACCCCGGCCCTGGCCCGGCACATCGAGCGTTCCCGGGCGGACATCCGAGCCGTCCTGAACGGTGTTGATGACCGGCTGCTGGTGATTATCGGTCCCTGTTCCATCCACGATTCGGCGGCCGGAATCGAGTACGCCCGGAAGCTGGCGGCTGCTGCCCGCGAGCACCGGCAGGACCTCCTGATTGTGCTGCGCGCCTACTTCGAGAAGCCGCGCACCACCGTTGGCTGGAAGGGCCTGATCAACGATCCCCGCCTCGACGGATCCCACGACATCGCCGCCGGCCTGCGCGAGGCCCGCCGGTTCCTCCTCAGCGCGGGCGAGCTGGGCCTGCCGGTGGGCACTGAATTCCTGGAGCCCATCAGCCCGCAGTACCTGGCGGACCTGGTGAGCTGGGGTGCCGTGGGTGCGCGGACCACCGAAAGCCAGATCCACCGTCAGCTGGTGTCCGGACTGTCCATGCCGGTGGGCTTCAAGAACGGAACCGACGGCTCGCTGGAAGTCGCCCTGGACGCATGCCAGGCGGCTGCGGCACCGCAGACGTTCCTGGGGATCGACGGCGGCGGCCGGGCATCAATGGTCAGTACCGCCGGCAATCCGGACACGCACGTGATTCTGCGCGGCGGAACCGCCGGGCCAAACTTCTCGGCCCCCGACGTCGCAGCGGCAACCCATGCCCTCGCGGCCAGGAACCTGAACCCCCGGCTGGTTATCGACGCCAGCCACGCGAACAGCGGCAAGAGCCACGTCCGCCAGGCCGAGGTGGCGCTGGAGCTGGCGGGCCGTCTGGGAGAGGGCGGGGCGGCGTCGTCGGCCGTGGCCGGAATAATGCTGGAAAGCTTCCTGGTCGCCGGTGCCCAAAAGCTGGACGAAGCCAACCCCGGATCCCTGGTCTACGGACAGAGCATCACCGATGCGTGCATGGGGTGGGACACCAGCGGGCAGGTCCTGGCATCACTGGCCAAAGCTGCCCGCCGGCGGCGCGAAGATGCCCGGTGAACTTCCGCTATCGGGACCTCGGATACTAGAGTGGAAGACCGGACAGTTAACGTAAATGACCGTCCCCAACAGCAGTCCCCAGTGGCAGCCACCGCGTCTTCCGGCCGATCCGCACTGCAGCCGGTTGTTGCGCATCAGCAAAGGACTCAAGGCAAATGGCAGACGAGGGAAATTTCTCGGACGTGAGGTTTCTGACCGTGTCAGAGGTCGCGGATGTCATGCGCGTGTCCAAGATGACCGTGTACCGGCTGGTCCATTCGGGGGAGCTGCCTGCCGTCCGTTTCGGACGCTCGTACCGGGTGCCGCAGTCGGCGGTTCAACAGGTGCTGAAAAATGCTGTGATTGACGGCCGCTCAGACACTGCGTAGTGCTGTCACTGGATACCGCGGCGAGGCGGTACCCTGTTAAAGAACGTTTTACATCGTGGCAACTATCTGCCGGTGTCAATGCGCGGGTGCCAACGGTGCCGAAGCGTTGGAGCCGGCGTCTGACTATTTCAAGTTTGTGAGGACTCTGTGGGTTCAGTTATCAAGAAGCGCCGCAAGCGTATGGCAAAGAAGAAGCATCGTAAGCTGCTTCGCAAGACCCGCCACCAGCGTCGCAACAAGAAGTAACCAGGATCTTTCCTGGGCAGCCCGCCGTACCCTTCGGGGAACGGCGGGTTTGCTGTTTAACGCGGAATGCTAATGCGGACTGTCCTGCAAAGCGGGCGAGCTAACGGGAGCGTACCCAGGAGAAGCCCCGCCACAGTCCGTAGGCGCCACCGGCTATGGTGGCGCCCTTCAATCCCAGGGTGGCCGCGCGCCGCCCCGACCGGAAATCGTAGATCGGCCAGTTGCGGTCCCTGGCATGGCGCCTCAGGCGTGCATCAGGGTTAATGGCCACCGGGTGCCCCACCAGGCTGAGCAGGGGCACGTCATTGTAGGAGTCGCTGTAGGCCCAGCAGCGGTCAAGATCCAGGCCTTCCTTCTTCGCGAGGACCTTGACGCCTTCGGCCTTCGCCGGGCCGTGCAGGAATTCTCCCACCAGGCGGCCGGTATACAGCCCCTGGTCGATTTCGCTGACTGTTCCCAGCGCACCGGTCAGATGCAGCCGGTCCGCGATGACGGACGCCACCTCCACTGGGGTGCCGGTCACCAGCCACACGGGGCGGCCGGACTTCATATGCTGCTCGGTCAGCGCCCGGGTTCCGGGCCAGATCTTGGATTCGATCATCTCGTCGTAAACTTCTTCACCCAGGACCCGGATGTCCGCCGCGGCCAGGCCGGTGGCCAGCGTCAGTGCGGCGTCGCGCACCGAATGAACGTCCTTGAGATTCTCGCCCTGCAACATGAAACGCGCCTGCTTGCGGGCGAAACCGAACGCTTCCCGGAGAGTAAAGACCTTGCGCTGGTACATTTTGCGGCCCACATGAAAAAGGCTCGCGCCGCGCATCAGGGTGTTGTCGACGTCGAAGAATGCAGCCTCGCCGGGTCTGACCGCCGCTGCCAGTGGCTCGGAGGCTCGTACTGCGGTGGTTCTGGGCATACAACTGAGTCTACGCAAAAAGTCGCCCGGGGCACGGGTGCCCGTTCAAGGCCCGGCGGAACTGGACGCAGCGGCTATTTTAGATATATGACCTCTTCAGAAGCGCACCCCGATCTCCTCCTGCTCACCAGGCCGGGCTGCCACCTGTGTGAAGCGGCCCGGACGGTCCTGGACCGGATCCAGGCCGATCTCGGCGTTCGGTGGCGCGAACAGTCCATTGACGGGGACGCCGACTTGACGTCCCGCTTCGGCGAAGAAATCCCGGTGCTTCTGATCGACGGAATCCAGCGCGATTTCTGGCAGTTGGATGAAGCGCGGATCCGCCGGCTATTGGGGGCCTAGCTTCAGAGGGCTTTGTCCGGCCCGGCTGCGGGCTTAGAGTGGGAAAACCGGGCAGCCCGGAGGACCCACTGGCGGCACGCCCGGGGACCGCAGCCGTCCCGGCGGCATAACAACCGATAGGCACATGTGAGCACCACTGAGGAATCCGACCGGCCGGGCAGTGCAGCCGTCCGGCACATTCCGCCTGCGTCGCTGGCCCGCCTGACCATCTACCTGCGGGCCTTGAGCAGCATGCTGGCTGAAGGAATTGACCGGGTGTCCTCGGAGGAATTGGCGGAGGCGGCAGGAGTCAATTCCCCCAAGCTCCGCAAAGATTTGTCATATTTGGGTTCCTACGGCACCCGGGGCGTCGGCTACGACGTTTCCTATCTCAGCGAACAGATTGCCGTTGCCCTGGGCCTGACCCGCAACTGGCGGGTGGCGATTGTCGGTGCCGGAAACCTGGGCCGGGCGCTTGCCGGCTACCCGGGATTTGGGTCCCGCGGTTTTGAAGTGGTGGCCCTCTTCGACGCCGACCAGCTGGTGATTGGCCAGGAGGTCGGCTGGCTGCGGGTCAGCTCCATCGACGCCATGGAAAACGTCCTGGAGCGGACGGGAGCAAACATGGCAGTCCTCTCCGTTCCCGCCGAGGTGGCGCAGGATCTGTGCGACCGTCTCGTGGCCTGCGGAATCACCAGCATCCTGAGTTTCGCGCCCGTGGTCCTGCAGGTGCCGGACCAGGTTCAGGTGCGGAAGGTGGACATGGCCACCGAGCTTCAGATTCTGGCCTACCACGCGCAGCGGGCCCAGGTCTCGAACATCGCATCCGAGGCCCGGGCCCGGCTCGCAACGTAGCCGCCGGACGGTGTCAGTTACGGACGCTGTGAGTTACGAACGGTGTCAGTGATGGACACTGTCCGATACCACCGCTATGAGTCCTGGGAGCTCAGATACTGGCTGCGCCGCGGGCGAAAATATCTCCTGCAGTCACTGCGGTACAGCAGGCCCAAACCGGCGGCGGCCACCAGTGCGGCTGTCACCTGGACACTTGAATCGGCGGCGACCGCCACGGTCAGTGCCGCTGCTGCGAGGACCGAACCCCCAATGCGTGCCCAGTTCCTGCCTTCGCGGACCAGGACGGCGATCAGCAAATAGATGCCGAACACCACCAGGGCAGCAGCCATTGTGGCCACCTGCAGGGCGGCCGCATACTCGCCGGCGTCGACACCGAGCCTCTGGAACTCGGCTGCGTTGGCCGGCAGCTCCGTGACCGGGTTGCGGCTTGCCGCAATTCCTCCGCTGAGGCTGATGAGCCCGGCCACCACGATCATGGCAAACGCCAGGCCGACTGCCCGCGGCCGGGGCCCCTTCCACTCGCCGTAGGGGATCCTGGCGGGCAGCGCCTGCGGTGGACGGGTTGCCGGCGGGTCGGGGATGAAC
>ERZ504995.114-NODE-114-length-10590-cov-3.980541_pt1 | contig 10590 bp, 11 predicted proteins | sample MGYA00514197_ERZ504995 | MGnify/ENA primary metagenome ERZ504995 (study PRJEB26094, sample SAMEA4028455) | Ovis aries | biome: host associated; feature: stool; material: fecal | place: Italy | collected 2012 | study: EMG produced TPA metagenomics assembly of the...
TGCCGTCGGAGAAGTTCAGGTACTGGTAGGACACTTCACGCTCTTCCTTCTTGATGGGGAAGTTGCTGGGAACCGGAAGCAGCTCGTAGCCCTCTTCCTGCAGTTCCTTCGCAGCTGCTGTCCACTGGTTCTGGTGCATGGTGTCACGGGCCAGCAGGAAGGACAGCAGATCCCGCACGCCCTTATCATCGGTCATGTGGTAGAGCCGGGCGACGGCGAGGCGTCCCTGCATTTCCGCGTTGGCGTTGGACGTGAAATCTGCCAGCAGGTTGCCGGAAGCGGTCACATAGCCGGCAGTCCACGGGTTGCCGTTGCTGTCCACGGGACGGGCGCCGGCACCGGCCACAATGGCGTGCTGCACATCCATGCCGCCCACCACTGCTGCGATGGTTGGGTCCGACTGGACGGCGTCGTCCGTAATCCCCAGCGGTGCCTTTTCGAGCAGCTGGGCGATCATGATGGCCAGCATTTCCACGTGGCCCATTTCTTCAGCGGCAATGCCGTAGAGAAGATCCCGGTACTTGCCGGGAAGGTGTGAATTCCAGGACTGGAACCCGTACTGCATGGCGACGGTAATCTCGCCGTACTGGCCGCCAAGTACTTCCTGGAGCTTGCGGGCAAAAACTGCATCGGGCTTGTCGGGTGTGGCCTTGAACTGAAGTTCCTGCTTATGAAAGAACACTATTCACCTCCGCATGTCAGGCCCCTCCCCGAAGCGGGTGGGTCTCCGCTGATGGCGACCCGGGGCCGGTGGACAGAAATCTAACCCCGAAGGCAACTACTAAGCAAACTTAGTAATACCATTGATGGTGAATAAGAGTGTTCGATGGACAGCAGGTGGAATGTGAAGATTGAAGCGGGGCAGACAGCCGGCAGCCCACAGCAGCGTCCAGGAGTTCCTCCACGGACTCGCCCAGTTGACCTCCGACGCTTTCTCTACCCCGGAGAACCCGGTCCTCTGCGCCATGACACTAATGAGGGAGCGCAGGCCCCTCTGTGTCGCCGCCAGCGGCTGCGCCGCGCATTCGCTGGAGGAACTCCAGTACCGGTTCACGGACGGGCCGTGCCTGACGGCGGTACAGCAGCTAACCACCGTGGTCATCGGGGATCTGGAGGACAACAGCGACTGGGGCGGATACGCGCCCGCTGCACGGGCTCTGGGCATCCGGTCCCTGGTGAGCGTTCCCCTGGACATGAATACCGAGGGCAGGGCCGCCCTCACCCTCTACTCCGGCCAGGCAGGCCGATTTGATGAGCACGCCGTTTCTCTGGCAGCGGGATACGCGCTCCGGATCCATAAACCGGTACGGCTGGCCACGCGGCTTTCCAGCAAGGAAGAAGAGTCTGCGGACCTGATGGCCGCCATGCAGTCCCGGACCACCATCGACCTGGCCGTAGGCATTGTGATGGGACAGAACCGCTGCAGCCAGGATAAGGCGTTCGGGATTCTTCGCGCCGCGTCGAGCCGGCGCAACATGAAACTTCGGGACTTGGCGGCTCAAATGGTGATGTCCGTGGGACAGGCAGACGCCACCACTCATTTTGATGCCTAAGGGACTTGCCTCCACTCTGGAAGCGTAGTTAGGCTGAAAAACAGGCCCAGCAGTGCGCCGCGACGTTCAACCATGGGGAAAATCGTGGAACACAAACTGCGCGTACTTGTCCGGCTGGATCTGGATCCCACTGCCGCTGTCCTGGAGGTAACCGGCTGCCTCACCACAGACAGCTGCCATGCCCTTCCCCCGCTTATCCGCAGGACTGCTGCTCTTCTGGGCGCTCCTACCATCACCGTGGACCTTATGCCCGCCAGGCACATAGAGCATGATGCCGTTTCCTACTTGGAAGGCCTGGCGGGCACCCACCGGGAAACCATCCCGGATGTGCGGATCCAATGCCCGGAGACATTGCCGGAGTGCCCTGCGCACCAGTTTGCCCAGGTAGGAGGGGACCGATGAAAATGGAGGGCCTGTACCGTAAACTGCTTTCGCTGCTCGACCTGCCCACGGACCCGTGGGATTCCCGGGCACTCGCCGAAATGTCCAACGAGACGCTGCAATTACTCGTGGATCCGGTGTACCGGCAACTGGATACACCCAACCCGCCGGCTTCAGCGTTTAGTTGGTACTGCGCCCTTTCCGAGGAATTGGAACGGCGGGCGGAAGCTGAAGCCCGCCGATAAATCCATGACCGGAGACAGCGGAATTCCCCACCCCGCCTGTGTAATATCGGAGGTACCCGGGCCACCCGGGAATTAGTGGCCCCCGCCGGGACCGGCACGTACTGGCCCACGATAGGAAACAGAGGCCGGACATGCCTACCGATCTTCCGCTCAATGAGCTTGCGGCGGTGTTTGCCCGGATCAAGGGGATGCTGCTCACTGAGGAAACGGTCAACCACGCGGTTGACCTGCTCGCGCGGGCTGCCATGGAGGCGATCCCCGGTGCCATCGGAGCGGGCGTCTCCGTGATGGACGAGCAGGGCCGGCGCACCAGTACCGGCGCTACGGACAAGCTGGTACTTGCCGCCGACAGCCTGCAGTATGACGTAGGCGAAGGGCCCTGCCTCACTGCGTGGGCGTCCACACGTGTAGTCCGTTCCAACAACCTGGCCCAGGAGACGCGGTGGCCACAGTGGAGCAGTGCGGCCTCCCGGATGGGCCTTCGCTCCGTATTAAGTGCGCCGCTGATTTTCAGGACAGAGTCTCTGGGCGCCATCAAGGTGTATTCGCTCCAGGAGGATGCCTTCGACCAGCACAGTGAGCACTTGCTGGCACTTTTTGCGGGTCCGGCCGCCACCCTGCTCGCCAACATCCAGTCGAGCGAAGTGCCGCACAAAATCAGCACCGACCTAAAAGCCGCCATCCGGAGCCGGGACAATGTTGCGCTGGCACGGGGCATCCTGATGGAACGCGAAGGCCTTACGTCAGACGAGGCCATGTCGCGGCTCCTTGGCATAGCGCGCCGTGACCGGCTGTCCCTGCTGGTCGTCTCCGACCAGCTCGTGCAGGGCGTCAGCGGCCGGCGGCAGGGTTAAAGGGGCAGCGAATGGGGTTTGACGCCATAGAGCCGGAGCAACGCCGGCAGCTCAGGAAGGCGCTGGCACAGGCCGGGATTGGCATACCCGAACTATGGATGCGGTACTTCAGCGTTGGCGGGGAAGCGGGCGAATACGAAGTTGACGCCTACCTCAGCGGGTCACTGTCCCTGCCCCCGCTCCAGCGTGACATCCTCGCGCATGCAGCTAACGAACTGATTGACGATCTGCCGCCGCGCCTGCGCGCCCCCTACAGCGACGACATCGGCAGGGACCGCGCAGAATCCAACAGGTCCGACGGCGGGGCCGCTGGCCCACACGATTCCTCCGACGACTCCTCCGGTCCTCCGCGCAGGAATGCCGGAGAAGACTGACCGCTGGAGGGCTTTTGTAGGATGAAGCATGGACACTAACGCATCCCAGCCTTCCATTTCCCAATTGCGTGCCCGTCAGACCGAGCTGGTCCTGGCCCTGGCCAATGAAACCCGGACGGACCGCCTGCAGCAGTACAGCGACGAACTTGAGTTCCTCGTCAACCACATCCAGGAGCGCGAAGACGCCGAGGCTGCGGCAGGCACAACTGCGGGGCAGTCCCCCGCCGGCGCGGGTACGCCCCAGGGGGACGGCGTCGAACAGCGTGAAGACGGCATCGTGATCGAGCCTGACACCGAGCTGGCGGACAACGTCGACACCGACAACCGTTAGGGCTGGATGGCCCGGTGCCCGGCCCCGCCGCTCCTGCGACCGGGCCGGGCAGCCGGCAACGCCGGTCAGTCTTCCCAGAAGCGCCGGACGTCGTCGGCAATCTCTTTCGCCTGCCGCCGGCCGGCAGCCAGGGACGGTTTGCGGGTGGAGTCCAGGAGCATGTTGGTGCCGAAGGCCTGCAGCGCCTGGGCATCTGCCTCGATGAGGAATGATTTGCCATCTTTGCTAATGGTTTTCAGTGCCTGCGGCAGGGTGGGGCCAAACGGGCTCTGCGGGGCCTCCAACCCGCAGGAAATCACCAGGACTTTGTGGTGTCCGGCGGCGACGTCCGCATTGGTCCCCGAGCGCATGCCGCCATCCATGTAGACCCGGCCGTTGATGTGCACCGGTGGCCACACCGTGGGAACCGTACAGCTGGCGGTGACGGCCAGCCCCAGGTCTGCGCCGGACCCTGAATCGAACACCGTGAAGCTGCCGTCCTCGGCGTCAACGGCGGTGACGCCAAGGGCTTTTTCCGGCCAGGCCGGGTACGGAACCAGCATCCTGATGCTGTTCACCCAGGCCTCCTCGGTCAGCTGGGTGTCGGCCTTCAAGGCCAACCGGCCCAGCCGTGCACGGGCGGCCTTTTCCCCGCCGCCGCCCTGCCCGGCGGCGGCCATGATGTTCATAAACCGCTCACCGTCGAACGAGTCGGGCTCCCGGTAGTCCTCGGCGCCGGCCCCGTCCTCAGCGGTTTCCTGCGCGGCCACGGCGGCCGGCACCTGCCCGAACCGCAGGGCGGTGCCCACCACGGACCCCGCCGAGGTTCCCACCACCAGATCCGCCTCGTTCAGGTCCACCCCCAGATCCAGCAGTTCCGCCAGCAGTCCTATTTCCCAGGCGATGCCGGCAACTCCGCCGCCACCCAGTACCACGGCACGCGTTGAACGCATGGTCATTCCTCCTTGGCTTCCGCCGTCGAAGACAGGCCGGAGTTCCCCGGCCCTTCCTTGTTGGGCAGTGTAAGCCCCTTCACCGCCGGGCGGGGCATACCGGCGGTCGGTTCCTCCGGTTACCTCCGGAGCGGGGTTCCGAGCTTGAATGGACCTATGGCATTAAGAGTTCTGATGGTGGGCCGCAAGCACGAGGACTGGGTGGTTGACGGTATTCGGCGGTACGAAAAGCGGCTGAAGAAGCCCTTCGACCTGACTTGGGTTCCCATTCCGCATTCGGCCCGCGAGGGGGATGCTGCCCGCAAGGAGGAATCCGAGCGGCTGCTGGCCAAGGCGGGCTCCGACTATGTGATCCTGCTGGATGAGCGCGGCAAGGCCATCACTTCCCCTGCCCTGGCCAAGACACTGCAGAAACCGCTGGACTCGTCCCGCAACGTCACGCTGATCATCGGCGGAGCATACGGTGTGGATCAGAGCGTGCATGACCGGGCGGACTTTGTCTGGTCCCTCTCCCCCCTGGTTTTCCCGCACCAGCTGGTCCGGCTGATCCTGGCCGAGCAGGTTTACCGGGCGCAGGAAATTGCCGGCGGCCGCCCCTATCACCACGAATAGGCACGCCTCACATCCGGCCGGACCGGGCAGCGGACCGGGGTAAACTGGGGGCAGTTTTTTTAGCAGTCCGGCTGGCCCTGCGCCGCAGCCGGCAGGACCGGAAAGGGAGCCATGCCCCAGCGCACTGACCCCTTCCGGCTGCTGCGTGCCGCAGCCGCCAGCGCAGTAATCCTGGCCCTGGCCGTGGGTGCACACACGGCAGCGGGCGGAACGCTTCCCGCGCCCGTCCTGCTGTTCGCCCTCGGCGCTTTTACGCTCGCCGGCGTCACAGCCACGGCGGGGCGCAGGTTCCGCCCGGGGCGCCTGTTCCTGGTGCTCGGTGCCGCCCAGCTTGGCCTGCACCAGGCCTTCGCACTGCTCACGCCGGCCAATCCCGTCTCCTGCACTCCCGGGCCCGGGCACGGCGGCCACCATGGCGCGGTGCTGGACTGCCTGCCGGCGGCCGTACCTGCTGCGGCAGGGCACGGCCTGCACGACGCCGGCCCCGCCCTGTTCCTGGCGCACCTTGCGGCAGTGGTCCTCACAACTCTGGCACTGGCCCGCGGCGAAGATGCGCTGCACGCAGCTGCGGCCTGGCTGCGCCCGCTGTTCACCGCTCCGGTGCCCCACACCTTCCGGATCATTCGCCCCGCGGCCGTTCCTGCACCGACGCCCGGCCGGGCCCGCTCCCGGCACTGCCCCGCCCGCCCGGTGCGCGGACCGCCGTCGTACGCCTTGGCCTAAACCCTTTTCCTTATCCCTTGCCGCAATCTGCGGCTCCCGGCGCCCCTGCGCGCCATTGAAAGGCTTACCCATGCGTACCCGCACCTCTGCCCTGCTTGCCGCCGGCGGCACCGCCGCCCTGATGACCCTGGGCCTCGGCTCTGCCGCTGCCCACGTCCACGTCACTCCGGACACCACGGGCGCCGGCGACACGGCCCTGCTCACCTTTGACCTCTCGCACGGCTGCGAAGGCTCCCCCACCACGGCCCTGACCTTCACGCTTCCCGATGAGCTGACGGATGCCACTCCCACCGCGCACGCAGGCTGGGACGTCAAAAAGGTCACCGAGGAACTCTCCGAACCCCGGACCCTGCCCAACGGCTCACAGATCAGCACGCGCACCAGCGCCGTGGTGTACACCGCCCAGGACCCGTTGGCCGACGGCGTGCGGGACACCTTTACGCTCAGCGTCACGCTGCCGGAGGATGAGGGCGCCACCCTGGCTTTCCCCGTCCTGCAGACCTGCACCGAGGGCGAAACCGATTGGGCGCAGGTGCCCGCGGAGGGGCAGTCCGCGCACGATCTGGACTCACCTGCCCCGGTGGTAACCATCACGGAGGCCGACGACGACCACAACGGCGGGCACGGTGACGACCACGGCACACCTGCCGGCTCCGACCGGGAAGATGCGGAGGAGCGGGACGACGATACCGAGGCCGCCGCAATTGCCGGGTACACCGGACTGGGTGCCGGGCTGCTTGGCCTGGCCGCCGGCGTCACCGCACTGATCCGTACCCGGGGCCGCAGCCGGGGCTAGCGCCTCCCGGGAACCCGTAACGGTTTTGCGTCTTTCCGCCCCGCCCAGCGGGGCGGATTGACGCACCCGCGGCGCCGGGACAGGGTGAGAGCATGAACACCCGAACCGCCGTTTCCCGCGCCGCCACAGCCCCAGCACGCAAGGCACTCACCCTGCTGGCCCTCCTCACCCTTTCCGGAGCGGCCCTGGCCGGCTGCGGTTCCGCGGACAGCGACGACGCCGGGTCCAGCTCCCCCTCCCCCACCGCCAGCGCCAGCGCCTCATCTGCGGCGCCCTCAGCATCCGCTGCACCAAGCACCCCCGCGGCTGAACCCAGCACCGGGGCTGCGGCCGCCGGACCGGCCCCCTGCACGGCGGGCACACTTAGCGGCGCGGTGGAGGACGTCCCCGGCGGTGCGACCGGCGGCGGTGTGTACCGTGCCCTGGTGCTTACCAACACCTCGGCCGATGACTCCTGCACGCTGGCCGGCTACCCCGGCGTCTCCTACCTTGACGCGGCGGGCACCCAGGTGGGCGCACCCGCTGCCCGGACAGAAGGCACCCAGGCGGTTCCGGTCACCCTGGCCCCGGGCCAGTCCGCTGCCGCGGAACTGCAGGAAACCGTGGCACAGAAGTACGGCGAGTGCCAGGTGCAGCCCACCGCCTCCCTGCTGGTGTACCCGCCGGAGGACACCGCGTCCCTGACCATCACCTACCCCTCCACCGGCTGCCTGAACCAGGACATTGAGCTGCTGCACATTGGGGTTCTGCAGGCCCGCTGATATTCGGCCTGCAGCCAAACCCGCGGCAGCGGCGGGGAAACTGTCAGCGCAGTGGGGAAGAATGGTGGCATGACATCGGCGTCCTCGGTGCAGGCCCTGTCCCGGCAGGCCCGGACCGTGCTCGGCAAGTTCACCCCAGCCACCCGGGAGTGGTTCGAGGGTGCCTTCGCCGCGCCCACACCGGCGCAGCTGGGCGCGTGGGACGCGGTGTCCGAAGGCGCCAACGCCCTGGTGGTTGCCCCTACCGGATCCGGCAAAACCCTGGCCGCGTTCCTCTGGGCGCTGGACAGCTTCATTGCCGCCGCGGCGCAGGACACAGATCCCACCCTGGACATTTCCCTGCCTGCCGAGACCAAGGTCTCCGGGTCCCGGCGCGCCAAGGAACCCAAACGCAAAACCAAGGTGCTGTACATTTCGCCGCTGAAGGCCCTGGGCGTGGACGTGGAGCGCAACCTGCGGGCCCCGCTGATCGGCATTACGCAGACCGCCAAACGGCTCGGCCTGCCGGCGCCGTCCATCACCGTGGGCGTACGCTCCGGCGATACCCCGCAGAATGAGCGCCGCGCCCTGCTGACCCGGCCGCCGGACATCCTGATCACCACGCCGGAGTCCCTGTTCCTGATGCTGACCTCGCAGGCCAGGGAAACCCTCGCCGAGGTGGAAACCGTCATTGTGGATGAGGTCCACGCAGTGGCCGGCACCAAGCGCGGCGCACACCTGGCTGTGACTCTGGCCCGGCTGGACGCGATGCTGGAGAAGCCGGTGCAGCGGATCGGGCTCTCCGCCACCGTGGAACCGCATGAAACCGTGGCCCGCTTCCTGGGCGGCAATGCGCCGGTGCGGATCGTGGCGCCGGAGTCGAAGAAGAACTGGAACCTCACGGTCACGGTTCCGGTGGAGGATATGTCGGACCTGGGCGGCGCTCCGGCGGTCGAGGACACCGTTGAGGGCGGTTACGCTCCGCAGGCGAGCATCTGGCCGCATGTGGAGGAGAAGATTGTCGACCTTATTGAGGCCAACCGCTCCACCATTGTGTTTGCCAATTCCCGCAGGCTTGCCGAACGGCTGACCGCACGCCTGAACGAGATCCACGCCTACCGGCTGGAGGCAGCCGCCGCGGCCACCGGGACCGACGACGCCGCGCCCGCTCCGCGTACAGGAACCTCCCGTCCGCCGGCCCAGATCATGGCCCAGGCCGGGGTCTCGGTCCTGCGCCGCGAGGACCTGGCGGTCGACGACGACGGACCCCTCCTCGCCCGCGCCCACCACGGCTCGGTGTCCAAGGACCAGCGTGCCCTGATCGAGGATGACCTGAAATCCGGGCGGCTGCGCTGTGTGGTGGCCACCAGCTCGCTGGAACTGGGCATCGATATGGGCGCTGTGGACCTGGTGGTACAGGTGGAATCCCCGCCGTCCGTGGCCAGCGGACTGCAGCGCGTGGGCCGGGCCGGACACCAGGTCGGGGAAATCTCGCAGGGCGTGATGTTCCCCAAGCACCGCGGGGACCTGCTGAATTCCGCCGTCACCGCCGAGCGGATGCTGGCCGGGCAGATCGAGCCGCTGGCCATCCCGGCCAACCCGCTGGATATCCTGGCGCAGCAGACCGTGGCGGCCTGCGCCCTGGGTTCCATTGATGTGGAGGAATGGTTCGACGTCGTCCGCCGGTCCGCTCCGTTCGCCGGCCTTCCGCGCTCCGCGTTCGACGCCACCCTGGATCTGCTCTCCGGCCGTTATCCCTCGGACGAGTTCGCCGAGCTGCGCCCGCGGATTGTGTGGGACCGCACCGAAGGGACCATCACCGGCCGGCCCGGCGCCCAGCGGCTGGCGGTGACTTCCGGCGGCACCATCCCGGACCGCGGGCTCTTCGGCGTCTACCTGGTGGGTGATTCCGAAGGCAAAAACAGCCGCCGGGTCGGGGAACTCGATGAGGAGATGGTCTATGAGTCCCGGGTGGGAGACGTTTTCGCACTCGGTGCCACCAGTTGGCGGATAGAGGACATCACCCATGACCGGGTGCTGGTCTCCCCCGCCTTTGGCCAGCCCGGGAAGCTGCCGTTCTGGCGCGGAGATACGTTGGGCCGGCCGGTGGAACTGGGCCGGGCCCTGGGCGCCTTCGTCCGGGAAATGGCCGGCAGCGACGACGCGAAAGCGGCCGAACGCCTCGCCTCCGTCGGGCTCGACGAGTGGGCGGCCGGAAACCTGATCGCCTATCTGCGCGAACAGCAGCAGGCCACCGACGTCGTCCCCAATGACCGCAGCCTGCTCGTGGAACGCTTCCACGACGAGCTCGGCGACTGGAGAGTAGTCCTCCACAGCCCCTACGGCATGCCGGTGCATGCACCGTGGGCGCTGGCGGTCGGTGCCCGGTTGAACCAGCGGTACGGGCTGGACGGTTCGGCGATGGCGTCCGACGACGGCATCGTGCTGCGCGTACCCCTGATGGAGGACGAGCCGCCCGGCGCCGAGCTGTTCCTCTTCGACCCGGAGGAACTGGAATCGATAGTGACGGCAGAGGTGGGCGCGTCCGCGCTGTTCGCCTCCCGCTTCCGTGAATGTGCTGCCCGGGCCCTGCTGCTGCCGCGGCAAAACCCGGGAAAACGAAGCCCGCTGTGGCAACAGCGGCAGCGGTCGGCACAGTTGCTGGATGTCGCCAAGAAGTACCCGACGTTCCCCATCGTGCTCGAAACAGTGCGTGAATGCCTGCAGGACGTCTACGATCTGCCGGCTTTGAAAGACATTGCGGCCGGAATTGAACGCCGTGAAATCCGGCTGGTGGAGACCACCACGCCTTCGCCGTCGCCGTTCGCCCGTTCCCTGCTGTTCGGCTATGTCGGCGCGTTCCTGTACGAGGGCGACTCGCCGCTGGCCGAACGCCGTGCCGCCGCCCTGTCCCTGGATCCGACCCTGCTCAACGAGCTGCTGGGCCGGGCGGAACTGCGTGAACTGCTGGATGCACGGATCATCGCCGAAACCGAACGGGAGCTGCAGCGGTTGGCAGCAGACCGCCGCGCCCGCGGAATCGAAGGAG
>ERZ504995.115-NODE-115-length-10590-cov-3.940389_pt1 | contig 10590 bp, 12 predicted proteins | sample MGYA00514197_ERZ504995 | MGnify/ENA primary metagenome ERZ504995 (study PRJEB26094, sample SAMEA4028455) | Ovis aries | biome: host associated; feature: stool; material: fecal | place: Italy | collected 2012 | study: EMG produced TPA metagenomics assembly of the...
CGTCGAGCGGCTCGAGGGCACCGAGACCGTCGCCCTCGGCGCCGCGATGCGCGCCTGGTCGCACCTCTCCGGCGAGCCCCTCCCCTCCCTCGCCGCACGCCTGTGCCGGCCGGCGCAGCGCGTCGAGCCCGACCCCGCCGCGGCGCCGGTCTACGCCGAGGCGCTCGCCGCGCGCGCCGCCTTCGAGGCGGCCGAGGCGGCGCGCTAGAGCTCGAAGAGCGGCGTCGGGAACGCCGGACGCCGGACGAGGCCCGGATCGAGGCCCGCCCCGCGGAGCGCGTCGCGCGCGGCGGCGACGGCGAGCGCCGGATCGTTGCACTCGCCGCTGAGGTGCATCGGCACGACGTGGCGGAGTGCGGACCCCGCCACGGCGGCGAGCAGCTCCGCGCCCTGGTCGTTGGAGAGATGGCCGTTGCGGCCGCGGATGCGCCGGACGAGCGCCGGCGGCCGGCCGGAGCTCTCCAGCATCCGCAGGTCGTGGTTGAACTCGAGCGCGAGCGCCGCGCAGCCGCGGAGACGCCGCGCGACGAGCTCGGTGGCGAAGCCGAGGTCCGTCGCGAGGCCGAGGCGCGCGGACCCGTCGTCGAGGACGAATCCGACGGAATCGGCCGCGTCGTGCGGCGTGGAGAAGGGCTCCGCGCGGAGCCCGCCGACCTCGAACGGCTCGCCCGGCTCGAAGCAGCGGCAGTCCCAGCCGTCGCACGCGCCGCAGCCGCCGCGGTCCTGCTCGCAGCCCTCGAACGTCCCGGCCGTCGCGTAGAGCGGCGTCCCGCAGCGGCGTTCGAGGACGGGGAGCGCCGAGACGTGGTCGTGGTGCTCGTGCGTGAGCAGGACGGCGTCGAGATCCGCGAGCGCGACGCCGAGCGGCGCGAGCGCGGCCGAGAGCGCCTTGCAGTTCGTGCCGGCGTCGACGAGGATCCGCACGCCGCCGCCTTCGACGAAGGTGGCGTTGCCCGCGCTCGAGCTGGCGAGGACGGCGAACTTCATCGCGGGGCGGGCGGCGCGCCGCGGCTAGCGCGAGGCGTCCGGGACCGGGACGAGAAGCCGGAACGGGATGCGCGTGCCGGATGCGGTCTCCACCTCGGTGCGGTCGGTGGAGAATCCCCGCGGGACGGTCATGCGGCTCTTCGGCTTCACGACGAGGGCGCGCCGGCCGGCCGGCGCCGGCTTCGCGGCGGCGGCGCGGTAGGGCGACGGACGTCCGCCGCCGGAGAGCGTGCGCATCTCCGTGTCGGAGAAGGACGGCCCGCCCTGCGCGGGCGGAAGCGCGGCGCCGAGAAGCGACGGATATCCGCCCGGGGCGGAAGATGCCGATTCGGGCGCGGCCGAGGGTGCCGCGTCCCGTGATTTGAGATCGTCGATCAGAGACATGTCGTATCCTCCTGTTGGCTAAATGTCGGAGTGAAGAGCCTCGGCGCGCCGCTCGTCGAGATAGACCCGGACGAACGGCGGCACAATTGCGAGAGGCAAGGCCTCGTCCAGGGACTTGCGAACCTCGCGAATGCGGCAGGCGAGGGAGCGGCGGGAGAGCGCAAGCGCGTGGTCCTGCGCGGCGCGGAGCGTTCCGACGAGCAGAAACCGCTCCTCGGACAGAGGATCCGCCGATGCCGGCTCGTAGGAAAGCTCCAACGCGTAGGCCAGATGCATGTCGAGGCAATGCAGGCACGCGAGGCTCGGCGTCCCCTTCGGATCGCCGGTCTCCGCGGCGCGACGCGCGGCCTGGCCGGCCTTCTGCTTGCAAGGGCAGTCGCTCATGGTCGGGAAACCTCCATCTCGAGCGCCCATACTTCGCGCTCGTAGGCAAGTCGCGAAAGGTCGAAGCCCGGGTCCCACGAAGCCGGCCAGGCCGGGCTCGCCGAAACGACGCAACGGGTCGCCTCGACGACCGAGAGGCTCGCCGTCACGCCGGACGTCACATAAGTATGGCGTCCGGACGGGCTCGTGTCGCCGACCTTCCTTTGCGCAGCCAGAACGAGCCCCGGATGGAACTCGATCCGGAAGCGGCCGAGGTTGCGAACGACGGCACGGAACACAACCGTACCAGTGCCCCGGGAAATGGAGAGAAGCTCGTCGCCCGCCCGGCAACGGTTCGACGTCGCGACGGACGCCTCCCACGGAGCGGATCCCCGCATGTCTACGGACGTGTCGGAGACGCCGGCCGGCGCCGGGTCGAAAAGGATGGAGGAATCGGAGACGCTGCGAGCCTTGGCCGCGGCCTCCGATTCGCTCGGCAGCTCGTCGAACGGGATTTCGGCGGTCGTGGCGGTCGCATAGGCGACAGAGACCTCGATCCTGGCCAGAACGCAACGCCGGCCCCGGTCGGCCTCCGTGCAGCAGCAGTCGCCGACGACCGGGAGTCCGTTGCGGAGGAGGATCCTTCCGTTTCTGGTGTAGACGGGCGGCATCAGGACTCCTCGCAGGGCGCGGTCGGGAACTGGATCGGGTTGCCGGCGACGGGCGCGGCGCCGTAGTAGTTCAGGACGGCGGTGGAGAACACGAGCGTCGTCGGGTCGAAGCCCGTCAGGACCTCGACCTGCTGCATCCCCGTCGTGCTCCCCGATCCGCCGGAGAGGCACGCGCGGACGGCCTCGCAGTCGAGCTCGAACTGGTTGATCGGGATGCGCGTCACCTGCGCCGGGCCGTCCGGCTCGCACTCGCCGTTCACGCGCCTGTAGTTCTGGATCGTCAGAACGACGTACCCCTCGTCCGTTCCCGTGCCGAACGCGGCCGAAATGGTCGGAGGGCAAGGCGGGTCGACCGACGGGACGACGTACGCGTCCTCCAGGTCGTCGTCGGAATCCGAGTCCGAATCCGAGTCCGAGTCCTCGCCGAGGATGACCCACTTGATCTCCTTGTCCCCGTCCTCGCGGCGAAGTGGGACCATCCACTTGCGCCGGCCGCACTTCTCGTCGGGGTCCGCGAGGACGAGCTTGTTGCTGGACCGCTTGCGCATCACCTTGAGGACGCCGGCCTTCGGCGCGTCGTCGAACTCGTGGATCTGCACTCCGCCGTCCGTCTCCGGCGTGAGGGAGAGACTCTTGCGCTTCACGCCGGCGCCCTGCGTGAGGACCTCGTCCGGCGACACGAAGAACCGCGCCTGCGCCGCGTTGACGGAATCCGGCATCTCGAAGAGCGGCTCGACGTCGCCGTTCTCGCCGTCCGCCACGTCGCCCTCGGCGAAGACGGAATCCGCCTTCTCATCCGCCAATTCGTCCAGTCGCCGGGAAAAATCGTCGAGCCGGGCGGAGAGCTCGCGCTCCCGCTCGGCCGAACGCCGGAGGTCCTCCTCCAGACGGGCGATGCGCTCCTGTTCGGTCACGCCCCGCCTCCTCCGCTTCCGCCGGACGGCGTCGTGTTGTCGCCTTCGCGGCCGCCGCCGTTGCCGCCGGAGTCGACCTGGCTGTTGTTGCCGTCGGAACCCTGCGTGGAATCGCCGTCCCACGTGCCTTCCTCGACGTAGAACACGACGTACCACTTCCAGTTCGACTGGATGCCATGGCGGTTGTTGCAGTTCCAGACGCCCTTCGACCCCTCGTGCATCCTGCCGTCGCCTCCGAGGTCGGTGAAGAAGGTGCAGTTCGCGACGCGCGCGGCCTCCGCCGAGCTCGTCGTGAAGCCCTCCGAGACGTGCCACTTGTCGATGCGCTCCCAGTAGCCGTTGTCCGGCACCTTCATCGGGTCGCGGCCCTTCGGTGCGCGCGTCGTGCGGACGGGGTGCTCGACGACGAACTCGCGGTGGTCCGTGATGGTCCGGGCGCGGGCGACGCGGGCCTTGCCGTTGCGCTTCGTCGGGACGAGCGTGATGCCGGGCGCGTTGACGAGGCCGAACTGGTTCACGGAGAAGCCGCCGAGGATCGCCCATCCGTCGCTCCAGTCCCAGGCGCTCCCGCCGGCCTCGGCCTCCAGCTTCGCCACGCACGCCTTGACGCGCGAGACGATGTCGGCCCGGATCGCCTTTCTGCTCGCCCAGTTACGGTAGGCCATGTGGAAGGTGAGGTACTCGTCGCCGTCCTGGTCCATCGCCGGAAGGACGTACTCCCAGTAGCGCTGGTGCGGGTACGTCCGGGTGATGGAAATGTCGTAGGAGCCGTCCTCGTTGCGGCGGGGCGACACCTGCGCGATGGAATGCGAGCGCGTCTTGTCCTCGGCGTCGCCGGCCGAATCCTCGCCGTCGCCGTAGTCCGGGTCGGACCAGTCATCGCCGCTCCATCCGTCGCCGTGCTCGTCCTCGTGCTCCGGGGCGAGGTTCTCCGTGTGGGCGTTCGCGACGCCGGTCGACGCGTACACGGTCGGGCGCCGAGGGCCTTCGCCGATGGCCTGCGGGTCGCTGCCCATCCAGTTCGCGTCGAGGTCGCCGCGGATCGCTGCGAACGGAACGAGCGAACCCAGAACCGGAATCAGGTTGCCGTGGTCGTCGAGCTTGTAGGAGCCGTCGGCGTTGCGTTCGTACTTCGAGTAGAAGCCGATGATTTCGCCGTCGCCGTCCGAGTCGGAACCTTCCGTCTCGACCGTGACGCCGATCCACTGTTCGAGCGTCTGGTGCTTGTTCCAGTCCGCCGAGACGCACCATTCGCGGACGTGCTTCGGTTCCTTGCCCTTCGCGCGGATGCGGACGGAGTAATATCCCTCCGTGTGCCACTCCGTCTGGACGATCGGATTGCCGCCGAGCTTCGCACGGACGGAGTCGACGAGCTTCTGGAGATCCTTCGGAGCGACGTAGGTCCAGCCCAAATTGTAAGTGTTAGAGTTCGGGTCGTAATTGTAGGATGTCGAGTTGAACGGATTGCCGTCGACGTTCTGAATGCCCTCGGGCGTATGCTCCGGATCGACGAAGTTGTAGAGCCGGCGCTTCTGGAAGGAAACGTCGGAAGAGCCCTCCTGGCCCTCGGTCTGGCGCTTCTCGACGACGAGGTCGTAGGGGTCGGTCGGCTCGATCCCGGCCATCGTCGGGATCGCGTTCTGGCGCGGGACGGCCGGAACGACGCGCTGCTCGGTCTTCCCGTAGCCCTGCGGAGCGGATACCCCGGCGAGGACGCGCGATCCGTGCCGGCCGTTCGCGTCCACGTCCTCCCAGTTCCGGCCGTCGTCGCCGCCGTGCCATTCGGTCTTGGCGAGCGCGATCACGAAGGAGATGGAGCCGTCCTGGTCTGGCTCGATGTGTTGCTTTGCGATGCGGTACGTCTGGACGGGGACGTCCGCCGTCGAGGGCGTCGAGATCTTCTCGCCGCCTGGCGCGGTCGTCACGGTGTGCGACATGGCGGCCGCGCTCGTGACGAGGCGTCCGGTGGCGTCCAGCTGGTCGTCCCGTTTTTCGACCGCGCTGCGCGTCTCGTAGGGCGGAGAGCCGAACCAGGCGGTCCTGCCGTCCGGTCCGGGCAGCAGGCCATGCCGGCGCAGGAGCGCGAGGACGAAGCTCTCGGACGCAGGAACGAGAAGCACTCTATCCGGATCGGAGTCGGAATCGGAACCGTCCTCGACCTCCGCGTAGATGTCGGCAGTCGGGGCGTTGTCCCGGACGAATTCAAGCGCGCGCCTGACCTCGGGCGTGTCCCTGAGCCGCGGCCAGCGGAAGAGGTGCGTGTACTTGTAGCCCTCGCCGTTCTCAAGCTGGTTCCAGCCGAACATCCGGAGCGTGTCGCGGTCGCACGTCTCCAGGCACGGAAGGCGGAGCAGATCCTCGGGGGACTCCGGCTCGCCGAGCTTGGAGTAGGTGAGCGCGGCCGTGAAGATTACGGTGTTCGTCTCGGCGTCTACGCGGCAGGCGGCGTTCGTCACCGATTCGCCGGCGAGCTGTTTGAACTTCTCGCCGACGATGGCCGAGAGCCGGCCGCGGTTCTCGGGAATAAGCCCGAGCGGGTCGAAGAACGCAATGCTTTCGTGCGTGAACTCGCGCCACTGGACTTCGCGCGTGTAGGCCGCGGGAAAGTCGTTCCGAAGAAGCATGTAGGGCGAGAGCCGCGAGCCAAGCGCCGCTCGGTGGAATCGAAGCGCATCGTCCGCGGAGAGGTACTCGCGGACCTTCGAGGCCTCGATCGGGGCTCCCGACTCGTCGTGGAAGGTCGCGCCGCCGTCATCCGTGAACGCGGCGACGTAATTCCCGCTCGCGTCGGTCGTGTAGCCGTGCCCGGCGCAGAAGGTGCGCGTGAGGACCTGCGTGACCTCGCGTCCGCCGCCGCGCTTGTCGGTCGTCATCCGTACCGGTCCGCCGGTCCAGAGGCCGAGGAAGCGGTGCTTCCCGACCATCGGGTCGACGACGTAGCGGCGCTCGTCCACGTAGCGCTTCGGATCGTTCGGCAGGAACGGCACCCCGTCGTTTCGGCGATCGTCCGTATCGGGGCGCGCATCGGCGCGGAACGGAAGCGCCGTCGCCTCCCACCGGTCGATTCCGTCCTGCTCCGTGAGGCGCCGGACGATCTGCGTCGGCATGAGCCCGTCGTAGGCGAGTACGGAGTACTCGTTCCAGGTCGGCTCGAAGGGCCGTTCGCGGCGGGACGTGTCTGGGACGCGGACCTTCGCGTCCTGGAGCGCCTTGCGGATCGGATCGGGCATCGGCTATTCCTCCTCGCCGTCCGCGTCGTCTGCGATTCCGCTGGAGGCCTTGCATTTCTGGATCGTGCGCTTCAGCGTGCTGGTCTTCGCCGCGACGTCCCGTTCCGCATCCAGCGCCTTCTGGCACTTGGTCTGGTAGTCGTAGGTCCACGCCGGAGTGAACTTCACGCCGGCGGCCATGAGGTCCGCGAGGGAGATCGCGGAAACGATCTTCGCCACAAGAGCCTTGTCGCGCGCGTGACGGGCCTCGAGGAGGGCGCGCTCGGCCTCGTCAACGTCATCCTGCGTACGGACGGCGTCCTTGTCCGGCTTCCGGGCGCTCACGGCTGCGCCCCTCCGGAAACCATCGCCGAGAGGGCCTTCAGGACGGCGGCGCCGTTCGGGAAGAAGATCGCGAAGCAGATCACCGTTGCGATCTCGGTCTTCGCGGACTTGAGAAAGTCGAACAGCCGGGCGGCGAACGACGCAGGAGCGGCGGGAGCCGCGCTTGCCGGACCTTCGAGCTTCGCCTTGATTTCTTCGAGAGTGCGGATCACCCGGTTCATCCGGGACGCCTCGGCGAGCATGAACTTGATCTGCGTCCAGTCTGTGCGGGCGAGGAGCCGAACCTTATCTTCCATCGGGTCGCCGTTCAAGTTGCGGTAGCCGGCTCCGAGGAGCTCGCGCTGGCGGTCCTTGTCCTTCGGGTCGGTGTGCGAACTGCCGATCTCGGCCATCAGGGTTGAGAACTCCTCCGAGTCGATCTTTTCCTGCAGGTTGTGGTGCTGCTCTTCGCTCATTTTGTCTCCTCCGAAGCTTGGTCCCCGGAACTTGGTCCCTTCTCCTGCGGGCCGGGACCAAGCCCGTTTCCGTAGTCCTGCATCACCTGCCGCACGACCTCGACGCCGTCGACGCTCTCGACCTCGCCGTCCGGGAGCGAGTAGCACCCGGTGCAGCCGGAGCCGAGAAGCGCGAGAACGGTGGCGCCGACGGCCTTCCTCACGCGCGGGAGAAGCCGGTGGTAGAACGGAGCGGCGAAGTCCGTGACCTGGAAGGCGAGCCACGCCTCGCGGCGCCCCCACCACGAATCCCTGCTCGCCCACATCCACACGAGGTAGAGCACGTCGCCGCCCCAGCGCAGGATATCCAGCTCCGTGCAGCCCCACGCGGCGGCCAGCTCGACGGCGTGCACCCAGATCAGGTCGTGGTAGAGCGACGCGAGCATCCCGCGAAGCGTGTTGTTCGGGATCGCGTCCGGCCCGTTCCAGAGCCCGCAGCGCACGAACTTGTGCGCCACGAGGCGCACGTGCCGCTCGTCCACCGGCTCGACGGTGAGAGAGCCGTCCTTCGTCGTGTAGGGCGACCGCACGAGGGAAGCGACCTTCCGGCTCTTCACCACGACGGACACTTCGCCAGGCAGGGGGTAGTCCGCCCGCTGGTCCTCCTTCACGTAGTTCTTCACCGCTTCCGCGATGATCTTCGCGATTCTCGTCTGTTGTGCGTTCATCGGCCCTCCATTCTACGCGGCGGTACCGGAGACCGACCAAGGCGGCAACAGGCCGCCGCCGCGTTTTTCGTACCTGCACGGCTCGCCGAACTCGGCGGCGAACCATGCGAGAAGCTTCGGATCGGCCAGGGCGCGATCCCGGATGGAGAAGGCGCCGGACTCGACGGCACGCGGATCGAACGCCGGGACCTTCCAGTCGTGCATCCGCTCGAACGGAAGCCCGAACACGGCGTGCATCACGTTGCCCATCGCGCAGTTGAACTCGATCCCAACGTTCCGAGCCGGCGCCGTTGCGAGCAGGCGTTCCAGTTCGGGGGCGCAGCGCGAGTCGCAGAGCGTGTTCCGGTGCGGATTGCACTTCACGATCCCGTAGCCGGAAGCGAGCAGCACGCGCCTCGTCTGGTCCAGCACGCGCCGGTAGCCGTCGCCGCCACGGCATTCCGCGTAGGTCGGGATGAAGTTATTCTCGCGCTGCCAGAGCGGCGTCCGCTCCATGTCGAACGGCGCCGAGAGGAAATGATCGTCCGAGGAGAGCAGGAACCGGCCCGACACGGCCCCCGCATCGATCGCCGCCATCACGTTATGGAAGATGACGGCGTCCTTCTCGAGACCGACCGGGCGCTCGACCGGCAGGCGGACCACCTCGTCGGACAGCCAGTCGGGCGGGTAGCCCACGACGATGACGCGCCCGACGTTCCGGCCGTACTTTGCGAGCGAGCGGAGCGACCACCGCAATTCGCGGTTCGCCCCGCCCGCCGAGCATTCCGCAGGCCCGAGGGTGTAGAGCACGTCGATCACGCCGAAACCTCCCAGGGATAGGACTGGTAGAGCGAGCGGTCGATCCCGAGCGAGGCGTAGGTGTCGCGGATCCAGCCGGGCCCCGTGTTCGACCTCTCGAAGAGCGCCTGGATCGCGGCGTTCGGATAAGCGTAGTAGGTCCGCAGGTCCTCCTCGACCATCATCCGGCCGAGGAACTGGTCGCAGATGCGCATCTTCCACGCGCCGCGGGCCGCTCCTTCCAGAAGCTCGACGTACCGCTTCGCGCCCTTGCGCGAGAGCGCGTAGCACGCTGCCGAACGGAAGCGGGCGACACCGCCGCGGCTCCAGAGCGGAGCGCCCGGAACCTGCCGGCCGGCGAGCGACGGCGCGAAGGACGGGTCCTTCTCCGCCTTGCCGGACGGGAAGTAGTCGAACATCGCCAGATCGAAGTCCTCCGGAAGCGTCCGCACGACCTCTTCGAGCGTGCCGATGTCCCGCAGGAACCGGACGTCGTCCTCCATGAGAAGCATGTGCTCCGCGCCGAGGTCGAGACCGACCTTCGCCATCTGAAGGTGCGTGAGCGTCGTCGAAAGCCAGCGCGGAACCTTGTGGAACATCCGCGTCGCGGGAATCGTTCGGAGCAGGAGCGCGTCGTAGGGACTGCCGGCGTTCCAGAACTCGCGGACGTTCGTGATGCCGATCCGGCAGAATTCGCGGAAAAGCGATTCCCCGCGCTCGGCATAGCCGGAGAAGCGCGGGATCGCCTTGTAGTCGAACCGGTCCCAGGCGGACGAATCCATGCTACCAGTTCCCCACGCCGAACGCCCCGGCGGAGAATGCCGCCTTGCAGAGATCGCGGGCCGGGCCTCGCGAAAGCTCGAAGAAGTTGACCGGCTTTCCGGTCTTGAGCGCCGACTTCGTGTCGGCCTTGATCTGCGCCGCGCTTCGGCCCGGCTCGACCTGGTAGAAGAGGATGTCGCCAAGCGAGGCGAACGTCGTCCTGCCGCCCGTGTGGTGCGTGCCGACCTTGTAATGGTAGTGGGCCCGGATCGCGGACACGACCGCGCGGGCGTGCGTCGCGTTCCAGTACTCGTCCATCTCCAGCCCGGCGACGACGGTCGAGGCGGCGTCGAGGAGCCCAGCCTCGGCGATACGCGCGACGCAGCGGTCCGCGTTCGACGCGAGGGCGCGGGCCCAGTCGGAGGAATCGTCCGCCTGGAGCCAGATCACGACGGCGAGCCCCTGCGCGCGGCAGTATGCGATGCGCTCGAGCATCCGCTTCACGACGTCCGCGTCGGTCGCGCCGGCCGAGGGGCGCCTGCCGACGCCCCAGGGCGAGTAGCCGGCGTACTCGCCGTCGCCCTTGTTCACGAGGCAGAGGTGGATCGTGTCCGCGCCGCGGCCCTTCGTCCACGCGACGCGCTCGCGGAAGACGGCCTCCGGCATCCTCGGCGAGAGGGCGTTCATCACGCGGACGGAGGCGTTCGAGCCGCCCCAGCACGAGGCGCGGGTGCAGGCGTCCCAGGGGGCGACGCGACCGGCGGACGCGGCGGGCGCCGCGGCGGCAGAACCTCCGACGAGTCCGAGGATGGAAAGGATCTTCGCGCGCACCTTGTCGCGCAGCTTCGTCCACTTGCTCATCGTCTAGTTCTCCAGCAGATTCGAGCGGTACTTCCCGTCCGAGCTCACGACGCAGAACGCGCGATTCTTCGCCGCCTTCCACGCGGCGGCGTCCCAGCCGCCGTAGCCGCCGTGGATGTTCTCGCAGGAGCGGGAGTCGCGGCTCTCGTCCGTCC
>ERZ504995.116-NODE-116-length-10541-cov-3.597845_pt1 | contig 10541 bp, 7 predicted proteins | sample MGYA00514197_ERZ504995 | MGnify/ENA primary metagenome ERZ504995 (study PRJEB26094, sample SAMEA4028455) | Ovis aries | biome: host associated; feature: stool; material: fecal | place: Italy | collected 2012 | study: EMG produced TPA metagenomics assembly of the...
GGTGACACCGTGACCTCCATCGCCGCCCGGTACGGCCTGTCAGTGTCCGAGGTACTCCGGGTCAACAACCTGCAGCCGACCTCCCTGATCTTTGCCGGTAAAGAGCTCCGCCTGACCGGCACCGCAGCCGCCCCGGCCGCCCCGGAGAAGAAGGCAGCTCCGGCATCGGGCACCTACAAGGTCGTTTCCGGTGACACGCTCAGCGCCATCGCAGCCCGGCACGGCGTTGCGCTGTCCAGCATTCTCGCTGCAAACAACCTCACCCTCACCTCCGTGATTTACCCGGGCCAGTCCATCGTGGTGAACGGATCGACGCCGTCAGCGCCGCCTGCAGCACCCGCAGCGCCGGCCGCCCCGGCTCCTGCCGAGGTCCAGGCTGCAGCTGGCACCTACACGGTGAAGCCCGGCGATACGCTCGGTGCCATCGCGGCCGAACACGGCGTAAGCCTGTCGAGCGTCCTTGCCGCCAACGGCCTGAACCCCTCCTCCGTCATCCGGCCGGGGCAGCAGATTAGCGTCAGCGGCGTCGGGACCGTGAGCATCGCCTCCTCGGCACCGGTAGCTGCCGCACCGACGGACGCAGCACCGACGGACCTGGTCCCCAGCACGTTCCTGCACTACACCTACCCGGCGCATGTGGTGGCCGGTGCCAACCTGAACAAGCAGACCCTGAACTCCCTTCCCGTGCCCAGCCGGGCCCAGATGCAGCAGATTGTTGCCGATACCGCTGCCCAGATGGGTGTCGATCCGGCGCTCGCCCAGGCCTTCGCCCTGCAGGAGTCCGGCTTCGATCAGCGCGCCGTCTCCCCTGCCAATGCCATTGGCACCATGCAGGTCATCCCGTCTTCGGGCGAGTGGGCTTCCCAGCTGGTGGGCCGCGAGCTGAACCTGCTGGACCCGTATGACAACGCTACGGCCGGTGTGGCCATTATCAGCGCCCTGATCCGCACCAGTGACAGCCTGGAAAACGCCATTGCGTCCTACTACCAGGGGCAGTATTCGGTGACGACCAACGGTATGTTCTCCGACACGCGCAGCTACGTCAGCTCCGTGCTGGCCCACCGGGCCTCCTTCCAGTAACCGGAAGAGCCGCAGTGCAGCGGAAGGGTCCGGATCGGGTGTCGATCCGGGCCCTTCCCGCTGTCCCCACTAGGATCGAAGAGTGCATGATCCCGTGAAAGACTCCCTCGTAGACACGCTGGTGGATGACCGCTACTTCGTCAGGTCACTGATCGCGCGCGGCGGCATGTCCAGCGTCTACCTCGCCACCGACCGCCGGCTGGACCGCGACGTAGCGCTGAAAGTGCTGTTCCCGCATCTGGCCGCCGACCGTGGTTTCCTGCGGCGTTTCGAGAGCGAAGCCAAGTCCGCGGCACGCCTTTCGCACCCCCATGTGGTGGGCGTGCTGGATCAGGGCATTACCGACTCCCTCGCCTATCTGGTGATGGAGTATGTTCCCGGACGGACCCTTCGCGGGCTGCTGGACGAGCGCCATGCCCTGTCTCCCCGGCTTGCGCTGGCACTGATGGACGCGGTGGTCGAGGGCCTGGCCGCGGCCCACGACGCCGGGCTGGTCCACCGTGACGTCAAACCCGAGAACGTGCTGCTGGCAGACAACGGCCGGATTAAGATCGCCGACTTTGGCCTGGCCCGCGCCGTCTCAACCAGCACCAACACCGGAACCCTGGTCGGAACCGTCGCCTACCTCGCCCCGGAGCTGGTGACCGGCGACGGCGGAGATGAACGCAGCGACGTCTATTCAGCCGGCATCCTGCTTTATGAAATGCTGACCGGACGCCAGCCCTTCACCGGCGACTCGCCTATCCAGGTCGCCTTTGCCCACGTGCATTCGGCAGTGCCGGCCCCCTCCACCCTGTGCCCCGGCCTCGCAGAGGACCTGGACGAGCTGGTGCGCTGGTGCACGGCACGGGACCCCGAAGAACGTCCGGTCAACGGGCGTGCGCTGCTGGGTGAGCTCCGGCATATCCGCACCACCCTCACTGACGAGGAACTGGACTTCCGGTGCACCACCGGTTCCGCGTCCGGTGACATGCCCACAGAGGCTCTTTCCCGCTCCGGAGCCGCTGCCGGTGCCACGGAGGTCATTGGGGCATCCGATCCCACCAGCATCATTGACGCCTCCGCCCTGGACCAGGATCCCCACGGTTCCGATACCGGGCGGGACGCGAACCACACCGAAGTGCTCAGCCGCAGCGAACACGCCACCACGGTTTTCCCCGGCGGACTCGGAACGGCCGGCGATGACGGAGACGGCACTGCGGACGGTTATCCTCACGACGGCTTTGAGGATGGTGAGGACGATGAGGGCGACGACGGCACCGGTAATGAGCAGGCAGGCACCCGTGCGCAGCGCCGGCTCGCCAGGCGCGCTGACCGCAACCGGCTCCGCGACAGTGACCGCCAGGCACACCGGCCGCAGGTAGGTCTGCGCAGCGGCAGGAGCGGGCGCCGGGGAGTGCTGCTGGCCCTGCTGCTGACGGTGCTGCTTTGCGCTGCGGCCTTTGCCGGCTGGTTCTTCGGGGCCGGCCCGGGCGCGCTGGTGTCCATTCCCGATGTCAGCAATGCCTCCGTTGACGAGGCAGGCGACCAGCTCGGCGGCGCCGGCCTGAACTTCACCACCACCGAGGTCTATGACGAAGTAGTCGCCGCCGGATTCGCCGTCGGCACCGACCCGGCAGCTCCCGGGGAAGTCCGCCGCTACCGGCCCGTCACACTGCTGGTGTCCAAAGGGCCCCAGCTCTTCGCGGTACCCAACATCGTCCAGCGCAGCCTGGATGCCGCGGAATCGGACCTGGCAGACGCCGAACTGGCCCTCGGTGGCGTCACGGAAGAATACAGCGAAACAGTATCCGCCGGTGCGATTATCAGCCAGCGGCCCACCCCGGACACCATGCTCCGGCTCGGTGCCACGGTGGATGTCACGGTCTCCAAGGGTCCGGCCCCCGTGGAGGTTCCGTCGGTGACCGGTCAGAGCGAGGAAGCCGCGGTCAAGGCCATTGAGGATTCAGGCCTCACGGCCGCCGTTGCCCCGGATAAGGTCAACAGTGCCACTGTGCCGGCCGGCGCCGTCGTCTCCCAGACTCCCGAAGCCGGCCTGCTCGAGAGGGGCCAGAGCGTAACCCTGACCATCTCGCTGGGACCGCGGATGGTCGAAGTACCGAACTATGTGGGCCGCCGTGCCGAAGAAGCACGGGCGGACCTCGAAGGCCGGGGATTCAATGTGCAGGTGGAAAACCTGCTCGGCGGCCTCCTGGGCCTGGTCCGGGACCAGGACCCCGGCGCCGGGACGGCACCCGAGGGGTCCACCGTGATCCTCAAGGTCGTCTAGCGCCTGCGCCCGGACAAACACACCAAACAGGCAAAGCAACCGGACAGGCAAACAGGCCGGACAGACAAGGGAGGGCTGCAGGAGATCCCGGATCTCCTGCAGCCCTCCCTTGCAGTTTTTGAAACTAGCTCCGGCGCGAAAGAGCTCCGGCAACCAGGAACGCCATTTCCAGGGACTGCATGTGGTTCAGGCGCGGATCGCAGACCGATTCGTAGCCCTCGACAAAGGCATCCTGATCAACCGGATCTGCTCCGCCGAGGCACTCGGCCACGTCGTCACCGGTCATTTCCACGTGCAGTCCGCCGGGGAAGGTGCCCAGCGAATCATGCACTTCAAAGAAGCCGCGGACTTCGTCCATAACGTCATCGAAGTTCCTGGTCTTGTAGCCGTTCGGTGACGTCACGGTATTTCCGTGCATCGGGTCGGTTACCCACAGGACCTTCGCGCCGGACGCGGTGACCTTCTCCACCAGCGGGGGCAGCTTCTCCCGGATGTTGTTGGCTCCCATCCGGGTGATAAAGGTCAGCCGGCCCGGTTCACGGTTCGGATCCAGCTTGTCAATCAGGGCAAGGGCATCCTCGGGGCTGGTCTTGGGGCCAAGCTTCACGCCAATGGGATTGCGCACCTTGGAGAGGAAGTCCACATGGGCGGCGTCAAGATCCCTCGTCCGCTCCCCGATCCAGAGGAAGTGCCCGGAGGTGTCGTAGGGCTGGCCGGTGCGGGAATCCACGCGGGTCAGGGCGCGCTCGTAATCCAGCAGCAGCGCTTCATGGCTGGCAAAGAACTCCACCCGTTTCAGGGCCTCGAAGTCTGCGCCGCAGGCATCCATAAAGCGGACGGCCCGGTCAATCTCGCGGGCCAGGGACTCGTACCGGGAGTGCGCGGGGTTTGAGGTGAACCCCTTGTTCCAGTGGTGCACCAGCCGCAGGTCGGCAAACCCGCCCTGGGTAAAGGCGCGGATCAGGTTCAACGTGGAAGCGGAGGTATGGTACGCCCGCACCATCCGTGCCGGGTTGTGCCGGCGGGACTCCGGGGTGAACTCGAAGCCGTTGACCATATCGCCACGGTAGGCAGGCAGGGTGACACCGTTGCGGGTTTCGTCATTGGAGGAGCGGGGCTTGGCGAACTGGCCAGCCATCCGGCCCATCTTGATCACCGGCACCGAGGCGCCATAGGTGAGCACCACAGCCATCTGCAGCAGCGTGCGCACACGGGCACTGATCTTGTCCGCAGTGGCGGCCTCGAAGGTCTCGGCGCAGTCCCCGCCCTGGAGGAGGAATGCCTTGCCCTGCGCGGCCTCGGCCAGACGGGAACGGAGCACGTCCACTTCACCGGCAAAGACCAGCGGCGGGACCATGGAAAGTTCCGCGATTGCCGCGCTATACCCGGGATCGTCCTGCCAGGTGGGCTGCTGGGCAATAGGCAGGGAACGCCAGTTATCCAGTTCCGGATGGCTGGCAGCAGTAGCGGCCGCACCGGAGAGCGTGGTTGGAAGGGAATCGCTGTTTACGGGTGTGTTGGTCACGGCTTAAGCCTACTGGCTGCCCGCCCGGAACAAATAAGCGCGTCATATTCGCCGGATGCCGTGCAACGTAAACAGGGCCGGGCAGAACAGGACTATGCCGAGTGCGGCCTGCGGTCCTGTTCAGTGGGTGCGCTGCCGTTGTCGGCACCGGAGGCCTCGTCCGCGCCGGACGTCTTGTCCGCACCGGAGCCGGTGATGTCCGCGGCGAGCTGGGATGTACGGCGCTTTCCGGCACGCGCACCGCGTGCTGCCTTCTTTCCCTTACGGTCCGCCGTCACGTCTTTAGGCGCCTCATCCGAACCGGCGGCCTTGGACCCGATCACGGTTACCGTGCCGGGCAGCTTTTCGCCGTCCTCCACGGGCACATCGCCGGCGGAAGTGTCCTGAGTGGTACGGGCGTTGGTTCCCGCCGGAGCAGTCCCGAGACGGACCGCGGCGCCGCGGGCCTCGGCAGCCTTGCCGCCTTTCCGTGCGGCGTTCTTTTCCTTGACGGTGCTGGCGTATACGTCTACGTATTCCTGGCCGGACAGGCGCATGAGTTCATACATGATCTCGTCGGTTACCGAACGCTGGATAAAGCGGTCATTCTCCAGCCCGGCATACCGGGAGAAATCCAGCGGCTCGCCGACAATGATGCCGATACGGCGGATGTTGGGGATCCGGCGTCCAATCGGCTGGACCTTATCGGTACCGATCATGGCAACCGGGATCACCGGGACACCGGTGGAGAGGACCAGCTTGGCCACCCCGGTTTTGCCGCGGTAGAGGCGTCCGTCAGGGCTGCGCGTGCCCTCGGGGTAGATACCCAGCAGTCCGCCGTTTTCCAGCACGTCCACCCCGGCTTTCAGGGAGCTCGCGGAGGCTGCACCACCGGAACGGTCCATGGGCAGCTGGTTGGCGAGCCGGAAGAACGCCGCAGTGAGCTTGCCCTTGATGCCCTTGCCGTTGAAGTAGTCGCTCTTCGCCAGGAAGCTCACCGGGCGGGGCACAGCCAGCGGCAGGAAGATCGAGTCGGAGAAGGAGAGGTGGTTACTCACCAGGACGGCCGGACCGGACTCGGGAATGTTGTTCATCCCCTTCACCCAGGGCCTGAAGAGAAGATTTACCACCGGCCCGATGAATATCGTCTTCATCACCCAATAGAACACGCGGCCTGATCTCCCGTCCGGACAAACAAAACTAGGGAACCTGTTGGTTCCGCAGACTCTACTGTATGCGGGCTGCGCGCCGCAGGTGAATTTCCGGCGTGCGCGCCCCCTAATAGTTTGCTCCCTGCGGGGTGGAAAATGCTCCCCGCAATGCAACCATAGAGATATGACTTCCCTCCCGGGCGCTGACGCCTTTCACTATGCGGGACACGGCCCCAATGCCGGCGTGGGCGTGCTCCTGAGCCACGGCTTCACCGGCTCCCCGGTGAGCCTGGCCGCCTGGGCCCGGCACCTGGCGGATCAGGGCTACGCGGTCAGCCTGCCGCTGCTGCCCGGACACGGCACCACCTGGCAGGAACTGGCAAGGACACCCTGGCAGCGGTGGTACGGGGAATATGAGCAGGCCTACTACTCCCTGCGGGAGCGTACCGGAACCGTTGTTGCGGCAGGACTGTCGATGGGCGGCGCGCTGGCACTGCGGCTGGCGGCGAAGCAACCGGTGGCGGGCGTCGTCGTCGTTAACCCCGGCCTGACCATCGGCGACCCGCGGGCACGCTATTCGGGGCTGCTCAAATACGTGCTGCGATCCGTTCCGGCCATCGGCAACGACATCCGGCTGGAGGGGCAGGACGAAGGGGCATACCCGCGGACTCCGGTAGCGGCGGTACAGCAGTTGGGACGGCTTTTCCGCGACACCACTGCTTCGCTGCCGGAGGTGACCGCACCGGTCCTCGCCTTCCGGTCCCGGGTGGATGCGATTGTCCCCGAGTCCAGCATGGATGTGCTGCGCGCCGGGCTTGTCAACGCGGACCTTGAGGTGGTTCCGCTGGAGAACAGCTACCACGTGGCCACCATGGATCATGATGCACCGCTGATCTTCGAACAGTCCCAGAGTTTCATCCAACGGGTGAGCACCGGAGTCCGCTCATGAGCGACCGCGAACCGGAGCACAATGAATCCACCGACGAGGAAGTCTGGCGGGACCTGGTCGCCCGGCTGGAGCACATGGATGCCGGCGAAACCAGCCGCGACGGCGGCGACCGGGAATCCCCTGCTCCGCAGGAGGACCCCGGCCCCGGACAACAGGCCGGCGTTCCCGGTCCGGGCCCGGCCGGCTCACCCGCCGAGCGGACCCGGGCCATCTTCGAGAACCAGCCGCTCCCGATGACCGGCCCGCGGGACTACGCGGCGCCGGAGGAGGACGAGGACGACGGCGGGTTCACTCCCCCGGAACCACCACCCCTGGGCAGCGGCGAACCGCTGGTGGTGCTGGCCTGGATCGGCGCACTGGGCGGGCCGCTGATGCTTCTGCTATTCGCGATGCTCTGGCGCGGGGCGCCGCTGGCCGTTGTGCTGGGGACCATCGCCGTCTTCGCCGGCTCGGCGGCGTACCTGCTGTTCCGGCTCCCCTCGCATCGCGACGAGAACGACGACGGCGCCGAGGTCTAGGCGGTCCGGCCGGGTCCGCGTCCGGCCTAGCGGCGTGTGGCGATCCGCGAGAGGTCCGCGGCACCGATCATTCCTGCTGCCGGACCCATCGCGGCGCGTTCCATCCTCGCTGCGGGCCGGAAACCCCGGCCGGTCAGGTTCCGGGCAAAGGATCGGCGTGCAGGTTCAAGGAGCAGATCCCCGGCGTCGCTCAGTCCGCCGCCAATAACGAACATTCCCGGGTCCAGGGCGGCTGCCAGGTTCGCCAGGCCAAGTCCCAGCCATTGGCCCACCTCATCCAGCAGCTCAATGCTCGCCGCATCACCTTCCAATGCCAGGCGGGTCACTACGGCCCCCGTCACCGCGTCCGTATTGCCGTCCACGGCACGGAGAAGCTCCTGCGCCACCGGTGAGTTGGCGGCCGCAAGTTCACGTGCCTCCCTGCCCAGCGCGTTGCCCGAGGCGTACTGCTCCCAGCAGCCGCGGTTTCCGCATTCGCAGCGGTGCCCGCCCGGCATGATGATCTGGTGGCCAAACTCCCCCGCCACCCCAAACCGGCCGCGCTCCAGCCGCCCGTCCAGCACCATGGCACCGCCGATCCCTGTTCCCAGGGTCACGCAGACCAGCCGGGACTCACCGGCACCGGCACCGAAGCGGTACTCCGCCCAGGCAGCACCGTCGGCGTCGTTGACAAGGAAAACCCGGCGGCGCAGCAGCCGCTCGAGATTCTCGCGCAGCGGCTCATTGCGCCAGGCCAGGTGCGGGCTGAACAGGACCGTGCTGCCGGCCAGATCCATCCAGCCGGCCGCGCCGATGCCCACCGACCATACGTGGTGCTCCGCGGAGAGTTCACGGACCAGGTCCACAATCACGGCCTCGACCTCCCGGGGGTCATGACCGGGAGTGGAGCGGCGTGCCTGTTTCAGGACTCTGCCGTTCCCGTCCACCAGGCCGGCCGCTACCTTGGTTCCGCCGATGTCGATGCCGATGGCCAGGCCGCGCCGCCGCATCCGGTTGTGCAGCCGCATGGGCCGGCCGCCCCGGAAGGGCTCGGCAGGGCCGAGACGGCGCTGCAGGGGTGTGGGAACGGAACGGGGCACGGAAACTGGCGTTAAGGGAGGCATCAGAAACCTATTCTAAGGAAACAGCAAGAGCGGTGACGCAAAAGTTATAGATCCGCAAGGTTACCGACGGGTACAAGAGTGTGATCTAGGTTATAGGCTGGCAGTGCCTACGGGCCCACCCGGATATCAAAGGAGCTATCGTGCGAGAATTCAGCGTTCCCGTCCTAGCGGAATCCCCGCCGCAGACAAACATCACCAACATGCTGCTGGACCAGGCAGCAAAGCCGAGCAATCCGGCACTTTTTGCCGTACGGGACGGGCAGGGTGAGTGGCAGCGGATCAGCGCCACGGAGTTCACCAAGGATGTCAGCGCCCTCGCGAAGGGCTTTATGGCCTCCGGCGTGAAGGCAGGCGACCGGGTCGCCATTATGTCCCGCACCCGGTACGAGTGGACCCTGGTGGACTTCGCCCTCTGGTTCGCCGGAGCCGTCTCCGTTCCGGTGTACGAGACCTCCTCCCCTTCACAGGTCGCCTGGATCCTCAGCGACTCCGGTGCCGTCGGCATTGTGGTGGAAGCTCCGCGGCACGAGAACATTGTCCGTCAGGCTGCAGCAGACGAGGACCTCTCAGGGGTTGCCAACGTCTGGCAGATCGACGGCGGCGGCCTCGACACACTGCGGACTGCAGGCGCCTCGATCAGTGACGAGGATCTCGACGCCCGCCGGGCCACGGCACACATGGATGACCTCGCCACCATCATCTACACCTCCGGCACCACGGGTAAGCCCAAGGGCTGCGAGCTAACCCACGGCAACTTCGTGAACCTGTCCAAAAACTCCGAGCTCGCCGAGCCCGAAGTGGCCCGCGAAGGGTCCCAGACCATCATGTTCCTCCCGCTGGCACACGTGCTGGCCCGGTTCATTTCGGTGCTTAGCGTGGCCACCGGCGCCACGGTGGCGCATACACCGGACGTCAAGAACCTGCTCCCCGATCTGCAGAGTTTCAAACCGACCTTCATCCTGGTGGTCCCCCGCGTACTGGAAAAGGTCTTCAACGCTTCCATGCTCAAGGCCGAGGACGGCGGCAAGGGCAAGATCTTCCATGCCGGCGTTGCCACCGCCGTGGAATGGTCCAAGGCCAAGCAGGAAGGAAAGGTGCCGCTGGGCCTGAAGCTCAAGCACGCCCTGTTCGACCGGCTGCTGTATGGAAAGATCCGCGAGGCCATGGGCGGCCGGGTGGAGTACGCCGTCTCCGGCGGAGCACCCCTGGGTGAGCGCCTGGGACACTTCTTCCATGGCATCGGCCTGCTGGTCCTGGAAGGCTACGGCCTCACCGAGACCACTGCCCCGCTGACCACCAACACCCCGCAGCTGGTCAAGCTGGGCACGGTGGGTGCCCCGCTTCCCGGCAACAGTGTCCGGATCGCCGACGATGGTGAGATCCTCGCCAAGGGCATCAGCGTTATGAAGGGCTACTACAAGCGCCCCGACCTCATGGGTGAAACCTTCACCGACGGCTGGTTCCACACCGGCGATATCGGCGAGCTTGATGCCGACGGCTTCCTGAAGATCACCGGCCGCAAGAAGGAAATCATCGTGACGGCCGGCGGCAAGAACGTAGTGCCGTCCCAGCTGGAGGATTCCATCCGGTCCAGCGCCATCGTCTCCCAGTGTGTGGTGGTGGGTGATGCCAAGCCGTTCATCTCCGCACTGATCACCATCGATGAAGAGGCACTTCCGGGCTGGCTGGAACGGAACAAGCTGCGCGCCGGCATGACGGTGAGCGAGGTTGCCGCCACTGACGAACTGCAGACGGAACTGCAGGGCATTGTGGACCGGGCCAACAAGAAGGTCTCCCAGGCTGAGGCCATCAAGGTCTTCCGGGTAGTGCCCACCGACTTCACCGAGACCAGCGGGCACCTGACCCCGTCCCTGAAGATCAAGCGCGCCCAGGTGCTGCGGGACTTCTCGGAGGTCATCGACGACATCTACAGCGGTCAGCGCGTCTGATCCGGCACGGCTTTAAGC
>ERZ504995.117-NODE-117-length-10538-cov-4.058953_pt1 | contig 10538 bp, 5 predicted proteins | sample MGYA00514197_ERZ504995 | MGnify/ENA primary metagenome ERZ504995 (study PRJEB26094, sample SAMEA4028455) | Ovis aries | biome: host associated; feature: stool; material: fecal | place: Italy | collected 2012 | study: EMG produced TPA metagenomics assembly of the...
CGTGCGGACCGGCGCCGGGCGCGGCGTGTGCGGCGCGAGGAGGCGGACGGGGTTCGTGAGCGCGCAGTGCCGCGTCTCCTGCTGGCGCTTCGCGGCGTAGTCGCCGTCGTGCTCGCCGAAGGCGCGCGCGGCGAGCCAGCCGCCGCTGGCGTCGCCCTCGACCGCGAACTCGACCGTGCCGCCGGGGAAGTTCTCGGCGCACGCGAGGACCGCGCCGCCGGGGCCGAGCAGCTCGACGCGCGAGAGCGCGGCCTCGCCCGGCGCGGGCCAGGCGACGACGCGGGCGCGGTGCGCGGCGCCGGCGCCGGAGGCGATCTCGGAGCCCTGCGGCGCGCCGTCCACCTCGAGCGTGAGGTAGGGGCCGCTCGACATCGAGTGGCGCGCGGCGCGGAAGGCGGCGAGCATCCCCTCCATCGTCGGGGGGCGGTCGGGGCCGGGGATGCAGCTGAAGAGCGCGGAGCCCTTGCCGTCCGGCCCGGTGCCCGGACAGAGGTCGAGCTCGGAAAAGCCCGGGACGCGCCAGCCGCGGTCCAGCAGCTCGAACCACAGCGCCTGGTAGTCGCGGTGGTAGGGGTCGTAGCCCTGGACGGTGAGGCCGTCGAGGAAGCCGTCGGCGTAGAGGTTCGGAGGAAGCGCGGCGGCAATGTTGGTCGTGAACCGCTCCTGGTACCACCACCAGCTCGTGGGGTGCGCCCAGACGGAGATCGCGCCGGCGGCGCGCTGGCGCGCGACGATCTCGGAGTAGGTGCGGCGGACGTGCACGCCGCGCGGGTCGAGCGGGTTCGGGTCCTCGACCGGGTCGAGGTCGCAGTAGGAGACGCGGCGGTCCTGGTCGTAGTCGTGCCACGCGGGGACCTGCAGCCGGAAGCCGACGTGCCACATGTGGCCGTAGCGCTGCTTGGGCGTCTCGTTGTCGAGGTAGTGGAAGGTCTCGCCCGCGGCGGCCTCGTCCGCGGCGCGGACGGCGCCCTCGGCCTCCGCGCGGCAGAGCGCCTCCTCGCGCTCGGCCTCGGAGAGGAGGCCGGCGTAGTAGCGGTCGCGCTCCTGGCGCTCCCAGTGGCCGTAGATGCGCGCATTGGCTGCGGTCCAGGGCGAACCCATGCCGACGGCGCGGACGCCGTGGCGGCGCTCCCAGGCCAGGAGCTGCGCGGTCGACTCGGCCTGCGAGACCTTCTGGGAGCGGACCATGTGGGAGTGCGAGGCGACCTTCGCCCAGGTCGGGCGGGTCGAGCCCGGCGCGGCGGGGGCCGGAAGGAAGGACATGACGTTCATGTCGCCGATGATACCACGGCCGCGGCGGACGTTTCAAGGATCCGCCGGCCCGCGGGCGCATCGCCGTTTCCGGCTGCGTCATGTTCGGCGCCTGGTTGCCCCCCATTTCCCACAATGACGTCAAAACGGCGATTTCTATGAGCAACCTGCAGCGTGCTCTCCTCCCTGCTCGGGCTACGGTGTCGCGGCCGCGCCGATGCCGGGCGCGCCCTCCGCGAGGCCGGTCCGAAGGCGGCCCGGGCGAGGAGCGAACGCGACGAGCGGACGTCCCGGACCGGAGTCGACCGTGGCGAGCGACCGGAACCGGAGATGCGCCCGATTTGCGCGCAGCCCGACGATCCGCTAGAATGACCGGGATTTCCGCCCGATCCGCCATGCCCTCCACCCGCCGATCCGTCTCCCCCGCCCGTCAGCGCGAATACTGGGACGCCCTCGCGCCCGAATATGCGCGCATCACGCGCATCCGCACCGACGACTTCCACTACGGACCCCAGATCCCCGGCGAACGGGAGCTTCGGCTGCTCCCGCCGCTCGACCCCGGCTCGTCCGCGCTCGAACTCGGCTGCGGGGGCGGGCAGAACAGCGTGTACCTCGCCACGCGGGGCGTGCGGTGCGAGGCGCTCGACATCTCGGAGCGCCAGCTGGCGAACGCCCGCGCCCTCGCCGCGCACGCGAACGTCCGCGTCGAATTCCGCCGCGCGTCGCTGGAGGACTTCGCCTCCGCCCCTCCGCCCCCCCGCCGCTTCGACCTCGTCCACAGCTCGCATGCGCTCGAGTTCGTCGAGGACCCCGGCGCCGTCGTGCGCGCGATGGCCGCCGCCGCGAAACGGGGCGGGACGGTTCTCGTCTCGACGGTCCACCCGCTCTTCAACGGCGACTGGATCGAGGGCGAATGGGAGGACGAGTCCGGGCGCGGCGCGGGCGCGGCCGGCTCGGGGATCTTCCTGCGCGACTACTTCTCGCCTCCGGACGACGTACGCGACGACGCCTTCGGACACGCCGTCTCGCGCGCATGGCCCGTCTCGGCATGGTTCGGCTGGTTCCGGGCCGCCGGGCTCGAGGTGACGGCCCTCCTGGAGCCGCCCGCGACGACCGACGCGCCCTATACGAGCGACGACTGGGCCGACCACGGAGGCGAGCTGGACCGCATCCCCTCGACGGTGATCCTTCTGGGCCGCAAGCAGTAGCGCCGCGCGCTCCGGGGGCGAAGGCGGCCGCTACCGCTCGCCGGGCTCGACGCACACGCGGCGGAAGACCTCCGCGCAGCGGCCGCAGCGCGTGCAGTCCGCGGCGCAGGAGGCGCCGATGCCCGACGTGGCCCAGTCCGCCGGGAAGCGCCGGTTGTCCACGATCCGCGGCGCGAACGCGGCGGAGTGGTCCGGGTCCATCAGCGTGGCGAGGTTGCCGCCGAAGGAATACTCCGCGTAGGCGCGCAGCGTCTCGACCGGCGTCGTGTGGCGGCGAATCGCGACCTTGAAGAGCGAGACGCCGGCCTCCTCCCAGAGCGGGACGTCCTCCGGGCGGATCCACGTCGCGCGCAGGAAGTCCTCCAGCGCGTCGCCGCCCCGCGCGTAGTGCGTCCTGCAGCGGAAGAACGAGAAGTCGAACGCCTTCGCCGTCTCGACGTCCTTCGGCCGGCGGCCGTCGCCGTGGCCGTGGAGGTTGTCGTGGAACGTCTGGAACGGGCACTCGCGCAGGCAGCCGCTGTTGACCTGCATGCCGACGACCTTGCCGCGCTCGCGCGCCCACTGCGCGACGCGCCTCGCGTAGCGCAGGTCGCGCTGGCGCTCGCGCGAGAGGTAGAACTCGTCGAAGAGGTCGGAGGCGTAGTCGAAGCCGATCGTCCCGTGGATGCGCATGTTCACGGACGCGCGGACGCGCACGCCGGGGAAGCGGACCCGGAGCACGCGCGCGACGAAGGGCGACGTGGTGGTGACGACGTCCGGGAAGAGCCCCTCCGCGTCCATCTCGCGCAGGACCTTCGAGACGAAGTCCGCCAGCTCCGGGCTGATCGCCTCGTCGCCGTAGCAGTTCGCGTTGAAGAGCGTGTCGAGGCGCAGGCCGTTCTCGCGCGCCCACCGCAGGTCGCCCAGGAGCCGCTCGCGCACCTCGGGCGTGAAGACCGGCGCGGGGCGGCACGAGAGCACGCCCGGCCAGGCGAAGAACACCTCGGCGATGCGGGGCAGGAAGGGGGCGCACGCCTCGCGGAACGGGGCGTTGTAGAAATGGCCGACGGCCAGGTTCTTGCGGGGGGCGGGCATGGTGTGTCGCGGATTGGGGTCCATCATACGACATGAACGCCGGAAAGTCACGCCCGGTTCGGCGGCGCGCCTACCGATCGGAGTCGGACGAGCGTGTCTCCGGCGGGCGCAGGCCGGCGGCGGCGAGGGCGAGGTTGACCGTCTCCTCGAGGTCGCCGTTGAGGTTGAGGCGCAGGTTCACGGGCGTGCGCCTCTTGCCCTCGGCGGCGGAGCCGTCGAGCCGGATCGCGAGGCGGTTTCCGCCGTCCTCGCCCCGGGTGAGGTCGAGGCGCAGCACGTCGTAGTCGAGGTTGCGCAGCGCCTGCTCGAGCGAGGCGCACGCCTCCTCCGGAAGGCCGGAGGCGCGGAGCTTGTCGACGACGACGGCCGGGTCCTCCAGCTCGATGCGGCCGACCTGGCCGGGCGGCGAGTAGAGGTAGGCGTCGCGCAGCCGGACGGCGGAGCCCTTCCGGATCGCGAGGGGGAGCTTCCCGTAGAGCTGGCCGGTCGCGCGGCCGCGGACGCCCGGGAAGAGGCCGAGCACCTCGCCCGCCTCGAGTCCGTCGAGCAGCACCGTGAAGCCGGCGTCGAGGCTCGCGAGGTTCATGTGCAACGCGTAGACGCGGACGATGCCGCCGCAGAACCCGGCGCGCCCCTCGGTGAGGAGCAGCGAGGAGCCGCCGCCGCGGAACCAGAAGCTGCCGGAGTCGAGCGCCACGCGCCCGAGCCGCGCCTCCTTGAACAGGACGCCGAAGGGCTGCAGGTCGGCGTGGGCGCCGAAGCCGTCGACGCGGAAGTAGCCGCGGGCGCCGGAGAGCGAGGCGTCCTGCTCGCCGACGCGCCCCTCCGCCCGCAGGTCGACGAGCCGCGCCGCGGCGCTCCACCGCGGGACGGGCTCGCCGGCCTCGCGGGCGACCGAGACGACGCCCGTCACGAGGCCCGCGAACCGCGGCGCGAGGTTGGTCGGCGCGAAAGCGCGCAGCAGCGGCGCGAGGAGGGCGTCGTCCTGCGTGAAGTCCGCGTGCGGCAGGCGCGCCGCGGCGGCGAAGGCGCCGCCCTCGGCGGTCGCGTCGGCCTCGATCCGCCAGGAGGTTCCGTCGAGCTCCGCGCCGGCCGTCGCGGCGACGGCGAGGCCGTTCGTCGTGTCGGAGAGGCGCGCCTTTGCGTTCGCGCGGAGCGAAGGCAGCCCGAGCCCGCGCAGCGCGGGGTCGTAGGCGAGCGAGGCCGAGGGCTCGCGCCACGTCGGGGCGGCGAGGTCGCCGCGCAGCTCGCCGCCGAGGACGCGCCCGCGCAGCTCGCCGCGGTAGCCCTCGCCGCGCGTCCACCCCAGGTCGAGGCGCGCGGTCGCTCGGGTCGAGCGGAGGCGCTCCAGGGCCGCGAGCGGGAGGACGCCGCGCAGGTCCGCCTCCGCGCCCTCGACGGCGAGGCGCACGCCCTCGCCGCGCAGCAGCCCCCACGGCGTGTAGCGCGCGTCGACGCGGGCGATGCACGGCTCGCCCGGGACGGCGCCAAGGCGGATGCCGTGCGCCTTCAGGCGGAAGAGCGAGAGCCGGTCGACCGTGCAGGCCGACGACCCCTTCTCGCCGAGGTCGAGGTACCGCCGCGCCACCGCCCCCGCGATCGCCGGCCCCCACGTGTAGGGGAAGAGCGCGAACGCGGCCAGAACGGCTGCGGCGACGATGTGCTTTCGGCGGATTGTCCTCATGCTCGCCCGTCCTCTCCTCCCTATGCAAGCTCCACCATCCGGTGGCAGAGCAGCTCCGGGACCGTGAAGCGGACGCCCTCGGGGCCGGAGACGAACGCGAGGGGCTCGCCCTCCGGGACGAGCCGCACGGTTGAGACGCGCCGGCCGGGCCGGACGCAGACCTGGAGATCGTGCAGCGGAAGCAGGTCCTCGACGACCTCGACGTCCTTGTCCCAGATGCCGCCGCGCTTGACGGTCGGCGCCCACAGCAGGTGCAGGACCATGCGCTTCTCCGCGGGCTGCTCGCGCAGCGCGACGCGCCCCGTCGAGGGCAGCCCCTCGACCTTAACGGTCTGCTCGCCGATCAGGTCGCGCAGCACGCGCAGCGCGTAGTCGCGCACCGCGACCATCCCGCGCCGCGCGTAGAGCGTGAAGACGGGGTGCGCCAGATATGCGATCGCGCCCTTGCGCACGCCGCACGCGAAGCCGCTTTTCTCCGGGCGGTTCGGCGTGTGCTGGTGCGAGCAGAAGTGCTCCCACGTGCGGTTGAAGTAGGGATCGTAGACATCGCCGAGCGAGACGCCGTCCGTCACCGTGACGCGCTGCGAGTTGCCGCCGCCGGGGATCCAGTCCGAGGGGTGCATCACCATCGGCGTGGAGACGAAGCCCGGGCGCAGGTCCTCGCGCGGCAGGATGAAGTCCGGGCCGAAGGGCGAGACGCCCTCCGTCGTCGCGCCGACGTCGAAGAGGAAGCTCTTGCGCTCGGCGTCGAGCCCCGACGCGCCGGAGAGCAGCAGCCGCCCGCCCTGCGCCAGATAGGCGTCGAGCCTCGCCTTGAGCGCCTCGTCGACGCGGATCGCGTCCGGCAGGACGAGCGCGCGATAGCGCGAGAAGTCGCTCTCGGCGTCGAGCATGTCGAAGAGGACGTGCCCCTCGAGCAGCATCCGGCCCGCTCCGGTGTCCGCGGGCGTGGGGCGGTCGGCGTCGCTCGCGGCGGTGCCGCACTCCATCAGGACCCCGACGTCCGCGACGCCGCGCGTGCCCTCGCACCACGGCTCCTTCTTCTCGACCTCGGCATAGGCCGGGCCGATCAGCGCGTAGGTCCCGCGGTCCATCTCGCCGGAGGGATGGCACTGGTCGCCGACGGAGCACTTCGCGCCCCAGGCGAGCATCGCGGCGCACTCGTAGCGCAGCGCGTTCGGATGCTTGAAGCCGCCGAACTCGCCCCAGCTCTGGTGGAACTTGCCGGTCATCCCGAGGTAGTCGAGGCCGAGGCCCTCGACGTACTTCGCGCTGAGCGGGAAGTGGTCGTAGCCCCAGCCGCCGGTCGGGAGCGACTCGAGCTCGAGGTGCGAGAAGAAGGGCAGGAAGCCGCACGAGCGGAACTTCGGGCCGACGTTGCCGCCGTTGTGGAAGACGCGCATCGCCGGGTCGATCTCCCGCGCGGCGGCGGTGGTGCGCTCGTAGTAGAGGCGCAGCGTCTCGACGGCGGCGGCGTCGACGTCCTCCGGCCGGTCGAGCCGCAGTCCGTGCTCGCGCATCCAGCGCTGGCACCATTCGCAGCAGCAGGGCTTTTTCCCGACGATGTCGAGGAAGATGCCGTCCGCCTCCGGGAAGAGCCGGCACGCCTCGCGGATCTGGTCGCAGAGGTAGTCCAGGTAGGGCGTGCGGAAGCACATCGCGTGGAAGCCGGGCTTGGCCGGCTCCGCGACCCAGCCCAGGTACTGCCCCTTGTCGTTCATCGCGCGCCACTCGGGGTGCTCGTGCGAGGCGACGTTGTCGATGCCGGCCGAGAGGTAGACGGGCGTCGCGACGCCGATCTCCTTCGCGGCGTCGATCTGCGCGCGCAGCAGGTCGAAGGCGAGATGCGGGTGCATCTTCCCGACCGCCGTCGGATGGTAGGACCAGCCGTGGTGGCACTTGGAGAAGAGCGTGATCGAGTCGACGTGCCCGAGGCGCAGCGCCTCCTGGAACCGCGTCTTGTCGAACTGGGACCCGACGCCTTCGATGTCGGGCGAGGTGTGGAAATCGAGATGGACCTGACGGAAGCGCATGGCGATGACGTGTGGCTGGATGGGCGCCGGGAACGCGCCGACGGGCCAGAGTCTACCAGAGGCGCGGCGCGGCGGGCAAGTCGACGGCATCGCACGGGCGCGCCGGCAGCCGATCCCGAGACCGGCGGCCTTTCCCGCCAATCCGAGCCCTGCGAAAGAACTTGTCCGCCCGAACGGTCATCTGGTACAATCGGTGGCCTTCACCCAAACATCCGCCCCAACCATGACGAACGAGGAACTCTGGGCGCGCCGCGACGCGCGCATCGACGAACTGGTCTCCAAGATGACGCTGGAGGAGAAGTGCTCCCAGCTCGTCCACCGCGCCCCCGCGATCCCGCGGCTCGGCCTGCCCGCCTACTCGTGGTGGAACGAGGCGCTGCACGGCGTCGGCCGCAACGGCAAGGCCACGGTCTTCCCGCAGGCGATGAACCTCGCCGCGACGTTCGACCGCGCGCTCGCGAAGGCCGAGGGCGAGGTCGTCGCCCGCGAGGCCCGCGCCAAGTTCAACCAGGCGCGCGGAACGGCCTGGGAGGGCGACCAGTACCGCGGCCTCACGTTCTGGTCCCCCAACGTGAACCTCTTCCGCGACCCGCGCTGGGGCCGCGGCCAGGAGACGCTCGGCGAGGACCCGCTCCTCTCGGGCGAGATGGGCGCCGCCTACGTCGAGGGCATGCAGGGCCCCGACCCGAAGAACCACATGGCGATCGCCGCCTGCGCGAAGCACTACGCCGTCCACTCCGGCCCCGAGAAGGACCGCCACGTCTTCGACGCCCGCCCGCCGAAGAAGGACTTCCGCGAGAGCTACCTGCCACAGTTCGAGCGCGTCGTGAAGGCCGGCGTGGAGAGCGTCATGGGCGCCTACAACCGCACCTACGGCGAGCCCTGCAACGGAAGCCGGCTCCTGCTGCAGGACATCCTCCGCGGCGAGTGGGGCTTCGACGGCCACGTCGTGAGCGACTGCTGGGCCGTGAAGGACTTCTGGGCGAACCACAAGGTCTGCCGGACGCCCGCCGAGAGCGCCGCGCTCGCGATCAAGGCCGGGTGCGACCTGAACTGCGGCGAGACCTATCCGCACGCGGTGCAGGCCGTCCGCGAGGGGCTGCTCTCGGAGGCGGACGTCGACCGCGCGCTGCGCCGCGTCCTGCGCACCCGCGCCAAGCTCGGCCTCTTCGACCCGCCGGAGGAGGACCCGTGGAAGGACGCCGGCCGCGCCGACATCGACGCGCCGGAGAGCCGGGCGCTGGCGCGCCGCACCGCGCGCGAGTCGGTGGTGCTGCTCAAGAACGCCGTCCCGCTCGCGCTCGACGGCCGCGACGGCTCGCCCGACAAGGACCCCGCGCGCCCGCTCCTGCCGCTCCTGCCGGAGAGGACGCGCCACGTCCACGTGATCGGCCCCTTCGCCGCGAGCCTCCAGGCTCTCGTCGGCAACTACTACGGTCTCTCCGGCCGCCTCGTCTCGGTGCTCGAGGGCGTGACCTCCCGCGCGGACGACGAGGGCTCGATCAAGGTGAGCTACTCGCTCGGCTGCTACCCCGACCGCAGCACGCAGACGGCCGGCTACGGCGAGGGCTGGGGCGCGGACGCCATCGTCGCGTGCCTCGGCATCGACGGCACGATCGAGGGCGAGGAGGGCGACGCGGTGGACTCCGACCTCAACGGCGACCGCCTCCGCATCGAGCTGCCGATGGCGCAGGAGAAGCTCCTGCGCCGCGTCCGCGAGATGGGCCGCCCCGTGATCCTGCTGCTCTTCGGCGGTGCGCCGATCGCGGTGGACCCCGACCTGGCCGACGCGATCCTCTGGGTCGGCTACCCCGGCGAGGAGGGCGGCGCCGCCGTCGCGGAGATCCTCTTCGGCGACGTTTCGCCATCGGGCCACCTCCCGATCTCGTGGCCGAAGTGCACCGCCGACCTGCCGCCCTTCGAGGACTACGCGATGGCCGGCCGCACCTACAAGTTCGCGGAGAGGGAGTTCCTCTGGCCCTTCGGCTTCGGCCTGTCCTACACGACCTTCGAATTCGGAAGCGTCCGCCGCGAGGCGTCCGCCGCCCCGGCGGTCTCCTTCGAGGTGCCCGTGAGGAACACGGGCGCCCGCGCCGGCGTCTGCACCGTGCAGGTCTACGTCGCCAAGGCGGAGCGCGGCCCGCTCGACGCGCGCTGCGCGCTCGTCGCCTTCGCGCGCGTCGAGGTCCCGGCGGGCGGCGAGGCGCCCGCGCGCTTCGACCTGCCGCGGGAGGCGTTCGCGACCGTGGACGAGGAGGGCGTGCGCGCCGTCCGCCCCGGGCGCTACGTCGTCTCCGTCGCCGACTGCGCGCCGGTCCCGTGCGCCCTCGCCGCCGGCCGCACGCCGCCCGTCTCGTTCGAGATCGAGATCGCCTAGACCGGGAAACACCCCTCTTTCGGATTCCGCCGGATTCGTCATTCGTCATCATGAACTTCTCCCCCGCCCCTCCGTCCGCCGTCTCGCTCGCCGACCCCGTCCTCGCGCCCCGCGTCGAGGCGAACCGTGCGGCCACGATCCCCGCCTGCCTGCGCTTCTGCGAGGAGACGCACCGCCTCGACGCGTTCGACCTGAAGTGGAAGAAGGGCGACAAGTGGTTCCCCCACATCTTCTGGGACAGCGACGTGGCGAAGGTCGCCGAGGGCATGGCGCGCGAGCTGGCGCGCCGCCCGGACCCCGCGCTCCGGAAGGCGCTCGACGCCCTCGCGCGCCGCATCGTCGCCGCGCAGCAACCCGACGGCTATCTCAACACGCACTTCACGCTCGTCGAGCCGGAGAAACGCTTCGCGAACCTCCACGACTGGCACGAGCTCTACTGCGCCGGGCACCTCTTCGAGGCCGCCGTCGCGCACTTCGAGGCGACGGGCGAGCGCTTCTTCCTCGACGCGATGCGCCGCTACGCGGGCCTGGTCGCGAAGACCTTCGGCCGCAAGCGCGGCCAGAAGCGCGGCTATCCCGGCCACGAGGAGATCGAGCTGGCGCTCTGCTCGCTCGCCCGCGCCACGGGCGAGCGGAAGTGGCTCGACCTGGCGGCCTACTTCGTGGACGAGCGCGGCCGCGAGCCGAACTACTATGTCGCCAAGGAGGGCTGGCAGGCGTGGCGCCTTCCCTACCTCCAGGCGCACAAGCCGCCGCGCGAGCAGCGCGAGGCCGTCGGCCACGCCGTGCGTTGGGCGTACCTCTGCTGCGGCATGGCGGACGTCGCCGCCGCCACCGGCGACGCGCTGGACGCACAGGCCGCCAAGGATCTGAGCGAGAAGTGCGACCGTTTTGAGAAGAAGCTCTACGAC
>ERZ504995.118-NODE-118-length-10512-cov-4.129865_pt1 | contig 10512 bp, 7 predicted proteins | sample MGYA00514197_ERZ504995 | MGnify/ENA primary metagenome ERZ504995 (study PRJEB26094, sample SAMEA4028455) | Ovis aries | biome: host associated; feature: stool; material: fecal | place: Italy | collected 2012 | study: EMG produced TPA metagenomics assembly of the...
TGGTACGGGCCTCACCTGTTTAACCCCCACCAGAGATGCCGGCACCGGTAGGCTGGAAAGCATGAGTTTCTCCCTGTTTTCCCATGCCGAGGATCCGGACGCTGATTCGGTGATCACAGCCGGGGCAGCCGCTCCGTCCGAAGTAGTGCTGGAACGCAGGGTGCCCCGGGATCTGCACGAAGCCTTCAACGGGTTTACCGACTACCTTCACTTATGGTGGCCCCAGGACCTCACCGACTTCGGTGAGGGAACACACCCGGAGTTTGAATCCGGCGTCCTGACCGAAACTGCTCCGGACGGTGAGACGGCTGTCTGGGCTACCGTCCGGACCAAGGAACCCGATTCCCTGCTTGAGCTGGACTGGGTGGCGGGGCACAGTCCCCGGATTCCCACCGACGTGCGGGTGGAATTCTCCGCGGTAGCGGAGGACGGTACCTTGGTGACGCTCCGGCACGGGGGACTGGAACGACTGCCGGAGGCCGCAAAGGAGTACGAGCGGATCCGTGCCGAATGGGAAGAGATCCTGGACCGCTACGCCCGCTTTATGGGGGCCCGGTAGTCTGTGTCACTTGATGCCCTGCATGCCCTGGCGCTGAGCCATCCTGATCTGGAGATTGATACTTCCGTCCCGGTGCGGGCTGCCTACGCCGCTGATCAGGGTCCGGTGCTGGACTATGCCGAGCCGCTGGCCGTGGTCTGGGCCAAAGGTATTGAGGGTGTGCAGGCTGTGCTTCGCTGGGCTTCCGAGACCGGCACTGCCGTTGTTGCCAGGGGTGCGGGCACCGGGGTGTCCGGCGGGGCGCATGCCACGGCCGGCTGCATTGTCCTCAGCCTGGAGAGAATGAACCGGATCCTCGAGTTGAATCCGCTGGACGAAGTGGCCGTCGTCGAACCCGGGGTGGTTAACGCCGATCTGAACGCGGCTGCAGCTGAACATGGGCTGATGTATGCACCGGACCCCGCCAGTTACCGTATCTCGACTATCGGCGGCAATGTTGCCACCAACGCAGGGGGACTGCGGTGTGCGAAGTATGGGGTGACCCGTGATTCGGTGCTCGCGCTGGACGTTGTGCTGGCGGACGGCACCCTCATTAAGACCGGACAGCGTACCTTCAAGGGCGTAGCGGGGTATGACCTGACCGGACTCTTCACCGGCTCCGAAGGGACCTTGGGGATTGTGGTGGGTATTACCGTGCGCCTGCGCTATTTGCCGGTACGGACCTGCACCATTGCCGCCTTCTTCCCGGATGTCCCGACGGCGGCCTCGGGTGTCCTCGCCGTCGGCACGGCACGCGTCCAACCGGCAATTATGGAGCTGCTGGACGGGGCGACGCTGGCGGCGTTGGACGCAGCCCACGGCAGCGCCCTGGCGGCCCGGGGCAACGCGCTGCTGCTGATCCAGACTGACGGGTTTGGAGCCGTAGCCGAGGCTGGTGTTGTGCGGGAGGTCTTATCCGGGCTGGGCGGAACGGTCAGCACGGAGGGATCCGCGGAAGCAGAACGGCTGGTGGATCTGCGGAGGCACAGCCGAGGAAGCGGCCTCGCGGAACAGTTGCGGGTGGGGGAAGACGTGGCGGTGCCGCGGTCGGCACTAGTCGGATACGTCGCTGAACTTGAACGCATGGCTGCAGCTCATCGGGTGGGTTTGCGAGTGGTGGCCCACGCCGGCGACGGTAACCTGCATCCCACCTTCTGGGTCGGCACCGCTGAAGAGGGCGGGCAGCCGCGGCTGGACGCCGCCCTCGATGAATCCATTGCAGTGGCACTGTCTCTTGGCGGGACCATCACCGGGGAACACGGAGTGGGACAGTACAAGCTCCGCTGGCTCCCGGCCGAACAGCAGGAAGAAGTGCTGGTCCTGCAGCGGCGCCTCAAGAGCCTGTTCGATCCCGCGGGCATGCTAAACCCCGGGAAGGCCATTCCCGGGGTTTAGCAGCAGAGTCCGGTTATGAATCCACGCGCATCCATACGGTGCGGTTCGGACGCAGCCGGTCGCCTTCAAGGGCATCAGCGGCGCTGCCCAGCAGCAGCGGGAGAGCCGGCAGCTTCACCGGGTCCTCACCCATGTTCATCGCGACCAGGGTGGACCCGTTGACAAAGCACACCAGCCCTTCGTCGTCGTGCTCCGGCCACCAGGCGAGCGAGCCGTCACCCAGCCGCAGCGCACGGCGCAGCGACAGGGCGTTGCGGTACAGGTTCAAGGTGGAGTCCGGGTTGCGCTGCTCGATATCACGGGAGTGCTTCCCCCAGATGGGAGGCTGCGGCAACCAGGACTTCCCGGCGTCACTAAAGCCATAGCTGGGTTGGTTGGCTTTCCACGGCAGCGGGACGCGGTTCCCGTCACGTCCCACCCGTTCCCCGGCGGTGCGGTGGAAGGTGGGGTCCTGGCGGAACTCGTCCGGAAGCAGGGTGTGGTCCGGCAGTCCCAGTTCCTCACCCTGGTAGAGGTAAACGCCGCCGGGCAGGCCCAGCATCAGCAGCGTGGCTGCCCTGGCCCGGGCCAGGCCGAGTTCCAGGTTGGGCTGCTCATCCCGGGGGCCGAGGCCATCGCCCGTTCGCGGGCCCGCGCCGGTCAGCCCGAAGCGGCTTGTGTGGCGGACGACGTCGTGGTTGGAGAGCACCCAGGTGGTGGGGGCACCGACCTGGTCGAAGGCGCGCAGGGAGGACTCGATGACGTGGCGCAGTGCCGGGGCGTGCCAGGGGTGGTGCAGGTAGGCGAAGTTGAACGTCTGGTGCATCTCATCGGCGCGTACCCAGTCGGTGAGGCGTTCGATCGGGTCGATGGTCGCTTCGGCGCAGAGCACCCGGTCCCCGTCGTAGGAGTCCAGGATGTTCCGCCAGGACCGGTAGATGTCGTGGATGCCGGGCTGGCCGAACATGGGTGCTTCGGAGCCGGGGTAGCCCTCGGAGGAGGATCCGTCGGCGCGTCCGCCCCAGTCCGGCAGGCCGGACTTTTTGATCAGGGCGTGGGCGACGTCCACGCGGAACCCGCCGACGCCGCGGTCCAGCCAGAAGCGCAGGATCCGTTCGAATTCGGCGTGCACGGCGGGGGAGTCCCAGTTGAAGTCGGGCTGGGAGGAGTCAAAGAGGTGCAGGTACCACTGCCCGGGGGTGCCGTCGGGTTCGGTGATGCGGGTCCAGGCCGGTCCGCCGAAGTGGGACTGCCAGTTGTTCGGCGGGGTGTCCCCGTTTTCGCCGGTGCCGTCGCGGAAGATGAACATGTCGCGTTCGGGGGAGCCGGGTCCTGCGGCCAGGGCTGCCTGGAAGAGGGGGTGGGCGTCGGAGCAGTGGTTGGGGACCAGGTCCACGATGACGCGGATGTGGTGGCGGGAGGCTTCGGTGATGAGGGCGTCGAAGTCCTCCAGGGTGCCGAAGATGGGGTCTACGGAGCAGTAGTCGGCGACGTCGTAGCCGGCGTCCTTTTGCGGGGAGCGGTAGAAGGGGGAGAGCCAGACGGCGTCGATGTCCAGTTCGGCCAGGGTGGCCAGTTCGGCGGTGATGCCCTGCAGGTCACCGATGCCGTCCCCGTTGAGGTCCCGGAAGGAGCGCGGGTAGATCTGGTAGATCACTGATGAGCGCCACCATTCACGGTCTCCGGAGGACGGATGAACGAGGGTGAGCGCCGAAGAATCGTCGAGTACAGAACTGAGCATGCCCACATCCTAGGGTGCATTCCCGAAAAAACTGCAAACGCTTCCATTGCGTTTTCGCGTGTGCCCCTTTTGGCCGCGTAAACCCCTCCGTAAGTGCCTTTCACGGCCGAAAAACCTCAGCATGCTGATGCATTCTCAGCGGCAAAAAAGCAGGTGTTGGACGGATTGTGTGCACGCGCTTACACTGACCTGTGTCGTAGCTCGCATCCGCAGTGCCCGGGCAGGGTCCCGTGCTTCTTCGCGGCAGCGATCATTTCCCCTTTACCGGGGTCCAAACAGAAGAGGTTCACCAATGAAGGTGCACACAACGGGTACGCCGGCCATCCGCCGCCGTACTTTTGCTCTCGGTGCCGTGTCGGTCACCGCTGCTCTTGTCCTCTCGGCCTGCGGAGGCGGCGACGCTGCCGACTCCGAGTCCGATGCCAAGGATCTCGCCTCGGGCGGAGCCACCACGCTGACGATGTGGGTGGACGCGGAACGCTCCCCGGCGCTGACCGACGTCACCGCCAAGTTCAAGGAAGATACCGGAATCGAAGTCAAGCTGGTCACCAAGGACTTCCAGCAGGTTTCGGATGACTTCATCACCCAGGTGCCCACCGGCAAGGGACCGGACCTGATTGTGGGTCCGCATGACTGGGTTGGAAAGTTTGTGCAGAACGGCGTGATTGCTCCGATCGAACTCGGTGACAATGCCGACAAGTTCCAGGAGACCGCCGTCCAGGCCATGACGTATGAAGGCAGCACCTACGGCGTTCCGTACTCGATTGAAAACATCGGTCTGCTGCGCAACGCGGACCTCGTGCCGGAACCTGCCGAGACCATGGACGAAGTGATCGCCAACGGCAAGCAGGCCGTCGCCGAGGGCAAGGCCGAGTTCCCGTTCCTGGTGGGCCTGGACCCCAAGCAGGGCGATCCGTACCACCTCTACCCGTTCCAGACTTCGCTCGGAGCACCCGTTTTCGGCACGGATGAGAGCGGCAGCTACGACGCCACCAAGCTCGAGCTGGGCAACCCGGGCGGCGCCGAGTTCGCGGCAAAGCTGAAGCAGTGGGGCGAGGCCGGCGACGGCATCCTCAACTCCAGCATCACGCCGGACATTGCCAAGGAAAAGTTCAGCGCCGGAGCGTCCCCGTACTTCCTGACCGGCCCCTGGAACGTTCCGGATGCCGAAGAAGCAGGCATCAACCTGGTAGTGGATCCGATCCCCACCGCCGGCCCGAACCCGGCCCAGCCCTTCGTGGGCGTCAACGGCTTCTTCATCAGCGCCAAGAGCCAGAACGCCCTGGCCGCCAACGAGTTTGCCCTCAACTACCTGAGCACCGAGGCAGTGCAGGACGAAATGTTCAAGGCCGGCGGACGGCCACCGGCCCTCACCGCGTCCTTCGACAAGGCCGCCTCTGATCCCGTCGTGGCAGCCTTTGGCGAGATCGGCATCAACGGCGTGCCGATGCCCGCGATTCCGGAAATGGAACAGGTCTGGGCGGATTGGGGCGGCACGGAGCTGGCCCTGATCAAGGGCCAGGGCGACCCTGCTGACTCCTGGGCCACCATGGTCTCCAACGTTCAGTCCAAGATCAGCAAGTAGGTAGGCGCGCGCCAACCTGCACTAACCGGCGGCGCAGAGCCGCCGTCCGGCGCGGACCGGGGCGCGGTGACATGCCGCGCCCCGGTTCGCCGCCCGTTCAAGGAGAACAAGATGGTTGATCAGCTGGATACGCCGGTGAACACAACCGGCCCCGGCGCCGGACGTGCACCGCGGCCCGGACGCGCGGCACGGAGCGATTCGCTGGGCGGCACACTGGCCAAGATTATTCTGCTCGGCATCACCGATGCCTTTGCCGTTTATGTGCTGATAGCGCTGTTCCTGAATGAAAAATGGGCGGTCCTGACCGTGGCAGCCCTGGTCACCCTGCTGATCAACTGGATCTACCTGCGGCGCGGAGGCCTGCCCGCCAAATACCTGGCCCCGGGTGTCCTTTTCCTGGCCGTATTCCAGGTTTTCGTGGTGGCCTACAGCGGGTATGTCGCCTTCACCAACTACGGCGACGGACACAACAGCACCAAGGCCGATGCCGTGTCGGCAATCCAGATGACCGCGCAGAAACGCGTGCCCGATTCCCCCTCCTACCGGATTACCGTGGTGGAAAAGGGCGGGACGCTGTCATTGCTGGCAACGGATCCGGACGGAACTGCCGAACTTGGCAGTGTGGATGAGCCCCTTGAGGAAGTCACTGCGGAGAAGGATGCCTCCGGCAAGGCCGTGGCCGTCGACGGGTATGAAACCCTGCAGTTCTCCGACCTGCTGCAGCGGCAGGACGAAATCCTGGCGCTCACCGTTCCGTTCTCCGAGGATCTGGACGACGGCACGCTCAAAACGTCCGACGGCGCGACGGCCTATGTCTTCAAACCGTCCCTCGTTTACGACGAGGCAGCCGGAACCTTTACCGACTCCGAGAACGGAAAGGTCTACTCCGACATCGGCGAAGGAGCCTTTGTAGCGGAAGACGGCGAGCGGCTGCCCACCGGTTGGAAGATCAACGTCGGTTTCGACAACTTTGCGCATGCCTTCAGCGACCCGGACCTCCGCGGCCCGCTGGTTGCCGTCATCATCTGGACCTTTACCTTCGCCGTGATGTCCGTGCTGCTGTGCTTCGGGCTGGGGCTGTTCCTGGCAGTTACCTTCAACCACGCCACCCTGCGCGGAAAGCGGATCTACCGAACCATCATGATCCTGCCCTACGCCTTTCCGGCGTTCCTTGCCGGGCTCGTCTGGTCCGGAATGATGAACCAGGACTTCGGGTTCATCAACAACACGTTCTTCGGCGGGGCCGACATTCCCTGGCTCAGCGACCCCTGGCTGGCCAAGGCTAGCGTGCTGCTGGTCAACACCTGGCTGGGGTTCCCCTACATGTTCCTGGTGTGCACCGGCGCCCTGCAGTCGCTGCCGGAGGAAGTCAACGAGGCCGCCCGTATGGACGGCGCCTCGGCCTGGCGCATTTTCCGCTCCATCAAACTGCCGCTGCTGCTGGTTTCGACGGCGCCGCTGCTGATTTCAACCTTCGCCTTCAACTTCAACAACTTCAATGTGATCTTTATGCTCACCGGGGGCGGGCCGCGCTTTGAGGATACGTCCATGGACATCGGCGCCACCGACCTGCTGATCACGCTTGTCTACAAGGTCGCCTTCGGGCAGGGCACCGGACGCGACTACGGCCTGGCAAGTGCGCTGGCCGTGCTGATCTTCATCATTGTGGCCATCATTTCCGCGATCAGTTTCCGGCAGACCAAGGCACTGGAAGAAGTGAACTCATGACAAACCTGCAGACGCTCCGCAAGTCACCGGCACGCCCCGCCGAGCCTGCGCCGGCGAAGCGCGCATCAGCCGGGGCATGGCTGAAGGAGAAGGGGTGGCGGCACCTGGTGGGCCTGGTGATTGGCGCCTTTGCGCTGCTGCCGCTGGTCTACGTGCTGTCCGCCGCCCTCAGCCCCACCGGAACGCTGGTTTCCACCAACGGGCTTTTCTCGACGGTCTCCCTCGATAACTTCTCCGCCCTGTTCTCCGACCCGCAGAAGCCGTTCGCCAAATGGTTCCTGAACACCCTCGTTATTGGACTGGTCACCAGCATTGGCACCGTCTTCCTCGGTGCCCTGGCTGCGTATTCCTTCTCCCGAATGCGCTTCCGGGGCCGGCGGATGGGCCTGCTGAGCCTGATGCTGCTGCAGATGTTCCCGCAGATGCTGGGCGTCGTCGCGATCTTCCTGTTGCTCAGCGGCATTTCCGACGTCGTTCCCTGGCTCGGCCTGGGCAGCCAGATCGGGCTGATCATGGTCTATCTGGGCGGCGCGCTGGGGGTAAACACGTACCTGATGTACGGGTTCTTTAACACGGTGCCGGTGTCCCTGGACGAAGCAGCACGGATTGACGGCGCAAGCCACATCCAGATCTTCTTCACCATCATCCTGCGCCTGGTCACTCCCATCCTGGCCATCGTCGGACTGCTGTCCTTCATCACGGCCACCGGCGAGTTCCTGATCGCCTCCATCGTGCTCAATGACCCGGATACCCAGACCCTCGCCGTCGGACTGTATTCCTTTGTGGGTGACAACCAGTCCCGGACCTGGGGAGTGTTCTCCGCCGGTGCGGTACTGGCGGCACTGCCGGTGATGGCGCTGTTCCTGTTCCTGCAGCGCTACATCACCTCCGGGCTGATTGCCGGGTCGGTCAAGGGCTGAGCGGTCAGAAGCCAACCACGGGCCGGGGCCGGTAGGCCTCTTCAAGGACCGCGTATTCCTCCTCGGTGAACCGGATCTCGAGGGCCTTGACGTTCTCGTCCAGGTGGGCGGCGGCGGTGGCGCCGATCAGCGGGGCGGTGACCACCGGGTTGGCCAGGACCCAGGCCAGGGCCACCTGGGCACGGGTGGCGCCGAGTCCCTCGGCCACGTTGCCGACGGCGTCCACGATGCGGCGGTCGGTCTCCTCGTTGCCGCGATAGAGCTCATAACCCTGCTCATCGAAATCCTGCCGGGCCGTCCGGGCGCCCCACGGGCGGGCCAGCCGGCCGCGGGCAAGCGGGGAATAGGGCAGGGCACCGATCCCGCGGTCCGCACACAGCGGCAGCATTTCCCGTTCCTCCTCCCGGTACAGGAGGTTGTAGTGATCCTGCATGGTGACAAAGGGAGCCCAGCCGTGCTGCTCCTGGAGGAACAGTGCCTTCGCGAACTGCCAGGCATACATCGACGAGGCGCCCAGATACCGCACCTTGCCGTCCCGGACCAGCTGGTCCAGGGTCTGAAGCGTCTCTTCCAGCGGGGTGTTCCCGTCCCAGCGGTGTACCTGGTACAGGTCGATGTAGTCCGTACCCAGCCGCCGCAGACTCTGTTCCACCTGCCAGATGATGTGTTTCCGGGACAGGCCCCACTCATTGGGCCCCGGGCCCATTTCGCCGTGGACCTTGGTGGCAATCACCACCTCGTCCCGGCGGCAGTATTCGGCGACGGCAGCACCCAGGATCTCCTCGCTGTGCCCGGCCGAGTAAACGTTGGCCGTATCGAAGAAATTGATGCCCAGCTCCACGGCGTGCCGCAGCAGGGACGTGGCCTCATCCTCGCGCAGAGTCCAATTATGGGCGCCCCGGCCAGGGTCCCCGAAGCCCAGGCAGCCCAGCCCAATGGCAGAGACCATCGCTCCCGATCTGCCCAGTCTGGCGTACGTCATCGCAGTCATCGGCCAAGCCTCCGCCCAGATTGTCTCCGCGGTCCACTAACCGGTGATGCTACCCGTGACACCCCGGGCAGGATAGGCCCGGGGCCGCCTGGACAAAGGTAGGGCCCGGGGACGCCCGGGGGCTCCCTGATGCGGCCGCTGCAGTCCTATACTTGCCCACATGGTCACCCAAGCAGGTACCACACCCGGGGAACCCGGACCGGACACGGAACCCGCAAGGGGAGCCCCTGCCGGCAGGGAACCAGAACCTCCCACCGCCGACGGGCCGGTGGGCGCACTGCTGGTGCAGTACCTGCGCGGACAGTACCGGGAACTTCTGCACCACGAACCGCGGGTGCGCCGGAATGACGCGGACGGGGTGCACAAGATGCGGGTTGCCACCCGCCGGCTCCGTTCGGCACTCTCGAGTTACCGCTCCACGATGCAGCCCGAACCCGCGCGCTCGCTGCGCGGTGAACTCCGCTGGCTGGCGGGAGTCCTCGGCGAGGCCCGGGACGCCCAGGTGATGCGGCACCGGCTGAAGGAGCTGATTGCCGGTGAGCCGGAGGACCTGGTGATGGGTCCGGTGAGCGCCCGGGTGGATGAAGAACTGCTGCATGACTACCGCCAGGCCTACGGGCTTGTCATTGAGGCGCTGGACTCGGAACGGTATTTCCGCCTCCTGGACGGCGTGGAGGCGCTGGTGGACGGGCCACCCTGGAACGGAACCGCAGAGGAGCCGGCCGGGACGGCGGCTGCCGCCATGATCCGCCGCGACCGCAAACGGCTTCACCGAAGGGTGCGGATGGCACGCGGACTCGCCGGCGAGGAACACGCAGAGGCACTGCACGAAGCACGCAAGGACGCCAAAAAACTGCGCTACGCGGCCGAGGTCTGGGAGGCTGTGCAGCCGGTGGAAGCCAAAGCCATGGTGGAGGCCGCGGAACACATCCAGAAGATCCTTGGGGAGCACCAGGACAGCGTCGTGACCCGGCAATACCTGCGCCGGATGGGCGCGTCGGCGTCCGCCGCAGGGGAAAACGGCTTCACCTACGGCCGGCTGCATGCACTGGAACAGGCGAACGCCGCGGCGGCGCGGGAGCGGTTTGCCCATGCCTGGAAAGGCTTCCCGTCCAGCCCCTGACCGGGCGGTACACGAAGGGATCAGGATGGACTCGCCATGGGCGCCGCTGCGGCGGCGGATGTTCCTTATCCTCTGGGTAGCGCAGTTGGGCTCCAATATCGGCACCTGGATGCAGACCGTGGGAGCGCAGTGGTTCCTGGTGGAGAACAGCGACAACCCGGCGCTGGTGTCCCTGGTCCAGACAGCCAACCTGGCCCCGTCCCTGTTGCTGGGCCTGGTTGCCGGGGTGCTGGCGGATGCGTTCAACCGGCGCCGGCTGATCCTCGGGGCAAATATTTTTGCCGCAGGTGCTGCGGCTACCCTCACCGTGGTGGCAGCCCTGGGATTGCTGAACCCTGATTCACTGCTGCTCTACACCTTCCTGATCGGCTGCGGAATGGCACTGAGCGCACCGGCCTGGCAGGCCATCACCCCGGCGCTGGTGCCGCGCAAAGAGGTCCAGGCCGCCGCGGCGCTGGGCAGCGTCTGTCTCTTATACACATCTCCGAGCCCACGAGACAAGAGGCAATCTC
>ERZ504995.119-NODE-119-length-10460-cov-4.389620_pt1 | contig 10460 bp, 9 predicted proteins | sample MGYA00514197_ERZ504995 | MGnify/ENA primary metagenome ERZ504995 (study PRJEB26094, sample SAMEA4028455) | Ovis aries | biome: host associated; feature: stool; material: fecal | place: Italy | collected 2012 | study: EMG produced TPA metagenomics assembly of the...
GCTGGATGAGTACCGGAAGCACATCGAGAAGGACGCTGCCCTGGAACGCCGCTTCCAGCCGATCCAGGTTGCCGAGCCGTCGGTGGCGCACGCCATTGAGATCCTCAAGGGCCTGCGTGACCGCTACGAAGCACACCACCGGGTGTCCATCACTGATGCCGCACTGGCCTCCGCCGCAACCCTCGCGGAGCGCTACATCAGCGACCGGTTCCTCCCGGACAAGGCTATTGACCTGATCGACGAAGCCGGCGCACGCCTGCGGATCCGCCGGATGACGGCCCCGCCGGAGCTGAAGGAAATCGACGAGCGGATCTCCGCACTGAAGATGGAGAAGGAGTCGGCAATCGACTCCCAGGACTTCGAAGGTGCGGCCTCCCTGCGCGATAAGGAGCAGAAGCTCCAGGATCAGCGTGCGGAGAAGGAACGCCAGTGGAAGTCCGGCGGCCTGGATGACATTGCCGAGGTGGATGAGGAACTCATCGCCGAAGTGCTCGCCAACTCCACCGGCATCCCCGTGGTGAAGCTGAACGAGGAAGAATCCACCCGCCTGCTGCGGATGGAAGACGAACTGCACAAGCGCGTGATCGGCCAGGACCAGGCCATCAAGTCCATCTCGCAGGCCATGCGCCGTACGCGTGCCGGACTGAAGGACCCGAAGCGTCCGGGCGGCTCGTTCATCTTCGCCGGCCCCACCGGCGTCGGCAAGACCGAACTGGCCAAGGCCCTCGCCGAGTTCCTGTTCGGCGACGAGGATGCCCTGATCACCCTGGACATGTCCGAGTACGCCGAGAAGCATACGGTCTCGCGCCTGTTCGGTGCTCCCCCCGGATATGTGGGCTACGAAGAGGGCGGCCAGCTGACCGAAAAGGTCCGCCGGAAGCCGTTCTCCGTGGTGCTGTTCGACGAGGTGGAGAAGGCCCACTCGGACCTCTTCAACTCGCTCCTGCAGATCCTCGAAGACGGACGCCTGACGGATGCGCAGGGCCGGATGGTGGACTTCAAGAACACCATCATCATCATGACGACCAACCTTGGTACCAAGGACATCTCCAAGGGTGTTATGACCGGCTTCCAGTCCGGCACGGACACCAAGACCGGCTACGACCGGATGCGGGCCCGGGTCACGGAGGAGCTGCGCCAGCACTTCCGCCCCGAGTTCCTCAACCGTGTTGATGACACGGTGGTCTTCCCGCAGCTGACCCAGGAAGAGATTGTCCAGATTGTGGACCTGTTCCTGGACCGCCTGGGCAAGCGCCTGGCAGACAAGGGCATGAGCCTCGAGCTCACCCCGGCTGCCAAGGTGCTGCTGGCAACCCGCGGCTACGATCCCGCCATGGGTGCCCGGCCGCTGCGCCGGACCATCCAGCGCGAAATCGAGGACCAGCTCTCCGAAAAGATCCTCTTCGGAGAGATCAAGCCCGGCGAGCTCATCTCGGTGGATGTGGAAGGGGAGGGTGACGAAGCAAAGTTCACCTTCCACGGCCACGGCGTGCCGAAGGCCATCGAAGAGGCCAATCCGGCCATTGAAGCCGGAGTCGGCGAGTAAGCGCAGGCATCCCGCATAAAAGAAGGAGCCCCGGATTTTCCGGGGCTCCTTTTTGTCTGCCCGTCCGGAAGCCGTGCTGCGGGTCCGGGCCCGCCGTCGGGCTTTCCCCGTGTTACGGACTCCCTGAGCCGGGCAGGCGGGAAGGCCTAGACTGGACCGATGATGTCCGCGTCCCAGATCACCGTCCGCCGTGCCCGAACCGCCGATGTCCATGACATCCGCCGGCTGGTGGCCCCGCTGGCGCGGGAGCGGGTCCTGATTGCCAAGGAAGCGGTGGCCTACTACGAGGGGCTGCAGGAATTCCGGATTGCTGAAGACGGTGACGGCGCCGTGATTGGCTGCGGTGCCCTGCACGTGATGTGGGAAGACCTGGCGGAGGTACGCACGCTGGCCACCGACCCGTCCTGGCGGGGCCGCGGAGTGGGGCATGCCCTGCTGGAAACCCTCCTGGGTGATGCGCTGGACATAGGCGTGGCCCGGGTTTTCTGCCTCACCTTTGAAGTGGATTTCTTCGAACGGCATGGCTTCAAGATCATGGAGAACCAGAATGCAGTGGATCCGGTGGTGTACTCGGAGCTGCTGCGTTCCCATGATGAAGGTGTCGCGGAGTTCCTGGATCTGGCCCGGGTGAAGCCGAATACGCTCGGCAATACCCGGATGATCCGCTGGCTCTAGGGCCTTCAGCGGCTCCTCCGGACTCTTCGGCAAGTCCTCCCGCGGTCCGGCCCCGGCCACCCGGACGGCGCGCTCGTTCCGACCCAGGTGGCGGGCCCCGTCGCGGCACGATAAGCTAAGGATACTTAGCATCAAACGATGCCGACGGAACGGCCGGGCGGATGTCCGGTAGGCAGCCCGGTGGGTTGCACGGTCCGGAAGCCGATCAGAAAGCGAGTTCAGTAATGGGCGCAGATGACAAGATGCAGAACAAGGCCGAAAACCTTGGCGGCAAGGTGAAGGAAGGCCTCGGCAAGGCCACCGGCAACGAGCAGATGGAAGCCGAAGGTCACGGCGACCAGGCGAAGTCCAGCGTCAAGGACGCCGGCGAAAACATCAAGGACGCTTTCAAGGGCAAGTAACCCTCAAAGAGTGTGACGCGCCGTATCGGCGCCGGAAAGCGGGAGGGGTCACCCTCCCGCTTTTTTGTTGCCCGGATACCGGGCCGTCGCTGGACTGCCTCCCCTGTTGCGCGGCGCACCGCGCAGGTAGTGTCGAGACGGGGGACACGGGATTGTTCTGTGCAACGAAGGAGTTCCAGCGCCATGAAAAAACTCATCAATAATCCCCGATCCGTGGTGGCGGAATCACTGCAGGGATTCGAAATTGCCCACCGCGACCTGGTGAAGGTGCATCTGGATCCGGATTACGTGATCCGCCGCGATGCCCCGGTGCAGGGGAAGGTGGCGCTGGTATCCGGCGGCGGCAGCGGACATGAGCCGCTGCACAGCGGGTATGTCGGCGCGGGCATGCTGACCGCAGCCGTTCCAGGCGCGGTTTTCACCTCGCCCACGCCGGACCAGATCCTTCCGGCGATTGTCGAAAGCGATTCAGGCTCCGGTGTCCTGCTCATCGTCAAGAACTACACGGGCGACATCCTCAACTTTGAGACGGCCGCCGAACTTGCCGGGGTTGAGGGCATCGATATCCGCACGGTGGTGGTCAACGACGACGTCGCCGTGGAGGACTCGACCTACACCGCCGGGCGCCGTGGCGTGGCGGGCACCGTGCTGGTGGAAAAGATCGCCGGAGGCGCCGCGGAACGTGGGGACGACTTGGCCAAGGTGACGGAGGTCGCCGAGCGGGTGAACGCGAATGTACGGTCCATGGGCGTGGCTCTGGCCCCCTGCACCGTTCCCCATGCCGGTGAGCCGAGCTTTACCCTCGCCGACGATGAGATTGAAATGGGTGTTGGCATCCACGGCGAGCCCGGGCGGCACCGGGTTCCCATGACCAACGCGGACTCCATCACTGACCAGCTGATGGAACCGGTGCTCAGCGATCTGGGGATCACCTCCTCGGACAAGGTGCTGCTGTTCGTCAACGGCATGGGCGGGACCCCGCTGAGTGAGCTCTACATTGTCTACCGGCGTGCAGCGCAGATCCTGGCGGAACGTGGTGTGAGCGTGGAGCGGTCCCTGGTGGGGAACTACATCACCGCCCTGGAAATGGAAGGCGCGTCGGTCACTGTGCTGCGCCTTGACGATGAACTGACACAACTGTGGGACTCACCGGTGAAGACACCGGCGCTGCGGTGGGGGGAGTAGGCATGGAACTGGATGCAGCATGGGCTGACCGGTGGATGCACGACAGTGCCAGGGTCATCGCTGAAAACCGGCAGCGCCTGACCACATTGGACCGTGAAATCGGCGATGCCGACCACGGCGAGAACATGGAACGCGGCTTTAGCGCCATCGTGGAGAAACTGGACACGGACGGCACGCCGGACACGCCCGGGGCCGTGTTCAAAACTGCGGCAATGACCCTGATGTCCAAGGTGGGCGGCGCTGCGGGTCCCCTGTACGGGACGGCTTTCCTGCGTGCCGCGACGGCGGCGGGAGATTCGGGGGCCCTGGGACCCGCGGAGCTGGTTGCCGTGCTCACTGCCGCCCGTGACGGGATTGTGGCACGCGGCAAGGCGGAGGTGGGGGATAAAACCATGATTGACGCGTGGACTCCGGCTGTGGACGCCGCGGCCACCGCGCAGGCCGCCGACTCCACCCCTGCCGGGATCCTGATTGCCGCCGCCAACGCTGCCGAGGCCGGTCTGGCGGGAACGGAACCGCTGGTGGCCCGCAAGGGCAGGGCCAGCTATCTGGGTGAGCGGAGCGCCGGCCACCTGGACCCCGGAGCTGCCTCCACCGCGCTGATCCTGCAGTCGGCAGTCCGGGCCGCGGAGGCAGCAGCATGAGCGTGGGGCTGGTGATTGTCTCGCACAGCGCGAAACTCGCTGAGGGAGTTTGTGAGCTGGCGGCGCAAATGGCTGCCGACGTGCGGCTGGCTGCGGCCGGAGGGACCGACGACGGCGGTATCGGTACCAGCCTTGAGAAAATCCAGGCCGGAATAGCCGAAACGGATCAGGGCGACGGCGCGGTGCTCCTCACGGACCTCGGATCCGCGGTGATGACCGCGGAAATGGCCATGGAGTTCCTGGACCCGGAGCAGCAGGAGCGGGTGCGGATGGCTAATGCGCCCCTGGTGGAAGGTGCAGTGGCCGCTGCGGTCTCCGCACAGACGGGCAAAAGCCTGGCGGAGGTGCTCTCAGCTGCAGAATCCGCCGGTGCATCCTACGCCGGCGGAGGCGCCCCCACAGAGGACAGGAGCGCCGCCGCCGGCGGGGCTGACGCCGGGACTGCATCCGGTGCTGCGGCTGCGACGGAGGAAGTCTCGGGCGCCTGGACACTGGTAAATCCGATGGGCCTGCATGCACGTCCCGCCGCCGCCGTCGCCCAGCTCCTGGCGGATCTGGATGCGGAAATCACGGTAAACGGTGTGGACGGCAAGTCCGTGATGATGCTGATGACCCTGGGACTCAAGCCGGGTGAGACGCTCAGCGCCACCGCCTCCGGGCCGGACGCTGCGCGTGCCATTGAACTGCTGGGGACCGAGGTCCGGAACGGCTTCGGCGAAATCTAGGGAAGCGAGACCCCGCGGGCGTCCTCGGCCGCCAGCCGGTCTGCGATCAGCCCTGCCAGGGCACGTTCCATCTGCTCCTGCGGAGCAGCCAGGCGGTGCAGGGCGGCCAGCGGGTCGAGTTCGCCGGCCGCGGGGGAGGGGACCAGATCCACCGGAGGGTGCAGCAGCAGGGCCCGCTGCACCGGGGCCTGAGCGTTCCGCAGCACAGCCATCATGGCGCCGCGCACCTGCCGGTCGGTGCCCGCCCACGCCTGGCCTTTGGGAACGTAGTGCGGGTCCGGCCTGCCCGCGGACACCCAGGCACACTGCTCCAGCACGGGGCACTGGCTGCACTTGGGGTTCCGGGCCGTGCAGATCAGGGCGCCCAGCTCCATCACGGCAGCATTCCAGGCCACCGATTCGGACACGCCGTCGGGCATCAGTTCACGCGCCAGGCGCATCTCCGCGGCGGTCAGGGCCGGTGAGGGAAGGGCATTGCCGGTGACTGCCCGGGCGTGGACCCTGCGGATGTTCGTGTCCACCACCGTTTCCCGCCGCCCGAAGGCAAAGGCTGCCACCGCCGCGGCGGTGTAGTCCCCGACGCCGGGCAGGCTGAGCAGGGCGGCGTGGGTGGAGGGGACCTCGCCGCCGAAGTCCTCCGTGATCGCTGCGGCGGCTGCGTGCAGCCGGAGCGCACGGCGGGGATAACCCAGCCGGCCCCAGGCACGGACCGCCTCACCGCTCGATTCGGCGGCCAGCGCCGCCGGTGAAGGCCAGCGGTGCATCCATTCCTGCCAAACGGGCAGGACACGGACTACCGGGGTCTGCTGCAGCATGATTTCGCTGACCAGCACACCCCAGGCTGTACAGTCGGGTTCCCGCCAGGGCAACTTGCGCGCATGCACGGCGAACCAGCCGGTGATGCTGGTGTGCAGCTCCCGCACCTGTTGATTCATGGGCACTCCCTCGCTTATGACCAGCAATACTCTACTGACCGGCGTGGTGCGCCCAGTAATCGTACGGAGAATACCTAGCCTTGAAACATGGATGGCAAGGGAAGACAGCAGCCGGCAGGATCGCGTCCCGGTGGTGCTCCCCGCAGGCCCAGTCCGGCCGTCTACCGGCGCCGGCGGCTAGTTGCCGGCGTCCTGGCGCTCCTGATCCTGGTGGGACTGGGATTCGCCGTGGCAGCCGGAGTCCGGGCTTTCTCCGGCGGGAAACAGGCCGCTTCCGCGGAATCCACGGTCCCGGTACCCATGCTCACCACCCCGGCAGCAGCGCCGGCCGGTGAGGCTCCGGCGCCTGGCAAGGAACAAAAGACCGGCGCAGCCGCGGAGGAAACCCCCGGATCCCTGTGTCCGGCCGAAAGCGTCAGGGTTGCCGCGGCCACCGATGCGGAGGTGTACCCCGCCGGAGCCACGCCTGTTCTGACGCTGACGGTCACCAATGCGGGGGAAACGGCCTGCGAAATCAACGTCGGCACCTCGCAGATGGAGTTCCTGGTGACCAGCGGATCAGACCGCATCTTCTCATCGGTGGACTGCCAGGACGGTGCAAAGGACCTGGTGAAAAAGGTGGAGCCCGGCGCCTCCGAAACAGCGAACTTCCCGTGGAACCGGAACCGGTCCGCCCCGGGGTGCGCCGCAGTGGCCTCCAACCCCAATCCGGGCTACTACATCTTCACCGCCCGGCTGGGGGAGAGCAGCAGCGAAAAGGCCGTTTTCCAGCTCGAGTAGGCGGGCTACATAAACCGGTCGAGCAGGCTGGTTTCCGCGATCCGGGACAGTCCCTCACGCACGGTCCGGGCACGTTGTTCGCCGATGCCGTCAACGGTCATCAGGTCATCGATGTTCGCAGCCATCAGGTTCTGCAGACCGCCGAAGTGGTCCACCAGCCGGTTGGATACCGCCGGCGGAACGGATTTGATGTTGCTGAGCAGCCGGTAACCACGCGGCTGAACCACAGCCTCGAGGGAGTCCTGACCGGGCTGGAAGCCCACAACGGAGGCGATCTTGCCCAGGTCCACCATTTCCGAGGAGCTCATGTTCTGCAGCGTGGCGATCTGCTCCTCGAGGTTCCGCTGCCCGTCATTCAGGTCCGCGTAGTCCCGCAGGATCATTTCGCTGCCCGGGCCGAGCCCGGTGGTCAGTTCCTCAAGCTGCAGGGACAGCAGCCGGCCGTCGACGCCGAGTTCAAGGACGTACTGGGAGATTTCCTCCGAGATGCGGCGGACCATTTCCTGGCGCTGCAGGGTCACGGCAACATCGCGGACCGTCACCATGGCCTCGATTTCCAGGGCGGAGAGGGAGTTGGTGACCTGGTCCAGCCGGGCGCGGTAACGCTCAAGGGTGGCCAGTGCCTGGTTGGCGCGGGCCAGCACGGGTTCGGAACCCTCCAGCACGTGGCGCAGTCCGCCGATATACAGCTGGATGATCTGCATTGACTGGCTGACCGAAATCACCGGGAAGCCGGTCTGGATGGCGACGCGTTCGGCCGTCCGGTGGCGGGTGCCCGACTCATGGGTTTCGATGGTGTGGTCCGGGACCAGCTGCACGGCGGCGCGCAGGATGTTCCTGGCATCGCGGTCGCAGACAATGGCGCCGTCCATCTTCGCCAGCTCCCGCAGCCTGGTCGGGGAGAACTCAATGCCGATATCAAACCCGCCGGAACAGATGGAATCCACCGTCCGGTCGATACCAAGCACAATCAGGGCACCGGTGCGGCCGCGGAGGATGCGTTCGAGACCGTCGCGGAGTTCGGTTCCGGGAGCAACCCGGGCCAGAGTGGCCTTCAATGCGTCTTCCGGGCTGCGGGCCATGGTCACTTCCTTCCGGCCCGTGGGCCCTGAGCTTTCCGGGCAAGACTTGCCCGTCCCTATACTAGTGTGCGATTCCCGTACACTGCCCCCACGCCGGCCGCACCGGCACGTCCCTCCTGGCGGGGCGGGGCGTAAGAAGCAACCGCAGCAGCGCCGGAGGGGGCACGGTTAAAAGAGCAGCTCAAGCGCCTCTGCCAGGGTGGAGACCTCGCGGACCTTGAAACCGGACGGAATGTTCCCGGGCCCGCTGGGAGAGGCAGGCACCACTGCGTGCGTAAACCCGAGGCGTTCGGCCTCGTTGATGCGCCGCCCGATCCCCGGGACCGGGCGTACCTCGCCGGCCAGGCCTACCTCGCCGAAGGCAATCAGCTGTGCCGGGAGCGGTTTGTTCATTTTTGCCGAGGCTACGGCCAGCGCCACCGCCAGGTCCGTCGCCGGCTCACCCAGTTTTACGCCGCCCACCGTGGATACATAGCTGTCATCCTTGGCCAGGCTCATTGACGCCCGCTGTTGCAGGACAGCAAGCAGCATGGCCACCCGGGAGGAATCCACGCCGCTGGTGGCACGCCTTGCCTGGGCGTTGCCGGTTTCAGCGACCAGGGACTGCACCTCGGCGACCAGCGGACGCTTGCCCTCGAGCGTCACAGTGATGCAGGTGCCGGAAACCGGATCCTTGGTCCGGGAAACGAAGAGCCCGCTCGGGTCCGCGAGTCCTTCAATGCCGTCTTCGGTCAGGTCAAAACAGCCAACCTCATCCGTGGGTCCGTAACGGTTCTTGACTGCCCGCAGCAGGCGCAGCCGGGAATGCCGATCGCCGTCGAACTGGCAGACGACGTCCACCAGGTGCTCCAGCAGCCGGGGACCCGCAATGGAACCGTCCTTGGTCACATGCCCTACCAGCAGGGTGGTCATATTCCGCGTTTTGGCGGCATTGATCAGGGACGCGGCCACCTCCCGGACCTGGCTGACGCCGCCGGCACTGCCGTCCACTGCGGTACTGCTCAGCGTCTGGACCGAGTCCACAATCAACAGTCCCGGAGACACCTGCTCCACCTGGCCCAGCGCCTGCCCAAGGTCGGTTTCGGCACTTAGGTACAGGTGATCGGACACGGCACCGATGCGTTCAGCGCGCAGTTTCACCTGTGCGGTGGATTCCTCGCCGGTCACGTACAGGACATCACGGCCGGCACCAGCCACGCGTGCCGCAACGTCAAGGAGCAGGGTGGACTTACCCACGCCCGGCTCGCCGGCCAGCAGGATCACCGCCCCCGGGACCAGCCCGCCGCCGAGTACCCGGTCCAGCTCGCCCACACCGGTGGCCTGGTAGGCGGCCGTGGTGGCATCCACGTCACCGATCCGCAGGGCAGGCCGGGCAACCACCGTGGCGGCCGTAGTGCGGGCCAGGACCTCCCCGGCTTCCTCCACGGTTCCCCAGGCCTGGCACTCGCCGCAGCGGCCCACCCATTTAGCCGTGGTCCAGCCGCATTCCGAGCAGCGGTAATTGGCGGCCTTCGGCCGTGCAGTCTTTGTTGCCATATCTTCAGGCTATCCCGCGGCACCGACAGTCCCGCGGCGTACGAAGCCCCGCAGTTACGGAAATGGAGGACAGTACCGACGGGAATAGGAACCGGCTGCCGGACGCCCGTTCGAAGCTTCGGCCAGCTGGCGGCTAGATCTCCGAGAGGTACGTGACCGCCTCTTCATGGGTGAGTCCGGTGGATTCGAGCAGATCCACCACCAGGGGGCGGAAGAGCATGATCAGCGCATCACCCTGCAGGTCAGTGATGCCCAACGCCTTGGGATGCAACCGGCTGCCCACGGCGGCCAGTTCGTTGCGTGCCTGGCGCAGATGGCGCAGCCTGGCGTCATTGCCTTCCCCGCCGCCGAGCGCCCGGGCCAGGATGTCGACGGCGTCGGCCGTGTCGTTGACGACCTCGGCGACGTTTTCGATCGCCTCGTCGTTGAGCGAGGCGTGGTTGATGACCGACGTCGTTCGGCGCGCGAAGACGCGGCTGTTGCGCACCGCCAGGTCCAGGAAGCCGATAGAGCCGCGCAGATCACCGAGCTCTGCCAGATACCGCCGGTAGGCAGGGGAAATGCGGGCAACTTCCCGGGCATCCCGGACGCTGCGGGCCAGGGTGTCCAACTGGGGCTGGGTATTGCGTGCCCGGACCAGTGCGTGCCAGGCGACGGTGGAATCGCTCTTGGCGATCGCCTCGGAGCATTGGCGCAGGACCGCCGAGAGCTCGTGCAGCAGTTCCCGGATGTTGGATTTGGGCTCGCGCCGGGGATCCCGCGGGGCAAGCATGGTGACCACAAGGGCGAAGACGCCACCCACAATGGCATCCACGCTGCGGGTGAAAACGCCGCCGTCGGGGGCCGGCAGCAACACCACCAGCAGCGACTGCAGGGCCAGCTGCGTGGTGAAGATGACGCCGCGGTCCAGGAAGCGCGCGAGCATCACGGAGGTAAACAGCACCACGGCGG
>ERZ504995.120-NODE-120-length-10442-cov-4.666506_pt1 | contig 10442 bp, 10 predicted proteins | sample MGYA00514197_ERZ504995 | MGnify/ENA primary metagenome ERZ504995 (study PRJEB26094, sample SAMEA4028455) | Ovis aries | biome: host associated; feature: stool; material: fecal | place: Italy | collected 2012 | study: EMG produced TPA metagenomics assembly of the...
TGGCGTGAAATGCCCGGCTTCGGCTCGCACACCTACCAGTGGATCAACGCCGCCGGCGAGCGCTTCTGGGTGAAGTACCACTTCACGTCCAACCAGGGCAACCACGAAATCACCGGTGCCGAGGCCGAGCGCATTGCCGGTGCGGATGCGGACTACTACCGCCGCGACCTGTACGAGAACATTGCCGAGGGCAACTTCCCGTCCTGGGACCTGCACGTTCAGGTCATGCCGTACGAAGATGCCAAGACCTACCGGTTCAACCCGTTCGACCTGACCAAGGTCTGGCCGCACGCGGACTACCCGCTGATCAAGGTGGGTACCCACACCCTGAACCGCAACCCGGAGAACTTCTTCGCCCAGATCGAGCAGGTGGCACTCTCCCCCGCCAACCTGGTTCCGGGCATTGCAGCCTCCCCGGACAAGATGCTGATGGCCCGCATCTTCTCCTACCCGGATGCCCAGCGCTACCGCGTTGGCACCAACTACAACCAGCTGCCGGTCAACGCACCGAAGGCTCCGGTGAACAACTACTCCCAGGACGGCGCCATGCGCTTCTCCTACAACTCCCCGGAGACCCCGGTCTACGCTCCGAACACGCTCGGCGGCCCTGTGGCCGACGCCGCGCTGGCCGGCGCAGGCAGCTGGGAGAGCGACGGCGCCCTGGTGCGTTCCGCGCAGACCCTGCACTCCGAGGACAGCGACTTCGTCCAGGCCGGTACCCTGTACCGCGAGGTCTACGACGACGCCGCCAAGGAGCGTTTCCTGGAGACCATCACCGGTGCCATCTCCGGTGTGCAGCGCCCGCACATCCGCGAAGCGGCGATCCAGTACTGGACCAACGTTGACGCGACCCTCGGCGAGAAGCTGCGCCTCTCCCTGGCCCAGGGCGAGACCACGGCCAACGAAAAGGCCGAGTTCGTGGGCGTTGCGGAGTAATTTCTCCGTTTACGCTGACGCCGGTTTCCGGTAGTTCCGTATGAAACAGCAGCGGCCGGCCCCTTCGGGGGTCGGCCGCTGCTGTTTTATTCACGCTGCTGTTTATGCACGCTGGCGTTTATGCTCGCTGCTGTTTATTCTCCCGCTGCCCGCTGCGGCTATCGGTTGGGCCAGTAGGCAATGATCAGCAGCGTCACCAGGAAACCGGTGAGGAAGTTCAGTTTCAGGAACCGTTTCCAGCCGGCATTCGCAGCTCCCGACCCCGCGTCGGTAATCCGAAGGAACGGTACGAGGTTGAGGATGTAGGGCAGGGCCAGCAGCCCGCCCAGTGTTGCCGGCCACGGGGTCAGCAGCATCAGCAGGCCGCCGGCCAGGTACGCGGCTGCGGCCACCCACACCACCGTCCGGGCGCCGAGCACCGTAGCGATGGACCCGATGCCGCCCTCGCGGTCCGGCACCACGTCCTGCACCGCGCCGAAGGCCTGGCTTGCCATGCCCCACAGGAAGAACGCCCCCAGCACGGCCCACAGGCCCGGGGTGAACTCCGCGCCGGCGAGAACCAGCCCGTAAACGGCGGGACTGACAAAGTGCGTGCTGGACGTCATCGAATCCAGGAACGGACGCTCCTTGAACCGCAGTTTGGGTGCACTGTAGGCAATCACCGCAAAAACACTCACGGCCAGCACCAGCACGGACAGAGCATTGCCCAGCGCCACCAGGACCACCAGGAAGGGAACGTTTGTCGCCAGCGCTGCCCACAGCGTGGTGCGGTGGAAGCTGCGGTCCAGGACGGCACCTTCCACACCACCCTTGCGCGGGTTGTGCAGGTCCGACTCATAGTCGAAGACGTCGTTGATGCCGTACATCGCCAGGTTGTAGGGAATCAGGAAGAACAGCGTTCCGATGACCCATGCGGCGTCGATCCGGCCGGCGGTCAGCAGGTACGCCGCTGCGAAGGGATAGGCGGTGTTGACCCAGGACAACGGACGGGATGAAACCAGCAGCATCCGCAGGGTGGTGCCGGCCGTACGGGTGGCGGTGCCGCTCACTGGTTCTCCTTGGTATTCGGTGTACTTTGTGCAGCCCGCCTGGCAGCAACTGGTTCAGGCGCCCGACCGGGCAACAGCACCCAGAGTGCCGGCAGCAGCAGCACGGCGGCGACGGGATAGGCGAAATCCTCCAGCGGAGCCGTTCCGATGAAGGCTCCCGAAATGCGGTCCTCGTTGTACCAGAACAGGCCAACCCGGATCATCAGGTTGTCAAAGACGGCGGTGAGTCCGAGCAGGACCGCCGCGGTGACGGCGGCTGCGGATCGGAAGAACACGGGCGTGCGGCGCCGGGCCAGCAGCGCCGCTCCAAACACCAGCGCGGCCGGGACCAGGAAAAAGGCGTTGAGGGTCCAATAGGTCACTGCTTCACCCTGTCCCTTGCTGCAGCTTTCCCGGCCGCCAGGCGCACCAGCCCGAAGACCACCATCGTCAGATAGCAGAGGAAAGCAAGGAAGAAGATTTCCTCCACGGGCAGGTGCGGAGCCAGGGTCAGGCCGAGCATAAACGGGGTCTCACCTCGGTAGAAGATGTCCGCGCCGATCCCGCCGAGGTCCCAGCCGGTGAAGAACAGCACGCCGATCAGCAACACCAGGGCAGCCCGGCGGGCATCTGCGAAAAAGAACAGCCGAAACCTGTGGTCCAACAGGGCCATGCACCCCAGCGAGAGCAGCAGGAAAAGCAGATACAGCACGCCCATCAGGCGCCGTCCCCGGAGGAAGGCTCTGCGGGCAGGGGCTTCGCATCCCCGCCCGCGGCGCGGCCGGCACCTTCCGGCCGAATGTCCGCCGTGGCGGACCACGGGGCGGGTTCTGGCAGCGCCTCGGTGCCGGTGTCACCGCGCAGCCGCTTGAGTATCAGTTCGGCACTGATCAGGCACATGGGCAGGCCGATGCCAGGCAGCGTGGACCCGCCGGCGTACAGCAGGCCGTCCACCTTGCGGCTGGCGTTCGAGCCGCGGAAGAAGGCGCTCTGCTTCAGGATATGTGCCGGGCCCAGCAGGGTACCGCGCCACGAATTGAGGTCGGTGACAAAATCCTGCGGACCGACAGTGCGGCGGATAATGATGCGCTCGGCCAGATCCGGGATACCGGCCCAGGACGAGATCTGGGCGATCACTGCATCCGCCATCTTCTCGATGCGCGGATCCCCGGCGCCGTCGATCCCGCCTGCGCCCAGGGACGGATCTGAGGGCACGGGAACCAGCACAAAAAGGTTTTCATGGCCCTCCGGTGCAGCGTCCGGGTCCGTGGCGCTGGGCCGGCAGACATACAGCGACGCGGGATCCGGAACCGAAGTGTCCTTGCCGAAAATCTTCTCGAAGTTCGCTTTCCAGTCTTCGGTAAAGAGCAGGGTGTGGTGCTGCAGCTGCGGCAACGTCCCCTGTACGCCCAAGTGGAGCAACAGCCCGCCCGGACCCGGAACCCGTCGCTGCCAGTACTTTTCCGGATAGGTCTGCAGTTCCAGTGGCAGGAGCTCGGTTTCGGTGTGGTGCAGGTCCGCGGCGGAGACCACCAGGTCCGCATCCAGTGACTCCAGGGTGCCGTCCGGGCTGCGGTATTGCACACCGGTGGCCCGGGTTTTGCGGCCGGAGACCTCCGTACGGATCGAGGTGACTTCCGCGCCGGTAACCACCCGGGCACCCTCGGCCTGCGCCAGGTCCCCGATCACGGAAACGATCCGATGGAAACCGCCCATGGGGTACAGCACACCGTCGGCGAGGTCCAGCCGGCTCATCAGGTGGTACATGCTGGGCGTAGTGAACGGCGAGGAGCCAAGGAATACCGCCGGATATCCCAGGATCTGCCGGATCCTTGGGTCAGTGAAGCGCCTGGCCACGAAGCTGCTCAGCGGTTCCAGCAGCAGGCGGGCCAGACGGGGTCCGCGCCGCAGCACGTCCGGACGCAGCAGCGGCAGGAAGGACGCGAAGGTCGAGTACAGGAACCGCTTCTTCGCCATGGCGTAGACCTCTTCCGAGGACTCCAGGTACTCCTCCAGGCGTTGCCCGGCACCGGGTTCCAGGGAGTCGAAGAGGGCTATGTTTTCCTCCCGGGTCGCGGCGATGTCCACGGGACCGGTCTGTCCTTCGAACAGCACCCGGTACCCCGGATCGAGTTTGACCAGCTGCAGCTGCTCAGCCGCGGAGGTCCCCAGCAGACGGAAGAAGTGGTCAAATACCTCGGGCATCAGGTACCAGGACGGACCGGTGTCAAAGCGGAACCCGCCGGTTTCCCAGCTGCCGGCGCGGCCGCCTGTTTCCGGCTGCTTCTCCAGCACCGTGACTTCCAGGCCTTCGCGGGCCAGCAGGGCCGCGGTGGCCAGTCCGGTAATCCCGCCCCCGATAACGACGGCGGTACGCGGCTGGGTGCTCATGGATGCGGTCCGTTCGGTTCGGGGCTGATAGGGGCTGTGGCCGGGACGGTGGCCCGCCTCGTGAGGACCGCGCGGGCAGCGATGCGGGCCTTGACTGGATTCGGGACACGGACGCGGGTGGTGCGCAGCCGGGCGGCAGGAGTAGCGCGCAGCCGGCGGGCCAGTTCGGTAAAGAGCTCCTGGGCCAGGACGACGGCGGCACGGCAGCCGGCCGGAAGCTCGGCGGCAGCAGCCCCCGAGACCAGCAGATCCGCGTCAATGCTGTCCAGGATCCTGTTTTTGTCCGTCTCCGTGAAGGCATCGACCGTGACGCCGGGGAAGTAGCTGCGGCCGAGGGTCTCAAAGTCCTGGGCAAGATCGCGCAGGAAATTGACCTTCTGGAACGCTGACCCCAGTCGCTGGGCGCCCTCGCGCAGCCGCTTGGACTGGTCTTCCGGGATGGCGAGATCCTGCAGGAAACACTGCAGGCACATCAGCCCCACCACTTCGGCTGATCCGTAGACGTACTCATTGAAACTGGCTTCGGTGTGTTCGGCCTGTTCCAGGTCCGCGCGCATGGATGCGAAGAAGGGCCGGGTCAGTTCAGGCCCGATGCCGGTGGCCCTGGCGGTCAGCGCAAACGCGTGCACCACAAGGTTCACGCTGTACCCGGTGCGCAGCGCCCGCTCCGTGTCCGCTTCCAGTTCGTCCAGGAGCGCGCCGATGTCCCCGCGCGGTATCTTTGCCGCAAGGGCCACGCCGTCCACGATCTCGTCGGCCAGCCGCACCAGTGCGTAGATGGTTTCGATTTGCCTGCGGGTCCGCGCCGGGAGCAGGCGTGAGGCCAGGCCGAAGGATGTGGAATAGGACCGGATCAGCACCGCTGAGGTCTCTCCGGCCACGGTGTTGTAGAGGGCGAGACCCTGTTCTGCCGCCATGTCTTAGCGTCCCCTGTTCACGGCGTCGTCGACCACCGCGGACAAGGCTGCCCGCAGGCCCGGCGTCACGGCAGGGCAGTCCAGGCGCTGGCGGGCACGGTCAGCATATTCGCGCACCAGTTCCCGGGCGTGGTCCCGCGCTCCGGAGGAAACCAGCAACTCCCGTGCCCGGGCCGCCCCACGGGCGGTGAGCGAGGGGCTGCCGATCAAATCCGAAAGTTCGGCCCACTCGGGTTTGTCCGAGGCATAGGAAATCAGGACGGTGCGCTTGCCTTCGCGCAGGTCCGAGAACGTGGACTTGCCGGTGGCGGTTTCCGATCCGAAAACGCCCAACAGGTCATCAACCACCTGGTAGGCAATGCCGATATCCCGCCCGTAGAGGCCCAGGGTCGACACAACCTCGTCAGGCGCCCCGGCCAGCACGGCACCTGCCTGCAACGGGGCCTCAAAGGAGTAGACGGCTGTCTTCAGCCGTTCCATGTGCAGTATTTCGTCGATGGGCGGCGCCCCGGGGTGGAACGAGAAATCGACGTCAATAAGTTCCCCGCCGGCGGACGCAAACACTGCGTCGTCCAGGATTTCGGCAAGTCGCAACCGTGTCTCCGGGGATACGGGAGAGCGGTCAAGCAGGCGGAAAGCACCGGTGAGCGCCAGGTCGCCGGCGATAACGCCTGCTGAGAGTCCGCGGTGCCGGGCGGCACCGGTGTCGGCCCCGGCGGAGGAGGCCAGGTCACGGTACACGCCGGAGACGTTCTCCTGGCCGCGCCGGGTGAAATCCAGGTCGATAACGTCGTCATGGACAATCAGCGCCGTGTGCAGAAGTTCAAACGCGGCGCCGACGCCGGCCGCTGCAGCGGTATCGGTGCCCCCGAGATTCAAATAGGCGGTCAGCAGGATCCGCGGCCGCACCCTTTTGCCTCCGGCGGTGGAATCCTCGAGGGTCTGCCACAGGGACAGGTAGCTGGGTCCGAGCTTCGCGGCCCGGGCCTTGGCTCGTTCAAAGAACCGGTCGAGGACATCCTCAACCATGCCTTGGCCGGCAGATAGATCGAGCGGGGGGTGCGTCTCCATAGGTAAAGTAAACACGTATGCGACAAAGGGAAGAAATGACAGGCCGCCCGGAGCAGGTTGTTCTGGTTGACATCGATGGCAGCCCGCTGGGTACCCATGACAAAGCCACCGTGCACACCACCGACACGCCGCTGCATCTGGCGTTCTCCACGCACGTGTACAACCCCGACGGCCGCCTGCTGGTGACCCGACGGGCGCTGTCCAAACTGACCTGGCCTGGCGTCTGGACGAATTCCTTCTGCGGGCACCCCGGGCCCGGCGAGGCAACAGAGGACGCCGTCCGCCGCCGCGCACAGCGCGAGCTTGGGTTGGAGATCCGGGATCTGACGCTGCATCTTCCCGATTTCCGCTACCGCGCAGTAGATGCGTCCGGGATTGTCGAACACGAGATCTGCCCGGTCTATACGGCTGTAGCGGACGCCGACCCGGTGCCCGCCGCGGACGAGGTTATGGACTGGGAGTGGGCTGATCCGGCGCAACTGGTCCCCGCTGTGCGGCTGACGCCCTGGGCATTCAGCCCGTGGCTGGTCCTTCAACTGCCGCTGCTCTACCCCTGACCATCACCGACCGGGCGAAACCGCTGCTCCCATCGCCGCCACGGGTACTCCTGCGGCCAATGGCCGGCGAGGGTGTGGAAGGCCCGGCGGAAGCGCAGGCTTAGGCTGGCCCCGGTCTGCACCGCCCTCGGTGCCATTCCCACCACCAGCTCCCGGTCCAGCCGGCAGCGCCGCCGGGGACCGAGGTGAAAGCTTAGGCAAACGTCGTCGTGCATCTGCGCATCATCCCGGTGCACCTCGTTGCTGATGTCCTGCCAGGTGCCTGCCCGCATGGCCATATTCGAGCCGAAAACCGGCCAACGGGCCAGCGCGGAACCCATCGCCAGAAAGTAGGCGCCCAGGTACAGGCCCGCGAGCAGCCTGCCGGCCCATGGCGGCATCCCGTAGAACACTCCCGGACCGCTGAGGACCTCCAGCTGAGGATTAGCCGCGAAGTTTTCAGCTATGCGCGCAATCCAATCCGGCGGCAGGACACAGTCCGCGTCGCATCGGGCAATGATGAGATCCGCTGCGTCCGCGCCAAAGGCAACGGCATCGTAACCCGCGCCGGCCGCGGCGGGGATCCCGGGGACGGGTTCAAACACCACACGGGCACCGTAGCGGCGGGCAACGTCCGCGCTGGCATCGGTGCTGTTGTTGTCCACCACCACGATTTCCGCTGGTGGGACGCTCTGCTGCGCCAGAGACTGCAGGCAGGCCTCAAGCAGGGCGGCGTCGTCGCGGCACGGAATGACTACGGACACCGCAGGAAGCGCTGCGGTACGCGGTGATGGCATGGGCTGAGTTTAGCGTGGGAGGGCCGAAGGAGCCCCCGGGGTTTCCGCCGCCTCTCCTGCCCGCCGCCTTCCCGGGCTACCGTATGAGGATGATCGATGCACTGCTCCGCGCCCCGGAGAGCCGGAAGGAACTGCTCGCAGACGTCGTACGGGTGCTGGGCCTGCTGAGTATCCTGGCGGCGGTGGTACTGCTCGGGCCGGTGGAAACCTCGCTGTTCCTGCTGGTGATGCTGGGCATGCTGGTGGCCCGGGCCCTGACCGTGCTGCCGGGCTTTGATGCCGTCTACGGACTGGTGCTGCTGCTGGCGGCCTGGAGCAGCGTTGCGGACCTGTACGCCCGTATCTCCTGGTGGGACCTGGTGATCCACTGCGCCACAACCGGAGTCCTGGCCGTGATGACCTATTTCCTCCTGGTGCAATTCGGTGCGGTCCCCGGGGTCCGGCGCCCGCACCGCTCCTCCCGGTCCCTGCCGCTGGTGGTTCCGGTGTTGGTTCTGGCACTTGGCCTGGGCCTGAGTGTGTTGTGGGAAATGGCTGAATGGTGGGGCCACACCTTCGTGGACGCGACTATCAACGTGGGCTACGAAGACACCATGGCCGATTTGGCTGCGGGGGGACTTGGCGCCCTGGCCGCCGGGATATTCCTGGGCGCCGCGGTCCGGCGTTCCGGGGCACGCGCGGACGGCCGGCTGGCACAGAAGTCTGATCCGCGGCAGAACACTGACCACTGATCCCGCGGCCGCTGACGGACCCGCGGACGGACCCGCGGACAGCGGAGGAAAAAGCAAAGAGGCATCCCGGGCAGCTGCCCGGGATGCCTCTGTTTTAGGTACGTATCTTTAGGTACGTGAGTGCAGGTACCTGCCCTTAGCGGGAAAGGTAACGCTCGTGCTCGCTATGTGCGCGGGCCACGGTCTCACGGATCTCTTCGATGTCCTTGACCTTGTCGCGGTACTTGATGTCCATCTTCATGATGTCCTGCTCCTCGTCGCACAGAGCCTTGTAGACGCGCTCGCGCTCACCCGGGTCGGCTGTGTAGGACAGGTCCAGGTAGGCGTCGGCGTGGCGGCGTGCGTTGTTGACGGCGGCCATGGCCTTGCCTGCGGGGCTGACCAGGGAAGCAATCACGGTGACCGCAAGGACGCCCACAATGACGGAGAGGGAAAGGCCGGTGCTGATTTCAAAGACCGGAACATGCTCACCGCCGTTGATGAACGGCAGGGTGTTTTCATGCAGGGCGTGCAGGACAAGCTTGACGCCGATGAAGGCCAGGATGGTGGCGAGGCCGTAGCTGAGGTAGATGAGGCGGTCCAGCAGCCCGTCGATCAGGAAGTAGAGCTGGCGCAGGCCCATCAGGGAGAACGCCGTGGCCGTAAAGACGATGAAGACGTTCTGCGTCAGCCCGAAGATGGCGGGAATGGAGTCGAGGGCGAAGAGGATGTCGGTACCGCCAATGGCCACCATGACCAGCAGCATCGGGGTGAGAACGCGCTTGCCGTTCTCGATGGTGAACATCTTGTCGCCGTCGTACTTATCCGACGTGTGGAAGATCTTGCGTGCCAGGCGAATGACGAAGTTGTTCGCTTCGTCGTCGCCTTCGGTGCTCTCGGGCTTGAGCAGATTGCCGGCCGTGATCAGCAGGATCAGGCCGAAGAGGTAGAAGACCCAGGAGAAGGAGTTGATCAGCGCGGCGCCAAGAAGGATGAACCCGGTGCGGGCAATCAAGGCGAAGACAATGCCGAAAAGCAGTACCTTCTGCTGGTCCTCACGCGGTACCCGGAAGCTGGCCATGATGATCAGGAAGACAAACAGGTTGTCTACCGACAGGGCCTTCTCGGTGATGTAGCCGGCGAAGTATTCGGTGCCCATCTGGGTGCCGCCCAGAACCCAGACAACAACGCCGAACAGGATGGCCAGGCCCACGTAAATGGCGGACCAGATGGCCGCTTCCTTCAGGGTGGGGATGTGGGCCTTGCGGATATGGAAGAAGTAGTCGAAGGCCAGAAGGCCCAGAATGACAACAATGGTCACTCCCCAGACTAGGGGGGAAACAGTCATGAAGGTCTGCTTTCGTAGGGTACGCCAAAGGAGCATAGGTCTCTCCCGCCAGCAAAATGATGCTGGCCGCTGAACCCGGCGGAGCGTCGGTGCTCCACGTGTTGACGGATATCGGCGTTTCGGGATACTCCCCTACGAAGTTTTCAGTCTAACAGGACCAAATCCGCTTTTGTGTCCACGTCACGTCCGTCGGCGAGGTCGGAGCAGTCGGTCACGTCCACGAGCTCGGGGTGGGACGCCAGAAATGCCCGCGCGCCGGTGTCCTGCCCTCCCGTCACGCCGGATTCCAGGCTTCGGACGGCGAGCGATCTATCAAAGAGCACGGGATGGCCCCGCCGCAGCCTGCCATCACCGTCCCGGTATCCGGCGGCGTTAATCCGTCCGGACCGCCAGGACGATCGGAGCCGGGAAACCGCCGCCGCGGTCAGGCCGGGCTGGTCCACCAGTGCCACGAGCACCGCCGAGGGCCGCAGCTGAACGGCGGCAGCCATACCCTGCCGGTAGCTGGTGCCCATGCCGTGCTGCCAGTCCGGGTTCAGCACCGGACTGGCACCCGCCAGATCGGCTTCCGCCAGGATCCGGGTGCTGCCGGCCCCCAGCACCACCAGTACGTCCCTGCATCCCCCCGCCAGCAGGACCCTGATTTGGTGTTCAACCAAGGGCCGGCCATGGAAGGGCAGCAACGCCTTCGGCCCGCGGCCCAGGCGG
>ERZ504995.121-NODE-121-length-10378-cov-3.077303_pt1 | contig 10378 bp, 6 predicted proteins | sample MGYA00514197_ERZ504995 | MGnify/ENA primary metagenome ERZ504995 (study PRJEB26094, sample SAMEA4028455) | Ovis aries | biome: host associated; feature: stool; material: fecal | place: Italy | collected 2012 | study: EMG produced TPA metagenomics assembly of the...
CTAACGGTGCCACAACCATCACTTCTGCGCGTAACCTTGTTTACAATTGTGTGAACTATGGTGAGATGACATCATCGGTTCCTCGTACTTCAGGAATCGTTTCTGCGGTCAACCAGTATACCGATGTAGAGCTCTGCAAGAACTATGGTGACCAGACCAACAGCAATGCCGGTACACGAGTAGGTATGATTACTGCCATTATGGCCAACTACACTTCACTCAAGGATTGCGAGAACCATGGTGATGCAATAATGACCGGTGGATCATCTGCACAGGTCGGCGGTATGGTATGCCTGCTCAACTCTACTTCCTGCTCAATCAGCGGTGGCGGAAACTATGGAAACGTCATCGGTGACATCGCTGCATCACAGACAGGCTACAAGGGACTCCTCGTGGCTAACTTCAGCAAGTTTGAGAAAGTTGAGAATGTCGTTGCAGGCGGCGGAATCGGTACATACAACGGTGGAAACTACGTGATGGAGACCGTGACTTCAGACAACTATATGACCTATATCGGAAAGTATAGTTCTGCAAATGCGGCCAAGATCACCAATATCATCTTCAACGGACCGGCAGAGGAGACTCCTGGCATCAGCACAGCTCAGGATCTCGTTGACTTCGCTGCCGCAGTGAACTCAGGAGCTTCGATCGAAAAGTGGCAGGCCAAGGACGGAGGAGTGAACCTCCTTGCGAACATCGACCTGTCATCAGTCGAGAACTGGGTCCCTATCGGAAATGCAATCTGCGTTCCTGGTGCTGCTGATCCTGTAATCAAAGGCAATGCCTGGACAGGCGTATTCGACGGAAACGGACGCAAGATCAGCGGTCTCAAGATGGTGTCTGCAGGCACAGAGGATGGAGCGAACTACGGACTCTTCGGAGTCCTCGCTCCTGGCGCTGTCGTACAGAACTTCATCATCGACTCATCGTGCTCCCTCGAGGTTACATCATCAGCTGTGACAGCAAGCGGTGTCGTTGCGGGATATGTATATGACGCAACAGTACGCGACGTGACAAGCTATGCTTCTATGACATTCAAGGGTACTGCCGGTGACAAGAAGTTTATGAGTATGGCTCTTGTCGGCCAGGTATATTGCGAGAAGGAAGGCGTGGTGATGGACAGCTGCCATAACTAAGGAGAGATTGTGGCAGAAAACACCAAGAATCTTCAGGCAGGAGCCACTGCATATCACATCGCTGGTCTCGTAGGCTTCGCTCACGCTCTCAAGGACGCTCCAGTGATGACTACGATCTCAGATTGCTCCAACTATGGAAATATGACCTCTGCAACTGCGCGTACTTCAGGTATCGTTGCTGCTTGCAACAGGAATATCCAGCTTAGCAACTGCATCAATCACGGAGACCAGCTCAATACATTCCCTAAGCAGGGCGGCGGACGTCTTGGAAACATAACCTGCAACATCACAGCAGGTTGTTCGATGACAGGATGCATCAACTATGGTGACCTAATCTCTACAACAGGTGCGCGCTCAGGAGGTATTGCATCCCTTACCAATACAGCCGTATTTGAGAACTGTGCGAACTATGGAGAGATCCTTACTGATGACCCTAACCGCGGACTCTTCTGGGGCTATAACGGTTCCGTACATACTTGGAAGAACTGTGTTGCCGGCGGTAAGGTCGGAACATACAACAACGGTTCTCCAGTATATGATTCTTATACAGAAGAAGAGAAGGCCAAGTACCTCGGCGTATTCAAGGCAGGCGTGGATTCTGTTCTTGAGAATATCACATACCTTGTCGGCACCACTGAGCCGGGTGCCGGCGAAGGCGAGGCTGAACTCAGCATCCTCTTCATCGGTAACAGCTTCACAAAGGACGCTGTAGAGCATCTTCCTGGTCTTCTCAAGGCAGCAGGTCTGGACAAGGTACAGCTCACTCATATGTACTATGGCGGACGCCTCGTATCTGAATACTATGCCGGCTGGAGCACATCAAGCGACTACAAGTGCTATGAGTGTGGCCCTGGCGCTACAACATGGACAGAGAGCACAGGCAAGACCCTCGAGCAGGTGGCAGCAAGCCGCAGCTGGGACATCATCACCATCCAGGAGCATACTGGTAACGCTGCAGCATGGACATGGAATTCAACTGCACAGACTAACCTCCAGGGCATGATCAACAGCGCCAAGGCTACCCAGACAGGCGCAATGCCTAAGTTCTACTACATCATGTCGCAGGCATACTTCAACATGGGCAAGATCGGAAGCGGCTCCCAGCCTTCGATTACCTGGACAGACCAGGCTGGAATGTGGGACGTGATCGCAGCCTTCGGAAAGAATGTGATGGCCAATGTGTCGTTCGACGGCATTATCTCGACAGGCGTTATGCTCCAGAATCTCCGTACATCACCTCTTGACAACGAAATGAACCTCACCCGTGACGGGTATCATATGGATAACGGAATCTCACGCTACGGTGCGGCCTGCACAGTGTTCGAGACTCTCATCACTCCGAAGTATGGAATCAAGCTTGACAACAATTCATATCGTTATGCAGTGGAGAACACCAGCACTTCGGCATATTGTACTCCGGTGACTGACGCAAATGCCCCTGTAGCCCTCCAGGCTGCAAGGCACGCCATCGCCAATCCGTATGAAGTGACAGATATGTCCGATGTCAAGGAAGATCTTCCTGGCAACAGCATCGGAGATGTGGATTATGAAGAAGGAAGCAAAGAATAATAGACAGCGTTATGAGAAACAGAATATTTTCCATTATGGCCGGCCTGCTCGTGATAGCAGGCTGTGCCAAGGAGGCAGCTCCCGAGCATTCTCCAGCAGATTCTGACTTCCTTGTCCTGAAAGCGGACTGGGCAGATCTCACCAAGACTGATATGAATGAGGGAAACAGCACCTGGGAGGCAGGTGACAAGATCACCGTGGTATATGACGGGGCGGCATACGAATATGTTGCAGGGTCAGCTGGTGAGACCACTACATTCACAAGTACCGCAGGTATCACATCATACGATCCTGCAAAGTCCCTCGTGGCATATTATCCTGCAACAGATGTTGCCGGCACAATCAAGGTGGAGTCAGAGAAGACTCTCACATTCAAGGAAGGGACACAGACCAACACATCCTGTGCACCTCTCGTGGGAACACCGAAGGATGACAATCTTAAGAACGGTGCCCTCAGCGTAGTGTTCAGCAACGTGTTTGCCGTTCTCGAACTCCGCATCGATGCGGGTGAGCTTGCAGGAACTGCAAAGTCAATCAAGGTCGAGCCGGCTTCCGCTGAAGATTTCGAGGGATACCTCAGCTTCACAGGAACCGTTGATCCTGCGACTCTCGCTGTAACCCCTGCAGAGAATGGGACAGGCAACAGCCTTACACTTACTCTTCCTGAGAATGCAGATCCAAAGCAGGCAATGACCCTCAAGTTCCCTGTGGGCCGTTTCTCGACCAACAGCGGACTTAAGATATCCCTCACCACCAGCGAGGGTACATATTCAAGAAACGTTTACAAGACAGGCGTGACTTCGTATGTCCAGAAGGGCGATTTCTTCTATGCAAGACATCTTGCAAAGCCTATGTATGCGTTTGCGAATGCAGGAGGTATAGCTACGGCTGAGGATCTGGTGGCATTCGCATCGGCTGTAAATGCTGGCGAGAGCATCGTGAACTGGATGAATGCTGACGGAAAGGTTGTCCTCCTGAATGATATCGATATGTCTTCTGTGACATCCTGGACTCCTATCGGTGCTTCCAATTTTACCTGGGCAAGCAACGCTCTTACCTGTGACTCCGGAAAGATGTTCACCGGATACTTTGACGGACAGGGACACTCGATCAAGAACTTCAAGATGGTATGCGAGAATTCAACAGATGGTGCTGCCTGGGGCCTCTTCGGCGGTCTCGGAGCTGGAGCGGTAGTAGAGAATGTCGTGTTCGACGAGAGCTGCTCGCTGGAGCTTAAGGCGACAGCCCAGACCGATTGCGGTATCGTTGCCGGAATGGCCTGGGATGCACGTGTACGCAATATTACCAACAATGCTTCAATGACGTTCAGCGGCACCTGCAAGAGCAAGCGCGTGACTATGGCCGTAGTAGGTATGGCTTTCGCAGAGACCGACAGCACTGTGGTGAGCAATGTGGTGAACAACGGCAAGATCGTGGCTTCAGACGGAGGTTCAAACCAGAACGGAGGTAATGCAATACATATTGCAGGTATCCTTGGATTCGGAACAAATCATCTGAACTCATCAGAGATCGTAGCAGTTCTCGACTGTACCAACAATGGCGACATTGAGTCTGCGACTGCCCGCACTTCAGGAATTGCGGCAGCTTGTAACAGATATACACATCTGCGCGGCTGCAAGAATTACGGAGACCAGATCAATACGTTCAACGTTAAGACCGAGAGTGCAGGTTCTGCAGCCCGCATCGGTAACATAACCTGCATCACTGGTGCCGGCAGTTCTCTGTACGACTGCACCAATTATGGAGATGTCATCTCGACAACAAAGGGTGCGGTGGCCGGAATAATCTGCCTTGTAAATAATGACGATGCAGTATTTGAAAATGTTGCGACATACGGCAGGGTCATCACGGACAGAAAAGTCAACACATATTGCGGTGCATTCTTCGGACAGTGCAACAAGAAGGCTGAATTCAAAAACTGTGTCTGCGGCGGTGCGTTCGGTACTTACAACAATGGAGATTATCAGGTTACAGAACTTACTGCCGACAACTATTGGGATTACATCGGCCAGATCGGAGCTAGCGGTGTGAATGCTACCAAAGAAAACATCAAGTACGGAACACTATGATTTTTGATGAAAAAGATGTATAAAAATCATTTTTTTCGCTAAAGCCTTGAGTGTTTTTACTAATTTAGTGGTCTATAATGCATAGACCACTTTTTAATGATTGAAACTAATGACTGTTTATATGAAAAAAATCGTTTACCTATTATCTGCTGCTGCATTGATGCTTGTGTGCTCGTGTGCAGAACAGCAGCCGCAGTATGCCAACAGGGCTGAAAAGATCCTGGCTGAAATCAACGACCCTAATTCGGATTATGTCGTTGTCATCTCTCACAGAGGCGACTGGAGAAACTATCCGGAGAACTCTATCCCTGCCATCGAATCCGTCATCCGTATGGGCGTGGATATGATGGAACTTGACGTCAAGATGACCAAGGACAGCGTTCTGGTCCTTATGCACGATCAGACGATCAATCGTATGACCAACGGAAAAGGACTGGTGAAGGACTTCACATACGATTCATTGATGACATTCAAGCTCAGGAGAGCGCACAATGTGACTACAGATTCGCTCAGGATACCTACCCTCCGCGAGGCTCTTCTCTGCTGCAAGGACCGTATCCTTGTGAATGTCGATCACGCATATCCATATTATAAGGAAATCGTGGAGCTTACTGAGGAACTGGGTGTTACCGGTCAGGTGCTTATGAAGGGCAAGAGCAATATCGATAAGGTGAACGAGGATATGTCAAAGCACGAAAACAACCTCCTGTATATGCCTATCATAGATATCAATACTCCTAAGGGACAGGCTCTCTTTGCCGAATATCAGGAAAGGGGAGTGGTTCCTATGGCGTACGAGGTGTGCTGGCAGCATCCTGGCGAGGATATAGACAACTGTGTAGCCAAGATTCACGAGACCGGCTCGAAGCTATGGGTGAATACCCTTTGGCCTACGCTTTGCGGCGGCAGCGGCAATGATGACGATGCTGCTTTTGATGCGGCCGATCCTGCTGATGTATATGGACAGTATCTGGAGATGGGAGTTTCGATGATCCAGACTGACCGTCCTCAGCTCCTTCTTGATTATCTTCGTTCGGTAGGTCGTCACGACTGATCAATATGAAAAGACTCATTGTAATATTTCTTGCCGGGCTGTTTATCGGCAGCCCGGCTTTTGGCTGGGGACGTGAGGGACACGAGACCATTGCAAAGATTGCAGATAACAACCTGCAGGCCTCTGCCCGCAAGACGATAGAGAAATATCTCGGAGACCGTTCGATAGTCTATTATGCCAAGTGGATGGACGAGTATCGTCACACTCCGGAATATGCCTTCACCACCAAGTGGCACGTGGCCAGGGTTGATAAGGATCTGAAATACTCTCCATATCCTGAAGCGGGTGATGCCATATCCGGCATAGCGCAGGCTGTGGAAATCCTGAAGGATTATAAGAATCTTCCGGACTCAACAGTTGCAGTCAACATCAAATATCTCCTACACCTTGTCGGTGATATGCATTGTCCTGCACACGTGTATTATCTCGGCAGGAACCAGGACTACAAGGTGAAGTTCGGCGGCGGATACATCAAGCCGGTCAAGGAGATGAAGATCCATACTGTATGGGATGAGGCTGCGATACAGTCTTCACGCATCTGGTCTGTAAGCGAGTGGGCAGAGGAACTTGATAGAAAATCTGCCAAGGAGATAAAGGAGATCGTTGCCGGTACCCCTCAGGACTGGCTCGAGGACAATGCACGCCGATGCGTTGTGCAGTTCGATATGTCCTCTCCCGGCGACAATGTTGCACAGGACTTTGTCAATAAGGCTCTTCCTTTGATCGAGACTCAGATCTTATATGCCGGTTACAGGCTGGCTGCTCTTCTGAACAGCATTTTCTAAAGAAATCAATATTGCAGAAATGTTTAAGAGAATATTAAATTTTTACAGGGTAAGCTCTCCGGCAGCAGACAGGCTGCCGGCTGACAAGGCTGACCGTCAATACAAGAAACTGCGTTTCCAGGCATTCGTGGCGGCGACTCTGGGCTACAGCCTTTATTATGTGTGCCGTACCTCGCTTAATGTGATGAAGCAGCCGATCATCGATTCGGGTGTGCTTGATGCTACCCAGCTCGGTATCATCGGTGCCTGCCTCTACTGGACATACGCAGTGGGCAAGTTCGTGAACGGCTTCCTGGCCGATTACTGCAACATCAAGAAGTTTATGGCCACGGGACTTATAGTCTCGGCATTCGCCAACTTTATGATGGGCGTGCTCGGCTTCTGGGGCGGTTCTGCAGGCATAGCCAGCGCTTCGATGTTCATTATGTTTGCCATTATGTGGACATTGAACGGATGGTCCCAGTCAATGGGTTCTCCTCCTGCCATCATATCGCTTTCCCGCTGGTATCCTCTCAAGATCAGAGGAACTTTCTACGGTTTCTTCAGTGCTTCCCATAATTTCGGTGAAGGTCTTTCATTCCTGTTTGTTGCTGCTCTGGTTTCCGCAGCGGGATGGCAGTGGGGCTTCTTCGGTGCCGCACTTGCCGGAGTCCTCGGCGTGACACTCATAGCCCTCTGGCTTCACGATACTCCGGAGAGCAAGGGACTTGCTCCTGTGGAGGTCCTTGCCGGAGAAAAGACTCAGGAGGAGTATGACAGGGAACTCTCCGAGAAGAGCGCCCGTAGTGCGGACAATGCTGCAGAGACCAGCAGGATACAGAAGGCTGTGCTCCGCAATCCGGGAGTATGGATCCTGGCTCTTTCAAGTGCCTTTATGTATATGAGCCGTTATGCCATCAATGAGTGGGGTATGTTCTTCCTTCAGAAGACCAAAGGGTTCGAGCTGCTTGAGGCCTCTTCGATAATAGCTATAAACACCATCGCCGGCATCGTCGGAACCGTATGTGCGGGATGGATATCCGACACCTTGTTCAAGGGTGACAGGAGATGGCCGGCTCTTGCGGCAGGTATAATGGAATCGATAGCCCTCGTCCTCTTCCTTTATGGCGGCGACGGCTGGTTTGTGAACATTGTGGCGATGGTTCTCTTCGGTATAGCCATCGGAGTGCTCATCAGCTTCATCGGAGGTCTGATGGCTGTGGATCTGGTGCCTAGAAAGGCTACAGGAGCCGCACTCGGTATCGTTGGACTCGCATCCTACGCCGCTGCCGGACTTATGAACATCATCAGCGGCTGGCTGATCGACGGACAGGCAGTCCGTGACGAACTCACAGGTGAGATCATCCAGTATGATTTCACGTATGTGTCCGCGTTCTGGGTTGCCGCTGCGGTCATCTCCTTCCTTCTTCCGATCCTTAACTGGAAACGTAAGAAACAGGAGATATGATCTATCTTAGATAGATACTGAAGAATTTCCAGATCTCGTTGCAGGTGTCCATATCGTTGAGAGCCCAGGTGTGCTTTCCGCCGATCACCTCATAGAGACGTACTTCTGTGGCGGGCCCGCCTTTCCAGGCTGGCTCGCCACCTTTGTATGTATGGAGTATGACCTTGTTCCTGACGAGAGGGAGTTCTGTAGTTTCTTCGTATGTGCAGCGGGCGTTGGCAGCCCAATAAGCTACGGCCTGAGGGACTGCGAGATAGGCACCCCAGCCTCCTTCGTTGTAAGGGTCGCCCTCCCATAGGGATGTCTTGTCTGCTGTTCCGTGCACCTCCATCATAGGTACAGGACGCTGTGCTTCATATTTCCTGTAAGACCATTCCATCGAAAGTCCTGCAATCGGAGCGAATGCCGCGAATACATCAGGCTTGAGGTAAGCCATCAGATAACACATCTCTCCTCCGTTGGACATACCGGTCAGGAATGTGTTCTGCCGGCTCAGGCCGTGGGTCTTCTGAAGATGACGCGCCAGCGAGCAGAGGAAATCCACATCGTCGGTCTTGAGGTCTTTCTGGAATGGATATCCGACATTCCAGCAGGTCTTGCCTCTGCCGTCCACAGCGCCCTGTGGATAGCACAATGCAAAGCCGTTCTCCTTTGCCACGGTCATCATTTCGGGGCGGTATCCCTTTGCACTGCCCTTATAGCCGTGAAGCAATATCACCAGAGGAGCATCCTCAGGCAGGTCTTCGGGCAGATACAGCCAATATGTCCTGTCCATACCCTGATGCTTGTAGTGGAATTCTGTAGCTTCCTGAGCCGAAGCCATCCAGAAGAATGATGCGCAGACAAGAGTCAGTGCCGCGCGTAAGATTGTTTTCATATCACTTTTTCTTATATTGCTGTCTATATTGGCTCGGAGTAAGTCCCGTATAGCCTTTGAATGCGGTGCTGAAATAGCTCTGACTTGCGAATCCTGTCATATCTGAAATTTCAGCGAGCGTCATATTGTCTTCTTCAATGAGCCTTTTGGCCTTCTCTATCCTTATCTTTGTTATATATTCTTTTGCTCCTGCTCCTGTTATACTCTTCATCTTGTTGTAAAGGGAGGCCCTGCTGATGCCGAGTTCCCTGCAGAGAACCTGCTGGTCAAGCTCCGGATCGCTGATGTGTTCTGAGACTATTCTGTTGAGCTTCAGGATGAAACTTTCCTCGTTCGAACCATAATCGGAAACACCCTTTTCATCGTTGTCAAGATATTTTCTGCGTATTTCGTTTTTCTTTCTGAGCAGACTCTTCAAGACTTCCAGTAAAGTCTCCACTTCGAAAGGTTTTGCAAGAAAGGCATCCGCTCCTATTCTGTAACTGTCGCTCTGACCCTCCTGTTCACCACGTGCTGTGAGAAGGACGATTGGGATATGGCTGAACTTTTCATTCCTTTTCAGTTCTGCACATAGACTGTATCCGTCTCCGTCAGGCATATTTACATCACTGACGATTATGTCCGGAAGTATTCCTTTCCGGAGCAGTGACAGGGCACTGTTTCCACCGGTGAGTGTCATCACTTCCGCAAATTCTCCGGTCATAGCCTCGCGCAGGAAGTCCAGAAGATCCTGATTGTCGTCAACCAGCATCAGCTTCATCCTTGAAGTGCTGAAATCTGATGTAGCCGGTATCTTTATGCCTTCTTCGGTGTTGTGCCCGATAAGTTCGTTCAGATATGCTTTAGGTGTGTCCTGAGACTCCTCTTCTGCCCTCAAAGGTATCTCCCACCAGAATGTGGCACCCTTGCCGGCATTGTTTTCTGCTCCGATTGCACCACCCTGCAGTTCGACCAGGATCTTGGAATATGAAAGACCTATTCCGCTGCCGTATTTCTCGTTGTTGTTCTGGTAGAATCTGCTGAAGAGTTTCTCCTTGTCTGTCTCCTCCAGTCCCGGACCTTCGTCTGCAATGCTGACGCGGACATTACCGGAGCCGGTAAGTGATGTCCTGATCATGATGCTGTCGCCTTCGGAACTATGCTTTATGGCATTCATCAGAATGTTCATGAGCACGGTTTCACATTTTCGTCTGTCAATATCTGCAATCCCTACCGCCGGATCAAGTTCAGTGAATATATGTATTCCTTCCGCACTCTCTTCCTTGATTATGTCTTCTACAGTGCTTGTTATCCACTCGTTGAACTCTGTAGACTCCATCCTGAGTCCGCTCTTGCCGACTTCAAGCTTTCTCAGGTCAAGGACCATATCCAGAAGATCGCGCATGCGCTTTGACTGTCTGTAGATGCGGTTTAGTGTGGC
>ERZ504995.122-NODE-122-length-10301-cov-3.206129_pt1 | contig 10301 bp, 7 predicted proteins | sample MGYA00514197_ERZ504995 | MGnify/ENA primary metagenome ERZ504995 (study PRJEB26094, sample SAMEA4028455) | Ovis aries | biome: host associated; feature: stool; material: fecal | place: Italy | collected 2012 | study: EMG produced TPA metagenomics assembly of the...
GCACTGGATGACGCCGGGCTGGACGCCACCGACGTCAACGGCATCGTCACGCCGATGATCGGGGAGGCGGACATGTTTGTGCCCTCCACCATCACGGAGTACCTCGGCATCAACGCCAACTTTGCCGAGATAGTGGACCTCGGGGGCGCGGGTTCCGCGGCCGGAGTGTGGCGGGCCGCTGCGGCTGTGGAACTGGGACTGTGCGACGCCGTACTGGTCACCTTCCCGGGCACCCACGATGTGCCGACCGATGCCCGCCGTCCGTTCGAAATGACGGACAAGATGTACTTCGGCGCCTCATCCAACGCCTTCGGGTCCCCGCAGGCAGAATTTGAGATCCCGTACGGAAACCTGGGGCAGAACGGCCCCTACGGGCAGATTGCCAAACGGTACGGCCATGAGTTCGGTTACGACGAGCGGGCCATGGCCAAAATTGCCGTGGACCAGCGCACCAACGCCTGCGCCACGCCCGGCGCCGTTTTCCACGGCCAGCCCATCACTATTGAGGACGTGCTCGCATCATCCATGGTGGCGGACCCGCTGCACATGCTCGAAATCGTGATGCCGTGCCAGGGCGGTGCCGCCGTGGTGATTGGCAACAGGGATCTCGCTGCCAAGTCCAAGAACCGCCCGGTATGGATCAAGGGCTTCGGAGAACGGGTTCCCTACAAGACACCGACCTATGCGCGGGACCTGATGCATTCGCCGATGATCCACGCAGCCGATCAGGCGTTTGGCATGGCAGGCATTGCACGCAGCGACGTGGACATGGTCTCCATTTACGACTGCTATTCCATCACCGTGCTGATGAGCCTGGAGGATGCCGGCTTCACCGAGAAGGGCAAGGGCATGCAGTTCGTGAACGAGCATGATCTGACCTTCCGCGGAGACTTCCCGATGAACACCGCCGGCGGGCAGCTTTCCTTCGGGCAGGCCGGCATTGCCGGCGGTATGCACCACGTGATCGACGGCGCACGCCAGATCATGGGCCGTGCCGGTGAAGCACAGGTGACCGACTGCAACCGGGCGTTCGTGACCGGCAACGGCGGCATCATGAGCGAGCAAACGGCACTGATTCTCGAAGGCAACTAGGAGTACACACCATGAGCACCTCATACACTCTTCCGGACCTGCAGCGTCCCATGCCGGTCCCGACGCCCCTGACGAAGCCGTTCTGGGATGCCCTGGCCGAACACCGCATCCGCATCCAGTACTCGCCTTCGCTGGGCGAGTACATCTTCTACCCCCGCCCCCTGGCCCCGGGGACCCTTGCCGATGATTTGGAATGGCGGGAAATCTCCGGAGCCGGAACCCTGTACACCTACACGGTCTCCACCCGTCCGGTGGCACCGCACTTCGCGAAGGAAGGCGCCCTGGTGCTCGCGGTGGTGCAGTGGGACGAAGGGCCCAGGTTTTCCACCGAACTCGTCAACGTGGCCCACGAAGACATTGAGGTGGGTATGCGGGTTAAGCCCGTTTTCTGCGATTACCCCGAAGCGGGAATCACCATGCTGCGCTACGAACCGGAGAACTGAAGATGACCGTCAGCACCGATTTTGTCCTGCCTCCCGTCACGCTGCGTATTGGCAGCGAAGCACGCAGCACTGGCGGCGGAACGCACACCCACATCAACCCCGCCACCGGCGAAGCCCAGGCACAGGTCCCGCTGGCAAGTGCAGCGGACATTGACGACGCCGTCAATGCCGCCCACGCAGCCTTCGCGGTCTGGCGGGCAACCCCTGCCGGAACCCGCGCCAAGGCGCTGCTCAAGCTGGCGCAGCTGGTCGAGGACCGCACTGAGGACTTCGTCAATCTCGCCATTGCCGACAACGGCATTGCCCGTTCCAACGCCTATCCCACGGTTTCCGCGGCGGTGGAATGGATCCGCTACTACGGCGGCTGGGCTGACAAGCTTCCGCTGGGCCGGATCACCTCCGTGGCCGGTGCGGGCGGCTCCTTCGGCCATACCCTGCGCCAGCCCTACGGCGTGATCGGTGCCATCATCACCTGGAACGCTCCGCTGATGTCCCTGGCCATGAAGGTTCCGGCTGCATTGGCCGCCGGAAACACCGTGGTGGTCAAACCGAGCGAGCTGACACCCTTCACCTCCATGCTCTTTGCCGATCTGGTCACCGAAGCAGGCATCCCCGAGGGCGTGTTCAACGTGGTTCCCGGCGGGGCTGAGGCAGGTTCGGCCCTGGTGGAGCACCGGCTGGTCAAGAAGGTGACCTTCACGGGCGGCCCCGAAACCGCACGGAAGATCACCGCGGCCTGTGCACAGACCTTCAAGCCGGTGGTCCTGGAGCTCGGCGGCAAATCCGCCAACCTCATCTTCGCTGACGCCGACCTTCAGGCCGCCGCCATGCACTCTACCTTCCTGGCTTTCGGCATCATGAGCGGACAGGCCTGCGCCCTGCCTACCCGGCTGCTGGTCCAGGACTCCATTTACGACTCCTTCGTGGCAACCATCGGCGCCATCGCAGCATCCTTCAAGACCGGTAACCCGCAGGAGCCGGACACGATCTGCGGTCCGGTCATCAACGAAGCTGCCATCGAGCGGATTCACTCGATGGTCACCAAGGCCCAGGAAGACGGTGCCCGGCTGGTTACCGGCGGGCAGCGGCTTGCCGAGGACCTCGCTGACGGTTTTTTCTATCCGCCCACGGTCCTCGCTGACGTGGACCCGGCCAGCGAGCTGGCGCAGAAGGAAGTCTTTGGACCGGTCCTGGCCATCACCCGTTTCAGCGACGAAGCGGAGGCCATTGCCCTGGCCAACAGCACCGATTACGGGCTTTCCGGCTACGTGTGGACCGGCGATGCCCGCCGTGCCGTCCGCGTGACCGAGGCGCTTGAAACCGGTGAAGTAACCGTCAACGGCGCCCCCAACGCTGTGGCTGAACGCCCCTTCGGCGGCATCGGCCACTCCGGCATGGGCAATGAAGGCGGCCTGGAAGGACTCGAAGAGTTCTTCTGGACCAAGTCCGTCGCCTACGGCAACGGGTAACCCCGAATACAGCACCACCGCACCACTGCGCCACCGCACCACCTTTCCAGAAGATCGTCTGCTCCACCGCCGGCGGATACTCTCATCCGCCGGCGCCGCCGCATTCCTTTTCCCTCACGAAAGGCAGGACACCGATGTCCTCCACCACCCGCGCCCTAAAGCGCCCAGGTTTTGCAGCAGTAGTTACCGTCCTGGTTCTGGCTGAGATTATTTCGGCCTTCGAACTGTCCATGATGTATGTCATGCTCCCCACCCTGATCCGGGACTTCCAGGTGGACGCCAACACCGTGGCCTGGGTTGTCACCGCGTATCTGCTGGTTTCGGCCTCTGCCGCAGTGCTGGGCGGGCGCTTCGGTGACCTCTACGGGCGGCGCAAGGTCATGGTGATTGTCCTGGTCATCGCCGCGATTGGTTCGCTGATCTCCCTGCTCGGCGGCTCGCTGGGCATGATCATCTTCGGCCGTGCCATTCAGGGCGTAGCCGGCGCGGTCCTGGGCCTGGCCTTCGGCCTGGCCCGTGAACACCTCGATGGAAAGCGCGTACCCGTCGGTATTTCCATGATCGGCGCCTCGGCCCTCATCGCCGGTGCCGGCGGCTCCATGATCGCCGGCTTCATGATTGATCTCTTCTCCTGGCACGGAATCTTCGTCTTCGCCGCTGTCCTCGCGGCCATTGCCGCCGTCGCCATCCAGCTCATTATTCCGCGCGATACCAACGCCGCCACCACGGAGAAGCCCGATTACCTGGGCGCCGTCCTGCTGCCCATCGCCGTCAGCGCCCTCCTGCTGGGACTCTCCAGCAGCTCCAAGGCCGGCTTCCTGTCGGTGGAGTTCCTGGGCCTGATGGGCCTGGGGGTTGCCACGGCCGCTGTCTGGGCCTGGTGGGAACTGCGGGTGGAATCCCCGATCGTGAACCTGCGGATGTTCAAGAACCGCCAGATCGCCCTGGCCATGACTGCCACCGTCTTCGCCGCCGTCGGCCCCCTGGGCGGCGTGTCCGTTCCCTCGCAGATGATCATGCAGTCCCCCACCGCGATGGGATACGGGCTTGGCTTTACGCCCACCGAATCGGGCGTCATCATCTGCCTCACCGCGCTTGTTGGCTTCGCCCTCTCACCGGTTGGCGGAAAGTTGTCTTTCCGGTACGGGGCACGGATCGTGTTCATTGCCGGGCTGGTGCTGATGGCCCTGGTTCTTCCCCTCATCCTGCTCACCTACGGCAACGTGGCGATGTACATCGTGGCAATGAGCCTGAACGGCATCGGCATCTCCCTCACCTACGGGGCCCTGCCGAACCTGCTCGTTGAGGTGGTTCCGGAAACCCACACCTCCGAAACCGCAGGAACCAACACCATGATCCGCAATGTCGGCCAGTCCGCCGCCATTGCCATCGGCGCCTTCATCCTTGCCAAGAACACGGACCCGGCTACCCAGGCCATCTCCCAGCAGGGCATCAGCGCAGCACTGCTCCTGGTCCTGGCCTTTGCCGTGCTCTCCGTGATCATGGGACTGATGCTGAGCCGCAACCCCAAGCCGTGGGTTCCCGAGACGGTCGGTGAGCGCGATATCCGCCGCGGCACCGCCGCCAATCCCGAAGACGTGGTTTCAGCCACCGCCTAGGCAGCAGCCGGCGAAACACACCGCAGCCGGCATGCGCCACGCCATTATGTGCGGCGCATGCCGGCCCTTTGCTTTTCTCTCCCATCCCGAAAGGCGGGACCCGTATGTCCTTCCCCGCGAGCACGCTCAAGCGTCCAGGCTTTACTGCGGTTGTCCTGGTCCTGGTGCTGGCCGAAATTGTGTCGGCCTTTGAACTGTCCATGATGTACGTAACGCTGCCCACCCTGATGCGGGACTTTCAGGTGGACGCCAACACGGTGGCCTGGGTGGTCACGGCCTTTCTGCTGGTTTCAGCGTCCGCCGGTGTCCTGGGCGGACGCTTCGGGGACCTGTACGGCCGGCGGAAGGTCATGGTCATTGCCCTGGCCATCGCCGCTGTCGGCTCAGTCATCTCCCTGCTCGGCGGATCCCTTGGCATGATCATCCTGGGCCGGGCCATCCAGGGCGTGACAGGCGCAGTGCTGGGCCTGGCCTTCGGGCTGGCCCGCGAGCATCTGGACGAGAAGCGCGTCCCCGTTGGCATCTCCATGGTGGGGGCCTCGGCGCTCATCGCCGGCGGAGGGGGAGCCTTGATCGCCGGATTCATGATTGATGCCTTCTCCTGGCACGGCATCTTTATTTTCGCTGCCGTCGTCTCCGTCCTGGCCGCAGCGGGCATCCAGTGGGTAATCCCCCGGGACACCGTGCTGCCCGGCAGGGAAAAACCGGATTATCTGGGCGCGCTGCTGCTGCCCGTCGCCGTGTCTGCGATTTTGCTGGCGTTCTCCGGCGCATCCAAAACCGGCTTTGCATCGGCCCAGTTCATCGCCCTGATCAGCATCGGGACCGCCGCCACCGCGGTGTGGGCGTGGTGGGAGCTGCGGGTGGAATCCCCCATCGTGAACCTTCGGATGTTCAAGAACCGCCAAATTGCGCTGGCCATGACCGCCACCGTGCTCGCCGCCGTCGGCCCACTGGGCGGAGGCAATGTTCCTGCGCAGCTCATCATGCAGTCCCCCGCCTCGTCGGGATACGGGCTTGGTCTTTCCCCCACCGGTGCCGGCGTCCTGATCAGCTCCACTCTGCTGGTGGGCTACCTCTTCTCACCGCTGGGCGGCAAGCTGGCTTTCCGGTACGGCGCCCGCACAGTCTTCATCATTGGCCTGGCGGTGGTCGCTTTGGTCATTCCCATCATCCTGCTGACCTATGGCAGCGTGCTGATGTTCATCATTGCCATGGTCCTGAACAGCACCGGGATATCGCTTGCCTACGGCGCGCTGCCGAACCTGCTCATCGAAGTGGTCCCGGAAACCCACACTTCGGAAACCGCCGGCACCAACACCATGATCCGCAACATCGGCCAGTCCGCTGCCGTTGCCATTGGCGCGTACATCCTGGCCAGCCACACCGACCCGGCCACCGCGGCAGTTGCACAGGAAGGCATCAGCTCAGCGTTCATCTTCGTATTCATCTTCGCTGCCCTGTCAGTGGCGGTGGCCCTGATGCTGCGCCGTGCGCCGGCCCGGTGGATTCCGGAGACCCCCGCCGAGCGGAACATCCGCCGGGGTACCGTGGCCCGCCCGGAGGACGTCCTGCCGGCGGCAAACTGAAAATTAGAACCCCGTTATAGCATTACTGCAAGTGATCCGCGCCACACTATCTGCGCATTATCCCGCCGGGACCGGGTCCCGTCGTCTCATGAGAGGGACAGCCATGACGATCCACCGTCAGAACATTGGAAAAGTCAGTGAGGGGGCTCCGGTCTCCTGGGAGTCAAAGGACGCGCTCCTGTACGCGCTGAGCGTGGGTGCCGGCGCCCGCGACCAGACGGCGAATCTCGCCTTCACCACGGAAAACTCCCGGGGAATCGACCAGAGCGTACTGCCCACCTTCGCCGTGCTGCTGGGCGGATCAGGCGGCTCCATGGATGAACTCGGGGACTTCAAGCTCTCCCAGATCCTGCACGGCGGACAAACAGTGACACTGCACCGCACCTTGGCCCCGTCCGGAACCGTGATTCCGCGCAGCTTCATGAGCGGCGCCTGGGACAAGGGCAAGAATGCCGTGGTGGAGCTGACCACTCATCTGCTCGATGCCGAGACCCGGGAGCTCACAGCCACCTCGGTGACCTCCATGATTATCCGCGGAGAGGGCGGCTTCGGGTCCGAGCCGGCGCCGCATGACGGATGGGAACTGCCCGACCGCCCGGCAGATCTTGTGGACGTGCAAAAGACCTCCCCTGACCAGGCCCTGCTCTACCGGCTCAACGGAGACCGCAACCCGCTGCATTCGGACCCGGCGATGGCCGCCATGATCGGCTTTGAGAAGCCCATCCTGCATGGCCTGTGCACCATGGGATTCGCCGGCCGTGCCCTCCTGGAAGGCATGCTTGGGTCCGACGTTGAAGCGTTCGGCTCAGTGAGCGTCCGTTTTGCCGCACCGGTAATTCCCGGCGACGAGCTGACCACCAGCATGTGGCGGACCGAAACCGGTGCTGTTTTCCAGACAAGGGTGGGGGACACCGTGGTCCTGGACCGCGGCACCTGCCTCCGCCGCGATGCGCTGCCGGCCGGTGAAAACCTGATGTCCGAACCGGCTACCGCCTAGCAACGCTGCCCGACGGCGTTGCAGGCGGCCCGGCGAAGCCGTTTCTACTCGATGCAGCCGTCCGGGCAGCGCAGGGTGGACGGGTCCGAGGCGCACTCTGCGCAGTACAGAGTGAGCTTGCGGCAGGAGGGGTTGGAACAGTTCTCGAACTTGCTGGTGGGAGCCTCGCAGCGCACGCACTTGCCGATGGTGGCGGCATCCTCGGTGAATTCCATGTGCATCCGCTTGTCGAAGACGTAGAGCGAGCCTTCCCACAGGCCCTTGTCTCCGTAGGCTTCGCCGTACCGGACAATCCCGCCCTGCATCTGGTAAACCTCTTTGAAGCCGCGGTTGACCATCAGGGAGGACAGCACCTCGCAGCGGATGCCGCCGGTGCAGTAGGTCACCACGGGCTTGTCCTTGAGGTCGTCATACTTGCCGGAGTCCAGCTCGGCGATGAAGTCATGCGTGGTGGCGACGTCGGGAACAACGGCCCCCTTGAACCTGCCGATCTGTGCTTCGAAGGCATTCCGGCCGTCGAAAAAGACCACCTCTTCGCCGTCGGCCTTCTTTTCCTCCACCAGCTGGTGCAGCTCTTCGGGCCGCAGATGGGTGCCTCCGCCCACCACGCCGTTCTCATCAACCTTCAGCTCTCCGGGGGCACCGAAGCTGACGATCTCCCGGCGGACCTTGACGCTCAGCCGCGGGAAGTCCTCCGCGCCGCCCTCGGAGTACTTGATGTCCATCTTCTTGAAAGCCGGATACTCGCGGGTAGCCTTCACATACGCCTTCACGGCGTCGAGCTCACCGCCCACGGTTCCGTTGATGCCGTCGGGAGAGATCAGGATCCGGCCGCGCAGTCCCAGCTTCTCGCAGAGGGCACGCTGCCAGAGGCGCACGGCCTCCGGATCGGAAAGGGGCGTAAAGGCGTAATACAGTGCAATTCGGTTCAAGGCCACTCATTAAGGGTAGACCGGCGCAGGACCCCGATTTTCATCAGCGCACATACCTTTCACCTGCCGCCCCCGTTAGTGTTCATTCATGAGCCTGCTGGACGATGATTTGCTGGAGACCTGGGTGAGCGGCTGGGCGCAGGCCCGCGGCTACCGGACCCGCCGGGAGGGCCGTTTTCCGGCAGCTTTCCTGCACGACAAAACGAACGACTGGGAGTACTTCGCGCTGGAACCCTCCCATGACGAATTTGCGGCACTGGCTTCTTCGGCGCGGAAGAGTCCCGGGCGGCTCTTCACCATCGTCACTGCACGCGTGAATGAAATCCACGGTGCCGCCCTGGTGTACGGGCTCAATGTCCGGTCCGCGAACGAGGTCTTCATGACACTGGATATGACGGGACAGGACATTGAAGACCCGCTGCCGCTGGATGGATTTGAATCCGAAACGGTGCGCGGGGGCACCATGGGCACCGTTACCGTCACGGCCGGCGGCGAGCCGGCGGCCCGGGGCAGCGTGGCCATCGTGGATGGCTACGCAGTCTACGACCGGATTGTCACCGAGCCCGGGTTCCGCCGGCGCGGGCTGGGCAGCTACGTGACGCGGGCGCTCACCGCGGTGGCCATGGAACACGACGCCGATACAGGACTGCTGGTGGCCACGGCCGACGGGCTGGAACTCTACACCTACCTGGGCTGGGAAAACCTTGCCAGCGTGGTGATGTTTGAACCGCGGCTTTAGGCCAGCGCGGCCCGGGTTTGCGGCGGGCTGCGCCCGTTCAGCCTGAAGCTGAGCGGGCGCGTTTAACAGCCGCTGTCCGGACGGCCGGTGGGAGAATGGCACAGTGGCCTTACATGATTCCCTGATCCCCCTGCTCGGCTCCGGCGCCGACCCGGAACAGCTGGTCCATGTCCACGAAATCCCCGCCCGCCAGGCCGTTCCCGTTCCGTGGCCGGACTGGGCACACCCCGACGTCGTCGCCGCCTACGCCAGGGTGGGCGTCCACGAACCATGGCGGCACCAGATTGAAGCGGCAGATTCCGCGCACTCCGGGCAGCACACGATCATCTCCACCGGCACCGCCTCCGGAAAATCCCTGGCCTATCTGCTGCCGGCCCTGGATGAAATTCACCGCACGGCACTGGATGACCGGGTCACGCTTGAGCCAACGGGATCGGTGGCCCTCTATCTGGCCCCCACCAAGGCCCTGGCCGCTGATCAGCTTTCCGCAGTGAATGCCCTGCAGCTTCCCACCGTGCGCGCTGAAACGTACGACGGCGACACTGACCCGGGTTCGCGGCGCTGGATCCGGGACCACGCCAACCTGGTGCTCGCGAATCCCGACATGCTCCACTTCGGCGTGCTGCCCAACCACACCTGGTGGGCCAGGTTCTTCCGCCGGCTGAAGTACGTCATCATCGATGAGGCCCACAGCTACCGCGGCGTATTCGGTTCCAACGTTGCCAACCTCATGCGCCGGCTGCGCCGGATCTGCCGCTACTACGGCGCCGATCCGGTGTTCATCGGTGCCTCCGCTACCTCGGCGGATCCGGCCGCTTCCTTTGGCAGGCTGATCGGTGGCGAGGTCACCGCCGTCACCCGCGACGCCTCTCCGCACGGCGCCACCACCGTGGCGCTCTGGGAGCCGCAGCTGACCGAGCTCAAGGGTGAGAACGGTGCGCGTTCCCGGCGAACCGTCATTGCCGAAACCTCGGACCTGCTGGCCAACCTGGTGGCTGCCCAGGTCCGGACCATTGCCTTTATCAAGTCCCGCAGGGGCGCCGAAACCATTGCCACAATTACCCGGCGGCTGCTGGATGAGGTGCATCCCTCGTTGCCGGACCGGGTGGCCGCGTACCGGTCCGGTTACCTCCCCGAGGAACGGCGCGAGTTGGAACGGCGGCTGCGCAGCGGCGAGCTGCTGGGAATTTCCAGTACCTCCGCCCTGGAACTCGGCATCGATGTGTCCGGGCTCGACGCCGTGCTGGTGGCCGGCTGGCCCGGCACCCGGGCGTCCCTGTTCCAGCAGATCGGGCGCGCCGGCCGCTCCGGCCAGGACGCACTGGCAGCCTTCGTGGCCAGCGACGACCCGCTGGACACGTATCTGGTGCACCATCCGGAGGCGATTTTCGATATCTCGGTGGAAGCGACCGTCTTTGATC
>ERZ504995.123-NODE-123-length-10290-cov-3.039766_pt1 | contig 10290 bp, 6 predicted proteins | sample MGYA00514197_ERZ504995 | MGnify/ENA primary metagenome ERZ504995 (study PRJEB26094, sample SAMEA4028455) | Ovis aries | biome: host associated; feature: stool; material: fecal | place: Italy | collected 2012 | study: EMG produced TPA metagenomics assembly of the...
GCCCTTGCGCGCGGCAATGCGCAGCTGATCGTCGACGGTGTCGACGCCGGCGAGGTCGGGGAGCAGCAGGCCGCGCTTCGGGATGAAGCCGTTCGTGCTGACGATGACGCCGTATTTTTTGACGTCCAGGGCTTCCGGTCCGTCGATGTCCTCCGGTTCGGAGAGCACGTCGACATCATAGACGAGGTCCGGCAGTTCGTGGGCTTCCACGCGCGGGAACCGCGGGTCTTCCGTGGCGGCGTTCACCGCATTTCGAATGATCTCATCAGCAAGCGTTTCCTGCGTCGGACCGGTGGTGCCGATGCAGCCCCGCAGAGCGCCTTCCTTGTGCAGGGAGACGAAGCAGCCGGCCCGGGTCTCCGTCAGTGCGGCGGGCAGTTCCGGGAGCAGCCCCTGTTCGTGGAGCGCCTCGGCGGAAGGGGTGATGCCCTTCTCGAAATAGGACTCCAGCGTGAGTCTCGCGAGGGTAAGATAGGCATCCTCTTTTGCGCGTAACTCCGCCATTTTTTGAGCCTTCGCCGCCTCTTCCTGTTCGAGGAAATTCCGGGTCTCATCCGGTCCGGCCGGCTCATAGGTGCAGATGCCGTAACCGACTCCGAAGGGACCTTCATGGCTGTACTTTTTCACGTTCACCGCAGTGCGGTCGAAGGCGCCGGCCATCATCACAAAGGACCGGTGGCCGCACTCCGCCGCGCGGTCGCAGAAGTCTGCGTCGAAGGAGAATAAATCGCCAAACGAGGCGGAGCCCATGACGTCCATGATGCGTTCGTCGTACTCCGGGCCGGCGGCGTCGAACCCGTAAGGGCCGTCGTCCTTCAGCTTGTGGGACAGGTCTCCGGAGGCGATGTACACCACCTTCTTGTCAAGCTCGTCCGCCGCGTTGCGGATGAGCATGCCGAGCATGTAATGGTAGGAGAGAGGCATGCCGGAAAGACCGATACGCACGACCTTCGGCAGTTTCGCGCCTTCCGGGAGCGCTTCCCGCACGAAGTGCAAGGGGATGAGTGTCGCGTGGTCGAGGGAGGCGTCCCGCTCCCCGGCAACACCGGCCGGGAAGGACAGTTCGTCCGCATAGTCACAGAGCGTCTTCACGAATTCTTCGTCGTAGTCCACGGTCATGGACCAGTCCCGGGGAGAGACACCGAATCGCGCAAAATCCCCTGTGGCAGTCGCACCCGGGGAGATATGGAAATAGTCGTAGTACATGACGGAGTGGGGCGTGGAGATGACGATGGTGTCAGGCTCCAGTTCCGCTACTTTCCGGCCCACTTCCTTGTATGCTGCTACCGTATCCGCAATGCCCGCTTCCTGACCTTTTCCGACCTGCGGCACGATGAGGGGCGGGTGGGGGACCATGGCTCCAAAAATGATCGACATAACGTGCACCTTCTTTCTGGTCCCATTGTACCATAAGTTGCACAATCGGGCCCTTTATATTATAATATAAAGCTGAATTTTTAGTTTTATCTTTATGTAGCTATGTTAGATAGCTTAGTCAGGAGAACCAGAAGAATGTCTCGCAAAAAGTGGACAGTACAAAAACTGAACAAGGACCTTGCGTCCACCATTGCGGAACGGTATTCCATCGACCCTTTGACGGCCCTGCTGCTGACCCAGCGCGGCTTTGACACGTTCGACAAACTCGACGAATTCTTCGATGACTCCGAGGAATGGATCGACCCGTTCCTGCTGCCGGACATGGAGAAGGCCGTCGAGCGCATCAACGATGCCATCTTCGACGGGGAACGCATCTGTGTCTACGGAGACTATGACTGCGACGGCGTCACCTCGACGACCATCCTTTACTCGTATCTCGAAGCCCAGGGCGCGGACGTCACGTACATGCTCCCCGAGAGGGAACGGGACGGCTATGGCCTCAGCAACCAGGTCGTGGACCGCATTGCAGCGACCGGGACCAGACTCATCGTCACCGTTGACAACGGCATCTCGGCAGTGGAAGAGGCAAAATACATCAAAGAGAAGGGCATGGAGCTCGTCGTCACCGACCACCATCTCGAGGGCGATGAACTGCCCGACTGCGTTGCCATCGTCGACCCGCACCGGAACGACCGGGACTGCCCCTTTGAGGATTATGCCGGCTGCGGCGTCGCGCTGAAACTGTGCTGCGCCATGGAAGGCTCCAACGAGGAAGTCATGCAGGAGTTCGCGGACATCGCGGCGCTCGGCACGGTCGCGGACATGGTCCCGCTCACCGGAGAAAACCGGAAGATCGTCCTCTACGGTCTCCGCCTTCTCAATACCTACCGCAAACCCGGCATCGAGGCCATCCTCGAGAAAGCCGGTCTTTCCGACAAGACCCTCGACTCCACCAGCATCTCCTTCGGCATCGCGCCACGCATCAACGCGGCCGGCCGCATGGGCACCGCGGAACGGGCCCTGGACCTGCTGCTCGCAGACGACCCTTACTCCGCATCCGAGATGGCGGAAGAAGTCAACGTCATGAACACGCAGCGCCACACCGAAGAGGACAAGATCTTCACGGAGGCCATCGCATACCTGCAGGACCACCCGGAAGTGGCACACCTGCCCATCCTTGTCCTCAGCGGCAAAGGCTGGCATGAAGGGGTCCTCGGCATCGTCGCCTCCAAACTGCTGGAGCGCTATCTGCGCCCGGTCATCGTCCTGACCGACAAGGGAGACCTCTGCAAGGGTTCCGCCCGCAGCATCGAAGGCTTTTCCATCTACGACGCCATGAACTCCTGCCGGGACATGCTCAACACCTTCGGCGGCCATGAACTGGCAGCCGGCATGAGCATCAGACCCGAGCTGCTCGACGAGTTCCGCGTCCGCATCAACGAATACGCTTACGGGATGCAGTCCGTCTATCCCGAGACCCGCATCGACTGCAAGCTCAACCCGGCCGGTCTGTCGCTCGACCTGCTCGACTCCATCCGCATGATGGAACCCTTCGGCACCGGCAACACCAGTCCCGTCTTCGGCCTCTACGGCGTCGTCCTCGACAGCGTCCAGGGCATGGGGAACGAGGGCCGCCACAAGCGCCTGACCTTCCACAAAGACGGCAACAATACCCAGGTGAACGGCATCTTCTTCAACCGGCCCGAATTCCCGTACCAGAGAGGCGATAAAGTCGACCTCGTCGTCACCCTCGGCCGGAACGAATACCGCGGCAACGTGTCCCTGTCCGTCTACGTGCGGGACATCCGCCCGGCAGGCACCGATGACGATGCCATGGCAGCTTCCGAACAGCTTTTCGACAAGATGCTCGCCGGACGCCCCTTGAGCGAAGAAGAAGTGGATCGCCTCACCCCGGACCGCAGCTACTTTGCCGGTCTGTACCGCTATCTCAAAGCCAACGAAGGCGTGCCTTACAGCGCCTATGAATATATCCACCGAAAAGTACACCCCGTCGAGAACGCGCTCAGCCCGCTCTGCAAGACCCAGGTCACACTGCTGGCCATGCGGGAACTCGGGCTCCTCACGACGGATGACGAGGGACGGATCCACATCCCGAGCCAGGCCGCCAAGGTCGACCTCAGCGAGGCGCCCGTCCTTCAGAAACTTCAGGTAAACAGGTGATATCAATGGATGTCGGCAAACAGACAATCAAATACAACGACCGGTTCGATGAACTCCGCGCGCTGATGGCGGAGACCTACTCGAAGGAGGAACAGGACCTGGTAGTGAAGGCTTACGACCTCGCGTCGGAGGCCCATAAAGACCAGCGCCGTTATTCCGGAGAGCCCTACATCATGCACCCGGTCGCGGTCGCGCGGATCCTGTTCGACCTCGGTATGGACCACCAGTCCATCATCGCCGCCATCCTGCACGACACCGTCGAAGACACCGACGTCACCCTCGACGACCTCTCGGCCACCTTTGGCGATGAGATCGCCCAGCTCGTCAACGGCGTCACCAAACTCGGCAAGGTCCCACTCGCGACGTACAAGGAGCAGCAGGCGGAGAACGTCCGCAAGATGCTCATCGCCATGTCCCAGGACATCCGGGTCATCATCATCAAGCTCGCCGACCGTCTGCACAACATGCGGACGCTCGAATACATGCGGGAACAGAAGCAGAAGGAGAAGTCCCTCGAGACCCTCGAGATCTACGCGCCCATCGCGCACCGGCTCGGGATCAGCTCCATCAAGGAGGAACTCGAGGACCTGTCCATCCGCTACCTCGACCCCTACGGCTACAACACCATCGAAGACCTGCTCGCGCACAACGATGAGCTCCACCCGACGCTCATCGCCGACACGGTCGAGAGAGTCCGTGCCCGCGTCCAGAAGTTCATTCCGGAGGCAGAGGTCAGCGGACGGCAGAAGAGCATCTACGGCATCTACCGGAAGATGTTCATCCGCGGCCATTCCTTCGACCAGATCTACGATGTCTATGCCATCCGCATCATCGTCAACTCGGTGGCGGACTGTTACAACGTCCTCGGCATCGTCCACGACATGTACCATTCACTGCCCGGGCGATTCAAGGACTACATCTCGAACCCCAAGTCCAACATGTACCAGTCGCTCCACACGACGGTCATCTCGGAGGAGGGCATCCCCTTCGAAGTGCAGATCCGCACCTGGGAAATGCACTACACGGCGGAATACGGCATCGCGGCCCACTGGAAGTACAAGCTGGGCGTCGCCGGCACCTCGAAGTTCGAGGAACGCCTGTCCTGGATCCGCCAGTTGCTCGAAAACCAGAAAGACTCCGACGACGTCGAAGAGATCGTCAAGACCATCAAGACCGACTTTGTGCCAGACGACGTGTTCGTCTTCACACCGAAGGGCGACGTCATCAACATCCCGATGGGCTCCACGGTCATCGACTTCGCCTATGCCATCCATACCCAGGTCGGCCACCACATGAACGGGGCCAAGGTCGACGGCAAGATCGTCCCGCTGGACTACAAGGTCCGCACCGGTCAGATCGTCGAGATCCTCCGTTCGCCCGACCCGAACAAGGGCCCGTCCCGTGACTGGCTGAACATCGTCAAGACGAGCAGCGCCAAGTCGAAGATCCGCGCCTGGTTCAAGAAAGAACGCCGGGCCGAGAACATCGAGGAAGGCAAGAAGATGGTGGAAGGCGTCCTGCGCCGCAACAACCTCCATCTGACCGACGAGGAAGTCCAGGCGGTCATCCAGAAACTGAAGACCCGCAAAGGCTTCGAGAACGAAGACGACTTCTATGCCGCCATCGGCTACGGGAGCATCACCGTCGACCACGTCCTGCCGACCTTCCGGGAAGAGTACCAGCGCATCGAAAAACAGCGCAAGCTCGAGAAACCGGAAGACGAGTTCGTCACCAGCACGCTGCCGAAGGTCTCGAACGGCGGCGACGGCATCGTCATCGACGGCGTGGACAACGTCCTCATCAAGCTGTCGAAGTGCTGCAACCCGCTGCCCGGCGACTCCGTCATCGGGTTCATCACACGAGGTCACGGCATCTCGGTCCACAAACGGGACTGCACGAATGTGCCCCAGGATATCTCGCTGGCACCGGAACCGGAACGCTGGATCCAGGTCCACTGGTCCGACAACATCCGTGAGAACTTTGAAGCCGGTCTCAACATCCACTGTGAGGATCAGATCGGCATGATCGCGAAGATCACCGGCGACCTTGCCACGCTTCACGTCAACATCTCGAACATTTCCCTGTACAACAAGGAAGATATCACCACCATCCACATGCGGATCATCGTTTCCGATGTCGAACATCTGAACTCGGTCATCGCGCATTTACGCAACATCAACGGCGTCCACGACGTAGAAAGGACCGGCATTTAATGAAAGCAGTCATCCAGCGGGTCACCTCCGCAAACGTCGTCGTGAAAGGGGAGACCCTCGGGGCGATCGACCGCGGATTCCTCATCCTGCTCGGCGTCCACGAAAACGATACCGAGACGCAAGCGGACCTCCTCGCGAAGAAGGTCGCGAACCTCCGGGTCTTCGAAGACGACGAGGAAAAGATGAACCTCTCCATGCTCGACTGCGGTTACAGCGCGCTGGTCATCTCCCAGTTCACCCTGCTCGCCAACACGAAGAAGGGGAACCGCCCGTCGTTCATCGCCGCCGCCCGGCCGGAAGTCGCCATCCCGCTCTACGAGCGGTTCATGGACCAGCTGAAGGTCAACGGCGTCACGGACGTCCAGCACGGCGAATTCGGCGCCGACATGGCGGTCAGCCTTGTCAACGACGGCCCGGTGACCATCGTGCTCGACACAGACACCTGGAGGAAATAAATGGAATTGAAGCTTACATATTTCCAGTTAGGGATGCTTCCCACGAATACGTATCTTGGCGTCAATGAGGAGACCGGTAATGGTTTTCTTGTGGACCCGGCGGTTTATGAGCCGCAGGTCGAAGACGCCATGAAAGAGATGGGTATCAAGAACCTGCAGTACATCCTGCTCACTCACGGACACTTTGACCACATCCTCGGCGTGTCCGGCTTTTTGAAGACGCATCCGGAGGCGAAAGTCGTCATCCACAGGGAAGACGAAGCGTTCCTGACCGACACCATGCTCTCCCATTCCAAAATGCACGGGCTCACACAGGAGCCGGTCAAGGCCGACATCCTTGTGGCAGACGGCGATGTACTGCCGTTCGACGACGCAGAGTTCAAAGTCGTCCATACGCCCGGCCATACAAGAGGCTCGGTCGTCTATCTGCTGAACGACCTCATGTTCAGTGGCGACACCCTGTTCCAGATGAGCTGCGGCCGCACCGACTTCCCGGAGAGCGACCCGTACTCCATGGCACCGTCGCTGAAAAAGCTCGCCGCCCTCGAGGGCAACTACCACGTCCTCCCGGGCCACAACGGCTTCAGCGACCTCGACTTCGAGCGAAAGAACAACCCATTTATGAAATAACCTATGACCATCACACTCATCAACAACACCTTCTCCTATGAGATGCAGAAACTGACGATGGCATTCTTTCCGGACCGGAAAGTCCTCGTCGACCCGGAAGAGACTCCGGAAGGGGAGTCCGAGTTCATCACGGTCACGATGACCGGGGACCCGATGACCCTGAAAGCGGAATTCCGCAACGACGTGGAGAACCTCCACAGCACTGCCGAGGAAGTCGTCGAAGAGGGCGATGACCCCGAGCTGGCGGCGGGACGCGTCCTGTACCGAGTGCTGTCGGACGTCACCGGCATCCGGCCCCAGTGGGGCATTTTGACCGGGGTCCGTCCGGCGAAGGTCATGACAAAGCATATCGACGCCAGCGGGGAAGAGGCCGCGAAGGAATACTTCGTCGATCGCCTCTATGCCGACCCGAAGAAAGCCGACCTGGCCGCTGTCGTCTCCAACGCCGAACGGAAGATCATGGACACCACGACGCCGGAGTCCATCAGCCTCTATGTGGGCATCCCGTTCTGCACGAGCCGCTGTACTTACTGCAGTTTCGTCTCGGAGTCCATCGCCTCTCCCAGAGCGAAGAAGCTGTACCCTGCCTACTTTGAGAACCTGCTCAAAGAGATCGAAGTGACGGGGCAGATCGCCCGAGACACGGGGAGAGTGCTCCGGACCGTCTATGTCGGCGGCGGCACACCGTCCACCCTCACGGCAGAGCAGACGAAACAGCTGCTCGACACCATCCACGCATCCTTCGACTTCTCCCACTGCAACGAAGTGACCTTCGAAGCGGGGAGATCCGATTCCATCACCGAAGAGAAACTGGCCGCCATGCTGGCCGGCGGGGCGGACCGCATCTCCGTCAACCCGCAGACCATGACGGACGCCATCCTGGAAGCCGTCGGCCGCCGTCATACGGTGCAGGACGTTTATGACGTCTTCGACGCCGCACGCCGCGTCGGGTTCACGAACATCAACATGGACCTCATCGCGGGGCTCCCGGGCGATTCACCGGAGAACTTCGAACGGTCCCTGAACGACGTCATCGCGCTGGACCCCGAGTCGGTCACGGTCCACACCCTGGCCTACAAACGCTCTTCCAGCCTCATCCCGACGAAGGAACTTTTCGCGCGGGGACAGGAAACGTCGAAAATGGTGGACACAGCCAACGTTCTGCTTGCATCTGCCGGCTACGCGCCGTATTATATGTACCGGCAAACCCGCAGTGTCGGCAACCTCGAGAACGTCGGATGGGCGAAACCGGGCGCCGAGAGCGCCTACAACGTCTTCATGATGGAAGAGTGTCAGGACATCTTCGCCTGCGGCGCGGGTGCCGTCACCAAAATGCTGGTGCCGGGAACTACCGACATCATCCGGGTCTTCAACTACAAGTACCCGTACGAATATGTCGATCGATTCGACCAGTTGATCGCCAATAAATCGAAAGTGAGAGAATTCTATGCCTAAGAAAGACCGGACTCAGGGCCAGTCCCTGCTGGGCGGCGCCATGCTGCTGATGATCACCACGGTCATCGTCCATGTCATCGGGATCATCTACAAGATCCCCATCACGGCCATCCTGGGACCCGTCGGCCGCGGTTATTTCACCAACGCCTACGAGATCTACACGCCGCTGTACGCCATCTCCATGGCAGGCCTTCCCGTCGCGCTGTCCAAGATGGTCTCCGAGCGGATGGCCACCGGACGTTACCGGGAGGTCCACGCCGTCCGGAAAGAGGCACAGAAGCTGTACCTCATCACCGGTATGACCGGCACGATCATCCTGTGGGCACTGGCCTGGCCGTACACCCATGCGGCGGTCGGTTCCATCCACACGCCGGAGGCGTTCTGGAGCATCATGATGATCGCCCCGAGCATCCTCTTCGCCTGCATGATGTCCTCGTACCGCGGCTACTATGAAGGCCTGCGGAACATGGCGCCCACCGGCTACTCGCAGGTGTTCGAGACCATCGGCAAACTGGTCTTCGGCCTCATCCTCGCGAAGTGGGTCCAGATCCACGGTCTCACTCAGTTCGAGAACGGCCAGCCTGTCTACGGTGTCGTCTGCAAAACAGGGGAGGAGGCCGCCAGTGCCATCGCTCCCTTCAGCGCCGCTGCCGCCATCCTCGGCGTCACGCTCGGCACCATCCTCGGTCTCATCTACCTTGTCATCCGCCACCACATCATCGGTGACGGCATCACGCAGGAGATGCTGGTCGGTTCTCCCGAGCCCGAGAACGGCAAGAGCCTGCGCAGTCAGATCATCAAGTTCGCCATCCCGGTCGTCACGAGTTCTCTCGTCCTGAACATCACGAACCTCATCGACTCCTGGACCGTCAACAACCGTGTCAAAGCGGCCGTCGACAAAGCTCCCGAAGTCTTCCACCAGATGTATCAGGTCCAGCTCGCCGCTTCCAACGTCGTCGACAAGGACATCAAGTCCTACCTCTACGGCGCCTACGGCGTGGCCCTCGACTTCCGGAACCTCATCCCGACCATCATCATGACCCTCGGTCTTTCCGCCATCCCGGTGCTGTCCGGCGCCTGGGCGACCAAAGATCAGGAAAAGATGCGTTCCTCCATCTCCACGGTCCTCAAGACCGCGACCCTGCTGGCGGTTCCCACCGGCTTCGTCATGGCCGTCCTTGCGGAACCCATCCTGCGCATCCTCTATGTCGGGACCAACGCCGAGTCCTCCATCACCATCTCGGCACCCTTTGTCGCGATCTACGGCATCTTCGCCTTACTTTTGTCCATCTCGACACCCATCACCAACATGCTGCAGGCCATCGGCCGTGCCGATGTCCCGCTGAAAGCGCTGGCTGTCGGTGCCTCGCTCAAGATCATCTGTGACTTCACGCTGTGCGGCATGCCCGCCATCAACATCAAGGGCGCGCCCGTCGGCACCATCGTCTGTTACTTCTACATCGTCGCGCACAACCTCATCGTGCTTTTGAAGCAGACGAAGGTCAGGATCCACTGGATGAATGTCTTCGTGAAGCCCTTCGCCGCCGGCGCTCTTTCCGGGGGAGTGGCATGGGCCGTTTATCAGCTCTTCGTCCGCATCCTTCCCGCCGGTGCACCCGGTTCCCGCATGGCCGGTTTCACCTGGGCAACACTCATCGCCCTGACACTTTCCATACTTTTCTGGTTCGTCTTCCTCGGCCTTTTGAAGGTTTTGACAAGACATGATATCGAAAGCTTACCGAAAGGCAAAAAAGTCGCAAAAGTACTTGAAAAACTGCACGTTATCGGCTAAGATATTGAAGGTATCAATGCAGCCGTTTGGCGCATATCCAAAACATCAGAATCAACAATATGGAGGACTAGACAATGAATAAGACTGATCTTGTCAATGCTGTTGCAGCAGAAACCGGTTTCACCAAGAAAGATGCAGAAAAGGCTGTTGCCTCTGTTCTGGATCAGATCACCGAGGCTCTCAAGGC
>ERZ504995.124-NODE-124-length-10285-cov-3.660313_pt1 | contig 10285 bp, 4 predicted proteins | sample MGYA00514197_ERZ504995 | MGnify/ENA primary metagenome ERZ504995 (study PRJEB26094, sample SAMEA4028455) | Ovis aries | biome: host associated; feature: stool; material: fecal | place: Italy | collected 2012 | study: EMG produced TPA metagenomics assembly of the...
GAAACATATATTGTCGTGGGCCTGGGCAATCCCGGGGCCCAGTATGCCCGCACCCGCCACAATGCCGGCTTTCGGGCCGTGGATCTGTTGGCGGACAAGCTGGGCTGCAAAATCGACAAGGGCAAATTCCAGGGCCTGTACGGTCAGACGCTGTACAACGGCACCAAGATCATGCTCTTAAAGCCCCAGACGTATATGAATCTCTCCGGCGGACCGGTCTCCGCCCTGTCAAAGTTCTTCGACATTGATCCGGAGCAGATTGTCGCAGTCCATGACGAGATAGACATTCCGTTCAACACCATCAAGCTCAAGCGCGGCGGCGGCGAGGGCGGACACAACGGACTGCGCGACATGAGCAAAGCCCTGGGTACCAAGGATTACCTGCGGGTCCGTGTGGGCGTCGGCCGCCCTCCGGGACGCATGGACACTGCCGACTATGTCCTCAAGGATTTCTCCGGCACGGAGGCAAAGGAACTTCCCTTCCTGGTAGGCGACGCTGCGGACGCAGTTGAGCTGCTCCTTTCCGAAGGGCTGACCGCCGCCCAGCAGAAGTTTCACACCAGCGCCTGACGCTGTCGCGGTGTAGGTAGCCGGCAGTCGAGAATGGGGTAGTTTTCCAGCGCCCGGAAGTCCGCCCGGCCATTGTTTCGCTTCTGTAACGGGGCCTAAAATGGAACCAGCCGTTAGGGCTCCCAAAGCGGGGCCGGCGTCGGGAGGCCTCCGAGACTGGGCCACCCCCATCCCGGCGCCGGTCCCTTTAACACCGTCTCCTAGTGCGCCGCCTTTAGTCCATCCCTTAACGCACCGCCTTGGCGGGATTATTGCGGGTGTGCTTTGCAGGACGTCGGTTTCCTCCCCCGGAACATGCGTTTGTATCTAGACGTGGCACGGGCGCAGGCGTATGCTCCAAGCCACTGAGCATACTGACCGGTAGCTACCGATAGCTGTTGAATCCGTGATCCGGATGTCTCGCTAGCGTTTTTGGGGGCTGGGGCTGACCCATGAAGAATGCGTCTAATGTCGCTGACCTGGTGGGACGCGCCGCCACGTTGGACAAGCTGTGCGAAAGCCTGACTGCAGGCGGCGCAGGGGCCATCATTCTGGGCCGTGCAGGCGTCGGCAAGACCGCCTTCCTCCGGGCTGCAGCGGATCGCTTGCAGGCCGATTTCCACATCGTGTATCTGCGGGGGAGCGCGATTTCGGCGCAGACACCCTACGGCGCTCTTTCCGTCCTGATCAGTGAGCTTCCCGAATCGGTGGCGGACAACCCCCTCCGGCTCCTGCAGGAGCTGAGCCGGAGCCTTGCTGCGAAGGCCCGGGGCCTGAGGGTCCTGCTTGCTGTAGACAACGCCGATCGTTTGGACCGGTCAACCTGCATGGTGTTGTCCCAGCTGTTGCGGCGGGGAAGCATTGCGGTACTGGCAGCGGCCTCCCTCAGATGGGAGGCCGGTGATGAGCTGCTGGATCTTTGGAGCGAGGGGCTGCTGGAGCGCCTGGAGCTGGAGGCGCTTTCGGAGCGGCAGACCAGGGACCTGATGCAGCAGATGCTCGGAGGCACGGTCTCCTCGCTGGCAGCAGGGACAATGTGGCGCGAGGGGGAGGGAAGCCCCAGGTACATCCGGCTCATGACCGGGCAGCAGGTGCTGTCCGGCACCCTGGTGAACCGGGGCGGTGTCTGGGTTCGGACCGCCCCGTTTATCCCCACGGGCGATATCAGTGAAGTAGTGGACACGGTCCTGGACCGGCTCGATGCCCGGGAGCGGAGGTTCGTGGAAATCCTTGCGCTGTGCGCCGGCATGCCGATGGACACGGCCCTGGACCTGGTTCCGTCGAGCGTCATCGACCTGCTTGAAGAGCAGCAGGTTATAGAGGTTGGCGGCCGGGGTCCGCGGGTAGTGCTTGCTGCCGGAACCGGCGCGAGCATCATTGCCGAGAGTATGGCTCCGGGCCGGAAGCGGCACCTGTGGGAGGAGGTTTCCTCCCTGATGGATCCCGCGGCAATGGAGCCGGCGGAGCTGGTGTCCTACGTTTCATGGACCATGGCCTGCGGGGAACTGCCGGCACCGGATGATGCCCGTCGGGCCGCATATGAAGCCAACAACAACGCCGACGGGCGGTCCGCCCTCAGGTTTGCACGGGCGGTGCCGTCTGATGTGCGCGGCCAGGAACTGGTGCTCGAAGAGCTCCGTGCCCTTTATGCCCTCGGCGATCTGGAGGAAGCGGTACGCGTTTTCCAGGGGATCGAACAGCGGCTCGATCCCGCCAGGAGGAGCAGCTACGTTCCGCTCCTGCTGCTGCATGCCCGGGCGCTGTCCCGGCTGCCCGGCGCAGGTGACCCCGCACCGGTACTGGCAGCGATCGAGGCAACTCGTCCGGAAGCAGGAGATACCGCGGATCATGAGGCAGCGGCAGTGCTGGTGAAAGCCTCGCTCGCAGCTGACCGCGGAAACCCCGGCGGGGTCCATACAGAACTGGCACAACTGGCCGCAGACCGCCGGCTAAGTCCATCGACCCGGATTCAGGTGCGCGTCCTCCAAGCGAACACCTTGGCGTTGTCCGGTCAACTTCATGAGGCCTTGGAAATAGTCGAAGGACTTGGCGCCCCGTTGGAGTATCCGGTGACCGCGAGGAGTTCAGAAGAGGTCTGTACACGCATTTTCGACACCTATCTGCTTGCAGGCGAGCTCGAGCGGGCCGCCGAATTTGTCCGGGCCTTCGATGAGGCCGGCATCCGGCCCTCCTATCATGGCAGCGCCGGTGAACTGGCGCAGGCACTGCTGGCGGTCTGGAAAGGCCAGCGTGCCGCTGCAGCCGAGGCACTTGCGGGCGGTGTCGGTCAGCTTGCCGTCCACGATCCCCGGGACATGATGCCGCTGGCAAGAACATTGACCGCGTGGATCCACCGGCAACAGGGGCAGAACTCCGCTGAGGCCGGGGAACCCGCCGAGTCACACCGCCCAAAATTCTTGCCCGATAGTTTCCGGCGCTTTCAGATCTCGTATTTCTCCATCCTTGCCGGGGACCTCGAACGTGAAACCTGCTGCAGGTTGCTGCGGACGGAGGCGATCCAATCCGAGGGAGAGGGAAACACCGCATATGCACTGCATTTCCTGGCTGCGGCCTTGCGGTTTGGCGACCGGGAGGCAGCAGCCGCGATCCTTCGGCTGCATCGGGATACCCACGGGCGCTTCGGCACGCTGCTGCGGGAGTATGCGGCGGGCCTGCTTCAGGCCGATCCGGACCGTTTGACCGCGGCGGCCCGGGGTCTTGGCGGCCTGGGGCAGCATCAGCTGTGTCTGGCAGCTGCCCGGACGGCAGCGGAACTATTGTCCGCGGGCACCGCGGAGGAGGACCGCAGGCTGGCAAGGACAGCAAGAGACCTGGCGAATTCAAGCCTTCGCCGGATGGAACATGCCGGGGGACAGAGGGAAACGCTGGCAGAATTGAGCGAATTTGAAGCTGATCTTGCGCATCGTGCGGTTACGATGGCGACCACTTCGCAAATAGCCCGGGAGCTTAACCTGTCTCCTCGAACCATCGAGTGGCATCTGGGCAAGATCTTTGCCAAGCTCCACGTCTCCGGGCGTGCCGAGCTTGCCGAAGTTCTGGCCTGAAGCTGACGTTGGGGGGAATGGGAATGCACGGGTCGAACCTGCGGTCACTGGCAGGCAGGGATGATGTTCTTGCCGCCGTGCTTCAGAGTCTCCGGCGTCCGGGTGGATACGGCGCCGTTGTCGCGGCCGAAACGGGTCTGGGTAAGACCGCTGTCGGGGCTGCTGCGGCTCGTGCGCTGAACACCGAAACCCCGGTGTACTGGGTTTACTCCAGCCCGGCCCTGACGGCCGTGCCATACGGTGCGCTTGCTGCCCTGCTGCCTGACCTTGCGCCGGAGGAGACCGGATCGCCGCTGGCGGTTATGCGTGCCCTGACCGCGCGGCTTGATCTCCATGCCCGTCCGGGCCGGACTCCGGAAAAAACAGTACCCGTGGTGATCGTGGATGATGCCCATGACATTGACCCACCGAGCCTGGACCTCCTGGCACAGCTGCTGGATGCCGGACGTATCCGCCTGCTGATCCTCACACGCGCATTCTCCGACGTATCCGCTGTACTTCCGCATATGTGGGACGGCCAGCTTAGCCGCCACCGGCTCACGGCACTGACAGAAGCCGAAACCCAGCAGCTGTGCGAAGAGGAACTTCAGGGGCAGATCAGTGCCACCGCCGCCATAGAACTGGCCCGCCTGACCGGTGGGAATCCCATGTATCTGCTGGCACTGATCGAGGAATCCGTGCGAAGCGGCGTACTCCTCCAGCGGCACGGAATCTGGGTCCTTTCGGACGCCGGGCCACCATTGGGTGGAAGGGTGGGAGACCTGGTCAAAGCCCAGCTGAGAGGCTTGGCGGCTGAGGACCGCGCCACCCTGGAATCCATCTGCCTCGCTGAACCGCTTCCGTTGTCCGTTGCGTTTGAACTGAAAATGCACAGTTCCGTAGACACACTTGTGGAGTTGCTTCTCATTCAGGTGGTAACGGAAGAGGACGGCCGCACCGCGCTCCGGCCGCTGCATCCGCTTTACGGCGAGGTTATCCGCCGCATGGTTCCGGCGGCCCGCAGCTCCAGGTTGCATAAACAGCTGCAGGAAGTACTGCCCGGTGTGTGCGTGGGAGCTGAAGGGCTGGTGCGCTGGGTCGCATGGTCCCTGGACCTGGGCGCCCCGGTCCAGGCGGATGCATTGTTGAAGGCTGCAGATGCCGCCAATAACCGGTCAAACCCCCGCCTGGCACTGCGCATGGCCGATGCCGCCGCCGGGGGACCGCAGCAGGTCCAGGCTCGGATACAGAAGGCACGTGCCCTGCTGCAGCTGGGAGACGCGGATGCTGCCGCAACAGCGGCAGCGGGAACGCTGGAAGAAGCACCGGATCTGGAAAGCCTGAAACAGGCGGTGATGGTGGAAGTGCGCCTTTCCATGGGATCTGCGGCAGGAAACGGTTGGGCAGTGGGTCTGGCCGAACGGTGGACGCGGGCCGTTGAACACCTGCCCGGAGTTTCCGCCGCCGAGGTGGTCCGCAAGGCACACGGGGGAGCGCAAATGCTTCTGCTGCTGGGCAGAGTCAGGGACGGGGATTATGCAGAGGCCGAACTTGAAATGGCCCCGGCACTGCAGCAGGCGCGCGAAAGCGGAGCCCAGGAGCGCATTCTCTTCCTTGAGGCGCTGACTGCGGAGGTCCTTCTGGCCACCGGGCGGTCCAGGTCCGCACTGGATCACAGCCGGGCAGCGATGGCCATGCTGCAGATGGAGGCGCCGGGTGCGCTGCTCTACCGCCCCTTTGTCCTACACCGTCATCTCGCCGCCCTGCTCTGGCTCGGTGAATGGGAGGAAGTCCGGGAGTGCGTGGCCTCGGCAGATTCCCCGGTGCAGCAGACACTGCTTCATCTGGCCGGAATTGCAGACTTCGCGCTCGGGCTGTCCCGTCTGCGTACCAATTCGCTGGACGCGGCCATCAGGCACTTTACCGCTGCAGCGGAGGCGGCGCAGGACAACGATACCGAGGGACTGCTTCGCCTCTCCCAGGCACTGGGATCATTCGCCGCCGGGGTGCTGGGGCAGCGTGAGCTTGCAGGGCGGCTGCTTCGTAGCGCCGAAAGCACACCGCCGCGGGGACCGCTGCAATACCAGCTGCTGGCCGAAGGCATGATTGCCGGTGCCCTGGCAGCACGGGATTCAGACGATGCTTCGCTGCAGCGGCTGCGCGATGCTGCGGATGCGGCGCAGGAGCGCTCCTGCAGCGCGGTTGAGTTTACCCTGCGGCATCTTGCCTTTCGGATCGGTGATTTCTCGGAAGCCGCCCGGTTGCTGAAAGTCTCCGAAGGCCTGGAAGGCCCCCAGGCCCCTGTCCTGAACAAAGTGGCGCGCGCCGTCGTCGACCAGGATGTGGCTGCCCTCGTGGAGTTGGCGGCGGGTCCCGACTCTGACCCTGAAATGGATCTGCTGCTTATCCGGCAGTGTCTGTATGAGGCGTTGCGGTTGGCGCGAAAGGGCAATGACAGGGCGTTGCTGAACCGCATTCAGCGCCTCGTTGGCAGGCAGGGCAGCGGACGCACGCCATTGCCGGAACTGACCCGGCGGGAACGCGATGTTGCTGCCCTGGTTGCGGCCGGCCACCGCAACGCGGAGATTGCCCGGCAGCTGAATCTCTCAGTCAGGACTGTGGAAGGGCACATTTACCGGACGTACGAGAAGCTGGGCATCAGCCGGCGTGAGGAACTCAGGGCACGTTTCCCTTCCCTGGAGGACGCAGCGGCAGACTGGAAGCCCCTGTCGCAGCCCGAGTAGTCTGCCGGGAAAACACCAGTAGGTTTTACTCGGGCGCAGCCATTGGGCACTTCGTAGGGTTGGCAATGTTACTCGGGGTTCAGCCGGCGCGGTCCTACCGGTTCTGCCTGCAGCGTTTTGAAGAACATCCGCGGTTCGGGGGTAACAGCGGATGTCACGGCTCCGTGAATGTCACGGCAAGACACTGCCAGGCCGTACCGCTAGGCTGCTTCGGCGTCCCGAGTCCCACATACGGAGCCGGCGGCGTCGATGCCCTCTGAGACCGGGGCGTCCCCCCAGCCGCCGCCGGCTCCTTCTGTCTCTTCTTCCGACGCTTGTTTTCCGTATTGGTGTGTCATAGATCGCCACCCGAGCGCTTTACTACCGGACACACGTACTCCGGCGCTATCCAGGCCCGGCGGACAGATGGAGCCCATCGATGGATCTTGCCGGCCGCCCCATGGCCCGCACCGCGACCCGTGAGGATCGGACCGCGTCGGTTCCGCCCTTATCTGCACAGCTGCTGCCGCAGGTCCAAAGTGCTGCTGCGGCAGCCGGGGATGCCCTGGCCGCCGGTAAAAGCGTGGTGGTTTCCGGTGCGGCCGGAACCGGAAAGTCAGCGGTCCTGGCCCGTGTCCTGGGACAACTCAGCGGGGAATACTCCGTGCTGCGCCTGCGTGGGGCCGCGTCCCTGTCGGAAAAACCCTTCGGCGGTCTCTTCTGGCTGCTTAGCGAGCTGCCGCCGGAGACACTGTCCAACCCGGTCTACGTGCTCCAGTTTGTCCGGCGCGTACTGGAGGAAAAGGCGGCAGGCGGCCGGCTTGTCCTGGCGATAGAGCATGCAGAGGACCTGGACTCGGTCAGCATAGCCATCCTGCTGCAGCTCTGCCGCGGGGGGTGTGCACAAATGCTCGCAACGGTCCGGAACGTGGCCGCCTGCCCGGAAGATTTTGTGCACTGGTGGGCCGGAGACCCCGTCCACCGCGAAGACCTCATTCCCCTGCGGCCAAGCGGCACCCGGCTGCTGCTCGAGGGCATGGCCGGCGCGCCTGTGTCCAGCCGCCTGCTAATGGAAGTGCAGGCACGAAGCCTGGGTAATCCGCGGCTGGCCGCCCTGTTCTTTGAAGAACAGCTCCTGGCACGGACGGTCCTCAAACGAAGGGGTATCTGGGTATGGACAGGCTCCGTCTCTTATGCCGGAACGCTGGCTGAGCGGGTCGATTCAGAAACCGGCACCCTTGGCTCCGCTGAAAGGCTGGCGGTCGAGACTCTTGCACTGACTGGCGGGCTCCCTCTGGAGGTGTTGCTGCGTCTGGCTGACCCGGCAGCGGTTGAGCGGCTTGAGGAGAGCGCACTCGTTGAAGCCAGCGGGCAGCCGCGTGCGCTGCGGCTCAAGGATCCGTTGCTGGCCGAAGCAGCGGCCGCGCTTGTGCCGCACGGCCGTGCAGCGGAAATCCGGGCCCGGATTGCCGGCCGTTCCGCTTCCCGAGAGGACATCGCGGCACCGTCCGGGGCATTCGGGGCTGCGCCGGGAACTGGTGGCCGTGAAGGACAATTACTCGGGCTTCTCCCCGGTGAACCGCGTTTTATGGCGGTATTGCGCGCGGCACGCGAGCTGGCGGCCTGCGGGCAATGGTCTGAGGCAATACGGTCAGCGTCCATGTGCCTGGACACGGTCCTGATCAACCCTGCTGCACCCGGTCTGCAGCGGAGCGTGCTCTCAGAGCTCTTCCACATCTTCCTCAGCTGCGGTGAGCTGCGCCGGGCCGCCAGCCTGCTGGAACATACCGATTCGTTCCTCTCAGGCATGGAAATTCTCGGCAGCAATGACCTGTGCGAGGGAATGGTTCAAGTGCTGGGCGGCCGCGCAGACCGCGCCCTGGATTACCTGCAGCGGGCGCTCGTCCAGCTTGACCAGGAGGAAACGCCCGAGCTGGCACAGTTGGCAGCAACTGCTGCGGCATACGCGTGTGTCCTCCTGAAAGACCGGCGGGCAGGACTGGATTACCTCGATGTCGCCGCAGTTGCAGGGAAAATCCGGGCCGCTGAGGACAGCACCGGCGCCGCAGCGGATCTCATTCGTTGCTTCTCCGGGCTTTGCGCGGCCCGGGGTATGGCCGGAGACCCGGACACGGTAACCGTACCGTCCGGCGGATGCGCGTCGTTGCCCGCTGAATCAGCGGGATTACAGGATCAGCGCAGCGGGCGGAGCTGTACATCGGCCGGTGCGAAGCAGACGGTGGCCAGGCTGCCGGTATTGGCAGCGGCTGCGCTGCAGGGCTGCAGCGGCGCAGCAGAGATGCTCCGCGAGGAAGTGCGCGGGTGCAGCGGCACGGCCGCAGACATGTACCTGGATCTGGCCCGCGGCCTGCTCGAATCCGATGTCCCATGCATGCTGAGTGCAGCCGAAACGGCGACAGTGCTGGGCCACTTCCTCATTGCCTACGAGGCAGCCGGCGGGGCAGCCCGGCGTGCCCGGGAACAATCCGACCGCCAGGGGCTGCGGGCTGCACGGCGGATCGAGAATGCTAGCTACCGGATGCTGCTGGCTGCCAACTCGGTAACGGACCGCCTGCTGGAGCTTTCCGAGTTCGAGCGGGAACTCGCACTCGGTGCGGCCGCAGGCCGGAGCAGTTCGCACCTGGGTAACGCACTGCACCTGTCGCCGCGGACCATTGACTGGCATCTGGGTCGAATCTTCCAAAAGCTACGTGTATCCGGACGCGCGGAACTGCGTGAGTGCCTGAAAACTGAGCGGCAGCAGACCTGAACCGATCCCGGGAATGCGCGGAAGAGCCGTTTACCGGGTGATCCACACTCCCAAACTACGTAATCATGCACGGTCCCTGAACGCCATTCCCAAGTAACCGAGTAGCGCAACTAGGGACGGCTACTCATGTACTGCAGCGGAGGCCTTAATACGCTGGTGCCAGACAGCATCGCCGGTTCCGTCCGCAGGACGGAACCGGAACACAGCGGCCACCCGGTAACGAACCGGCAGAACTGATTTGACGAAACCGGATATCACCGACATTCGATAGAAACAGGTCTCACAGTGCAGCTACATAACGATCACCAGTCCCATCACCGCCGCACGGGCGGGGCCCCGCTCCACAGCGGAGCACCGGATGCCTCCGGACCCGCTGTTCCCTCCGGTCCCGCTGTTCATGAGACGCCCACCGCGGGTGCGGGCGCCGCCGTCGTCGGCCGGGAACGGGTGCTCGAAGAGGTGCTGCAGTCCCTCGCCGGCACGGCACAGGGTGCCGGATGCGTGCTCGTAGGGGAAAGCGGCATCGGCAAGACGGCCGTAATGCAGCACGCTCTGCGGCACCTGGGCGATGAGACGTTCGTGGTGCAGGTCCGGGGCTCCGAGTTCGCCGGGCGCACGCCTTTTGGCGCATTAACGTTTCTTCTCTCGGACCTGGACCCCGAACTTTCCAACCACCCGGTGATGATCCTCCGCGGCCTCACGGAACTGATCAAGGAACGCGCCAACGGCCGTCCCGTGCTTTTGGCGGTAGACAACGCCGAGGAACTGGACGAGTTTTCCGCCATGGTGCTCACGCAGATGGTGCTTAACCGCAGTGCCGGAATGCTGGTGGCTTTCCGTGACTTCAGTTCGGCCCCCGGCGAATTCACGGGCCTCTGGCGGGATGGCATTCTCACCAGGGTAGACCTGGAGCCGCTGACGGTCCTTGAGGCAGCCGCCTATCTGGGTTCGCTGCTGGGCGGAAAAGTGTCCCGGGCCGCCGCTGCGGCTATACACGGCTATGCCGGCGGAAACCCCCAGCTGCTCTCCCTGGCCAGTTCCGACTTCCAGGACTCCGGGCGGTTGCGTATGCACAACGGCAGCTGGGTGCTGGCGCCGGGGGAGGATATCCGCGGCGGACGTGTCGCCTCGGCCGTGCTCAACAGCCTCAACGGGTTGTCGGCAGCGCAGACCCAGCTGCTGCAGCTGCTCTCCATGGC
>ERZ504995.125-NODE-125-length-10284-cov-4.475413_pt1 | contig 10284 bp, 12 predicted proteins | sample MGYA00514197_ERZ504995 | MGnify/ENA primary metagenome ERZ504995 (study PRJEB26094, sample SAMEA4028455) | Ovis aries | biome: host associated; feature: stool; material: fecal | place: Italy | collected 2012 | study: EMG produced TPA metagenomics assembly of the...
CATGCAGTGTTCTGTTCTTATCCCCCGCCGGGACGGGAGCCGTGCCTTAGAGCTTGGACGCAACCAGACCGGTGAGGTCCACGAGGCGGTTGGAGTAGCCCCACTCGTTGTCGTACCAGCCGACGATCTTGACCTGGTTGCCCATGACGCGGGTCAGGCCGGAGTCGAAGATGCAGGAGGACGGGTCGCCCACGATGTCAGAGGACACGATCGGATCCTCGGTGTAGGTGAGGATGCCGGCCCAGCGCGGATCCTGTGCAGCCTTGGCGTAGGCGGCGTTGATTTCCTCCACCGTGGCTTCCTTTTCCAGCGTGACCGTCAGGTCGGTGACAGAGCCGGTGGGGACGGGAACGCGGATGGCGAAGCCGTCCAGCTTGCCCTTCAGCTCCGGCAGGACCAGGCCGATGGCCGCAGCGGCACCGGTGGAGGTCGGAACCATGTTCAGGGCAGCGGCACGGGCGCGGCGCAGGTCGCTGTGCGGGCCGTCCTGCAGGTTCTGGTCCGCCGTGTAGGCGTGCACCGTGGTCATGAGGCCCTTTTCGATGCCGAAGGCGTCGTTCAGGACCTTGGCCAGCGGGCCCAGGCAGTTGGTGGTGCAGGAAGCGTTGGAGATGATGTCGTGGTTCTCGGGATCGTAGTCACCGTCATTCACGCCCATCACCACGGTGAAGGCGTCGCCCTTGGCCGGTGCGGAGATCAGGACCTTCTTGGCACCTGCCGTGATGTGCTTGCGGGCATCCTCGGCCTTGGTGAAGAAGCCGGTGGATTCGATGACGATGTCAACGTTCAGCTCGCCCCAGGGCAGGTTGGCCGGATCGCGCTCGGCGAGCACCTTGATGGTCTTGCCGCCAACGCTGAGGTTGCCGTCCTCGACGGAGACCTTCTCGCCCAGGCGGCCGGCGACGGAGTCGTACTTGAGCAGGTGAGCCAGCTGTGCGGGATCGCCCAGGTCGTTAACTGCGACAACCTCGAAACCTTCGCCGTGCTCCAGTGCTGCTCGCAGGAAGTTGCGGCCGATGCGACCAAAACCGTTAATACCGACGCGTACCGTCATGAGGGCCTCCTCAGGCTCGATAAAATTAAATTTAGAGACTAAATTTATTACCTCCTATAATTATGCTGTTATCGCCGCCACACGTCAAAGCCACCACGCCAAAGGGCCAACCATGGATGCCTCCACCAGTACCCCGCAGCTCCTGCGGCGCACCAACCTGCGCGCAGTGCTGGAGGTGCTCCGCACCGTGCCCTCGGCCACTGGAACCGACCTTATTTCGGCCACCGGGCTGACGCGGGCCACCGTCATCGCGGTCTGCGATGACCTGATTGCCCGGGGCTGGGCGCGTGAGCGCGAGTCGCCGCGGATCGGTGGACAGAAGGGCCGGCCGGCCCGCCGCTTCGAATTTAATGCCGGAGCCGGGCATGTCCTGGGGCTCGACGTCGGCATTGCCACCGTCCGTGTCCTGGTCTCCGACCTGTCCGGCACCGTGGTGGGCGGGTCCGAGGCCCGGTTCCCCCGGCACGGCGGAGTGCCAGAGCAGCGGCGCCGGGTCCTCTCCGCGGCAGTGGACCAGGCACTGGCCGACGCCGGCATCACCTCCGCTGCCGTGCTGTGCGTGGGCATGGGCATCGCCGCCCAGGTAACCGGCGACGGCGCCGTCGCCCCCGGGCAGGAGGTGGCGCCGATGTTCGATCTGGGCCTGCGGAAGGAATTTGGCGAAGGCCGCGGCTGGCCCCTGCTGGTGGAGAACGACGCCAAGCTCGCCGCTTTGGCCGAGCGCTGGCGCGGGGTGGGTGCCGGCGAGAAGAACCTGGCGGTGATCCTGGCCGGCGAGCGCCTGGGCAGCGGCATTATCGAATCCGGCCGGCTCCTGCACGGCGCCTCCGGCGGCACGGGTGCGATGGGTGCCCTGGAGCTGGTGGCCGGGGTTGGCAATGAGGACGGCATCGCCAAGCTGGCCCGGCTGTGGGGCAGCGCGGCGCTGAAGGACGGGCACGACGGCGGCATCCGCGCCCTGGTGGGCCCGGCCACCAACCGCGCTTCCGCACGCCTGGTGTTCGAGGCCGCAGAGGCCGGCGATCCGGTGGCTGAAGAAATCCTGGACCGCATTGCCCGGCGGATGGCCCGGGTCCTGGCGCTGGTGTCCTCGTTCTTTGATCCCCGGCTGATCGTCATCGGCGGCGCCGTGGCCGCGTCAGCTACGGCGCTGCTGCCGGTGATGACCGAGGAGTTGGCCCGTTATGTGAGTGAGCCGCCCCGGCTTGCTGTTTCAGACATGGGCAAGATGCTGGTGCCCACCGGCGCCGTGCGCCTGGCGCTGGACTACGTGGAGGCGCACATGCTGGAACTGGTTCCGGAGGTCCGCCGGCCGGGGTAGACCCTGGTACGCCGGGCTGTCTACTCCCTGGGCGGGTCTCCGTCTGGCCTCCAGCTGTTCAGCGCGTCTCCTGGAGACGGAGCAGGTTGCCCGCCGGGTCCCGGAACGCACAGTCGCGCCTTCCCCAGTCCTGGTCCATGGGTTCCTGCACCACTTCCGCTCCCCCGGCTTCAACGCGGGCAAAGGCCGCATCCAAATCCGCGGTGGCCAGCATCAGCCCGGCGTAAACGCCCTTGGCCATCATGTCCTCAATGGCGCGGCGCTCCCCGTCGGTGATTCCCGGGTCGGCGGCGGGCGGCTGCAGGACAATCGATGTGCCGGGCTGATCGGGTGGTCCCACGGTAATCCAGCGCATCCCGTCATAACCGACGTCGTTACGCACCTCGAATCCGAGGACATCCCGGTAAAACGCCAGTGAGGCATCGGGGTCGGTATGCGGAAGAAAGGCACTGTTGATGGTGATATCCATGCTGCTCTCCCTACTGCGGCTGCATCAGCCGCGCTTCTCGATTCCTTATCGGCCGTGTCACGGCCCTGGTGACGCAGAGCGGCATCCCGACCAGGGCATCCCGTGCCTGCTGCCGGTATATGGACGGCGGCACACCCACCAATTCGGTGAACCGGGTGCTGAAGGTCCCCAGGGATGAGCAGCCAACCGCGAAACACGCAGCAGTGACGCTGAGGTCTCCCCTGCGGAGCAGGGCCATGCCGCGTTCAATCCGCCGGGTCATCAGGTGGGAGTACGGCGACTCCCCGTAGGCTCCGCGGAACAGGCGGCTGAGGTGCCCGGCGGACATGAACTGCCCGCGTGCCAGCGCTTCGACATTCAGGGGTTTGGCATACTCCCGGTCAATCCGGTCCCGCACCCGCCGCAGCCGCGCCAGATCCTCCAGCCGCCGGGACGCTCTGCCTGCCTGCACCGCCGCCGCCGCCGCAGTCATGTGCCCACGGCCCATTCGATGCGGGCCCGAAGCGCCGATTCTCCAGCCTCCGTCAATCCTCCGTCAATCCTCCGGTCAGGGCGCAGGAGAGGCAGCAGCTCCGGCGCCGCACTCGTGACGAGGGCGTGAATGCGCTCTGCCAACGCGCGGTCCGGGGCCGGCATTTCGGCAATCTTTGCCAGCACGGCATCCAGATCCGCGGCAGCTTTGCCAGCGGCCCTCCCCCGTCCAGCTTTCCTGAGTTCGGCCGCACGCTCCTTCATGGCCGCACGCTCCTCCGCGGAGAATCCGTCCTCCGCGGCCTCTTTTGATGCAGTTCCAGCCGCCCGCCGGTCCGCCATGACCTTGCTCCTTCGTCCCTGTCCCTGTCAGTGTGCCTCTACGGTAAGGCGGGCAACAGGCCCGGTGCTTCTTGATTCCTGACCGGTCCGGAGCATGCAGGCCCAGACGTGCTGATCTGCTCTGCCGGCTCCAGGGCCATGGGTCCTTTCAGGGACGCCGGGGAACGCGTCCGGCCCGCTTCCCTGTTGTCCCGTCTTCGAGGTCCTTGCTATACGTGCGGGCCTGCAGGGTGAGTGCCGCCTCGCCCAACAAGGTGACTCCCAGGCGGTTGAGCAGTTGCCGGCTCTGCATCATGGTGAGCTGCTGCGCACTGCGGCTGACCCGGGCCCTGTCGGCCCGGTACAGGTAGGTATCGATGGCGTGGACCCAGCGCTTGCGCCAACTGTCGACTGAAGGTTCGGACGCCAACGCAGCCATGATCCGGTGTGCGGCGGCAATCTGCGGTGACACCTGGTCCATCAGCTTCCGGCGTGCAGGTTCCACATCGCGGCCGGAGGACTCAAGGCAGCCGCGCAAATACTGGTCCCAGTAATAGTCCCAGCTCACCGTTCTGCGGTCAGCCCACGCCGAGGAGCGCGCCCCCCGCATCATGCTGTGGCAGGAGTCGAAGAGAAGGAGCGCCCCCAGCGCCGACCGCATGCTGCCGGTGGGAAACCGGTTAACCGCCCATATGGTGAGGTCCGATCCCAGCTCGGCAACCTCCCCCATCAGACGCACGCCTTCATCTCCGCCGTATCTGGAGAGCATTGCTTCCAGGGCAGCCGGGACCTGCTCCCCGTGGGGCGGTGGGAAAGGAATGCCCTGCGCCGAGGAGATTCTCACCGTCCCCAGACTCCGAGTGCTCTGTTCCGCCAAGGCGTGGGCGAATTTCCATGCCCGGTCAGCAACATCTGCGGAGGCTATGACATAAAGCTGCACCTGCGGGTTGTTCCCGTCCAGGCCCCGTGCGAAGCCAAACCTGATGGCGCCCCACGCCTTTGCCTGTGCGCTCAACGGGGCGATCAAATGGCTGATGACCTCGTCCGTAGACTTCATGGTCACCGGGGCTGCGTTCAGGATCCAGATCAGGGCCGGCTCAGTATGCTGCGCGGCATGCGGACCTTTGGACCTCGCTCCGCCGGATCCTGACAACACAAGTTGGCTCATGGTTCCCCCTCCATCCCGCGCACAATGCCTTCGGTGGTCAAGTGTGGCGGGAAATCCCTAAAAAGGGAGTACCTGGCGCAAAAACCACATGAATTGAAGGCAAACAGTTCAGCTGGAGAGATTCCGGGGGGTCTCGTACCAAGCCCCCGCTGGCCGGAACCCGCACCCCAGGGATCCGGGTTCCGGCCGCCGCCCTATGCCCCGGGCACGCTTCCCGGGGGCAGGAAATTCACGTCGTGCACTGCAGAGCGCCGGACAACTTCCTCGGGGTCGGTGAGATTGTGCAGCTGGTCAAACAACTGTGCCAAACGCCCGGCAGGGCTTACCCAGAACAGCGACTTTGCGGGTGCTTCAGACCTGTTGAAGTAGGCATGGGCAAGTCCCATCGGCAGCCTAACCGTGTCGCCCGGGCCCGCGGTCGTCCATTCCCCGTCCAAGTAGAGCGTATAGACCCCGTCAAGGACGTAAATATGTTCATCCTGCAGGGGGTGGATGTGAGGCGGTACCCCGGTACCTTGTGGATCATGAGAGAGCCAGGCGAAACTCGTGGTGCTCTCTGTCTTCGATTCATACGTATGCCCAAGAACGTTCCACACCTTGTTGCCCATGGCTTCGCTGGCGAGCGTGATGCCTTTGGGCAGTGAACCAACAACAATTTCCGGGCTTAGCGGGTTCTCCATGAGAATTCCTTCGAGGAGTAGTTGGGTGGAGGACAGCCGGATGCAGATCAGGCTGCTGCAGGGCCGGACAGACCACCAGGACCTCCAAGCCGCTGCAGCCCGGTCAGTGAGAGGTGGGCTTCAGTGTAATGAGCTAAGCCGAAGTGTCAGCACTTGTTTATTGCCATGTCCCCCATCGCCGCCGCGTTTTCCTCACGGGGCCGGCCGGATCAGCGGCGGGCTCAGGTATTCGTCCTTGACCGTGAAAACGGCAGCCGGAGCGCCTTTGCCCCGGATGACCTTGCGGCCGGTGTCATGCAGGGCCCCGGTCATTTTGCGGGTGAAGTTTCCGGCGTCGAGCCGGTCGGTGTCCCACACTGCCTGATAGACGCGGCGGAGCTGGTTCAGCGTGAATTCCTCCGGCAAAAGACGCGACGCAGTGAGCGTGTATTCGATCTTTCCCGCCAGCCGGTCCAATCCGGCGCCAAGGATGTCCCGGTGGTCAAACGCCAAGTCAGCGTTTGCCAGGACATCGTACACGGGCAGCCACTCAGCCGCTGCGGCGTCGCTCCCCGTCGCCAGTTCCGGAAGGGCCCGGCCATCGGTTGCAAGCAGGGCCAGATGGGCAACGGACGCCACCCGCATGCGTGGATCCCGGTTCGGCGAACTGTAGGTGGCCAATTGCTCAACATGTGCCCGGTGTGCACCCAAGTCCAGCCCGGTTTCCTCCTCCAATTCCCGCCACGCGGCGGTCAGCGCGTCTTCATCCGGTAACACGAATCCGCCCGGCAACGCCAGGGCACCCTTGAACGGGTGGGTCCCGCGGCGGACAAAAACGGCGTGGAGGGTACCTGAGGCGACGGCAAAGACCACCAGGTCCACGGCCAGCGCAACGGACGGATATTCACCGGGAACGTAGTCCGTGAGGAACCGTTCTTCTTCAGTGGCCATCAGCTTCCTGTCAGTGCGGTCCGGGTGGCCCAGGGCGGGGAGGTGAAGGCGTTCCGCCGGGCAATGATCAGGTCAATGATCTCAGTTGCCGTGGACAGGCGCTCGGCCGGGCTGCCCGAAACAAGGATCCACGGGGCGCCGGCCGCCGTGAGTTCTTCCTTAAACCACTCAGTCATCTCTTCCCGCGGGTGGTCCGCCTCGCGCCACCCGTCGTCCTCGAACGGCACGCCGTCGTGGTCCGTGATGAGGTAGAGGTCTCGGCGGGGGATGCGGTCCACGGCCAGGTACGAGCCGTAGCTCTGCTCACCGATGTAGACCCGTTCGAAGAGTGCCGTGGTGATGACATCGGTGTCAGCTATCACCAGCGGACACCGATCCGCTGCCTCGTTCTCCATCCGGTTCTGCCGTTCACCGATGACGGCGAAATCTTCGGCGGTCCAGACCATGTCGGCCAGGGATGCGTTGGGGTTTTCGGCCCGCGTCGCCGCGAACTTGTCATAGGTGAACTGCCGGCCGTATTCCGGCACGTCAGCAAGCCCTGGATAGCGGGCCCGGTAGTGCCGGGTGAGGCCTGAGGCGAGAGTGGTGGTACCGGTGGACTGCGCGCCCACCACTATGATCCGCACCGCCAGGTCCTGCCGGGCAGGCCCGATAATGCTGGGCCATGCTGCGCTGAGGTCATCCCTGCACAGCGTGCCGCTGACCGGATTGGCTGTGCGGTCCCGGTCGACCATGACGTGGACAGCCCCGAAATCTTCGGCAAGCTGGCTGCCGTAGTCCTCGGAGCTGAAGACCGCGTCAACGGCCATGATCCCTTTCATCTTGAGGGCCAGGCGCAGCACCTCATTGTGCGCCTTCCAAATGGCCCCGGAGTTGTAATCCACCGGGCAGTCGTCCGGCATGCCGATGACTGTGACGTTGGTTCCGTCGAACTCCGCGGCCAGCCACTTCACGCGGTCTTCAAGGCCGATGCTTTCAAACCTGCTGCCAAGGACCACCACTGCGAGCCGGTCGGACTGTTCCGAGGCCTGGGTTATGAGGTGCCGGTGGCCGGCATGCGGTGGATAGAACTTTCCGATGACCACTCCCTGCCCGAAGCGCATCATGCCGGCACCTTCTGCGTTTGGCCGCGCCGGGTGCCCGCCGGCCGGGTCCGCGTCCAACCCACCAGTCCGTAGATGCAAAGGGCCGTGAAGCCGATATACAGAATGGCGGTGAGATTGAGCCCTCGGGAGAAATACAGCGGGATGCTGACCAGGTCGATCACGATCCATACGTACCAGTGCTGGAAGATCTTCTTTGCCTGCCAGTAAGTGGCCAGAAGCGAAGCGGCCAGGACAAAGGCGTCCGGCCAGGGAACCTGAGAGTCGGTGCCGTGCGTGAGGATCATGGCAACGCCAACCGTGGCAAGTGCGACAGCTCCGAGACCCCAGGCCACTTCCGTCCTGGAGCCGTCGCGGATGGGAAGATCGTCCGTGCCGGCCGTGCTTTGGGCTCCCCGGACCCAGTTGTGCCAGCCGTAGACGGACACGGCGGCAAAGACGGCTTGGAGCAGGGTCTCGCCGTACAATCCTGCGCCGAAAAACAGGACCATGAATGCGGCGTTGTTCACGATGCCGACGGGCCAGTTCCACGACTTTTGCCGGGCGACGCCGTAAACGCAGGCCGCGCCGGTAACAAAACCGATGACTTCAATCCAGCTGACGGGTGCTCCGAGCAGGGTTGCCGCTGGGGAGTTCATCCAGTCCAGTACCGCGTTCATGTCGCTCTCCTGATTTATTGTCACTATGACAATAAATAGACTAGGGCAGCGGAATGAAAATAACCAGCCCCCACTGTGGCGGATATCGGGCTGGGTTCGTGTGAGTCACAACCGGCGCCGGGCCGTGCGTGCATCGAGCCGGCGCACCGACTCCCGCACGGCGCCGTGCAGCATGATCTCCAGATCTCCCACCACGCGGTAGGGGTGTTCTGCCATGCCGCTCTCGACCCACCGCAGCACCACGGCGAGCACGGCCGAGGTATAGAAGTCGACCACCAGCACCCGGTCCCGTGGGTCCGCCGGCCCGCCGCCGTCCTGTTCCACCACTGCCTCGGTGATGGGCCGCATCTGCCGAAACAGGAAACGCTCCAGCCCGGGCTGTCCCACCCCGTTGAGCACCCCCAGCGTTGATGAACGGTTCTCACGCATGTACAGCAGCAGCCGCACCAGCCCGTCGGCCCAGCCCACCTCGGCTGCGAAAGTGCGGACCTGCCGGGCCACCTCTGTCTCGAACACCCAGACGGCGAGCTGCCGCACATCCGGGAAATGGTAGTAGAACGCCTGCCGCGTCAGCCCGCAGTCCCGCACCAATTCGGTGACTGTCACCCTGTCGAGCGGCTGGGAGCGCAGCCGGGACTTGAGCGCGGCTGCAAGAGCCTCTCTTGCATCCGTGGAACGTTTTGCCGGGCGGACCTCATCGGTCATGTCTGAAGGTAACACCGGGCGGAACTGGACACATCGCACCACCTGTCTAATGACCCGTGGCGCGGACGTTTTTACCTTTAATTCGAAGGCACTAACTACACCGGGCTGCTAAGGAGAGGTCCCCAGATGTTCTTGTTCGAATCGATTCCCTGGTATTCCTGGGCGATGTTCGGCGTCGTCCTGGTTGCCCTCATCGCGCTCAATGAGGTGACGCGGCGCTGGAAGTGGGCCGGCCTGGCCTTCTTCGTGGCGCTGCCCATCCTGCTGACCGTTTTTGTGTGGCCGACGACGGCCGGTGACGGATCGTCCACGGGCACGTGGTTCCACTGGGTGAAGGTCTACTCCGCACTGCTTGGGTGCCTGGGCTTTATGCTCATCCGGTACGTCCCGCGCCTGGCGAAGAACCGCTGGATGCTTCTGTTCCCTGCGCTGATCCTGGCGATCAACATCGCCGAGGCAGTCATCCGCGACTTCGAGGTGGCGGGCCTGCAGGGCATGCACGACGGCGTGTTCATGGTCGGCGGTCCGTGGAACTACATGAATGCCGTCGCCGGCATCCTGAACCTGCTCACCATCTGCGGCTGGACGGGCATCATCGTCTCGCGCGACAAGTCGAAGGACATGATCTGGCCGGACATGATGTGGTTCTGGATCATCGCCTACGACCTGTGGAACTTCGCCTACGTCTACAACTGCGTCGGCGACCACTCGTTCTACGCCGGTGCGGCACTGCTCATCTCCTGCACCATCCCCGCGTTCTTCCTCAAGAAGGGTGCGTGGCTGCAGCACCGCGCCCACACCCTCGCACTGTGGATGATGTTCACGATGGCGGTCCCCACGTTCGTGAGCACGTCGCCGTTCGCCGTGGAGTCCTCGCACAACCCGACCGCACTGTTCGTCGTGTCGGCCATCTCGCTGGCGGCCAACATCGCCGTCGCGGTCTACCAGGTGTTCACCATCGTCAAGCGGCACCGCAACCCGCTGCGCGACGAGCTGTACACCCATCTGCGCCCGTACCGGGAGGTGCGTGACGCGAACCTTGCCGGTGAATCGTCGGCTGTCCTGCCGGGGACCCCGGGGGAGGACCGGCCGGTTACCGTCTAATCCTGCCAAGCGCCGCCGGCTCAGAGCCCAGGCGCAGCGAACAAACCTCAGACAGACAATGGCCCCGGAACCCTTGTTCCGGTGGCCATTGTTATGGATTGTCGTGTTTTCGTTACGTTCAAACGGTCACCGTTTCCGGCGTCCGGTGTCTGGATGGCAACCCGTGGCTCATGGGCAACATGTGGCAACCGCTCCCCTGCCCCGAGTGCCGGAGGCCACAGTGGGAGGGCCGTATCGGATCGGCATAATCATCTATTACTCGATGGAGAGTTGGTTGCAATGCAAGCAGAGAAGAACTG
>ERZ504995.126-NODE-126-length-10223-cov-3.513670_pt1 | contig 10223 bp, 9 predicted proteins | sample MGYA00514197_ERZ504995 | MGnify/ENA primary metagenome ERZ504995 (study PRJEB26094, sample SAMEA4028455) | Ovis aries | biome: host associated; feature: stool; material: fecal | place: Italy | collected 2012 | study: EMG produced TPA metagenomics assembly of the...
CATATAGATGGCGAGCGAATGCGGATTCGCCGGATCGGCCCACGCGGCGAAGTTGTCGGCGACGGTCGGATCGAGAAGCCGGACGGTCTCGACGCGGATGTAGCCCATCGTGTCCTTGTGGATCGCCCGGAGGGTCTTCTCGACGGGGGAGTCGCCGACATAGACGGTCTCGACGCGGGGCGTGGTCGTGTCGCAAACGCCATCGTCGACGGGAAGCCCCGACGGAGCGTTCGTTCCGGAGAACAAAGGCCCATACGACGTCACCACGCGTCGGCAGGCATCGTTCGTTCCTCCCGAGAGCCAACCCGTCCGGCGTTCGACCTCGCGCCCGAACGCGTCCAATTCACGTTGCATCCAGTCTCCGTCCGGTCCGACCATGCTCCGGAGTTTTCCGAAACGTCCGGCATCGGACGAGTCGGCGAAAAACGAGCGATGCGTGACGCGGGGACCGTCCCCTGCGTCGAGGACGGTTTCCACGGGAAGCCACCGGCTCCCGAAAGGAACGGAAACTTTCGCGAAGACGGAGTTCGTCGTGCCGTCCGGGTCGAGGACGATGGTCGTCTTCGTTCTTCTTCCGGCCGATACGGACTGCACGACGCGCGTCGTCCGTGCGCCGTTCTCGTTCATCGACCAGACATCGCCGTCCTGGGAGAATTCGACGAATTCGGAATCGCACCCCGGGCGCGTCGTGGTGATGCGGAGCCGTGACAAACGCTCTCCGGCGTCCGGATTCGCGACGACGTGGCGGACGACGGGAACGGCACCGTCGGCGATCCGATAGACCTGGTTCGTCCGAACCGGCGCGCCCTCGAAACCGGAAGGAGCGGTTTTCACGGGCAGCCAAACGCGGAGATGCGGATCGAAGACGAAGACCTCGTCCTCGTATCCGTCAAGGTCCGACAGGAGATAGAACGAGATGGAATAGGATTCGGACGATTCGCGGACGACGTCGACGAGGCATTCGTCGCAACGGAGTTGCCGCGGCACCTTCGGGAGACTCGGCGACGCGGGAACGAACTCGCGGATCCCGTTTCCTTCAAGCCGCAGCGACCGGGGAGACAGAAGCGCCGGCGAAAGCGCGTCGGCGTCAAGGCGAATCCTTCCTGCGCTTCGACCCGCTTTCGTATAGCCCAACTCGGTCGTCCAATGAAGCGAATGCACGCCCGAGGAACCAGTTCCCAGACTCGGCGAGCCGTCGGGGCCGTAGTCGATGTGGACGGTCAGATTCGTCGAAACGCGCTTCATGTGATCACAGTAAAACTCGAACTCGAACGACGTTTCCTCCTGCCAGTCTTCGCGGTCGCAGTCGCCATTGTCGATGTGGTTGGTCTGCGACAACGCCGTCATGTCCACGTTGGTCGAGAAGCCGACGCAGGCGAACACGGGATAGGCGGAAACCGCAAACGGCCTTCCGCAGGAGGCGCCTTCGGCGTCTCCGTCCGTTGCAGTCGCTTCGTCGATCAAAGCGATCCGGACGGCCGTGAAGGCGCACTTGCAAGGGTCGGCCAAGGCGGCAACGGGAAGAAACACGGCCAGAACGGCGAGAAGAATGGATTTCGTTTTCATGTTCGGGGGGGGGTAGGGGGCAACGACGGGAGTGCGTACGCGGGCAATGCGAAGATTGTAGCATCGCGAAACCCGGAATGAAAGGGGGTGGAAGGCCGATTTTCGTCAGAAATTCGTCATTTTTCAGGGATTTTCGCAAATCGGCGGTTTTCGACATTCCGCCCATTCGTCGAACGGGCGGAAAATTTCCACGACCGAATCCGGGCGAAAAACCGCCGTCAGGGAAGACCGAGCCGGGCGTGCTGTTCCGACCAGAGCGGAACGGCGGCGGCCTCGAGCCGAGCGAGCGACGTGCCGCCGGGCAGCGTCCCGGCCGCCACCGCGCGGAGGATGTCGGGCGAAAGGTAGGCGAGGCGCAGGATGCGTGTCGCGTAGGCGGGATCGAGCCGCTCCGCGCGGGCCAGGTCGGAAACCGATGCGAAGTCGCCGCGCTCGAGCTTCTCCGCCCACGCCATCGCGCGACCGATGGCCGAGAGGACGGTCCGTTCCTCGAAGGTCCTTTCCTCTCCGGGGCGAACGATCCGCCTGCGGTCGCCCACGCGGCGGAAGACGAACGGGACGCGCAGCCGCAGCGTGCCGTCCGGAAGCGGATGGATGTCCGTCATGACGCGAGATCTCCGGCGAGGTCCGAAATGCCCGCGCAGTCCAGGCGGATGTCCACGCCTTCGTCGCCGAGGACGACCTCCTTGACGAGCAGCTGGAGGATGCGCGTGCGCTCGATGGGGAAGAGCGACTCCCAGAACGGACCGAAGTCCGCGAGCGCGTCGCAGACCGGGCCGGCGTCCCCACCGAGCGCGGCGCGCATCGCGCGGCGGAAGGCGTCGGTCGAAAGGACGCGGCCGACTTCCTTGAAGACGAGCGACTCGATGTCCCCCGCCGGAACGCTCCCGACGGGACAGCGGCGCGCGCCGCGCTTCGTGTCGCGGCTGCAGACGTAGTAGCTGTAGCGCTTCCCGTCGTGCGAGCAGTGGGAGGGCGTCATCGCGCCGCCGCAGTGGCCGCACCGGAGCAGGCCGGCGAGCGGCGCCGAGTTCGGCGCGGGGCGCTTGCCCTTCAGGGCCTTCGGCGCGTTTCGGTCCAGCAGCTCCTGGACCCGGTCGAACAGGGCCCGGTCCACGAGCGCCTCGTGGCGGCCTTCGTAGCGTTCGCCGCCGAGCGTGAGCATCCCCGCGTAGACGGGGTTGCGGAGGATCTTGTAGACGTGGTAGGACCGCCACGGCGACCCGTCCCTTCGGAGACGTCCCGCCGATTCGAGCTCCGCGACGATCTGCAGGGCGGAGTAGACGGCGGCGTAGCGCCGGAAGATCCACTCGACCGTGGGCGCCGTCTCCTCGTCGCGGACGAGCGCCTTGTCCGCGAGCCGGTAGCCGTAGGGCGTCGGGCCGCCCGTCCAGACCCCCATCTTCCGGCTCTGCACGATCTTGTCCTTGATGCGCCCCGCAATGCTCTCGCGCTCCCACTGCGCGGCCGCAATGGCGAAGGTGAGCATCATCCGCCCCATCGGGGTGGAGGTCTCGAACTGCTCGCTGATCGAGCAGAACGAGACGCCCCAGCGCTCGAGGTCCTCGTTGAGCTTCGCGAAGGCCAGCACCGAGCGGGCGAGCCGGTCGAAGCGATAGACGACGATCATGTCGACGCGGCCCGCGCGGCAGTCGTCCAGGAGCCGGCGCATCGCGGGCCGGTTCAGGTCCTTGCCGCTGAAGCCGCCGTCGTCGTAGCGCTCCGGCAGGATCGTCCATCCCATCGATGCGCGCGAGCGGACGAACTGCTCGCACAGGTCGCGCTGCGCGTCGATGGAGTTGTACTTGAGCTCGAGGCCGGCCTCGACGCTCTTGCGCGTGTAGATCGCGCATCGGACGGGTTTCGCTTCGTTCATTTCTTGACTCCGAAGAAGATCTTGCCGTTCCACCGGCTTCCGGTGATCGCGCGGGCCACGGCGGAGAGCGACGTGAAGACGCGCCCGCCGTATTCGAAGGCGCCGTCCTCGCGCCGGATCGCCTCGTGGACCGCGCCCTTCCAGATCCGCACGTAGCGCGTCCCCGCGATCGGAGGCCGCTCGACGGGGCCCTCCGCCTCGCGGACGCGGGCCTCGTCGAGGAAGGTGCGGCGCGTCTCCGCGGAGAGCGGCGAGCCGTAGTGGTTCTCCTGCATCCGGTAGGCGATGGCGCGCCGGAGGACTTCCGACTTGCGGCAGGCGGTCCGCCGGCCGAACAGCGTCGCGTAGAGATGGATGAGGTCGTCCACGCCGAGCGTCTGCAGGCGCCGGATCTCCCGGAGCGTCGCGATGGGGAGGGGCGTCATTCCGCCGCCTCCTTGCGCGAACCGCCGGCGCCGCGGCGCCGCCGCGCGGCATCGGCCAGGATGACGGCGAGCTGCCGCAGGTTTTCGGGTATGGGGGTCGGGGCTTTCGCGTTCATCTCGTGGGTTTCCTTCGCTCGGCCCGTATCAATGCTCTCTTCGCAAAAGATAGCAAGCGAAATCCGACATCGTTTTGTTTTGACGTCCGGGCGGTTCGACAAGGGACTTATTCGCGGCGGACGCCGATTTCGGTCCGAAGATGTCCTGGAGATGAAAAATGACGATTTTCTGACGGTTTCGGGGCCCAAACCCCCTTCCAATGGGGCCCGAAACAATGTAGAATTGCCGTCGTTGCCCCACGGACAATTCCTAACCACCACACCCCCCATGAAAAATCTCAACCGTCTCGTCTTCCTGCTTCCGTCCGCACTTCTTCTGGCGGCCTCCGGCCGCGCTTCCGCGATGGATCCGCCCGCATCCGACTACGGCACCGCCCGCGAGGCGATGGCCGCGTTCGAGAAGGCCGACCAGATCACGAAGCTCGACTGCTTCCACTACATGGCCGCGAAGGCGCTCAAGACGTCCGCCCGCGACCTCTGGGAGCCGGCGTCCTACCTCGGCCGAATGGCGTCCGACCTCGGCAAGGAGGACGAACTCGAGGCGTTTGCCGCGGAGCAGATCGCGGCGAAGGACGCGGAGTGGTCCGCCGCCTTCTCCGGCGCCGTCGCCGACTGGCAGGCCGACCGCGGCGCGTTCGAGAAGGCGTCCGCGCTTCTCGCGGCCGTCGTGGATGGCGCGGACCGCTACGCCGAGCCGCAGCGACAGGCGGCCGCGTCCCGCGCCGCGACGATCCTCGCGACGAAGAAGGACGCCCCGGAGGAGGCCGTCTCCTACCTCGCCGGGCTCCTCGAATCGACCTTCTCCACGAACGCCTCGCCCGTCGCGTTCTGCGCCCTCGCCTCGCAGGCGGCCGACCTCTGCCGCACGCGGCTCGGCAAACCGGCCGAGGCCGAGGCGCTCTCGCGCCGCATCCTCGCGGTCGGCCCCGACGCGTCGGTCCGCGACTTCTGCCAGGCCGCCGACCGCCTCGCCTCGATCCTCTCCGACCGCGGCGACGCGGCGGGGGCGGCGGACGCGATCCTCGCCGCCATCGACCGCTCCGTGCTTCAGCAGGGCGGCGCCGGCCGTCGGCTCGTCGACCTGGGCGCCTCCGCCGAGCAGCTCGAGAAGGGCGTCGCGCTCCTCCGCGCCCGGATGGCCGAGCCGCCGAAGAGCGCCGACGAGTTCCGCGGCCGCGCCGAACGCGTCCAGCCCGAACTCGTCTCGCTCCTTCTCGCCCTCGGGCGTCTCGAGGAGGCGTTCGCCGAGGCGCGCGTCCTCGCCTTCCTCGCCTCCGACCAGGCCTATCCCGGCGCCGCCGAACAGGTCGCCCGCGTCCTGAAGGCGCTCGACGGAAACCTCGGCCGCGCGAACGACTGGCTCGCCTTCCAGTCCACCGCCGTCACCAACGCCGCCGAGGCTCCCGCCCCGGTCCTTCTCTCGATCCCCGCCGCGTCCGACGCCGTCCGCGCCGCCGCGGCCAAGGCGCTCGCCGGCGAGCCCGTCCCCGGCGACTGGACCGCGCGCCTCGCCCGCGCGCGCTACCTGCTCTGGCTCGACCGGCCCGCCGAGGCGACCGAGATGGCGGCGTCCGCCTTCGCCGTCTGTCCGCTCGTGGACGCCGACCTGCAGACCTGCGCCACCGCCGTCACGCGTCCGATGCTCGTCGCCACCCGCGACGAACCCGCCGCCAAGGCCATCGTCGACTGGCTTCTCACCGGCTCTGGCGAAAGCCCGTTCCCCGCGCTCCGCAAGCGTCTTGCCTATCCGTCCGCCGCCGCGGCCGCGACCCCGGAGGATTGATCCGTGCGAAACGCCGCCCTCGGTATCGCCGTCGGGACGGGGCTCGCCGCGCTTGCGGCCGCCCCGTCCGCTGCGCGCGGCGTATCGGAATTTCCGCTCGGACGCATCCGCGATTCCGTCGTCTCGGTCGTCGCCGCCCCCGCCGTGGCGGATCGACCGGAGGCCGCCGTCCGCCGACTTCCCGCTCCGGTGATTCCCGCCGCGTCGAATGAATCCCCTCGGCACGCCGCGCCGGCGGACCTTCGGTCGGCTGCACGGTTCGGGCTGTCCCACGCGGCGGTCGAAACGCCTCCGCGCGCGGGCCTCGGGCCTCGACCCTCGGCCGGGAGCGTCGCGACCGCCCTGCCACCCGCGCACGGCATCGCCCATCGCCACAGTCTTCGAGCGCCCTCCGTCCCGGCCTCGCCCCGCGCTCCATTGCTCGTCTCCACCTCGTCGGCGCCGTCCGGCGCGCCGCGCCGCGCGTCCGATGCCGGGAGCATCCGGGAGCGGGTGCGCGCCGCGCTCGCGTATCCACCCGTCTCCCGCCCGCCGGTCGACGAGCGGCGCGTCATCGTCCTGCTTGGCGGACTTCCGGCGGATCGGGCCGACCAGATCGCTGCGCTTCTCGCCTACGAGGCGATGCAGGAGGGCGCCGAGAATCCGACCGACCCCCGGTGGCGGCCGTCCCTCGCGCAGCTTGTCGCGCATCCGCCGCGCGACATCGACGCGGACGCGGTCTACCAGCTCCTGCTCGCGGGCTTCGAGGGCGTGGACGACGACGCCCGGATGCGCCTCGCGGAGGCGTGGGCCGAGCGCCACGACGAGGGCCGCTACGCCGGCGACATCGCCTACGCCTCTCTCCGGGCCGTCTTCAACGCCGGCGACTACCGCGGCGTCTACCGTCGCGCCGAGGCCGTCGCCGCCGCGCACCCGGACTTCGCCGTCCGAGCGAAGCTCCTTTCCGTCCTCGCCGACGGCTACGAGCTGGAGAATGCCCGCGCCAAGGCGACGTTGGAGGCGCTCAAGGCCGACTACGCCGATTCGCCGGAGTATCCGGAGATCCTCTACATGGAGGCGTGGCTCGCCCTCGAGACCTTCCGCGAAGGCGAGGCCAAGGCCATCCTCCATCGCATCCTCCGCGACCATCCCTCGTCCGCCGCCGCCCGGAAGGCGGCGCAGATCCTCGAAGCACTTTGACGGCCCTTCGCCGTCCCGACGCCCCGATCCCGAACACCATCCCAGTACTCCAACCACACACGAACCATGAAACTCCAATACGCACTCCCCGTTGTCGCCGTCATTCCGCTCGCGATGCTCGCCATCGCCCAGTCCGGCGGCGGAAACACGCCAACCGATGCCGACGGCGACGGTCTCCTCGACGCCTGGGAGACCGCCCACGGCCTCGATCCCGCCTCCGGCATCCTTCCGTCCCTGGAGGCGTGGTATCGCTTCGAGGAAGCATCCGGGACGAACCTCGTCGACCGCTCCGCCGCCGGACACGACGCGGCGATCCTCGACACGAACCGCGCCCTCCGTGTCTCCGGCGCCCCGCTCGGCGGCGCGCTCCGCTTCGACGGCTCCGCCGCGCCCTCCGCCGCGCCGGGCGGCCTCGCCGCCGAGCTCTCGGCCGCAGCCGCCGCCATGACGGACACAGCCCGCGGGACCCGCGGCGAGGTCCTGCGCACCGAGATTGACCTGGACGCCCCGGTCTCCTCCACCGCTGACGCCTATCTTCGGTTGCACCTGCTCTCCGCCCGCCTCGCTGCCCCGAACACCCTGAACATGGACGGCATCTTCGGCAAGCTGCCCAACGTGGTGTGGACCAACTTTGGCCCGTGCGCCGTCGAAGGCTTTGAAGCGGTCCGCCTGCGCCTGCGCGCCCGCGGACCGGTCACCGTCTTCGGCGTGGACAAGTTCCCCCGCATGACGGATTATGTCGTGCCCGCCGGCGTGCGGATCGCCGACGCCGGCCGGGTCCGGCTGGGTGCGCACCTCGCCGAAGGCACCACCGTGATGCACGAGGGCTTCGTGAACTTCAACGCCGGCACCCTGGGCGTATCCATGGTGGAAGGCCGCATTTCCGCCGGCGTGGTGGTGGGCAACGGCACCGATGTGGGCGGCGGAGCCTCCATCATGGGCACCCTGTCCGGCGGGGGCCGGGAAAAGATCACGCTCGGCGAACGTGTCCTGCTGGGTGCCAACTCCGGCGTGGGCATCAGCATCGGTGACGAGTCAGTGGTGGAGGCCGGCCTGTACATCACCGCCGGCACCCGGGTGTCCGTGCTCATTCCGGGCGAGGAACCGCAGATCGTCAAGGCGGTTGAGCTCTCCGGCGTTCCCAATCTGCTCTTCCGCCGCAACTCGGTGACCGGCAGCGTGGAAGCGCTGGCCCGCAGCGGAGCATCCGTGGAGCTCAACGCCGCCCTGCACGCCAACTAGGGCAGCAGCAAGCCCTTCATGCCTGCTTCCCGCCCCGCCGGCCGGCGCAGCAGCGGACTCGCTCCGGTGCTGGCGCTGGTGGTGCTCTTCCTGGTTGCCGTCACCGTGTACGCGGTGTCGGTGTTCCGCGGGCCGGAAGACAAACCCGCGCCGCCGCCGTCGTGCACCGCGGCGGCGGACGGCGCCGAATACCATCTGACGCCGGCGCGGGCGGAGACCGCGGCACTCATCGCGGGAATTTCGGTGCGCCGTGGTTTGCCGGCGCGTGCGGCATCCATTGCGGTGGCCACCGCCATTCAGGAGTCCGGGCTGCGCAACCTCAACTACGGGGACGACGCCGGCCCGGACTCCCGCGGCTTGTTCCAGCAGCGCCCGTCCCAGGGCTGGGGCACCGAGGAACAGGTCACGGACCCGGTGTACGCGGCCAATGCCTTCTACGACGCCCTGGAAAAGGTTCCGAACTATGCGGACCTGCCCCTGACCGTGGCCGCCCAGACCGTCCAGCGCAGCGCTTTTCCCGACGCGTACGCAGACCATGAGGCAGAAGCCAAGGCCTTCGCATCCGCCCTGACCGGGCACTCCCCCGCCGCCATGACCTGCCGCTTGGATCCGCCGTCGGCCTCCGGCAGCCCGGAAGCCGTGCTGGCCGCCATGGAAGCGGTCTACGGCCCCGTCCAGGCCACAGTCGATGGATCACGCATCACCGTGGCGGGATCGGGAAGCTATGGATGGTCACTGGCGGAGTGGGCCGTCGCCAGCGCCGAAACCCTCTCCGTGGATTCGGTGGCCTTTGACGAACGCCGGTGGACGCGGGCCACTGGAACCTGGGAACACGCGCCGTCGTCCGCTGACGCGGTGGTGCTGACGGTTTTCCGGGCAGCGGGTTAACCCGGCCCGGGCGCACAATCCACTACTCTGAAGTCATGCGAATACTTGTTACCGGAGGCACGGGATACATCGGTTCCCACACGACACTGGCACTGCTGGAAGCCGGCCACGACGTGGTTGTGCTGGACAACCTGGCCAATTCAAGCGAAGAGTCCCTGAACCGGGTCCAGGACCTGGCCGGGCGCACCGCGGAATTCATCCGCGCGGATCTGCTGGACGAGCAGGCCGTTGACGCCGTCTTCACGGACCACGCGATTGACGCCGTCATCCACTTTGCCGGGCTGAAAGCCGTGGGGGAATCAGTGGCCAAGCCCCTGTACTACTACCACAACAACGTGGGCGGCACCCTGAACCTGCTGCGCATGATGGACAAGCACAACGTCCGGACCCTGGTCTTCAGCTCCTCGGCGACTGTGTACGGAGCGTCCGAGGAAGTGCCCCTGACGGAGAAGCTGCCGATGGATGCGGTGAATCCCTACGGCCGCACCAAGGAACAGATCGAAGACATCCTGGCCGACCTGGGCGCAGCGGACGAGCGCTGGAGCATCGCCCTGCTGCGTTACTTCAACCCCGCGGGCGCTCATGAATCCGGCCGGATCGGCGAAGACCCCACCGGCGTTCCGAACAACCTGCTGCCGTTCGTGGCCCAGGTGGCGGTGGGCCGGCGCGAAAAGGTGATGGTTTTCGGCGACGACTACCCCACCCCTGATGGCACCGGCGTGCGCGACTACATCCACGTGGTGGACCTTGCAGAGGGCCATCTGGCCGCACTGGAGTACATTACGGCCAAGTCCGGCGTGCACCGCTGGAACCTCGGCACCGGCAACGGCTCTTCGGTGCTGGAGGTGCTTGCTGCCTTCTCCAAGGCTGCCGGCAAGGATATTCCGTACGAAATCACCGCACGCCGCCCGGGCGACGCGGCCGTCAGCTACGCCGATCCCTCAGCGGCGCTGGCCGAGCTGGGCTGGTCCGCCGCACGCTCGCTGGACGCCATGTGCGAGGACCACTGGCGCTGGCAGAAGAACAACCCGCAGGGCTACGCCGGTTCCTGACCGGAATGGCAAAAGCCCCCTGGAATCCTTTCGGATTCCAGGGGGCTTTTCCGTTTATCCCCGGTAAGCCGCAGGGCTTAGCGCGCGGGGTAATTC
>ERZ504995.127-NODE-127-length-10221-cov-3.951407_pt1 | contig 10221 bp, 7 predicted proteins | sample MGYA00514197_ERZ504995 | MGnify/ENA primary metagenome ERZ504995 (study PRJEB26094, sample SAMEA4028455) | Ovis aries | biome: host associated; feature: stool; material: fecal | place: Italy | collected 2012 | study: EMG produced TPA metagenomics assembly of the...
GGCAGCGTCAGATGTGTATAAGAGACAGCGGTGGAGCCGGCATACGGGCGTGACTCGACGAAGCCCTCGGCTTCCAGCGTGCGCAGCGCTTCCCGGACGGGAACGCGCGAACTCCCGTATTTCCGTGCCAGGGCGGCCTCGGTGATGCGCTTGCCGGGGGTCAGGACACCAAAAATGATGTCCCGCCGAATTTCGTCCTCGATCCGGTCCTTGGGAAGGGCTGTGTCGCTGCCTGCCGGTTCAGCGGGCAAATGCTGCTCCTGGAATGGCGCTGAGCAGCTCGGAGGTATAGCCCTGCTGCGGGGCCAGGAAAACCTGGTCCGCGGTTCCGCTTTCAATGACTTTTCCGGTCTTCATGACTACTACATTATGTGCAATCTGCCGCACCACTGCGAGGTCGTGGGTGATGAACAGATAGGTCAGGCCCAGTCTGTCCTGCAGGTCCGCCAGCAGGGACAGGATTTGGTCCTGGACAAGCACATCCAGTGCGGACACCGCCTCGTCGCAGATGAGGAGCTCGGGTTCCGGTGCCAGGGCACGGGCAATGGCCACACGCTGGCGTTGACCGCCCGAGAGCTCATTGGGGCGCCGCTGGGCTATCCCGCGCGGCAGCGCCACCTGGTCCAGCAGCTCGGCCACCCGGTTGCGGCGGCTGACCTTGTCGCCGATGCCGAAGATGCGCAGCGGTTCATCGATCAGCCGCTCAATGCTGTAGGTCGGGTCCAGGGAACCATAGGGGTCCTGGAACACGGGCTGCACCATTCGCCGCAGCTTCCGCCGTTCCGGAGCGCTGGCCGCCGAAATGGACTGACCGCCCACCAGGGCCTCGCCGCTGGTGGGCGTCTCAAGCCCCAGCAGGATGCGGGCCACCGTCGTCTTGCCGGAGCCTGATTCTCCGACGACGGCGGTGGTGGTTCCCTTGTGGATGCTGAAGGACACATCATCCAGTGCCTTGACGACCGATCCCCGCTGGCCGCGCAGCTTGAACTCCTTCACCAGGGACTGGACCCGGACCACGGGGCCGTCGTCCGTGTCCTCCGGTCCGGCCGCCGCTGATGAATCCTCCGGCGACAGGGCCGCCGAGATTGACGGTGCCGCATCCACGAGGGTCTTGGTGTAGGACTCCCGGGGATCCAGCAGAATCTGCCGGGGAGTCCCTTCCTCGACGATCCGGCCGTCGGCCATGACAATGATGCGGTCGGTGCGGTCGGCCGCGAGCCCGAGGTCGTGGGTGATGAACAGCAGTGTGGTCCCCCGCGCCTCCACAAGCTTCTGCAGGTGGTTCAGGATCTGCCGCTGCACAGTGACGTCCAGGGCCGACGTCGGTTCATCGGCAATCAGCAGTTCGGGATCCCCCGCCAGGCTGATGGCTATGAGGACGCGCTGGCGCATGCCGCCCGAGAATTCATGCGGATACTGCCCATAGCGGCGCTCGGCGTCGGGAATTCCCGCCTCGGCCATGAGCTCCACCGCGCGTGCCTTGACGCCGCGGGAGCTCTTGTCGGAAACGCCGGGCAACCCGTTGGCCACCAGGGCATCGGCCACCTGGGCACCCACCTTCATGGCCGGGTTCAGGTTGGACATGGGATCCTGCGGCACCAGCCCGATCCGCCGGCCGCGGATGCTGCGCATCAGGGATTCCGGAGCTGCCGCCAGGTCATCCCCTTCCAGCATGATCGACCCGCCGGTGATGCGTCCGCCTCCGGGCAGCAGCCGCAGCACGGCTGCGATGGTGGTGGACTTGCCGGAGCCGGACTGGCCCACAATCGCCACCCGCTCCCCGCGCCGCAGGTCCAGGCTGATGCCGTGCAGCACCGGAGTGCCGGAGAAGCTGACCTCGAGGTTGCGGATCGCCAGCAATGATTCCGGCTGGTCCTGGGGTGACTTAGCGTCCTGCTGCATATCCCTGCGCTCCTCGTGGATTGGCGGCGGCCTTCAGCAGGCCGGTTTCGGGGTCGCTGACCACGGAGGACAGGCGCCCAAGCGCCCAGTCTCCGGCGCGTGTGACAACATGGCCGCGGCGTTCCAGCCCGTCGATGACGTCATCTCCGAGCCGGTCCTCCACCACTGCGCCGCCGGGCGTCCACGTGCGGGGGTAGAAGGAACCCGGGATGGAGGTGGTGTGCAGGGCGGGTGCGTCCACCGCCTGCTGCGGCGAATATCCGCCCACGAGCGTGCGGAGCAGATACAGCAGCTGCCACTGGTCCTGCTGATCGCCGCCCGGGGATCCCAGGGCAGTCACGGGCTTCCCGTCCCTGAGGACCAGGGTGGGTGTCAGCGTGGTGCGCGGCCGTTTGCCCGCCGCGAGCGTTGACGGAGCGCCATCCTCCAACCAGGTCATCTGCAGCCGCGACCCCAGACAGAATCCCAGGTCGGGAATGGTCGGCGAGGACTGCAGCCAGCCGCCCGAAGGCGTTGCCGAGACCATGTTGCCCCACTGGTCCACGACGTCGACGTGGCAGGTGTCGCCCCGGGTTTCTCCGGTGGGCATCACCGTTGGCTCTCCCACTCCGGCAAACGCTGCCTGTCCGGCCAGGGCCGGCGCAATGTACTCGGTGCGCAGCGGCGGAAAGAACGGCGTGTGCCCGGGAACCTGCCCGGGGCGGAACTCGTGGGATGCCGTGTCAGTGATCAGTGAGCGGCGCTGCGCGGCGTACTCCTCGCTGAGCAGGTACTCCATGGGAACATCCGCGTCACCGTAGTAGGCCTCGCGGTCCGCGATGGCCAGTTTCTGGGCTTCCAGGATGGTGTGCGCGCCCAGTTCGGTGGAGGGGTCCAGGTACTCGTCCTCGAAGCCGGCCAGAATGGCCAGCGTCTGCAGCAGCGCCGGGCCCTGGCCCCACGGCCCCGTTTTGGCGATGGTGTGGCCGCGGAACTCATAGGTCAGGGCCGGTTCATAGGATGCGCCGGCTGCGGCGAAGTCCGCCATGCTGATGACCCCGGCGTGGTCGGAGCCGGAGGAGTGACGGTGCGGAACCGACAGGAAGTCCACGGCGGCCTGCGCCACGAACCCCTCACGCCATTCGCGGCGGGCCGCGTCAATGCGCTCTTCGCGGGTAGATTCCGGTGTTCCAGCTGCCGCCAGCCGGTCCAGCACGGAGGCATAGGCCTCGTTGCGGATCACTTCGCCCTCCGCGGGGATCCGTCCGTCCGGCATCCACTGCGCAGCCGACGTGGGCCAGTGCTCCGTAAAGAGATCGGCCACGGACGCGATCGTGGTGCCGACCCGGCCGACGACCGGATGCCCGTTGCGCGCGTAGCCCACGGCGAAGGCCAGCACATCGGCCAGCTCCCAGGTGCCGTGGTCCCGCAGCAGCATCAGCCAGGCGTCCACAGCGGCGGGCACTGCTGCCGCCAGGGCTCCGGCGCCGGGCACCAGCTCCAGGCCTTCGGAGCGGTAGTGCTCCTGGGTGGCTCCAGCCGGAGCAACCCCCTGGCCCATGAGCACCACGGGTTCGGAGGGGTTCTCCGCGGTGACAAAAACTCCCGTCATGTCACCGCCGGGACCGTTGAGGTGGGGTTCGACCACGTGCAGGACAAAGGCGGCCGCGGCCGCCGCATCAAAGGCGTTGCCGCCGCGCTCGAGGACGGCCTGCGCTGACGCGGTCGCCAGCCAGTGCGTGGAAGCGCTCATGCCGAAGGTGCCCTGCAGCGTGGGACGGGTGGTAAAGGAATCGGGTGCTGTGTACGTCACGGTGCGGGGGTCACTTTCGGCTCGAGTTGGTGGGGTCAAGGGCATCGCGCAGCGCGTCCCCGAAGAGGTTGAAGGACAGGCAGATGGCCGCGATGGCCAGCCCCGGGAAGATCGCCGCGGTGGGTGAGCGGAAGATGTACTGCTGGGCATCGGAGAGCATGATTCCCAGGCTGGGGGTGGGCGGCTGGATGCCCAGTCCGAGGAAGGACAGCAGTGCTTCCCCGATCACTGCCACGGGCATGATCACCGTGGCCTGCACAATGATGGCCGACGCGGCGTTGGGCAGCACGTGGGAGAAGATGATGCGCAGCCCGGAGGCGTCCATGCTCTTGGCGCCGAGCACAAAGTCGCTCTCCTTGATCCGCAGCGTCTCCCCGCGCACCACTCGGATCATGGTGGGGACTTGGGCGATGCCCAGGGCAATGGCGGCGTTGGTGAGGCTGGGACCGCTGATGGCCGCCAGTCCTACGGCGATAATGAGGAAGGGAAACGCCAGCGTCACGTCGGTGAGGCGCGAGATGATGCCGTCCAGCCACCGCCAGTAGCCGGCCAGCAGTCCCAGCGGGGTGCCGATCACCACGGCCAGGGCCACGGACAGTGCTCCCACCTGCAGTGACGCCCGGATGCCGAACAGCAGCCGGGAAAAGATGTCACGGCCCAGGTCATCCGTGCCCAGAAGGAATCCGACGGTGCCGGGCTTCTGGAACGGCGTTTCGAAGTGCACTTGGGACGGGCTGTACGGGGCCAGCAGCGGAGCCAGCAGCCCGGCGATGACGACGAGCGCCAGCAGGATTCCGCCGGTCAGGCCCAGGGGGTTGTGCAGCAGGGAACGCAGGACCCTTCCGCGCCCGGACCCCAGGCCATGGTCGGCGCCCTGCGGGGTCGGGGGCAGGACGGTTTCGGTAACGGTCATCAGTTGCTTCCTCCGACTCGGATGCGCGGATTGATCAGGGAGTACAGGATGTCCACCGCCAGGTTGATGACAATGTAGGCCACGGTGATGATCAGCACCACGGCCTGGATGACGGGGTAGTCGCGGGTGAAAACCGCGTCCAGGGTGAGCTTGCCGAAACCGGGCAGGGCGAAAATGCGCTCCGTGACAACGGCCCCGGAGATCAGCCCGCCCAGCTGGAGTCCCACAATGGTCACCACCACGATCAGTGAGTTGCGCAGGCCGTACCGCATCAGGACCCGGCCGCGGCTCAGCCCCTTGGCGCGGGCTGTCCGGACGTAGTCGGTGCTCATCGTTTCGATCATGGAAGCCCTGGTTTGGCGCATGATGACTGCCGCCAGCCCGGTTCCGAGAATCAGGGCCGGCAGGGTCAGGTAGTAGAACCCGCGCACCGGATTGTCAGCGATGTCCACGTAGCCCGATGCGGGGAACCAGCCCAGGGTCACCGAGAGGTAGAGGATGGCCAGGATGCCAAGCCAGAAGTTGGGGACGGACAGGCCAATGAGGGCGAAGCCGTTGGCGCCCCATTCCGGCCAGCGGCCCCGGTAGCGCTCGGCGATGACTCCAAAGAGGATGCCCACGATGACGGCAACCACGATCGCGTAGGCGGACAGCCACAGGGTGACCGGCAGGGTGGTGGCGATCAGGTCCGTCACGGGGGTCCCGGTCCTGGTGGAGTTGCCGAAGTCGCCGCGGAACATGTTCCCCACGAACTTCAGGTACTGGGTAATCATGGATTCGTTCAGGCCCAGCTGTTCGCGGACGGCCTCCACCTGTTCGGGGGTCGCCTCCTCCCCCGCCATGGCGAGCGCCGGGTCGCCGGGCAGTTGGCGCACGCCGAAGAAAATCACCAGGGACGCCAGGACCAGCGTTACCGCCGACTGCCACAGCCGGGTGCCAAGATAGCGGACCATGGGCTAGCCCTCCTCGTCTACGAATGCGGCGCCGCCAAGCCGGACCACGCCGTCGGGATAGGTGGCAATGCCGGCGACATTGTCGGTGTAACCGGTCAGGCTTCGCACCCGGTACAAATACAGGATTGGGTTGTCCGCCTGGACCTGCTTCACGACCTCGCCATAGAGCCGGGCCCTGGCCTGCATGTCATTGGTCTGGGCGGCCTCAGTGAGCATTCTGTCCACCTCCGGGTTGGAATACCCCGAGTAGTTGTTGCCGCCGCCGGTTTTCAGGAAGTTGGACATGTTGCCGTGCGGATCAATGCGGCCGGACCAGCCGAGCTGCAGCGAATCGAAGTCGCCGCGGGTCTGCACGTCCAGGAGGGTCGAGTACTCCACCGGCTGGATGGTCAGGTCAAAGCCGCCTTCGGCCACTGCGGCCTGCAGCGCCTGGGCGTACCGCAGCGTGTCCGGTGAGTTGGTCACCTGCAGGGTGATCGGGTAGGGCAGCTGGGCTCCGGTTTCTTCCAGCAGCCGGCGTGCCCCTTCCGGGTCAAACTCGACGCAGTCCTCGCTCATGGCCGTGGCGTAGGGACTGTCCGGGGAAATGGGCGAGCATGCCGGCTCGTACCAGCTGTTGAACACCGTGTTCACCAGGGCCTCGCGGTCAATCGACATGGACAGCGCCATCCTGACCTTGGGATCCAGTGCCAACGGCGTGTTGATGGTTCCCGGCGGCTGCCCGGTCCCGTCGACGTTGCCGACGTTCACCGTCAGCGCCTGATAACCCAGGGACCCGATTTGCAGCACTCCCAGCCCTTTTTCCTTGACGAGGGCGTCCACGTCCTGGGGAGAAATGGTGTCCGCCACCTGCACGTCGCCGGAACGGAGATTTGCGGCGCGGATGTTGGCGTCGGTCATGATCCGGTAGTCAATGCTGTCCAGGTGGACGCTGTCGGCGTCGTAATACAGGGGATCGCGTTCCACGCTGATTCTGGTCTGCGGAACGCGCTCCTTGAACTTGAAGGGTCCAACGCAGACCGGATGGTCGCCGAAGGCGTCGCCGGACTGCTCCAGCGCGGCGGGTGAGAGCATCATGCCGGCCCGGTCGGCCAAGGCAGCGGTCAGCGGTGCGAACGGCTTCTCGTAGCTGATCCGCACCACGTTGTCTTCGACCGCGGCAATATCGCTGATGGGCCCGAGCTCACCTTTGCGGGTGGAGCCTTCCAGGTTCAGGTGGCGGTCAAGGGTGGTGCGGACGGCTTCTGCGTTAAAGGGGGTGCCGTCCGCGAAAACGGCGTCGCTGCGCAGCGGAATGGTGACGGTGAGTCCATCGGCGGAAATGTCCGGCAGGGCCGTTGCCAGCTGGGGAACCAGGTCACCTTCGGCGTCAATGTCGTAGAGCTTTTGGCACATGGTCTGCATGACGTAGCGCGTATAGAGGGACGATGAAGTGGTGGGGTCAAGCCGGTCGGGTTCGGCCGAGAGCGCCATCACCAGGTTTCCACCGTCGGTAACGCGCTTTCCCTCAAGCTCGACGGCGGGAGCATCTTCGCGTTCCGGCGCCGGCTCCAGTGTCTGAATGGGCGCGCAGCCCGCCAGTGCAAGTGCCAGGAGTGCGCCGGCGGCCGTGGAAAGCGATCTTCCGCCGTGCCTGCCTGACGATCGGTGGGGGGCAAAAAATGGTGCCATGGGGATCCTCAAATTGGAGCCTGCCGGTTGAATACAATCGAAGCTACACCTATTGCTTCGTATACAGTTACCAATTCACGCATTATTAACTGCGAAGAAATAAACACTCAGAGGAGACTGCCCGTGAAGCGATTGAATGCGGTGCCCACCGACCGTGTCCACCTGTGGTTGATGCTGGCGCTGACCTTCTCCACCGGGGTGGTGGACGCAGTGGGCTATCTCGGCCTTGACCGGGTCTTCACCGGGAACATGACCGGGAACGTTGTTCTCCTGGGCATGGCCTTCGCCGGCGGCGCGGACCTGCCGATCCTGCGGCCCACCCTGGCACTGGTCTTCTTCATGCTCGGTGCGGCTCTGGCCGGACGCATGCTGCGCAAGGGGCCGGAGGGCTGGTCCGGGCGGACCTCCATCGCCTTGACCGTGGTGGCTGTTGGACTGACCGCGCTGGCCATCTTTGTGGCCGTGGCCGATGTCCAGGGCAACGAAATCCTCGGCAGCATCACCACATCCTCCATGGCCACGCTGATGGGCATTCAGGCGGCTACCGCCAAACGGCTGAAGGTTGCCGAGATCACCACCGTGGTGGTCACCTCCACCATCACCGGGCTGGCTTCGGACTCCAGGCTCGCCGGCGGCAGCAGCCAGTTCTGGCAGCGGCGTGCCCTGGCCATTGGGCTGATCCTGGCCGGCGCCCTTGCGGGGGCCGCCGCACTGAAGGTTGACCTGTGGCTGGGGCTGGCCATCTCCGCCGCGCTGTCCATCGCGGTGGCAGTGGCGGGCTATGTGCGGCACCACCGCGAGCGCGGTGCGGACGTGGCCAGCGCCGCCGAAGCCGGCTAGCGCCGAAACGGGCGGGAACGGCTCCGGTTCACCCGGGGCCGTTCCTGCCTTAAAGTTGGTCCATGCCTTCACAGGATGTTGCGAACTGGACGCCGGTCCACACGGACCGGTTAATCCTCCGGCGGCCGGAAGCGGCGGATGAAGCCGCTGCCCTGGACCTGCACACGGACCCCCGGACAAACGTGCACCACCCGGCCCCGCAGACGGTGACCAGGGCGTCCTCGGCGCGGATTTTCCACGAAATTGGGCTGCACTGGTACCGGCACGGCTTCGGCGTCTGGGCTGTGTCCACCCGGGAAGACCCGCAGACGCTGATTGGTTTCACCGGTTTGTCCCACCGGTTTGTCCAGTCCCGTCCCGCGCTGAACCTGTACTACCGCTATGCCCCCGAGGCCTGGGGACAGGGTTATGCGACGGAAGGGGCCAGGGAAGCGGTCCGGCTTGCGGAGAAGCTGCTGCCGGGGCTTCCCGTCATTGCCTACACCACCGTGGACAACGTTGGATCCCAGCACACGGCGCTGGCCGCCGGGCTGGTCCGCCGCGAGGACCTCGACGTGGACCGCGGCTCCTACACTGACGTTTACCTGGCCCGCGGCTGGTACACCGAGCCGCGCTGATTTCACCGCCCTCAAGTATTTCGGCACCGGCGTCAGGCATATCGCCGGCGGCCCTCTCCGGGGGCATGGACACCGGCCTAGGCTTGGTAACCATGGAAAGCTTCACCCCTTCCACCGACGCGGTGGCCGGCAGCATCATGCTCTCCGCACTGCTCGCCCTCGTTCCACTGCTCGTGTTTTTCCTGCTGCTGGCCCTGGCCAAAACCAAGGCCTATGTGGCCGGAGCATGGGCCCTGCTGTCCGCCCTGCTCATCGCAGTGCTCGGATTCGGCATGCCGGCGGGGCTCGCGCTGCTCTCGGCCACGCAGGGAGCCGCCTTCGGACTCTTCCCGGTCGTCTGGATCATTGTCATGGCCGTGTGGCTGTACCAGGTCACCGTCCTCAGCGGGCGGTTCGAGGACCTGCGCAGGGTGTTCGACGCCGTCGGAGGCGGAGACCTGCGCGTCCAGGCCATCCTGGTGGCGTTCTGTTTTGGCGGCCTGCTGGAAGCCCTGGCCGGTTTCGGCGCTCCGGTGGCCATTACGGTGACCATGCTGCTGGCCCTGGGCATCGCTCCGGTCCGGGCCGCCACGGCGGTGCTGGTGGCCAATACCGCACCGGTCGCGTTCGGGGCGCTGGCCATTCCCATCACCACCGCAGCCAACCTCACCAACTACACCGGCGAGGAAATCGCATCAGTGGTGGGACGGCAGACACCGCTGCTGGCCTTCTTCATTCCGCTGGTGCTGCTGTTCATCCTGGACGGTGCCCGCGGAGTGCGCGACTGCTGGCCGGTGGCCCTGGTGACCGGCGTCGTCTTCTCCATCACCCAGTTCCTGTGCTCCAACTATTTCTCCTATGAACTCACCGACATCGTGGCTTCGCTGGTCGCCATGGCCGCGGCCGTGGGCTTCCTGCGGATCTGGCACCCCCGCAACGGCGAGGAGGCCGGCACCCGGATGACAGCCGAACTCGCGGCCGCCCGGGCATCGGGCTGGACCCCGTCCGGATCCGGCACCTCCGAGATCGGCACCGCGGAAAACGACACGGCAGCGGACCGGCTGACCCCTGGCCGGGCCTGGATGGCCCTGTTTCCCTATGTGACGGTGATTGTCATCTTTGGCGTGGTGAACCTGTGGCGCTGGGGCGTGGACATTCCCGAGGCCCTGGCCCGGACCAACATCAAGATTCCCTGGCCGGTGCTTCACGATGCCCTGCTGGACGGCAGCGGACAGCGGCAGTCCTCCACGATCTACAACTTCGAATGGCTGATCAGTCCCGGAACCCTGCTGCTTATCAGCGGACTCATCGTTGCCGCCGTCTATTCACGTTTTGATGACAAGGGACGGTATCCGCTCAGCATGGGCGGCGCGGTGAGGGAGATCTGGACGACTGCCCGCCGGATGACGTCCGCGGCGCTGACCATCCTGGCCGTCCTGGCCCTGGCCTACGTTATGAACAACTCCGGACAGACCGTCTCGATCGGCACCTGGCTGGCTGGAACCGGCGCGTTCTTCGCCTTCCTCTCCCCCGTGCTGGGCTGGGTGGGCACCG
>ERZ504995.128-NODE-128-length-10212-cov-3.952250_pt1 | contig 10212 bp, 9 predicted proteins | sample MGYA00514197_ERZ504995 | MGnify/ENA primary metagenome ERZ504995 (study PRJEB26094, sample SAMEA4028455) | Ovis aries | biome: host associated; feature: stool; material: fecal | place: Italy | collected 2012 | study: EMG produced TPA metagenomics assembly of the...
ACGGGTTTCGATGGTCTTAATATGCTTCATAGTGATTGCCTCCCTGATTTGTTTCAATTTATCTTATCACCAAACCCCCCGAATGTCAATAGAGAAACAGCCCCTATCCCCTGCCCCTCAAGCAAAATTAGAAATAATTGTCCATCAATCCGTGCTTTCTTGCATTTTCTTTGTCCTGTTTTTTGTGCTATAATAAGCATAGCACATAGCAATATATCCCATTTTATTCAACAGGAGGAATGTATACATGAACACTTCATGGCCCTTGGATACCACCGTTTCTTTTGATCCCTATTTCGGCGAACCCGGCCGGGATGGCGATCAGGGCTGCGAAATCTTGGCAGACGGCAAAGTGTTTTTCCGCATCAAAGCCGATCAAGCAAAGGAAGTTTGCATCGATCAGTTTGGCCGCATCTCCCCCTTGCAAAAGACAGAAGAAGGCTATTTTGAAGGCACGGTGGAAATGGGCTGCGGCTTCCAGTATTTCTTCCTGAAGGTGGACGGGGCGGATGTGCTGAACCCCTATCTGCCCATCGGCTACGGCTGCTGCCGTCCCATGAACTTTGTGGATGTGCCCGTGCCCGGCGAAGACTGGAACGCCCTCAATAACATCCCCCACGGCTCCGTGGCTCGCCACTATTACTACTCCACCGTCACCGAAAAGACGGAAAGCTGCCTTGTGTATCTGCCGGCTACTTTCGATGCCGCCAAGAAATACCCCGTCCTTTATTTGCAGCACGGCTACGGCGAAAACGAAACCGGCTGGGTCTATCAGGGGCATCTGCTCCGCATCGCGGATAACCTTTTGCACAACGGCAAAATGAAGGAAATGATTATCGTCATGGGCAACGGCATGACCCAGCCCAAGGAAGGCGTCAGCCGGGATATGGCCAGAATGCTGTTCCCCCAAGTGCTGCTCAAGGATTTGATTCCCTACATCGAAAGCCGCTTCCCCGTGCTCACCGATAAGTGGAACCGGGCAATGGCCGGCCTTTCCATGGGTAGCTATCAGACCAGCATCGTCACCCTCTCCAATCCCGATCTCTTCGGCTATGCCGGGGTGTTCAGCGGCTTCCTTCGCTTCCCCCATGCCGGCAGCCCCGAAAAGCATCTGGCCCTGCTGGAAGACAAAGAAAAGTTTAACGACAGCTTCAAGGTCTTCTATCGTGCCATGGGCACCGGCGATCAGTTCTATCAGAGCTTTGCCGATGACGACGAAATGCTCAAGGACAAGGGCCTGAACATGCTCCGCCAGACCTTCCCCGGCGGCCACGATTGGAGCGTGTGGCGTCGCTGCATTTACAATTTCCTGCCCCTTCTGTTTCAGGAATAAGAATCAATAAACACTGATTTCAATAATGAAAACGGCCTGCCGTCTGTTCTTCACAGGCAGCAAGCCGTTTTTTATTGCATTATCGAAACCAGATATACACGCAGAACGCCACAAACAGCACCATGCCAAGGCTCATCACCAAGGCCACCAGCAGCCCGGCCTTCAAAGCACTGGCGGTATACATCCGCATTTGCTTTCTATTCAGCCCGTCCTTGTACGCCGCATTCGTTTCCGTTTGCGGCGGCAAATCCGGCCTTTCCGGGGTGTACCACGGCATGCCTTCCACGTTCATGGAAGCAATGGTGCGCCCGTCATCGCCTTCCGGCAGGCGGCTGCGCTTCTCCCGGTTATTCCGCATCGTAGCCACTCTCCGGGTCGTAGATATGGCAGGTGACGGTATGGCCGGGGGTCACTTCCATGGTGCGGGGTGCCTTGTTCTTGCACACATTCTTGCAATTGCGGCAACGGGTGTGGAACTTGCAGCCGCTGGGGGGATTAGAGGGAGAGGGAATATTGCCTTCCAGAATGATGCGGTTCATTTTCACCGTGGGGTCCGGCACCGGGATGGCACTGAACAGAGCCTGGGTGTAAGGATGCAGGGGATTGGCGAAAATTTCATCCTTGCTGGCAAATTCCACCATGTTGCCCAGATACATCACGCCGATGGTATCGGAAATGTGCTGTACCACAGACAGGTCATGGCTGATGAAAAGATAGGTCAGGTTAAATTCCTTCTGCAAATCTTCCAGCAGGTTAATGATCTGCGCCTGAATGGACACGTCCAGAGCGGACACAGGCTCGTCACACACGATAAAGTCCGGGTTCAGGGCGATGGCACGGGCAATGCAAATGCGCTGCCGCTGGCCGCCGGAAAATTCGTGGGGATAGCGATCCTTCTGATATTCGTGGAGGCCGCAGGCCTTCATGATCCGAGTCACATAAGCATCCAGCTCATCTTCGGGCACCAAGCCATGCTCACGCACCGCTTCGCCGATGATTTCACCAACGGGCAGACGGGGAGAAAGGCTGGAATAGGGATCCTGAAAGATGATCTGAATCTTGGGCCGGAACGCCTGCAATTCCTTATGGGACATCTTGTCCAGTTCCGTTTCTTCGTTGAAGATCACTTCACCGCTGGTCTTGGGCGTCAGGTTCAGGATGGTTTTGCCGATGGTGGTCTTGCCGCAGCCGGATTCACCCACCAAGCCCATGGTGGTGCCCCGCTTGATGGCGAAAGACACATTTTCCACGGCGTGCACATGCCCAACCACCCGGCCAAAGAGACCTGCCTTAATGGGGAAGTATTTACACAGATTTTTTACTTCCACCACGTTCTTCGTGTTTTCAGACATTCTGTGCACCTCCCTTGTCTTCGTCAAAGTACCGCCAGCAGCTCACGATATGGGTATCGGTGATGTGCATTTCGTGGGGATAAGCACCGCTGCACTTTTCCACGCACTTTTCACAGCGATCCCGGAAATAGCAATAGTCCGGCATATTGATGGGGTTGGGCACAGCACCGGGAATGGAATACAGCCGGTCAACGGTCTTGTTAATCACGGGCTTGGATTCCATCAGACCGATGGTGTAAGGATGCCGGGGATCAAGGAACACTTCGTGCGCCAAGCCTTTTTCCACCACACGGCCTGCATACATGACCACCACATAATCCGCCATTTCGGCGATCACGCCAAGGTCATGGGTGATGAGCATGATGGACGCATTGATCTGGGTTTTCAAATTGCGCAGCAGTTCCAGAATCTGCGCCTGAATGGTTACGTCCAAGGCAGTGGTGGGCTCGTCCGCAATAATCAGCCGGGGATTGCACACCAGAGCCATGGCAATCACAATGCGCTGGCGCATACCGCCGGACAATTCATGGGGATAGCGGTTGTAAACGCCTTCGGCGTCCGCAATGCCGACCATCTTGATGGCCTCGATGGAGCGGGCCTTCACATCTTCTTCGCTCATTTCGGGGTTATGCAGAGAGATAACCTCGTCCAGCTGGAACCCGATGCGGAACACGGGGTTCAGGCTGGTCATGGGCTCCTGGAAAATCATGGACACCACGTTGCCGCGGATTTTCTGCATGGCTTCCAAGGGCATCTGGGCCACGTCATAGGCCTTATCGCCAAGGTTCAGGCGCATTTCGCCCTTCACCGTCTGGCCCGTGGGCCGCTGCACCAGCTGCATCAGGCTCATGCTGGTCACGCTCTTGCCACAGCCGGATTCGCCAACGATGCCAACCGTCTTTCCGATGGGCACATCGAAGGAAACGCCGTCCACAGCCTTTACCGTGCCGATATCCGTGAAGAAATAGGTGTGCAGGTTATCGAATTCCACCACGTTTTCGGAATTTTTCATGGTGGTCAGATATTCGGATTCGGGCACATTCTTTCTTTCCCGTTTCTTTTCATAGCCACGGGTGATTTTGATGTTTGCTTTGCTGATTTTGCGGGATTCTCTGGCCGAAATATAGCCAGTTGCTTTCTTTTCTTTTTTCATGAAATCGCCTCCCGCTTATCGCTTCATCTTCGGGTCAAAGGCATCGCGCAGGCCGTCACCGACAAAGTTAAACCCAAGCACGGTGAGCACGATGAGAACGCCTGCGGGAATCCAGATGAACCAGAAGTTGCTCATTACATAGATGTTGCTGGCGGAGTTGATGATAGTACCCCAGGAAGCCAGCGGATATTTGATACCGAGCCCCAGGAAGGACAGGGTCGCTTCCGTCAGGATGATGCCGCCAAGGCTCATGGTGGCCTGCACAATCAGCAGGGGCATGACGTTGGGCACCAGATGGCGGAAGATGCGGCGGCTGATCCTGATACCGGTGGCTTCGGTAGCCACCATGAAGTCCTGCTCACGCAGGGACAGGATCTGGCCACGGACAGTGCGGGCAATGCCCGTCCAGCCCATGATACCCATGATGCCCATCAGCATGAAGATACGGGCATAGGGGTTCACCTCAAAGGCATCCATCAGGGCACCGGCGATAATCATCATGGGATAGTAAGGAATGGAGTTGAACAAGTCCACAAAACGCATCAGCAGCGTATCCACCCAGCCGCCGAAATAACCGGAAACACCGCCGATGATAATACCAATCAGCATTTCCAGGAACACCACGATGAAGCCTACCATCAGGGAGATGCGGCCGCCGTACATCAGGCGGGTCAGCACGTCCATGCCGTGGTCATCCGTGCCAAGGAGATGGGTGGCACTGGGAGAAGCGTACATATCAATCAACAAGGTTTTTTGATTGGTGGAGATGATGTAGTTGTTCACGCTCATTTCGATGTTATGCCGTTCGGTTTCACCGTTGGCATTCACATAATGGAAATAAGGCAGGTGGTTGGCAATGGCGTCCGTCACGGCGGCCTTATAATCCATGGGCAGGAACACATCGGCGTTCACGGCGTTCACAATCACGTTAGACACATTGGCTACCATTTCCTTGCTTTCGCCTTCGCCCTTAAAGATGGTGGCCGTGGTTTCGCTGTCCACTTCCAGGCCATAGGTTACGCCGTCCAGCTCGAAGGAGGTTTCGCCCTTGTGCATAGCCGTTTCGCTGGCCAGACGGAAATCAAAGCTGTTCACAAGCGTATTATACTGCTGGTCATAGGCGTCGTAGGCCACCATGCTGGCCAAAGCAATGGTTTCAGAACCGGCCAGGGTATAGCTTTTGGCCATACCGGCAGTCAGCGTATAGGATACCCCATCCAGCTCAAACACATTCTGCTTGGCCTGCACGGCAGCGGTGGCCGCCTGCTTGAGCTCGGCAGAGATTTCAGCTCCGGCAACCGCTTTCACGTCCACCATCTTGCCCAGCATCTTGATCGTTGCCACTTCCTTGGAAGTGCCGATGCAATAGAATCCGTCATCCACCTTCACCACGCTGTAGGTGGTGCCGCCAGCCTTGAAGGAAGAATCGCCGTTCTTGGCCGCCAGAATGAAGTTGGCACGAGTGGCGGTGGGCAGCTCTTTGCCGTCTTTGGTCACATACCGGTATTCGGTGTTCACCACAGCACCGGCATATTCCTTATTGGCAAAGTCGTTTTTATAGAACACCTGATCCTGCTTATAGGGGCTCACGATGCCGCCCAGAAAAGAGAAGGCAAACATGAACGCCAGAATGCAGATACCGGCGATGGCCAGACGGTTGCGGATGAACCGCTTGAACACCATCATTCCGGGGGATAATACTTTCACCCGGCGGCCGTCATCCAATGCAAGATTTTGATTGGTTGTTTTCTTGTTTTCAGACATGGTTGCACGTTCCTCCTTTCCGTCAGTTTACACGCACCCGGGGGTCAACCACCGCATACATGATATCCGCCAGCATCAGGCTGATCTGCGTCAGCACAAGGCCGAACACGGAATAGAACATGGTAAAGGGCAAATCGCCCGCCACCATGGCATCATAGGCAATATAGCCGATGCCGGGAATCTGATACAGCGTTTCCGTAATCATGGAGCCGCTGAAGAGGCTGGGCACCAGATAGCTCATATAGCTTACCAGGGGAATCAGGGTGTTGCGGAAAGCATGGCGATTGATAACCACCTTTTCGGACAGGCCCTTGGCACGCGCCGTGCGGATATAATCGGCATTGAGCACTTCCAGCATGTTGGTACGGGTATAACGGGTGAGACCGCCGATGTTCAGCATGGTCAGCGTCAGAACGGGCAGCACCATATGCTTGCACATATCCATGACCTTGCCCCAGCCGTCCAGCTGCTCATAATAACGGCCCACAATGCCATACAGGTCAAACCAGCCCAGCTTTACCGCAAAAATGTATTTAAGAACCGTTGCCAGGAAGAAGGTAGGCAACGAAATACAAAGCATGGCAAATACGGTGATGCCATAGTCAAAACCGCTGTACTGACGGCGAGCCGCCTGAATGCCCAGCGGAATACAAATGGCCACCTGCAAAACCAGAGTGATCACATTGAGAACAACAGAATACCAAATAACGTCACCGAATTTCTGCGTGACGGACATACCATATTTCCAGCTTTCGCCAAAATCGCCCTTGAGCACATTGCCCAGCCAATTTACAAAGCCGCCGATGACGCCATCGTTCATATGGTAAGCTTCATTCAATTTTTCCAGCCATTCTTCATAGCTGGCACCGCCGGTGGTAGCACTGGCGGCCGCACGCTGCCGTGCAAGGCTTTCCACAAAGGAAGTAGGCATACAGCGCATCACGCCGTAAATGATAAAGGAACCGCATAAAATAATGACCAACGCCAGACTGATACGCCTGACAATAAACTTCCACACTTGTGCATTCCCTCCCCAAAGGTTTTCTCTCCCCGTAATTACCAATGTGGCTCAAGACATCCCCCACAAAAGTGGGGGATGTCCCGAGCATTTAATTTGCAACAAATGGGGAGTTGATGCTATTCAGTTATCCTAAAATTACTGAGCAGCCTCAACCATCTTCATGGTTTCGATTTCGGACAGCCAGCCCCAGTAGGTGGTAACGTCGGGGGTCACGGTAGCGGTATCAACGCGTTCCGTGCTGGCGATCACGATGTTCTGACGCTGGTAAGCGGGAATTTCCACAGCCCAGTCCATGATTTCGTCCAAGCAAGCGCGATACATCACCTTGCGGTAGGACTGATCGGAGGAGGTACGGGCATCCAGAATCATCTGGTCCAGTTCAGCAGACTGGATGTGATAGTGGTTGGAGTCAGAGCCGCCCAGGCCAACGATGTTGGAGGAGTGGTAAACCTGATACATGTCAGGATCAATGGTGGAGCCCCAAGCAGCAGCCCACATTTCCTGGGTGCCGGCGTCCATGGAATCCCACAGAACGTTGGAGTCAGCGGGGTCATTGATCTTGAGTTCGATGCCGATGGTGGCCAGAGCAGCCTTGGCATCGGTCAGGATAGCGAAGGAGGGATGGTCGCCGATACCATCAGCGGGGATGATCACTTCGTAGGACAGCTTGGCACCTTCGGGAGCAGCGGTGAACATACCGGTAGCTTCGTCATAGGTGAAGCCAGCAGCCTTGAAGAAGCCCTTAGCAGCTTCCAGAGCAGCGGCATACTTGTCTTCGGTGGTCATATCGGCAGTGAAGATGGGATTGCCGTCCACGTCCACGGAGAAAGCTACACGATAGCCTTCGTCAGTAGCCTGGGGAGCAGCCCAGGAAGTGGAGGAGATGGGATAGTTGATCACGGCAGCAGCATCGCCATAGTAGGAGTCGAAAGCGGTGTCACGATACACACTCAGCACAGTGGCAAAGCCCTTGCGCAGGTTCTTGGAAGCATCGGAGCCGGGTTCGCCAGCCACGTTCATGGTGTCAGCATTGAGGCCGATGTAGCCGTAGCCCAGGTTGGCCACGGAATAGGTGGTCACAACATCACCAGTGGTTTCGCCATTGGAGTTGAAGGACTTGAGCATTTCAAAGTTGGCCTTGGTGCCGTTCAGTTCGCCGCCGTCAGCGGTGCCGGTCTGCACAGCAGTGGCAACTTCAGCGGAGTTGGTTTCCTTGTACTGAGCGGTAGCAATGGCGGGAGCGCCCTTGTAGTAATTTTCGTTGGCTTCGTAGTAAACCACACGGTTTTCGTACTTGATGAACTTGTAGGGGCCAGCACCCATGGGCACAGCGTTCTTGGCCTGCACGCAGGACAGATCGCCATAGGGATGGCCGAAGTTGTTGGCTTCGTAGTCATAGGTGCCATCGCCATAGTAGTGCTTGGGGGTGATAGCCAGACCGCAGATGGAGTACACAGCGGGAGCGGAGAAGCCCTTCACCTTTACTTCAACGGTGTAGTTGTCCAGCTTCTTGATACCGGAGATGGTGGGAACGCCAGCAGCCATGTCAACACCGGAAGCAGCGGCCAGCTTGCCCATAGCAGCATTGTTCACAGCAGCGGTGGTTGCGCCAACGGCGGATTCCACAGACAGGTAAGCTTCGATATCGCCTTCATAGGCAGCATAGGTGGCAGCGTAGTAATCATCAACGGTGGGGAAGGTTTCCACCAGGTCGAAGGTCTTGCCATCGGAGGTGGTCAAAGTGCCGTCGTCGTTCACGCTGGCGAATCCCCACAGGGCCATGCCCAGAGCAACCTTCAGGCCGTCACTGGCACCGATTTCTTCGGCAGTCTTGCCCAGCATAGAAGCGTAGCTAGCAGCATAGTTGGCGTACACATAGTCAACGATGCCCTGCACGTCCTGCTTCCACAGAGCGGTCAGGTCAGCCTGATAAGCGTCATAGACTTCCTGGGTGAACAGGTCGCCTTCCTTAACGGTGTAACCAGCGGGGGCAGCCTTCAGGGCTTCCAGAGCCTTGGTCACAGCTTCCAGAGAAGCTTCGGGAACCTGGGTCAGATAAGCCTGCAGGCCCAGAATGTCATAGCTGTTCAGGGTAGTGGAGCCGGTGTAGCTGGGATCCAGATACACATAGTAGGTGAAGATGATGTCATCAGCGGTGACAGGTTCGCCATCGGAAAACTTCAGGTCATCGCGGATCTTGGTGGTGTAGGTGGTGATGTCAGCAGCTTCGTCATACACAACGGAGATGTTGGCGGGGCCGGTGTACAGGTAATCAGTACCATTGTAGTTCACGGTTTCGCCTTCAATAGCGTTGTAGATGATGCCGCCCACGCGGTCGGTGGTCATCATGCCCAGCTGGGTCATGCCAACCACATTCTGGTCGTATTCAGTGTCTGCGAAGTAGGGGCTGAACTTTTCGGACAGGGTGTCCGTAGCCACTACCAGGGGAGTGCCTTCTGCAAAAGCAGTGCCGCACAGGCCCAGCAGCATAGAAGCCGCCAGCAACAGGGCCAACAGTTTCTTCATATTGAGAAACCTCCTTCATTTTTTCATCTTCTTAATCTTTTCGATAAAAAGATGTGTTCTATTTTTGTATTTTATCATTCTCCAGTCATATTGTCAATTGCAAGATTTATGGTATACAATAGTTTCGTGCATGTTTTTAATGTAATTTTTTGCTTTTTTTGTCTCATCCTGCTATAATAAAGGGGAATAGGGCAGGGAAAAGCCGTCTTTCCTGCCCGGACAGGTGTTTCCGCCCGGCCTGCAAAAAAGGGAAAAATGCCTGATGAGGAGGATCATTTTGAAAGAAAGAAAGTATAAAGAAGATTATTCTTTGCGCTCTTTTGTCACAGCGCAGGGCAAAGAAAAGCGGGAGCCCGTCTATCAGGGCGATTATTTCCGCTTTGCGGAGGGAAGCGCAGAAAAAAGCCGTGTGTTTCGCTTCTCTTTTCTATGCGCCGCTTTGTTTGCTGCCTTTTATTTCCTTTATTTGTCGCTGAATACCCCCAGCTCCCGGTGCATGTATGTGCTGCCCGTTGCTGCTTGCGCACTGGCTCCCCTTGCCTATTGGCTGATGGGCTTATATGCCCTGTACCGTGCCCCGGAAAAAATGACCCGGCTGCAAAAGGAAAACGGCTCCGGCCGCATCCTGCGCTCTGCCACCGGGTGCATGATGCTGCTGGGTATCGGCTGCATCGGCGATCTTATTTTCATGCTCTCTGCCGGGCAGCAGCAATGGGGGCAGGAATTGCCCGGCTTTGCGCTGCTGTGCTGCTGCGCCATTGCCGCCATGGGCTGCTTTTGGCGCATCCGGGAAAGCTATAATCGCATCATCACCCTCGGAAATGAAAAAGGAGACACTGCCCCATGAAAATGAAATGGTATGCGAAACTGATGATTTTTTTAGGCATCGGCACCCTGCTTTTCTGCATCGTGGGGATGACCTATGTGATCCGGGCCAAATATCAGATGAACGAATATACCCTGCAGCTGGGAGCTGCCTTCAACGCCGTGCATCGGCAACGGGTCTGGCGCTAAGCTGGCACAGAGTATTGTTGTCATTCGCAGCCCATCCTGAGATGGTGTC
>ERZ504995.129-NODE-129-length-10204-cov-2.676815_pt1 | contig 10204 bp, 4 predicted proteins | sample MGYA00514197_ERZ504995 | MGnify/ENA primary metagenome ERZ504995 (study PRJEB26094, sample SAMEA4028455) | Ovis aries | biome: host associated; feature: stool; material: fecal | place: Italy | collected 2012 | study: EMG produced TPA metagenomics assembly of the...
GTGTTGAAGACTTGCGCCTGTATGGTGGTGGGCCGTTCCGAGTTCAGCGGGAGATGGGCGAGATAGCGCTCATCAAATGAGTTGACTGCCACCGCGTTGGTTGCCTTTTCGCAGGCTGCGGGGGAGGGCACCAGCAAGGCGGATAAATCAATCCCATAGCGAGCGGCGTCGTTCTTAACGCAGAGCAAGTCGGCGCGCCCACAGGCTTCGTGAATGCTGTGCAGCCCCAGCGAGGCGAGGAGCCTGCGGACTTGCCCGGCGACGAGTCTGAGGTAATTGACGATATATTCAGGCTTGCCGATGAAGCGCTTGCGGCGTTCCGCATCCTGGGTGCTGTCTCTTATACACATCTGACGCTGCCGAATCATGGCCCCCCCCAGGCACACCAGCAGAGTGGTGCCGAAGCCGAACTCCTCCGCGCCCAGGAGCGCGGCGATGACCACATCGCGGCCGGTTTTGAGCTGTCCATCCGTCTGGAGCCGCACTCGGTTGCGCATATTGTTGACCACAAGAGTCTGGTGCGCTTCGGCCAGCCCCAGTTCCCAGGGCAATCCCGTGTGGCGGATGCTGGTGAGCGGCGAGGCACCGGTGCCGCCATCGTAGCCGGAAATCAGGATGGTATCCGCACTGGCCTTGGCCACCCCTGCGCACACCGTTCCCACGCCCATTTCAGAAGCCAGTTTGACCGAAATGCGGGCCCTGGGATTAACCTGCCGCAAGTCATAGATAAGCTGGGCAAAATCCTCAATTGAGTAGATATCGTGGTGCGGCGGCGGAGAAATGAGACTCACCTGCGGAATGGCGTGGCGCACCCCGGCAATAAACGCATCCACCTTAAACGCAGGGAGCTGGCCGCCCTCGCCGGGCTTGGCACCCTGTGCCATTTTAATCTGGATTTCCTCTGCGTGGCACAAGTAGTTCGTAGTGACTCCGAAGCGACCGCTGGCCACCTGCTTGGTGGCGCTGTTGAGCTGCGTTCCGAAGCGCGAGGGCTCCTCCCCGCCTTCACCGCAGTTGCTGCGGGCTCCTATGCTGTTCATGGCCGAGGCAATGGCATGGTGCGCCTCAGGGCTGAGCGCCCCCAGCGACATCGCGCCCGATACAAAATGCTTCATTATCTCACCTTCGCTTTCCACTTCTTCCAGCGGAACCGGCGCTGCCTCACGAAAATCCAGCAGACTCCGCAGCGTGCACGGATGCGCTTCCTGGTGGTCAATCAGGGCACTGAATCCAGCCATCTTTTCTTCGTTGTTTTCCCATACCGCTTCGCGGAAGAGCTTGATTGCCAGCGGTGTCCACAGGCGGGACTCGCCGTCCTTGTGATACTTGTAAACCCCGCCCGGCGGCAAGGCTCGGGAGGCGGATTGCGACTGCGCCAGGCGCGCAGCTGCATCGGCCGCGATGCGGGGCAAGCTCGCGCCTCCTATGCGCGTCACCGTGCCGGGTAGAAATTCGTTGATGAAATCAGAGCTCAGGCCCAGGGCCTCGAAGGCCTGTGCCGAGCGGTAGCTGCGGAGTGTGGAAATCCCCAGCTTCGACATAATCTTGAGCAGCCCTTTATCAAGAGCCCGCACATAATTGCCGGCAGCCGTGACCGCATCGCAGTTCACCTTGCCGGAGCGGGTCAGTTCGGTGATGCTCTGCAAGGCCAGCCATGGGTTGATGGCGGTGGCACCATAGCCCAGCAGCAGCGCGGCGTGCATGACCTCGCGCACTTCTCCCGAGCTGACGATGATTCCGGCATCCGGCCGCAGATTGCTCTCAACGAGTGCTTTATGCACACAGACTGTGGCAAGGAGAGATGGGATAGCGGCGTATCCGGCGGGCAGCTTCCGGTCTGTAAGCACAATAAGCCGCTGCCCTCGCTTCACGGCCGCGATGGCTTGCGCGGCCAAGCCTTGCAGCGCATGCCTGAGAGCCGTTCCATCTGCATCCGGCACAAAACCGCAGCATATTTCGGCGGTTTCGTAACCATTCCTGTCCAATGCGGAAAGGTGCATCAATTCGTCATCCGTCAGGATGGGGCGTCGCAACTTGATGAGCCTGGCGTGTTCCGGCGTTTCTTCCAGAATATTTCCTTTGTTGCCGATGTAGGTCATGAGGCTCATCACGAGTTCCTCCCGGATGGGGTCAATGGGCGGATTCGTAACCTGCGCGAAGCTTTGCTTGAAGTAGTTGAACAGCAGCTGCGGCTTGTCGGACAGCACCGCCAGCGCTGCCTCCATCCCCATGGAGCCTATGGGCTCGGTGCCTTTGTCCGCCATCGTTGATAAGATGGTATCCACATCCTCCTTGCTGTAGCCGAACAGCAGCTGGTTTCTCAGCAAATCAGCCTCCGGTTCTGCCGCCGTTATCTCAGTAAACAGCCCGCGCACCGATAAGCGGTTTTCCTCCACCCAGCGACGATAGGGCTTGCTGCGGGCAAGAGCGGTTTTCACCTCGGCGTCCTCCTGAATGCGTTGCCCGGGGATATCCAGCACCAGTATGCCGCCCGGTTTCAGGCGCCCCTTGCGGCGGATTTGTTCCTGCGGTATATCCAGCACCCCGGCCTCACTGGCCAGAACCAGCAGACCATCATGACATTCCGTATAGCGCAGGGGGCGCAGGCCATTCCTGTCCAGCAGGGCCACGGCCCGGCTACCATCAGTTGCCACGATGGCTGCGGGACCATCCCATGGCTCCATCAGCGCAGAGTGATACTCGAAAAACGCGCGGACATCGCGCCCCATGTGGTAGTTCTCCCCCCAGGCCTGCGGAATGAGCATCAGCAGCGCATGCTCCAGCGGCCGCCCGGCTGCCACAAGAAGCTCCAGCATATTATCCAGACAGGCGGAGTCGCTCTGCGCTTCGTTGATGAGCGGGAGCAGTTTGCTCAATCGATTTCCGAGTACGGCGCTCTTTAACAGATTCTCGCGGGCTTTCTGGGCATTCAGGTTGCCGCGCAGTGTGTTGATTTCTCCATTGTGCGCCAGATAGCGGAACGGCTGCGCCAGGGCCCAGGTGGGGAAGGTGTTGGTGCTATAGCGCTGGTGCACCACCACCAGCGGTGATACCATGCGGGTATCCTGCAAATCCGGGTAAAAGGAATCCAGCTGAGCACCCTGCAGCAGCCCCTTGTATACGATGGTGCGGGACGACATGCTGCAAATGTACAGGTCCGGGATGGCTTTTTCGAGGCAGCGCCTCATGACGTAAAGGTTGATTTCCTGCTCCCCGGGGGCTTCCGTGTTGTCCGCAATGAATAACTGGCGGATGCTGGGAACAGTGTCCCGCGCCACCTGACCGATACGCTCCGTGCAGACCGGCACCTGTCTCCACCCGAGAATCCGGCCACCTTCCTGCTGTATCACGTCCTCGATGGCTGCTTCCTGCCCCACTCCGCCGAATATCATGGCCACGCCATACTGACCGGGCGCTGGCAAGGGAAAATCAACGATTGCCCGGAAAAAGGCATCGGGCAGGGCAATCAGCAGCCCGGCACCATCGCCGGTATCAGGGTCAGCACCGGAGGCGCCTCTGTGCATCAGGCGTTTCAGCACCGTGATTCCCTGTTCGATAATGCGGTGACTTGCCTCACCCCTCATGTTGGTCACCAGCCCGACTCCACAGGCATCATGCTCAAACCGGGCCTGATAAAGCCCCTTGTCTTCCGGTACGTATAACTGCGTCTTCATACACACGGTAAAATGAATCTCTACTCTTTTTCTCCAGCAAAAACCGTGCCAACTTTGAAATCCGGGCTGTCGTGCCTCAAAATTTGAGCAATGAGCGCGGGAAATTGATGTTTGTCGGGCAGTTCGCGGACGGAACGTCCGTGGGCTGGTCCAGGCGTTTCGATGGTTGTTGAACGTGTCACCTATTACAATTTTGTAAAACATGCTGCCTTAATTTTACATTTTTTACCTGTCACGGGGCGTTGAGAAAGCTTGTCGGAGTACGGGACTACAGTTCCGAGCCGCCGAAAATCAGCATTTTTTAGGGTGCATTGAAAAGTTGGCACGGTTTTTGCTTGTGTAAAAAGTAGAGCCACCGGCTCGACCAAACAAAGGAAGAAACCATGAGAAATCTCAATCGCCAGAACGCAATAAGAGACATATCCACATCGAAGAGCCCGATTGTCCCGGATTCAGTACAAGCCGGCATAGCCGATTACGGCTGTGACGTGTTCAACGCCGAGGTCATGCGCGACTACCTGCCCAAGGAAACGTGCAGCAAATTATTACAGACCATTGAGAAGGGAAAGCCGCTCAATCCTGCGATTGCCGGAGATGTGGCACATGCCATGAAGGAATGGGCCGTGGCCAGGGGCGCCACCAGCTATACCCACTGGTTTCAGCCGCTCACCGGAGGGACTGCCGAAAAACATGATTCTTTTCTGGAGCCAAGTGGCAGCAAGGCCCTGTTTGCGTTTTCCGGCAAGAACCTCATCATAGGCGAGCCGGATGCCTCCAGCTTCCCCTCCGGTGGCCTCCGCTCCACGTTCGAAGCGCGCGGTTACACGGCATGGGACCCGACCAGCCCGGCCTTTATCAAGCGGCATGACAATGGCGCCACGCTCTGTATTCCCACGGCCTTCTGCAGTTATACCGGTGAGGCTCTGGATAAGAAGACACCGCTGCTGCGCTCCATTCAGGCTCTTTCGGCTGCCACCCGGCGCCTGATGCAGTGCTTCGGCTGCTCCGGCAATGGCAAGGTGACTGTCACGCTGGGTGTGGAGCAGGAGTATTTCCTCATCGATAAGCACTTTTTCCTGCTGAGACCGGACCTCATCCAGACCGGCAGAACCCTGTTCGGCGCACCGCCCGCCAAGCACCAGCAGCTGGAAGACCACTATTTCGGCGCCATCCGTCCGCGCGTGCTCAACTTTATGAGCGATGTGGAGCAGACCCTCTGGAAGCTGGGTATTCCGGCCAAGACCCGGCATAACGAAGTGGCTCCGGCGCAATTTGAGCTGGCTCCCGTCTTTGAGGAGGTGAACCTGGCCTGCGACCACAATATGCTGGTGATGGAAATATTGCGGCAGACGGCAGAGAAGCACGGTTTTGTCTGCCTGCTGCATGAGAAGCCCTTTGCCGGGGTGAATGGCTCCGGCAAGCACAACAACTGGAGCATCAATTACGAAGGCCGGAACCTGCTCAACCCCGGCAGCAATCCGCAGGATGATGCCATCTTCCTGACGGTGCTGTGCGCCATCATCGAAGCCGTTGACCTTCATGCCGATTTGCTCAGGTGCGCCGTGAGCGGTGCGGGCAACGACCACCGACTCGGTGCCAATGAAGCACCCCCGGCCATTATCTCCATGTATCTGGGCGACCAGCTGGAAGCCATCCTGGAGCAGTTGGAACAAGGCAGCGTGCAGGATGCCGCCGATATTGCGCCCATGAAGGTCGGCGTGGATACGCTGCCGCCTCTCCCCCGCGATGCCACCGACCGCAACCGCACCAGCCCCTTCGCGTTCACCGGCAACAAGTTCGAGTTCCGCGCACCGGGTTCAAGCCAATCCTGTTCCGGGGCAAATATCATTCTCAATGTGATTGTGGCAGAGGCCTTTGACCGCATGTCCGATTTCCTTTCCGGGGTGAAGGATGCGGATTTTCATGAGGAGCTGCAGAGCCACCTGCAAGCCATCCTGAAGGCACACAAGCGCGTCATTTTCAATGGTGATGGCTACACGCAGAGCTGGCTGGAGGAGGCGGCGCGCCGCGGCCTGCCGCATACCCGCACCACGATGGAATCGCTCAAGTGCCTGACGAGCCCGGAGAATGTACAGTTGTTTGAGAAATACCGTGTCTTCAGCCGTCGCGAACTGGAATCCCGTTTCGAGGTCGGGTTGGAAGATTACCACCGCAAGATACGCATAGAAGGCAAAACAGCGCTGGAAATTGCAACCAGCCAGATTATTCCGGGTATTCAGCAGCAGTACCTCACAATTCTGCACAGTCTGAGACTGGCGCAGGAAACCGGTGTCAGCTCCGGTGTAGAAGCATTGCGCTCACAGGCGGTCATACTGGGAGAGGGGCTGGACAGACTGCAACTCTACTGCGATAAACTGCGACAGGCGCTGAGCGGATTGCACGAGGAAATACTGGCAGCCATGGAGAATCTGCGCGGTGTTGCAGACGGGTTGGAGGCATACGTGGCCGATGAAAACTGGCCGCTGCCGAAATACCATGAAATGCTCTTCGTATACTGATTAGCGCTCTATCAACTTATGTCTGACGCTTTAAAACACGAATGCGCCGTAGCCATGGTGCGCCTGAGAAAAGACCTCTCCTACTACAAAAGTAAATATGGTATAGAGAATTACGGCCTAAGCCGCCTCATCCTTCTGCTCGAAAAGCAACACAATCGGGGCCAGGACGGAGCGGGTATAGCAGCACAGCATCTCCACCCCGAACCGGGGAGCCCGGCGTATCAGCTGGTGCGCTCGGCAGCGGATAATCCACTGGCAGATGTACTGAGGCAGGTAGGCGATGGGGAGAGATTTCACAGCGAGCTGCTCTTAGGGCACCTGCGCTATGCGACCTTCGGGCGTTACGATGTGAGTTGCTGTTATCCCTTTGTGCATGAATCGACACAGCTGGGTCGTATGCTCCTGCTGGCCGGGAACTTCAATCTGACAACTAATACAGAAATGTATGAGTGGTTCCTGAACTCAGGGCATCACCCGGCCAGTCATGCGGATGGGTATTTGTTGTTGCAAACCATAGCCCACTACCTGGACCGCGAGGAGTCCCGCACCCCCGGAATGGTCAACCTTTCCGGGGTGCTGCGGGCGGCTCTGCAGCCTCTGGATGGCGCATTCACACTGTGCGGCATGACCGGAGCCGGAGCCGTCTTTGCCATACGTGATGCCCATGGTATTCGCCCGGGTTACTATTATTTCGATGATGAGGTGTTTGTGGTAGCCAGTGAACGACCGGCCATACAGGCTGCATTCAACTGCACGACACGAGAAGTAATGGAACTCCCTCCCGGTAAGGCGGTTGTGATGACACAAGACGGTCAATTGGAGATCTCTGACTGTCTACCCGAGGCCGAACCCCGTGGGTGCGTCTTTGAACGCATCTATTTCTCGCGACCGAATGATGCAGATATTCATCGGGAACGGCGCAATCTCGGCCGCCGCCTCATGCCGCAACTTCTGCAGGCTGTCAGAAATGATCTGGCACATACCTTCTTCAGCTATATACCCAACTCTGCCAGAGTCGGTTTTTTCGGCCTGCAGGAGGAGCTCATGCGCCTTGCCGCCGAGCGCGGCACCTGCATGCGCTCCGGGCAGATAGCCGTCAAAGATGCCAAGTTGCGCACCTTCATTGCAGATGCCGCCAGTCGTCGCGATTTGTACCGGCATGTGTATGACCTGACCTACGGTCTGGTGCAACCGGGAGAAGATACGTTGGTGGTATTGGATGACTCAATTGTTCGCGGCAACACCATGAGAGATGCCATTCTCCCCATGCTTGACCGTCTGGATCCGGTCAAAATCATTGTTGCCAGCACAGCTCCCCCCATCAAATACCCGGATTGTTATGGTATCGACATGTCCACGGCAGGCGAATTAATTGCTTTCCGGGCGGCGGTGTCCATTCTGCGCAAGAGAAATGATACCCGGACTCTGATACATGCCTATGATTGTGCCCGCGAGCAGTTGAAACAAAAGCAGAGCCGGACAAATTGCCTGGCTATGGTTTACGCCGCCATTCCGGATGAGGAATTGATTGCAGAGATTGCCCGGCTCCTCACTCCGGAAGAAATGCGGGCCGAGGTGCAGGTTGTATTTCAGAGCTGCGCTGCACTGAAAGAGTGCTGCCCGCACCACAGCGGTGACTGGTACTTTACAGGGCGATACCCGACGCCGGGCGGTTATCGGGTAGCCAATCGGGCTTTGGTTAATTTTGTTGAGAATAAGAATGAACGAACCTATTGATATGGAATACAGATGGAAAGCAAAAAGAGAACGCCGCGCCTTTCTGGCCCTGGCTGACGGCACGGTGTTCAGGGGGTACTCAGTGGGTGCCCCGGTGGATACACCGGGGGAAGTGGTCTTTAATACCGGCATGACCGGCTATCAGGAAATCATGACCGACCCCTCCTACGCCGGGCAGATGGTGACCCTCACTTCCCCGGAAATCGGAAATTACGGATGCACTGAGCAGGACGCTGAATCCCGGGGCTGTTTTCTGAACGGACTCATCGTGCAGGAGCTGAATCCTCCCGCCAACCACAGGTCAGAAGAAGCGCTGGAAACCTATCTGCAAGGCCATGGTATACCGGCCATTGCCGGAGTGGATACACGCGCTCTTACCCTGCACCTGCGCTCGCACGGCACCCAACGAGCCTATCTTCATGTCAGCGACGCTCCCATGGACGAAGCCACAGCCATTGCGCTGGCTGCACTATGGGAAGGGCTGGACGGGCAGGACTATGCTTCGCGCGTGACCACTCCGAATACATACGAAATAAATCCGCAGGGCAAATACAGAATTGTGGCGTACGATTTCGGCATCAAATACAATATCCTGAGGAGCCTGCAACGGCATGATATGCAGGTGCTGGTTGTCCCGGCGCATACTTCTGCGGAAGAGGTTTTGCGCATGCGGCCGGATGGTGTTTTTCTGTCCAATGGCCCGGCCGACCCCTCTGCACTGGGCTACGCGCAGCAGGCCGTCCGCGAATTGCTGGGGAGAGTACCCATGATGGGAATCTGCCTGGGTCACCAGCTGCTGGGGCTTGCATGCGGTGCAACATGCCACCGGCTTACCTTCGGGCACCACGGCTGCAATCATCCGGTGCTGAATATACAGAGCGGTCAGGTGGACATCACTAGCCAGAATCATAATTTTGCCTTACGGGATTTACCATCCTGTCTGGAACTCACACATATTAACCTCAATGATAACAGCATCGAGGGCATACGCCACCGAACGGAACCGGCTTTCAGCGTGCAGTTCCACCCCGAGGCCGCCCCCGGACCGCACGATGCAGGCAACCTCTTCCGCACCTTTCGAACGTTGATTGAAAACTCATGAACACGTCTACATATCATTTTAATGCACAGGCCGCATTTCTGCATATTGAAGCTCATCTGCGACACTGGTCGGCAGAGGTAGGGGCTGAGCAGTTTGTTGTCGGCATAAGCGGCGGCAAGGACTCCGCCGTTGTGGCAGCACTGCTGGCGCGGATTTTCGGTGCAGAACACGTGCTGGGAGTGCTGCTGCCCAATGGCAAGCAAAGTGACATACGCGATGCTCGGGAAGTCGTGGAACGGCTGGGCATTCGCAGTCTGGAAGTCAATATCAACCCATGCGTTGAAGCTCTGCTGAGCGAACTCATACCACACTGTATCATAAGCGCAGCCTGCCGCATCAATCTGCCGGCAAGGTTGCGTATGGCAACCCTCTTTGCCATAGCCCAGTGCGAGCCCGCAGCCTTTGTCATCAACACCTCCAATTTATCAGAAGATATTGTTGGCTACGCAACTCAGTTCGGTGACAATGCCGGTTGTTACGCTCCCATACAGAGCCTGACTGTCACCGAGGTCAAGGCCTTGGGCGATTGGCTGGGCCTGCCTGCTCACATTGTTCATAAAACACCGGCTGACGGATTACAGCAGAGCTCAGATGAGGAACGGCTCGGGTTTTCTTATGCTGAACTCGACCGACTTATACGGCTCAATGCAGGCAGTGCTGAGTTCAGAAACAAAGTGCAGAACCTTTACCGTATAAACCGCTTCAAGCAAGACATTGTGCGAATGCCACATCCGCTCTTCCCTTTCCCTAATTTTGTTGCATCCCCACAAAACTAACTATTCATTCTTATGCCCAGACGAACAGATATACACAAGATTCTACTCATTGGTTCAGGCCCCATCATCATCGGTCAGGGGTGTGAGTTCGATTACTCCGGAACCCAGGCATGTAAAGCTCTGAGGGAGGATGGCTATGAGGTTGTGCTGATTAATTCCAATCCGGCCACAATCATGACTGACCCCGACATGGCAGACCGAACATACATTGAGCCGTTGACTGCCGATATTGTGCATGAAATCATACGCAGAGAGAGACCGGATGCTCTTTTACCTACACTTGGCGGACAGACGGCTCTCAATCTGGCCATGGAGCTGGAGGAAAGCGGCGTATTGAAACGCTACAACGTGGAGCTAATCGGTGCGTCGGCAGCAGCCATTCGCCGCGCTGAGGAC
>ERZ504995.130-NODE-130-length-10189-cov-4.367673_pt1 | contig 10189 bp, 8 predicted proteins | sample MGYA00514197_ERZ504995 | MGnify/ENA primary metagenome ERZ504995 (study PRJEB26094, sample SAMEA4028455) | Ovis aries | biome: host associated; feature: stool; material: fecal | place: Italy | collected 2012 | study: EMG produced TPA metagenomics assembly of the...
GGCCAGGCCCGACGGGCCTGGCCTTCACTTCACTATTTCGTGGGGCTACGCCGGGGTACCGGCTTCAGTCTGCGCAGTTTCACCGCGCGAACGCAGGTACGTTGCGATCGCCAGCCGGTTGACCGCGGACCGGCTTAAGATGCCGATGGGACGGGAGTCAGCCCCGTTGACCACCGGAACCTTCTTGAGCCGCGCGTCGGACAGGGCAGCCACAGCGTCACTGAGCGACGCGCCGGCGTCGAGAGTGACGACGTCGTGCGTTGCGAGCCGCATAACGTTCAGGTTCGCCAGATCGGACATGGCCCGTTCCAGATCGTCCTCAGCCCCGATGGCGTAGGAGTAGATCGACGTCGAGGACGGGTGGGTTGCCGAGAGATAGCGCAGGACGTCGCCGTCGGACAGGAAGCCTGCCAGCGTGCCGTCCGCGTTGAGGACCGGTGCTCCCGAAATACCGCGCTCAGCGAAGGTCCGGAGGGCGTCGAGGACGGACTGTTCCGAGGACAGTGCGTACACGTCGGACTTCATGACCGTATCCAGGGCGGAAGCCGGGCGCTGCACACTTTCAGTGCTGCGGCGTGAGCGCACCGAACGGTAGGCCAGGAACGCGAGCAGAATGCTGTCTCTTATACACATCTCCGAGACCACGAAGGCGACGGCGCCGTGGAACCCGGCCAGCAGCGAATCAGTGTCGCTGATCCCGGTACCGGCTTTCGCCGCAATCACTGCGCCGTAGATACCGGTGGCGAGCGAGGTACCCACGCAGCCGGCGATCTGGAAGCTGGTGGAGACAATCGTGACGCCGTGCGGGCTGGTCTCACGGTCGAGGTTGGACAGCGCGAACGTCTGCGCAGGCCCGACGACGAATGCCGTAGCCAGCACTGCCGGAACGTAGAGGAGGCCGAAGATCCAGACCGACGAGTGCCCGGCAGCAACACCGACGAGCGTGACGAAGACCGCCATAACGAGGAACCCGAGCGGAATGGACCAGCGGCCACCGTGCCGGTCGAACATGCGGCCGGCAATCGGTCCCATGCCTACGGTGAGGAGGATGCCGGGGGCGAGGGTGAGCGAGGCGCCCAGCGGCGGCATGTCGAGCGCGCCCTGGAGGAACAGCGGGATAACCACGTTCATGGCGAAGACGAAGACCAGGCCGAGCATCGTCATCAGTACACCGAGCACGAAGGGTGCGTTGGAGAACGGGCGCATGTCGATCAGCGGATTAGCGATGCGGCGCTGACGGAGGACGAACAGCCACATGGCGAGCAATCCAACGATGCCGGCGATACCTGCGTAAAGGGCAGATCCCTCGAAGGCGCTGGATACGCCGTAGAGGATCCCGACCAGACCGGCAGCAACAAGAATGAACGAGAGAATGTCGAGAACCGGCCGGCCCAGCTCAGCGGCGTTCCGCAGAACGAAGGCACCGGCGAGGAGCACGGCGAGGGTGAGGCCGCCGAATACCCACATCAGCGTGGTCCAGGGAGCGACGGTCAGAATGGCGCCGGACAGGACGATGGCCAGCGACGGGCCGAGGGTGGTCATCGCCGCCATAATGCCCATGTTGAGCCCCAGCTTTTCGCGGGGCGACACGGCAAGCGTGATGTTCATGCCGATGGGGGTGAGCAGGCCGGTTCCGATGGCCTGCAGCAAGCGGGCAATCAGCAGCACTTCGAAGGTGGGCGCAAGGGCTCCCACCACCGATCCGACAACCATGATGGCGACGACGGCGACGAACAGCGGTCTGGTGGGGAAGCGGTGGTACAGAACGTTGGCGACGGGTACGAACACGGCTGCGACAAGCAGGTAACCCGTGGTCAGCCACTGAACGGTACTGATGTTGACGCCGAAGTCCTGCATGATCGGCGTGAAGGCTACGTTGAGGAACGTCTCGTTGAAGGTGGCGAGGAACGCAGCGGCCGCAGCGACCGCGATCATCCCGCCTGCACGATCCTTGACATTCGGACGGGAAATTGAAGAGGGCGCCATAGAGTCTCCTGACAGTCGGCGGTGTGGAGGCGATCGACCGTGCCGTGTCAGAAGGTACTTTTTGCAGTGCCCCGCGTGTCGTGTCATCGATGCCGTGATGGCCATAGGCCGCATCAATCCTAGCAGGTCACCGGCCCGGGGCTCGGGCGTCGTGGGCCGTATGCGGCCCGTCAATGCCGGGGCGGGGCCGCAACTTATCGCGGGTTTATCCGGCGCTGCTCCAGAGAAGGTAGGCCTCGGCGAGCTCTCCCGGGACACCGGGAGCCGCGTCGCGGATGGCCGGCGCCTGCGGGCGGGTAATGGTGGCCACCGCCACAATGACCCCGGGGGCAGTGATGCTCGTCCGCACGGCATTGGTGCGCTTCAGAATCGTCAGCAGCTCTTCCAAGGCGTCGAGTGCGGGCTGTTGGATCTGCACGAGCGGTGATGCGACTGCTGTGTCTGTTCCTGCACCGGCCTGCAGGACAAGACCATCGGTCAGGGCTCCGAGTTCCATCTCCATCAACCTGGCCAGCAAGCCCTTCCAGGCCTCCGCCGGGTCCTTTGCGGCAGCGGCGCGGGCCTCGGCAACGATCGCCAGGATCTCCCGGACCATATCCTCGATCACCGCCCGGATCAGGTCGTCCCGGGACGGGAAGTTCCGGTAGAGCGTCGCAATACCAACGCCGCTGGCAGCGGCCACTGCTTCCAAGGCAACGTCACCGCCTCGCGCGGCAAACACATGTCTCGCATGGCCGATGATCGCTTCTCTTCGCTGTACAGCGTCGGCTCGCATCCATGCCTCCCTCAAGTTGACCCTCAGTCTAAACCGGAGGAATATCGTCCATGTAAGCGGAGGAAATACCTCCGGAAAGAAGAAGGAACCATGTCATCCCTCCCGCCGTCCTCCGGCTCGCATCGAAAGCACGCGGCCGTGTGGGCCGGCCTGACCCTCGGGCTCTCCGTCATTCTGCTGGCGCTGCTGATGCTGTTCATCTCACCCTCGCTCCACTCCGGGCCGCGGGATCTGGCCCTGGGCGTGGTGGGATCCCAGGACCGGGCAGCATCGGTCGCCGAGACGCTGGAGGACCAGTCACCGGGTGCCTTCACGGTGCAGTCCTACGGGAGCGCAGATGAGCTCCAGGAAGGAATCCGGGACCGGGAGATTGTCGGCGGGTTCGACTTCACGGATCCGGATATGACCGTCTATGTTGCCAGTGCCGGTTCCACGGCGGTGTCAGGAACGGTCAGCAACGTCGGGGCCACAATGGCGGGCGGCATGGGACAGACAGCGGAGATCGTAGACGTGGTTCCGCTTCCCCCGGGCGACCCCACCGGCGTGGGCATCGGAGGGCTGGCCTTTCCGCTGGTGTTCGGCGGTATTGTGCCGGCCGTGGCGTTCCGCTCAATGCTGTCCGGGCAGCGCTGGTGGATCTTTGCCGGGCTTACCGGTTTTTCCGTGGCGGGGGGATTTGTTGTCGCCGCGGTCCTCAAATATCTGTTCGGCAGCATCGAGGGACCGCTGGTTCCGGTCGCGGCAAGTGTGGCGCTGGGTATCGCCGCGCTGGCACTGCCGCTGGCCGGTCTCAACGAGTGTTTTGGCACAAAAGGTTTCACCATCGCGGCTATGTCCATGATGTTTGTTGGCAATCCCTTTGCCGGCATTGCCACCAGCGCCCAGTGGCTTCCGGGCGGGGTTGCAGTAATTGGCCAGCTCCTACCTCCCGGCGCTGCCGGTACGCTTGTGCGCTCCGTTGCCTACTTTGGCGGCGTCGGCGGCGGGGCCGCGGCCCTGACCCTGGGGATCTGGGTCCTCGCAGGCGCGGCACTGTGGTTCAGCGGACCGTCCATTAAGGCATTCCGGGCCCGCAAAGAGAAAGAGGCTGTACCCGCGGGGAATTGATGCGCAGGTCATAATTCCAAAAGCACCTAGGATGAACCCATGTTTGAATGGGTTTCCGGCGCGTGGTCCTACAGTTTCGCATTATTGCTAAGTGCGTCCGCCGGAGTGGTCGCTGAGAAATTCCTCAATATATCCGGCAGGCTGGTCCAGCCGCTCTGGTATAAAACCTTTGGCCGAATCCACCGGCAACGCCGGCTTCGCAGGGAAACCCGGCTCCTCGGTTCCGGAGAAACCTTTGCCGTGGGCGCGGCCAAACATGAGATCTACGTCAGGCAGTTTGCCGTGGACGGTTTCCGCCCGGAGCATCTGTTCTCCGCAACTCTGCCTGCACAGTCTGCCGGTGGACTTGTTGACAGGTTGCCAACGAGGCTGCAGCCAGGCGGAGCTGCGGATCTGGAACGGATGATCGAGGATAAACGCAGGGAGCTGGACGCCGCACCGGGAGCCTGGAACGCTGAGATGCTTGCGCTGCGCCGGTTGGAGGTCTCGCGGGTGGGTTCCCACGAGTTGCCTGCATTAAAACTCCACTACGCGAAAACCGATTATGCGTCCTTCCAGGTGATCTCCTCGGAATGGGAGAAGCGCTTCGCTGAAGGCCTGGCGGGTGGTGAAATCCTTGGTGAAGAATTACTGGACGTACTGCCGGGCCTGTCGCATTCCTTTGGCATTAACCTGACCATTGAAACGGCAGATGATCATCTGCTCCTCACCCGTCGGAGCGCGAAAACCTCCGGCGGCCGCAACCTGCGGCACATCTCGGTCAATGAAGGCATGGCGTTGATGGACCTGGACCCCAAAACCGGGCTTCCGGATCCCTACCGCACGGCATTGCGGGGAATCTCAGAGGAACTCGGAATCGATCTTGAGAATGAACCGGATATTCGTAACCGGATCACGTTCCACGGCCTTATCTGCGACGTCACCCGGTATGAATGGGCCCTGCTGGGTCACGTCAATCTGACCCAGACGGGGTGGACCAACGCGTCCTTCATCGCGGCCCGTCGGCTCGGCATGGGCCCGGATGACTGGGAATCGAACGGACTCGATTTCATCCCGATGACGAAGGCGGCCGTTGAAGAGGCGCTCCGGGATGACGCGGAGTGGGTAGGGCACGGCTATATGAACCTCGTGTTGTCCGCGATGCACCGTCTCCGCAGCGACCACCGGGCCATCCTCGCGGCGGTCCGCTCGGCCTTGGTCTGAAGTCACCGCCCGCCTGAGGTGCCCGGCCTCCTAGCTGCTGACTCCAAAGGCCTTCCCCACGGTGGAGTCATCGGTAAGGGTGTGCAGCATGAACGCAGCGAGGTCCCGGCGCGGGATCGACCCGCCGAGCTGGCCGGCGTCGGTGGTTTCCAGTGCCTTCCACTTACCGGCGGGTTCCTTGTCAGTCAGCCCGGTGGGCCGGATGATGGTCCAGGCCAGCCCCGAATCCTTCACCGCAGCTTCCTGCTCGTTGTGGTCCGCCAGAGCCTTCGCGAGCACCGCTTTCATTACCAGCCGCAACGGCGCGGGCAGCTGGGAACCCGAGTCCCCGGCACCCAGGGAAGACTGCACCAACAGCCGGTTCACGCCCTGTTCCTGCATGGCCGTGATGACAGTCCTGGTGACTTCGGCACGCTGACGGGAAACACCTTTGGCGCCGCCAACGGTGACGACGACGGCGTCCGCCCCGGACACGGCGCGCGCGGCAGCCGCAGGATCGGTGGCATTGCCGGTAAGCACGGTCACGCCGTCTGTGGCCGTCCCGCTTCGGGAGAGGACAGTCACCTCGTGGCCTGCTGTGCGGGCGAGGTCCGCCAACTGTGCGCCAGTGCCCTTTGACCCGCCGATAATCGTGATCTTCACTGAATCCTCTATTCCCGTTGTCGGGCGCGCGGTGCACCTGCGCTGCGATTTTACCGCGGGCCGGACCCCTCACCGGTGCGCACAACCCGCGCACGGTTCCGGGGTGCAGCCCGCACTCTACGGGGTGGGCATTGTGGTTGTGACACCGGTAAAACAGCGGACAAGTGTCACACCAAACAGGCAAATGTGACATGTCATTGCATGTAATCCGCCGCCGGTATGCCAAATTGTTACCAGCCGCTTTGATGCGCTTTAATCCCATGTGGGGAGCGTCTTTCGTTGCCGGCCGATGGTGACAGATGCCCCTGTGTCAGGGCGGCACCCCTACTTTGTTACCGCCGCGAATCAACTTGGGCTTATGCTGTTGGCTTTGTGAGTCGGTTCACCATTTGGCGGAGCCGCAACACCGGCGTAACAACGCCGGAACCGAACAGAACTTAGGAGGCGGAATGCGCGTCACACGCACTTCCAAAATGCTGAGCGTAGCGGCTGTTGCCGCACTCGCGCTGAGCGCCTGCGGTGGAGGATCCGACGAATCGGCCGAAGGCTCCGGTGAAGGCGACAACACCGCAATCATTACTGCCAATGGCACCGAACCGCAGAACCCGCTGATGCCGGTCAACACCAACGAAGTTGGCGGCGGACGCATCATGGACCTTCTCTTCGAGGGCCTGGTCAGCTACGACGCTGACGGCAACACGGTCAACGAGCTGGCCGAGTCCATCGAGACCGAAGATTCCCAGACCTACACCATCAAGGTGAAGGCGGACCAGAAGTTCACCAACGGTGACCCGGTAACCGCCAAGTCCTTTGTGGATGCCTGGAACTTCGGTGCCGCTGCCAAGAACGCCCAGCTGAACTCGTACTTCTTCGAGAGCATCGAAGGCTATGACGAGGTCAGCGCTGAAGGTGCCACGGCAGACACCATGAGCGGCCTGACGGTTGTCGATGACAACACGTTCACCGTCAAGCTGAGCCAGCCGGAGTCTGACTTCCCGCAGCGCCTCGGCTACACGGCCTTCTTCCCGCTGCCTGCTGCAGCCCTCGAGGATCCGGCCGCCTTCGGCGAAAAGCCCGTCGGCAACGGTCCGTACATGCTCGACGGCGACGATGCCTGGCAGCACGAGGTCCAGATTGACCTCGTTGCAAACCCGGATTACACCGGAACCCGTGTCCCGCAGAACGGCGGAGTGACCTTCAAGTTCTACTCCTCCTTCGATGCTGCTTACGCAGACCTGCAGTCGGACAACCTGGACATCCTGGACACCATGCCGAACGCGGCACTGAAGACGTTCAAGACCGATCTGGGTGAGGGCCGCTACTCCGAGAAGGCTTACGCCGGTAACCAGACCATCACCATCCCGGGCTACCTGCCCGAGTTCTCCGGTGAGGCCGGCCAGCTGCGCCGCCAGGCCATCTCCATGGCCATCGACCGGGAAGAGATCACCTCGGTGGTCTTCTCCGGTTCCCGTGAACCGGCCAAGGAATTCACCGCTCCGGTGATCGAGGGCTACAGCGACAGCATCCCCGGTGAAGAGGTGCTGGAGTTCAACCCCGAGAAGGCCAAGGAGCTGTGGGAGCAGGCCGAGAAGATCGAGCCCTGGCCCGCTGACAAGCCCTTCACCATCGGCTACAACGCTGACGCCAACCACAAGGAGTGGGTGGACGCAGTAGCCAACGGCCTGAAGAACAACCTCGGCATCAACGCCGAAGGCAAGCCCTACGCAACGTTCAAGGAACTGCGCGCAGACGCAACTGCCAAGACGCTCGCCGGCGCCATCCGCACCGGCTGGCAGGCAGACTACCCGTCGCTGAACAACTTCCTCGGCCCGCTGTACGGCACCGGGGCAGGCTCCAACGACGGTGACTACTCCAGCGAAGAGTTCGACAACCTCCTGAGCGAAGGCCTCGCGGCTTCCACTCCTGAAGAGGGTGCCGAGATCTTCAACCAGGCACAGGAAGTCCTGCTCAAGGACCTCCCCGTTATCCCGCTGTGGTACCAGGTGGCTCAGTCCGGCTGGAGCAACAACGTGGAGAACGTTGAAACCGGCTGGAACGGCGTCCCGGTCTACTACAACGTCACGGCCAAGTAGCCTCATCTAGACCGACCGATCCGGGGCCCGGCCAGAAGGCCGGGCCCCGGCTTGTATTCGGGTTCTTACCAAGAACAGGTATACAAACATGCGAGACCTAAATCCCCCCCAGCTGGCAGGAGGCCACCCCTAATGGCCGGCTACGTCCTTCGACGTGTACTTCAAATGATCCCCGTATTCTTCGGGGCAACATTCCTTGTCTATTTCCTGGTCTTCTCCCTGCCCGGCGATCCGATTGCCGCCCTGTTCGGTGACAAGCCGGTCAATGAGGCCGTCGCCGCGCAGCTGCGAAGCCAGTACAACCTGGACCAGCCCTTCATCGTGCAGTATCTGCTGTACCTGAAGAACCTGGTGACCTTCGACCTCGGCGTCGACTTCTCCGGACGTGAGGTCTCCGCCGTTTTGGCCCAGGCCTTCCCGGTGACCATCCGCCTCGCCATTCTGGCGCTGATCTTCGAAGCCGTCTTCGGCATTATCTTCGGCCTGATCGCCGGTCTGAAGAAGGGCAAGATCTTCGACAGCACGGTCCTGGTTGTTTCCCTGATCGTCATCGCCATTCCCGTGTTCGTCCTCGGTTTCCTGCTGCAGTTCATCGTGGGCGTCAAGCTCCAATGGACTTCTCCCACCGTCGGCGGCGATGCCGGGTTCACGGACCTGATACTGCCGGCCCTGGTACTGGGCCTGGCATCCTTCGCCTATGTGCTGCGCCTGACGCGCACTTCCGTGATCGAAAACATGAATGCCGACTATGTCCGTACCGCCACCGCCAAGGGCCTGTCACGGCCGCGCGTGGTTACCGTGCACATTCTGCGCAACTCACTGATCCCCGTTGTGACCTTCCTCGGGGCAGACCTGGGTGCGCTCATGGGCGGCGCCATTGTCACCGAAGGCATCTTCAACGTCCCCGGCGTGGGGCAGCGACTTTACCAGTCCGTCATCAGGGGAGAAGGACCCACGATCGTGTCGATCGTGAGTGTCCTCGTCTTCGTCTACGTCATCGCCAACCTTCTCGTAGACCTCCTGTACGCCTGGCTTGATCCGAGGATCCGTTATGCATAAAGACACCGCAAGCACCGAGCATTATGTGGCACCGCTGGAGGAAACCCCTCTGGCCGAAACCGACAGTGTCAAGGAAGAGACCAAGGCGCTGAGCCTGTGGGGCGAAGCCTGGCGTAACCTGCGCACGCAGCCGCTGTTCATCATTTCGTCCCTGCTGATTCTGCTGATCCTGACCGTGGCCGCGTTCCCGGGCCTGTTCACCAGCGCTTCCCCGGATGAAGGCTGCCTGCTGGCCAACTCCGACGGCGGCCCCGCCGCCGGGCACCCGCTCGGCTACACCTTCCAGGGCTGTGACGTTTACGCCCGGGTTATCTACGGCACACGTGCCTCCGTCCTGGTCGGCCTGCTGACCACCATTGCCGTTGTTGTCATCGGCGGCATCCTGGGTGCGCTGGCCGGTTACTACGGCGGCTGGCTCGACGCGATCCTGGCCCGCCTCGGCGACATCTTCTTCGCACTGCCGCTGATCCTCGGCGCCATCATCATCATGCAGCTGCCGGCTTTCCGGGAGAACCGGACCATCATCACAGTGGTCTTTACGCTGTTGATATTCGGCTGGCCGCAGGTGGCACGTATTACCCGCGGCGCCGTGATCTCCGTCCGCAACGCGGACTTTGTGGTGGCCTCGCGTTCCCTGGGTGTTTCGAAGTTCTCCGCGCTGATGAAGCACGTGATCCCGAACTCCCTCGCCCCGGTGATCGTTATCGCCACCATCTCCCTGGGTACGTTCATCGTTGCCGAGGCAACGCTGTCCTTCCTGGGCATCGGACTGCCGCCCAGCATCATGTCGTGGGGCAATGACATCTCGGCTGCACAGACCTCGTTGCGGTCAAACCCCTCAACGCTGCTGTGGCCCGCCGCCGCACTGTCCATTACCGTGCTGAGCTTCATCATGCTCGGCGACGCGGTCCGTGATGCTCTTGATCCGAAGGCGCGCAAACGATGACCATCAATACCGAAAAGACGGCGGCCGTCCAGCCGCTGCTGGAAATCCGCGACCTTGCGATCAGCTTCTCCACCGCCAACGGCGAGGTTGAAGCTGTCCGGAACGCACATCTGACGGTTATGCCCGGCGAGACCGTGGCCATCGTTGGTGAGTCCGGTTCGGGCAAGTCCACCACCGCCCTGGCCGCCATCGGCCTGCTCGCCGGCAACGGCCGGGTCAGCGGGGGACAGATCATCTTTGACGGGGAGGACATCTCCCAAGCCAGCCCCAAGCGGATCCAGGAACTGCGCGGCAGCTCCATCGGCATGGTGCCCCAGGACCCGATGTCCAACCTGAACCCGGTCTGGAAGATCGGTTTCCAGGTCAAGGAAACCCTGC
>ERZ504995.131-NODE-131-length-10189-cov-3.447898_pt1 | contig 10189 bp, 9 predicted proteins | sample MGYA00514197_ERZ504995 | MGnify/ENA primary metagenome ERZ504995 (study PRJEB26094, sample SAMEA4028455) | Ovis aries | biome: host associated; feature: stool; material: fecal | place: Italy | collected 2012 | study: EMG produced TPA metagenomics assembly of the...
TCGTGGGGCCGTACAGCAGGACCGATGCCGCTGAGGACTTGCGGACCTCGTGCATCGGGATGCCTTCGTGCTCGGCGATGATCTGTGCTACCAGCGGCGAGCAGAACCCGCCCTGGCAGCGGCCCATGCCGGGCCGGACCCGCTTCTTCACAGCGTCGATGGTCGGCGGACAGCCGGGGCTGTTCAGCGCGTCGAGGATCTCGCCTTTGGAGACCTCCTCGCACCGGCAGATGATGACGCCGTAGTCCGGGTTTTCGGCGATGTACTTCGCCCGCTCTTCCGGCGCCATACGGCTCAGTTCCGGGATGCCCTTGCGCACCGGGTCGAAGTGTTCGTTCTTCTTCACCGGCCGGCTCTCCGCGATGCGGTCGACGACCGCCTGCGAGACGTCGAGGGCAAAGGCCGGTGCCGAGGTCAGGCCCGGGGACTGGATGCCCCCGACGTGGTAAAGGTTCTGACAGTTCCGGCCCCACTCGATGACGAAGTCCTCTTCGAAGGTCGGGGCGCGGACGCCGGTGAAGTATGTGATGATGTCCCGCGTGTTCGCGGCGGGCACCGTCTTCTGCTGTTTCTTATAGATGGTCTTTATGCTTTCGGGGCGGGTCGAGAAGTCTTCCTTCTCCCGGCACTCGACGGCATCCGGTCCGGCCAGGACATTGCCGTGGGCCGTCTGCATGAGGCCGCCGCCCTTGGTATGGCTCGTCAGAGCCTGTTTGTTGACTTCGATGATGGACGCGATGGTGTGGATGATCTTCGCGGACTTCACGTCCTGGATGGTATCGGTCCCCCGCCGGGGATGGATCGAATAGAACCGGTCGTGGGCCATCTCGGCGACATCGTCCGCAAAGACGCCGGCGGCGTTGACGACGACGTCCGGGTACACGGTGCCGCGGTTCGTGTGGACCGCCGTGATGCGGCCGCCTTCGGTGTCCATCGACAGGACCGCGGTGTTGAGGCTCAGTTCAACGCCGTTCTGCGCGGCGTTCTCCGCATACGCGATGGTCAGGTTATAAGGCGAGACGATACCGGCCGAGGGGTTGTACATCGCGAACGCGAAGTCCGGGTTCATGGTCGGGTTGTCCCGCAGGAGCTCTTCTTTCCCGACGACCCGCACGTCCGTGACGCCGTCGTGGTACTTGCGCCAGAGGGCGTAGAGCCGGATGACCGGTTTCAGGTAGCCCTGGGTGAAGCAGGCGTACTGCCCGATGCGCCGGAAGGGCACGTTCAGGTCTGCGCAGACCCGGTCATACATGCGGTTGCCCAGCAATACATATTTCTGTTTGAGGCTGCCCTTCCCGAGGTCGATGCCCGGGTGGACTTCCCCGTCGTTGCGGCCGGAGGCCTGGAGCGCGAAGTCCGCCTCCTTCCCCACCAGGAGGACGCTCAGGTCCCACTTGGAGAGTTCTCTGGCGATGGACGTCCCCGAGATACCGCCGCCGATGACGAGCACGTCGACGTGTTTCCCGTCGAGGCTCTCGTCCCGGACGGACGGGACCCGCATGGGGATGGGCTCCGCCCCTTCGAGTTGGATGTCGTTCACGACGTGGACGCGGCGCTTGTCCTTCGAGACCGCCATGTTGCAGGCCTTCAAAATATCGGGCCAGGTGGAGAGCATGCCGGAAACACGGATGGTGTCTCCCTCCCGGACGGCGGTCACCCGCTCTCCAAAGGTTTTCGTCAACCGTTTTTGGATCTTGTTGATCTCAGACATTTTCCCACCTTCTTTCAACTTCATTATAGCCTGAACACATGTGCAGTTCAATTGTCCGAACAAGGTCGTTTTCGACAATTTTTCATAGTGCTCCCTGTGCAACTCGCACAAAGAAATGAAAAAGGATGCTTCCGGCGGAAGCATCCTTTTTTGTTGTATCTATCAGGCATCCAGGATGCCGCTGTCGGCGATGGACTGCACGGCTTCCCGGATCTTCTCCGGCGGCAGGACCAGCGCGAAGCGGGTGTACCCTTCGCCGAGGGGCCCGAAGCTGACACCCGGCGTCGTGATGACGCCGGCCTTCTCGATGAGTTCGAGACAGAAGCCCATGCTGTCGTGTTTGTACTTCTCCGGCAGCGGGGCCCAGACAAACATGGAGCCTTTGGAGTCCGGCACGTTCCAGCCGATGGAGCGAAGGCCGGCGCAGAGAGCGTCGCGGCGGGCCTGGGAGTCGCGGCACTGCTGTTCGACCATGTCGGTGGGGCCGGTCAGGGCGGCGATGGCCGCTTTCTGGACGGGCAGGAAGACGCCGAAGTCGATCTGGCTGCGGAGTTTCCGGAACGCCGCGACGACATCCGGGCGGCCGATGAGGAAGCTCATTCTGGCGCCGGTGACGTCGAAGGACTTCGACAGGCTGAAGAACTCGGCACCGACGTCGACGGCGCCGTCATACTGCAGGAAGCTGCCGCCCTTCACGCCGTCGAAGATGATGTCCGAGTAGGCGTTGTCGTGGAGCAGCAGGATGTCATACTTCTTCGCGAAGGCGATGAGTTCGTTGTACACCGCATCGTTGCCGACACTGCCCATGGGGTTCGCCGGCAGGGAGACGACCATGAACTTCGCTTTGCGGGCGACCTCTTCCGGGATGGTGGAGACGTCCGGCAGGAAGTTCGTCTCGGCGGTCATCGGGTAGTACCAGGGCTCGGCTCCGGCCATCTTGGCGCCGGCGATGAAGACCGGGTAGCAGGGCGTCGGCAGGAGCACGGTGTCGCCTTCGTCGACGAGGGCCATGCCCACATGGCCCATGCCTTCCTGCGTGCCGTAGCAGGAGCAGACCATATCCGGCGTGATGGCGACACCGAACCGGCGCTCGTAGTAGGCGCAGACGGCGTCGAGCAGTTCCGGCAGGTCCCGCAGGGCGTATTTCCAGTTTTCGGGGTCCATCGCCGCAGTGGCAAGGGCCTCACGGATGTGTAAAGGCGTCTCGAAGTCCGGCGTGCCGACGCTCATGTTGTACAGCGTGCGGCCCTCGGCCTCGAGTTCGAGTTTCTTGTCGTTCAGGGCTCCGAAGATCTCTTCTCCGAAGCGGTCCATGCGTCTGGAAAACTGCATTGGTAAGGTTCCTTCTTCCATTTCGGGTTCTTTTTCTGAAGTATTGTACCACAAGGATGGAAATCGCCCAATATATTGGGAATAGAAAACACAGAAAAAACGTGCTATAATACTGCTCAATTCTTGTGTGTAATTATGACTCTATGAAGAAAGAAGGGGTTTTATGACCCTCGACAAGATCTATCATGCCGCATTCGTCCTGAAGGACATCATCCGGAAGACCGACGTCATCGCAGCGCCGGAGCTCAACCCGGGCGCGGACATCATCCTGAAAACCGAGAACCTGCAGGTCACCGGCTCCTTCAAGGTCCGCGGTGCCGCCTACAAGATCTCCCAGCTCTCCGAGGAGGAGAAGGCCCGGGGCGTCATCGCCTGCTCCGCCGGCAACCACGCACAGGGCGTGGCACTCGCCGCGACGAAGGCCGGCGCGAAGAGCCTCATCTGCCTGCCGGACAACGCTCCCCTCTCCAAGATCGAAGCCACCAAGAAATACGGCGCCGACGTCTGCCTCGTCCCCGGGGTCTACGACGACGCATACAATAAAGCTCTCGAACTGAGAGACTCCGAAGGCTACACCTTCGTCCACCCGTTCAACGATGAAGACGTCATCGCGGGCCAGGGCACCATCGGTCTCGAGATCCTCGAGCAGGTCCCGGACGTCGACGCGGTCATCGTGCCGGTCGGCGGCGGCGGACTCATCTCCGGTGTCGCTTACGCCATCAAGGCGCTGAACCCGAACGTCAAGGTATACGGTGTCCAGGCCTCCGGCGCTCCCTCCATGGTCAAGTCCGTGAAGGAAGGCAAGATCAAGAAGCTCGCCTCCGTCTCCACCATCGCCGACGGCATCGCCGTCAAGGAGCCGGGCGACCTGACCTTCGACCTCGTCTCCCAGTATGTCGACGAACTCGTCACCGTCACCGATGACGAAGTGGCCGCCGCCATCCTCGCGCTCATCGAGCAGCAGAAGCTCTGCGCCGAAGGTGCCGGTGCGGTCTCCGTCGCCGCCGCCATGTTCAACAAAGTCCCGGTCGCCGGCAAGAAAGTCGTCTGCCTGGTCTCCGGCGGCAACATCGACGTCACCATCCTGTCCCGTGTCATCGACCGCGGTCTCCTGAAGTCCGGACGCACGCTGTCCATCCAGGTCAACCTCGTCGACAAGCCCGGTCAGCTCCAGGGCGTCGCGAACTGCATCGCCGATGCGGGCGGCAACGTCACCTACATCAACCACGAAAAAGCCACCGAGGACATGTCCATCACGGACGCCTACCTGCGGATCACGATGGAGACGAAGAACTTCGAGCACATCGACGAGATCCTCACGGCCCTGTCCGACGCCGGCTTCACCTACCAGCAGTTCTGAGCACTGCGCGCAACGAACCACAGAAAGAAGGCACTACTCATGAGAACCATCCATACCGATACCGCACCCGCCGCACTCGGCCCGTACTCTCAGGCGAAGGCCACCTGCAAGCTGATCTTCACCTCCGGCCAGATCGCGATCGACCCCGCAGAAGGCAAGATCGTCGACACCACCATCGAAGGCCAGACCCATCAGGTCTGCAAGAACCTCGGCGAAGTCCTGAAGGCCGCCGGCACCGACTTCGACCATGTCCTCAAGACCACCTGCTTCCTGAAGGACATCGGCGACTTCGCAGCGTTCAACGCCATCTACGGTGAGTACTTCACCTCGAAGCCGGCCCGCTCCTGCGTGGAAGTCGCCAACCTTCCCGCCGGCGCCCTCGTCGAAGTCGAAGCCATCGCACAGGCTGCGGACAAAGACTGATTGGCACATCGCCCAACACAATACGAAACAAACCAGCGCTGAGTTTTCAGTGCTGGTTTTTCTTTTTCTGTTGACAAATCGCCCGGGATGCGGTACAACTAAAGCGGAGGAAGGTATACGCGTATACCTCGAATAAAACAGGGGCACATCGCCCAACAGAGAAAGGAAAGAGATTATGGGTTATTTCTACAACCTGGACGTCTACCTCGGACGTCTGAACGAACCGTACTATCCCGTGTACATCGGCTGGCTGATCGCGATGATCTGTTTCTACTGGTACTACTACAAAAGCCTGCGGCAGGGGTTCAAGGACAAATGCGGCGGCATGCCCTGGCAGACCAACATGTGGAACTTCGCCAATGACTTCGTGTACGTTGTCGGGTTCTCCCGCTGGTTCTCGAAGACCTCCCCGACCCACCACTGGGTCACCGAGTTCCTGTGGTTCGGCCTTGTCGCCTGGTTCCTGATGGAGTTCGTCGCTCATTACCAGAGCATCAAGTGGGACCTGCAGACGGAGATCTTCCCCCACGCGAAGTCCCGCAAGAACGCGATCCTCATGTATGTTGGCGTCCAGCTCTGCTTCATCGCCGCTTACGGCTTCCTTTGGAGCGTCATGTCTGACCCGCTCTGCCACATCATGTTCCTGACGACCTTCACCGGCTGCGTCATCTTCAACTTCCAGCTGATGAACAAGCGTCAGTCGAACCGCGGTCTCCACTGGACCATCCCGGTCGCCCTGACCGTCGCGCAGATCGCCGGCTACTTCGTCATCCTGCCGAGCTGTGACCCGCATATGGCTACCGACCCGTGGGTCTACATCGGTGGTGTCGCCGCGACCGCGCTGGCCATCACCTTTGGTGTCATCCTGTCGAAGCTCCCGAAGTGGAACTCCACGACGATGTCTGTGGAATAGTAAAACGAGGAGGCTGTCCCCCGGGGCAGCCTCTGTGTTATAATGAGGGGCAGTGGATCGCCCACAAAGCCACGCGAAAGGAGGAGTGTTTCATGAGCGCACGCAAAACGACCGGGCCCGCCGCCGTCATGGAGAGCAAGGCGCGCCGGCTGTTCCTGGAAAAGGGCTTCGCGAAGACGTCCTACGCGGACATCGCGGCTGCCTGCGGCGTCGAAAAGACCAACGTGCAGAAGCACTTCCCCCACAAGGACCTGTTCATCGACCACTTTTTCGAAGACCTTCTCGACTACTCCGATGAGTTTTTCGCAAAACGGGACATGTTGCCGGACGACTACTACCAGGCTCTGTACCTCGTCGGCCAGATCCACTTCGCGTTCCTGCTCTCTTCCCCGGAGCTTCGGCGGCTGACACTGGATATCGTGTCCGACCGGAAGCTGACGGAAGCGATGATCTCCCAGGACGTCTCCTGGGCCACCAAGTACCTCGAAGGGTTCTCTCTCGAAGAGCAGCAGACCTTCGCCGACAACGTCGCGGTCGTCATGGGCGGCATGTACGAACTCCTGTACCGGAAGCTGTCCACCGGGTCTCCCATCGACCCCGAGTCCTTCCAGCAGCTGGCGATGAACCTCTTCGTCTTCGTACAGGGCATCCCGTCCTCGGACGCCGGCGAGCGGTTCCTGCCGGACCTCCTGAGCCCCTCGGACTTCGCAGACGCGATCGCGTTCCTGACCGACCGAATGTTTTGAAAAAACCAGCACTGCTGATGCAGCGCTGGTTTTATTTTTGTTCAGCTGTCATGGTAATGATACCGGCAGGCAAGGATTTGGATCTCTTCACCTGCAATGCGGTAGACCAGACGATCTTTCTCATTGATGCGGCGGCTCCAGAAACCTGCGAGGTCTCCCGTCAGTGGTTCCGGTTTCCCGATGCCCATGTTCCCATTTCGTTCGATGTCCTTCAGGAGAACGTTGATCCGCTTCAGGGTTTTACGGTCTTCGGATTGCCAGTACAGGTAGTCTTTCCATGCATTCTGTGTAAAGAGTTTATTCATCGCTGACCTCCGTCAACGGATGGACGGAAGCGGACCCCGTTTCCAGCTGAGCTTTCGATTCCATCAGCCAGTCATAGTTGGCTTTGTTGCCCAGCAAATGCATGTTCTCCAGCATGTTGTTATAGGCATCTTCCGAAATGATGACCACGTTCTTGTTTTCTTTCCTCGTGACCACAACTGTTTCATAGTCATCGGTAACTTTGTCGAGGTGTGTTTTCATCTCGTTTCGGAACTGCGTGTAGTTCAATGCCAGCATACGCTCCACTCCTTCCATGCTTATTGTAACGTACAGAATTCTGTACGTCAATCCTCCTTCCCCGGTCACCTTTTTGCCAGAAGCGACATACGACAAAAGACCTTCCCTTTGCGGGAAGGTCTTTTCAGCTTGTTCAATGATGAAGTTCTAACGGTCGGCTCGAAGCCTGGGCAGGCAGTGCCTCAGCCTTTCAGGCCGCGGGACTGGCGGTCCATGTCTTCGATGACGATGTCGTAGACTTCGCCGAGGGACATCATGTACTCGAGGACTTCATACGGTTTGTTCGTATGGAAGTGGAGCTTGATGAGCTCGTCATCACCGACGACGAGGAGTTCCTCCCCTTCGAAGTGGGAGCGGATGTAAGCGTTGATATCATCTTCGTCCAGGTCTTCCCCCTCAAGGAGAAGCTGGAAGTCATAACGAGGATCGATCATAGGGGAAACGTTCCTTTCGTGTAAAACAGTTTTTGCAAGACAGTGGTCTTGCATGACAGGAATTATAGAACAACCGGTCAGAAAAGGCAAGCCTGTGTTTGCGCAGTTGCAAACTCTTCTGGTGTCATCGGCTGCTGCGTTGCCACAGCACTCTGACAGGCAGACCGCCTTACCGGTCCTTCAGACTGATATACGGGCGTTCGGGCTCGATGCCGTCGTAAGCAGGACGGATGATCTTCGAGTTGTTGGCATGCTCTTCGATGACGTGGGCACTCCAGCCGACGACACGGGCCATGGCGAAGAGCGGTGTGAAAAGCTCTTCCGGCAGGCCGAGCATCTGGTAGACGAGGCCGGAGTAGAAGTCGACGTTCGCGCAGGCACCCTTGTACATGTGCCGCTCGGACGCGATGATCTCCGGAGCCAGAGTTGCCACCTTCTTGTACAATTCGTACTCTTCGGTGCGGCCTTTTTCCGTCGCGAGCATCTCGGTGAAGCCCTGGAGGATCTCCGCACGGGGGTCGGACTTGGAATAGACCGCGTGACCGACGCCGTAGATGAGTCCGCTCTTGTCGAAGGCTTCCTTGTGCAGGAGTTTCTTCAGGTAGGCGGAGACTTCGTCGTCGTCCTTCCAGTCGCCGACGTTCTTCTCGAGGTCGGAGAACATCTGGGTGACCATGATGTTCGCGCCGCCGTGGCGGGGTCCTTTCAGGGCGCCAAGGGCCGCGGCGATGACCGAGTACAGGTCCGTGTTCGTGGAGGACACGACGTGGGTCGTGAAGGTCGAGTTGTTACCGCCGCCGTGGTCCATGTGCAGAAGCAGGCAGGCGTCGAGGACGCGGGCTTCCAGTTCGGTGTAGTTCCCGTCCGGACGCAGGATGTGCAGGAGGTTCTCGGCGTAGGAGCCGGAGTCCAGCGGCGGGATGATGTAGAGCGAGCCGTCCCGCTTCTCGTGCTGGTAAGCATAGTAGCCGTAGACTGCGAGCTGCGGGAAGCGGGCGATGAGTTCGAGGCTCTGCCGCACGATGCCGGGCAGCGAGATGTCGTTGCCGTCGTCATCGTAGGCGTAGAGCGTCAGGACGCTCCGCGACATGGTGTTCATGATGTGCAGGGACGGCTTCTTCATGATGACGTCCCGGACGAATCCGGTGGGCAGCTCGCGGTACTCCGCAAGTGTCTCGGAAAACATTTTGAGTTCTTCCTGGTTTGGTAAATCGCCAAACAGAAGCAGGTAGGCGACCTCTTCGTAGCCGAACCGGCCCGAGTCGAGGATGCCGTGGACGAGGTCTTTGATGTCGTAGCCCCGGTAGATGAGCTGGCCATAGTCGGGCACTTTGACGCCGTCGACGACTTTCGTCGCACGGACCTGAGAGATGTGGGTCAGGCCGGCCAGGACGCCGACACCGTTGAGGTCACGAAGGCCGCGCTTGACGTCGTACTCCGCGTAGAGGGAAGAGTCGATGACGTCTGCCGCCTGCGCTTTTGCTGCAAGTTCTTCGATGACAGGGGTGATCTCATGGAATTCCTGTTGAACCATAAAGTGCAGCCTCCTTTCCATAGAAAATGCATTGGGGAAAACTGGCGATATACGCCGGACACTCATTATAACATTTGTTTCTGAAATAACAAACTGTCAAAACGGCACATTTGCCCATCGGCGAAAAAAGAAGGCACGGCAGAGGGTGCGCCCCCGCCGTGCCTATGTGTTTCGATGTTCACCATCACAGTGTCACGGTGAATGTCGTGCCTTCGCCGACCTTGCTGACGACCTCGATGGTGCCGCCGAGCAGTTCCATGATCCGTTTCGTGATGGCGAGGCCCAGCCCGTGACCGAGCTGTTTGTGGCTCTCTTCGCACTGGTAGAACTGGTCGAAGATCTTCGGCAGTTTCTCCGCGTCGATGCCGCAGCCTTCATCGCGGATGTACCTCTCGTAATAAACGCAAAACTGAGTCTGGCTTTCCTTATAAAGCCAAACTCAGTTTACTTTTTAAATATGACTTCTTTATGACTATCTCACCCTTATGCCGGCAGGAGGTTGCGCATGCTGGCGACGGTCAGGGAGACCGTGGACGCGTTGTGCAGGAGCGCGGACTGCGCGGGCTGCAGGAACGCGAGGGCGCCGAGGCCGATGAGGGCGGAATTGAAGCCCAGGATGAACTTGTAGTTGAACGCCACGCGGCGGCTCAGCCGGTTCGACAGGTCCTTCAGTGTCAGGAGCGTGCGGATGTCCTCCGAGTTGATGGTGATGTCCGCCACCTGCCGCGCGATCTCCGCGCCGGTCGAGATGGCGATGCCGACATCGGCCGCGGACAGCGCCGGGCTGTCGTTGATGCCGTCGCCGACCATGACGACCTTTCGTCCGGCGGCCTTTTCCGCCTCGACGAACTTCGCCGCCTCGATCATCTCTTCGATCTCCCAGAAACCCTCGCGCAGGTCACCCACATCCTTCATCAGTATGACCTTGTGGATTTTGCCCTGCTTCCTTGCCTCTTCGGCTGTAGCCTTCAGGACTGAGATATCGCTGTGCATCGAGATGTCGCAGGTCCTGACCACATCCTCGAGCTCGCTTATCATAGGCACGCGGATCAGGTAAAACGGCAGATTGCATCCCTGCTTCTCAAGTTCATGGAACTGGTCCATGCGCGATGTAGCTATCCACGTGCAGCCTGCTTCAACAAAGCACTTCGTGATCTCCGGGTCCGCAGAGGCAC
>ERZ504995.132-NODE-132-length-10122-cov-3.600576_pt1 | contig 10122 bp, 11 predicted proteins | sample MGYA00514197_ERZ504995 | MGnify/ENA primary metagenome ERZ504995 (study PRJEB26094, sample SAMEA4028455) | Ovis aries | biome: host associated; feature: stool; material: fecal | place: Italy | collected 2012 | study: EMG produced TPA metagenomics assembly of the...
TGGCCCTGAACAACTCGTTCGGATTCGGCGGACACAACGCCGTCGTGGCCCTGCGAAACCACTAGTAGGCGCATTCACCAGCGCTAACTGCAATGGCCGGGTCCCCTGATTCAGGGGACCCGGCCATTTTGCTGCGGAGAAAATCTGCGGAACGTGCTGTGGAGGTCAGCCGACCTGGTGGAGCCAGCGCACCGGCGCACCGTCTGCTGCGTGCCGGAAGGGTTCGAGCTCCTCGTCCCATGCCTCGCCCAGTGCGAGGGAGAGCTCGTGGTAGACCGCCGAGGGGTCTCCGGCGCCGTTCTCGTAGGCGTAGCGGATGCGGTCCTCGGAAACCATGATGTTGCCGTGGACATCGGTGGCGGCGTGGAAGATCCCCAGTTCGGGGGTGTGTGCCCAGCGGCTTCCGTCGGCGCCCGGACTCTGGTCCTCGGTCACTTCATAGCGGAGGTGCGCCCAGCCGCGCAGGGCGGAAGCCAGGAGGGAGCCGGTCCCCTGCGGCCCGGACCATGCGATCTCGGCGCGGACCATTCCGGGAGCGGCGGGCTGAGGGGTCCACTGTAGATCCGTTCGCTTTTCAACGACGGATCCAATGGCCCACTCAATATGAGGGCACAACGCGGAAGGGGCAGAGTGCACAAAGAGTACTCCGCGCGCCATCACAACAGACATTCCATCCTCCATAGCTGTAGGTACGTCTTCCCCAACGACCTGCTGCATGGACGAATAACCGGTCCGCGTGCCCGCTGTCCATCATTGTGCCGCATGTTATCGGAATGCGCCAATGAGCCGCACGTACCGCAAGTGTCCTATGGGTCCTAGGCCCGCGGATGTGCCTGGCTGTAGCTTTGCCGCAGCCGGTCCACGGAGACATGCGTGTACAGCTGTGTGGTTGCCAGCGAGGAATGGCCCAGGATTTCCTGCACTGCGCGCAGGTCCGCGCCACCGTCCAGGAGGTGTGTGGCCGCCGAGTGGCGCAGTGCATGCGGACCCGTGGCGGAGGTGTCCGGCAGGGCCGCCAGCAGTTCGGCGACGACGCCGCGGACCTGCCGCTGGTCCACCCGGCGTCCGCGCTTCCCGAGGAACAAGGCCGGACCGCTTTCGGGAACGGCCAGTGCCGGGCGTCCCCGGCGCAGCCAATCGTCCACGGCGAGGGCAGCCGGCAGACCGTAGGGCACCGTGCGCTCCTTGTTGCCTTTGCCCAGGACCCGCAGTGTCCTGCGATCGGGGTCCAGGTCATCGATGTCCAGGCCGGACAGCTCTCCCACACGGACTCCGGTGGCGTAGAGCAGTTCCACCATGGCCCGGTCCCTGAGGGCAACAGGCTCCCCTTCGGCAGCCGCTGCCTGCATGGTCTTGAACAGTTCCTCCACCTGGCCGCTCCGCAGCACACCGGGAAGGGTTTTTTCCTTCTTTGGCGCCCGAAGCCGCAGCGCAGGATTCTCGCTGATCAGTTCTTCGCGCAGCGCCCAGTTGGCAAAGCTGCGGGCCGTGGCTGCCCGCCGGGCCAGGGTGGAACGTGCCTGGCCGCTGCTGCTCAGTTCCCCCAGCCATCCACGCAGAACACTCAGGTCCAAATCCTTGAGCGCAACAATCCCTGACCCCAGCGCGAAGTCCAGAAGCTGGGTGACGTCCGATTCATAGGCCCGGACCGTGTGTTCGGACCGCCCCCGTTCCGACGTCAGGTACCGGCAGAAGCCCTCAAGCGCTGACCGGAATTCTGCCGGCCACGGCACGGTGTCTGCGGTTCCCTTGGTTCTCACCCCTTTACTGTTCTCTTATTGCCCCCTTCCTTCAAGCAGGCACGCGGTCCTGAGGGGAAGTCCTAGGCAGGCACTTTGTCCGTGTGACTGCAGGATCGTCGGAGTGCCTCGGTGCCGGGTGACTGTTCGAGCTCCAGAAGATACTGTTTCGCTTCCAGCCCGCCGGAATATCCCGTCAGTGCTCCCCGGGAACCGACAACTCTGTGCGTCGGTACAACGATGTTGAGCGGATTACGGGACAACGCCGCCCCTACGCTGCGCGCCTTGGCTGCATCTCCCAAGCCCAGTGCCAGCGATTTATAAGTGGCGGTTGAGCCGTAGGTAATGCTTCCCACCCGCTCCCAGACGCTGCGCTGGAAGTCAGTGCCCCTGGGAGCAACGCGCACTGTGAAGCAGCATCGCCTGCCGTCGAAGTACTCCGCCAGTTGCCGCTCCACGTCTTCAAAGCCCTGCTCAGCTGCCAGGCCGTAGGGTGTACCCGCTCCGGTCAGTTCAGTCGGCGGGCCCAGCCTCAACGCGGAGAGGACACCGTCGGTCGCGACGAGGCTAAGCACCCCGACGGGCGAAGTAATGATCTTGTGAGTCATCATGATGGGTTCTTCCTTTTTTGGTTGGGACGGGTCGGACAACAAGGATGGGACGGGCTGAATCCCTAGCGTTTACCGCGGCGCCACCCGTCGGGTCCGGCACGGATGGCGAGGCCTTCCAGTTCCAGCCTGGCCAGCCCTGCACGCACTCCCGCCACCGGCAGCCCGGCCACCGAGGCGAGTTTGTCGATGGAGGTGTCGCTGCGTACGGGAAGGGCGTCCAGAAGGAGGAGATCTTCGACTGCCAAACCATCGTGGTCTGATCTCTTCTCCCGGGCCCGTGCGGCCGGCCCGTGCCCGGACTGCGATGCGGATTCCACAGCTTGGGCCACGTCGGGTACTTCCTGTGTCAGCGGCCCGGCCAGCTCGGCGACTTCCTGGGCATCAGTTACGCAGACGGCGCTGCCGTCACGCAGCAACCGGTGGCAGCCGGCGGAGTTGGCTGAGTACACCGATCCGGGAACCGCCCCGACCTCCCGTCCCAATCCTGCCGCGTGATGTGCGGTGTTCAGTGCCCCGGAACGCCACCGTGCCTCGACCACCACTGTCACCGCACTCAGTGCGGCGATGATGCGGTTCCGCTGCAGGAACCTCCACCGTGTCGGTGCTGACCCGGGCGGTACCTCCGACAGCAGCAGCCCGTGTTCCGCAATTGCACGGAGCAGGTCTTCGTTGCCCGCCGGATAGAACCGGTCCGCACCGCAGGCCATTACCGCGATGGTAGATATCCCGGAGCCGGCTGCCTCCGGAAGTGTTGCGGCGAGCGCAGCACGGTGTGCCTGGGCATCAATGCCGTAGGCGCCTCCTGAAACAACGGTGTATCCCCGGCTGGCCAAACCCGCCGAGAGATCCCCAGTGATGGACAGGCCGTAGCCCGTGGCGTCCCGGGATCCGACAAGAGCCACCGTACGTTTCATATCGGGGAGCCCGCCCGCCAGCTGTCCCCGGACCCACAGGCACAGCGGCATCCCGAGCTCCAGATGGGACAGCGCCTCAGGCCAACGCGGGTCCTCCGGGATGAGCAGCTCACCACCCAGCCGCCTGATGGTTTCCAGATCTCTGTCAGGAGCCAGATCAGCAACCCGCGGACGCCAGCGTTTCAGTCCCTCTGCGAGGGCGTATCCCTTTCCGGCCACGCCCACTGAGGTCAGGATGCCGGCGGTTTTGTGTATGAGCGCTGAGGAAACCTGCCGTCCCCCGGTGGCTATCTGCAACGCCTGCTCCGGTCCGGCTGCAGACACCAGGGCAAGACCCACCATGTCCGAAGGTTCGAACAATCTGGACAGTGCGGCGCGGGCACGGAGAAGGTCCTCACTCATGCCGCAGCCCCCTGGGTCCGGAAGCCCAACGCCTGACCGACGTCGTCGGCGTCCGGGGTGCCATGACCGGCGAGGTCTGCGATGGTCCAGGCGACGCGGAGTACACGGTCATAGCCGCGCGCCGTCAGCAGCTGCCGCTCCATGGCCCGGTCCAGGGCGGCCGTAGCTTTGGGTCGGGGACGCAGCGCGTCCCGGAGCAGCCCGCCGGGAACCTCGGCGTTCGTTTCGCAGTTCAACGGCCTCAGCCGTTCCTTTTGGAGGTGCCTGGCACTGTGTACCCGCTCCGCAACAGTTGAGCTTGTTTCCGGTGTCTCAGTGGAAAAGTAATCGCCCAGCGCAACCCTCCGCACGCTGAGCTGCAGGTCTACGCGGTCGAGCAGCGGACCGGAGAGACGGCTAAAGTACCGTCGCCGCTGCTGCGGGGTGCAGGTACATTCGATGCCTTTCCCCGTCGCCAAACCACACGGGCAGGGATTCGCTGCCAGTATCAGCTGGAAACGGGCAGGGTATACGGCAGTGCCGGCGGCCCTGTGCAGCACGAGCTGCCCGCTTTCCAACGGCTGGCGCAATCCGTCCAATACCCGTCGCTCGTATTCAGGTGCCTCATCCAGGAAAAGCACACCCCTGTGGGCCCGGGACGCTGCGCCGGGGCGGGGAATGCCCGAACCGCCTCCAATCACTGCAGCAGTGGACGCCGTGTGATGCGGGCTTTGGAACGGCGGCCGGCGCAGCAACTCACGGCACGGGCGTCCCTGCCAGGCCAGTGAATGAATTGCGGTCACTTCCATCGCCTGATCGTCGGGCAGGTCCGGGAGGATACCGGGCAGCCGCTCGGCCAGCATGGTTTTCCCCGCTCCCGGGGGTCCGGTCATCAGAAGATGGTGAGCGCCGGCGGCCGCAACCTCGATGGCGAACCGTGCCTCCTGTTGTCCGGACACATCGGAAAGATCCGGTACCGCTGGCACTCCCGGGTCCTCTTCCGCTTCGGCGCCGGCCCCGCCGGCGACCGGAGCGGGGAATGCCAGCAGTTCCGGGTCAGCTCCCAGGCCGGCAGCGACCTGTGCCAGGGAGGAGCAGCCCCGCACCCGGGCGGAGGGAACCAGTGCCGCTTCCGCTGCGTTCTCCTCGGCCACGACGAAATCCGTATACCCGGCGGCTACCGCCGCCATCACGGCCGGAAGGACGCCGCGGATCGGCCGCAATCTGCTGTCGAGTCCCAGTTCTGCAAGAAAAACGCACCTTCCGGGGCTGCGGAGCGCACCGCCGGCGCACAGTGCGGCCACGGCTATGGCCAGATCGAAACCTGATCCGTGTTTTGGGACGTCTGCGGGCATAAGGTTCACCGTGATACGGCGCCTGCTCAACGGCAATCCGGCATTCTTCGCGGCAGACTTCACCCGGTCGCGTGACTCGTTCAGCGACGCGTCCGGCAGGCCGAGCAGAATAAACGAAGGGAGGGACTGGCCGATGTCCGCCTCGACTTCCACCATCCTGCCCTGGAGACCCACGAGTCCCACGCCATAGGTGCGGCCCAGACTCATGACGCCACCGCTGCAGGGCTGACCGTACTACCGTGTATTCGGCGTTCCTGTGCATTCATGGCACCACCCTGCCCGGGGCTGCGGTGTCAGGGGATTCCTCTGCCGGTCGCTGTGCACAAGCGGTTATGCCTGAGGGAGAAGCTCAGCGGTGTGGAGGAAAGGTGTCAGGGCTGGAGGAACGCCGCACACTCCGGTGATACGTTTCGATCATCTCGACCACGGTGGTACTGCGGTGGTTGAAGAGCATCGGGGACCAGCTCAGGTCCCAGCCGGTGGTACTGCGGGTCCACTCCATGATCGCCACAGGATCCTGCCGGGGTACGGACCGGAGTGCTTTCTGACCCGGATGCCTGCCGGCCTGCAGGGCAAACCCTGCTGCCCTGCCTACCCTGGCGGCACCGCGCATGAGGCGTTGCTCCTGCGGACTCATCGTTTCCACGAGCTGTTTCTGGGATTTCACCCGGATACCGATGATCTTCGCTCCGTATGGACCGCCCGGTGTCCGGCCCACACCGACAGCGTCGAGGTTAGCCCATGGGATAAACCCGGCAGACTGCACCCTGATCCCGGCCGGAGTAAGGGTCAGCACAGCGGGTTCCCTCAGCTTTTTCCAGACAATGAAGGCCCCGCCGGCGCCGAAAAAGACGCATCCAATGGCGCCGACCACTACGGCGGTGAAGCGGTTGCCCGCCGTGTCACTGTCCAGGAAGCTAGATCGCTCCATCCTATGCCGGTGCCGTGCAGCTGCGCGTCCCGGGCTCGAATCAGGAAATCCCCCTCAGGTGCTCGAGCACGGGCGAACCGGTGCCGTCATCCAGCACTGCCACCGCGTCGATCCTTCGATGCGCATAATATCTGTTATGCGCCCGCACCCACGCTGCACCCAGATGGTGCAGGCGTGCCAGTTTTGCGGGGCTGATGGCTTCAAAGGGGTGGCCGAAGTTCAGGGACGAGCGCGTCTTGACCTCCACTATCACCAGGGTTGCTCCGTCCACCGCCACCAGATCTATCTCCCCGTCCGGGCAGCGCCAGTTCCGGTCAATCACACACAGCCCTGACTCAGTCAGATACTGTGCCGCAAGTTCTTCGCCGCGGCTGCCGAGTATATCTTTGGCTCTCATGTCATCACGCTTGCGGCTAACGACCCGGCCAGCACGCGTGGAGCCCGGGCATGTGGAGAGCACCGGGTGCGCGACACTTCAAGGGGTCCTGTGGAGGCACCGCGAACCGCTTACGCGGGGAACCAGCCGTCACCGTTCGGGGAACGGCGCCAATACTGCCGTGGTTCGCCGGTTTCGCGTACCACGTCGGTAAGCCAGATGGTCCGGCCCGGGTCCCAGCCTGCAATCACGGATCCGGTCCTCTCGTCCACGGCCAGTGCCCTCCCTGCGCAGCTGAGATACCCCGGCACCGTCAAGTGGACGGCGTCCCACTCCCCTGCCACGAGTTCCCAGTCCGGAATAACCCAGCGGCCCTCACGTCCGGTGGTGCGCAGCCAGACCCAGCGCCGGGAAGCGGACACTTCCAGCGGGAACCGGCGGCACAGCAGAACCCAGTCCTCCTCGCTGCGGATTTCAAACGTCCTGCCTGCCCCGTCGACCGGAATAGTGGTCGCGCGCTCCCAACCCGGATAGTCCTCCACCAGGTTCAGCCCCGCCGGAATACGGCCGACTGTGCCGGTGAGGCCAAGCGGAATGGACCACCAGTCCCCCGTCCATTCCGGCCCGCGCCGACTTTCCCGCCACGTCAGCTCATCGGCACGTATGGCGCGGCCCCACTTGGCCAGGGTCTTTTCCGGGTCCCTGCCCAGCGGTGCCGGATCATCCGGTCCCCGCCAGTCGATGGCCCACTGCCGCTGCATCCGCGAATCCGCCCGAAGCACCTCCATGACCACCGCCCGTTCTGCGACGCGCTGCAGAGCCCGGCGGATAGCCGGTATGGCAGCAAGCACATCCTCCCCGTCAGGTTCCTGCCAGTATCGGGCGCTCATCACGGACCGTTGCAGTGCATCGAGGATAAGGTCCTCGGTCAGGTCCGGTACGTCCATGGAGCCAAGCAGAGCTGCGAGTGCGTCCGCTGACGCTGCCGGGCGGGAACCGGCGTCCTTCGACAGATCGCCGAACATCACCACGGAAGTGCCCCGGCCGGGGTCGAGTTCGTAGCCCAGCTGGAACACTGCGTTCCGGACATCGGGATCCAGTTCCGCCGCCACCTCCAGACACAGGCGGCGGCCCCGCGGTCCGGCGAGCAACACATCGGCATTGAAAGTCATGCCCCATCCTCACACGGGCCGATTCATCAGCACACGGGCCCGGGCCACATCGTCCAGGCATCAACAGCCGAGAGATTAGCCCTCCAGCGAGCCGGGCAACAGCGTTATTTCCGCCCAAAACTACTTGCTTTTATCTGAAAGCTACTCGGTTTCGAGTATCTTGCGCTGATCTTGCGGGCTCCCTGTGTTAATCCCCGAATACTGCGAAAGGCGCGTCACGCTGTGGCCGCAAAAGCGCCGACTTCCCAACCACGAGAAGGAAACCATGCACATCCGCAAGACGCACCGAACCGCTTTCGTAACGGGGATAGCAGTGCTCGCCGGCTTATCTGTGGCCACCGGAGCCCCCGCACTGGCTACCGGAACGGGGCAGCCGAATGAACATCCCACCGCTGGCACATCGACGCCGGCCCAGGACCCGTCACCGGGTACGCCGTTTCAGGAAACGGGTATCTACCTGTACGAAAAGAAAGATAAGGACCAGCCCGCCGCCTGGGAGAATTCGGGACCGCAGACCCTCCTGGACACACAGGTGGGGCATCGCTGGTTTACCGACATCACGGCTCTCCTTCCCGCGGATGTCTGCGGGGACGGGTGGGCGGTGCAGCAGGACCAGCTGGAGTCGCCGGGGGCCATTGCATGGCCGGACACGATCACATACCCCGAGGGGTTCCCGGGCAACGTGACACTGGTGGAGGCCAAGCACCAGGAGCTCGCGGACGTGGCCCTGGTACCGGCCTGCGGGCCAACCGAGCAGCCCTCACCGTCGCCGTCAATTCCCTCCGACAAGCCCGATGAGCCCGGCGAGCCGACACCCACCGAGAAGCCCACACCGACTGAACCATCCACCCCGACGCCGACCGGCACTGCGCCCGCCCCCAAGGGCACGGCTACCCCGACACCGACCGGGTCGCCGACAACCAACCCGGCCGCACCGCCTGCCACGAAAACCCCCGCAGGCGCCAGCACCCCGGATCCCGGAACAACTGAGCCCGGATCCTCAGGTCCCGGATCATCCGGCCCTGCAGGGACCGACACATCGGCAACCGACCCGGCACTGGCCGCCACGGGTGCGGACGGACTGTTCCCGGCACTGGCAGGAGCCGGGATCCTGGGCCTCGGCACGGCCGTTGTGCTCCTGACCCGCCGCCGCGGCAACCACAGCTAGCCCGCTGCCCGGTATCAGCCGGCGCCTCACGGTGTACCCCGGCCTGCTCAGCGCCCGGGGTACACCACAGGCATGGGAGTCAGCGTCACACGCCCCAGCTCCAGGCCCGGCGGCGGCCCGGTATAACCTCTGACCAATGTGATGTGCGGCCGGAGGGTTCGGGCAAACATAAAGTTCGGGTCACCGGCCATGAACGACGCCGTACCCGCAATTCCGCAGGCGGCCAGGAACCCCTCCAGCTCTTCCAACAGCCCTGCATGCAGCGCGGATAGCTCCGGAGTGGGCGCATACTCCACCGCGAGGGTGCGTCCGTGGGCACCGAACCCGGCGGTCCGCACCGGCTGCAAATGGAACGCTGCAGCGGGCAGGAGCGACTCTGTCCGCTCGATATAACCTTCCAGCAGCCGGGCATAATCCGGCAGCGAGATACCCGTGGCAGCAGTGATGACCCGGTACACATCCAGCACTTTGCCGAAGTGGATGAGCGTCAGGTGCAGTTGCCGCGACGGGACCGGACGGACGCCGCGCGGCGCCGCGGCGGCGACCGCCTGTTGGAGGGCCAGCAAATGGGCCAGCGACCCGCCGTCGGGCCGCATTTGGGCATACAGCCGCCGGTTCGCGTCGAAACCTGTACCGGATCCAGGCATGCCGGCAGTATGCCCCCGGGCTAGAGTTCGTCCGCCTTTGGAAGCGTGAGGTCGTCGTTGCGGGTCAGTTCCTCGACGTTGACGTCCTTGAAGGTAATCACGCGCACGCTTTTGACGAAGCGGGCGGAACGGTAGACATCCCAGACCCAGGCGTCCTGCAGGGTGAGGTCGAAGTAGATCTCACCGTCGGCGGAACGGGCCTGGAGGTCAACATGGTTGGCCAGGTAGAACCGGCGCTCGGTTTCCACCACGTAGCTGAACAGGCCTACAACGTCCCGGTACTCCCGGTAGAGCTGAAGCTCCATGTCCGTTTCATAGTTCTCGAGATCTTCGGCGCTCATGGTCCTATCATCCCCCCAACTGGGCTTAGGTCGTTCCCGGATTCCAACGCGCCTGGCCGTTCCCTGGAGCCAAGGCGCCAGGACATCCGGTGCAGCGGCGTCGGTCCGTGGACATCTATGGCCGCACGATGCGAGCCGGTGGCGTAGCCCTTGTTGATCTCCCACGAGTAGTGCGGGTGGGCAGCGGCAAACTCTACCATCATGGCGTCGCGCTCCACTTTCGCCAGAACACTGGCGGCGGCCACGCTCAGGCACTGCATGTCCGCCTTGATCCGGGTATGCACCTCGGCCGTACAGCCGCCGTCGTCCGCCCCGGAAGCATCCGCGCCGTCGAGCTCGTCGAAGAGACTTCCCTGGCGCTCCGGGGAGAGCCAGTTGAAGTTGCCGTCCAGGAGCACGACGTCGGGGCGCAGGGTCAGGCACACCTGGTCCCAGGCGCGTGTCCCGGCCAGGCGCAGTGCAGCGGTGAGTCCGTGAAGATCGATTT
>ERZ504995.133-NODE-133-length-10094-cov-17.613507_pt1 | contig 10094 bp, 12 predicted proteins | sample MGYA00514197_ERZ504995 | MGnify/ENA primary metagenome ERZ504995 (study PRJEB26094, sample SAMEA4028455) | Ovis aries | biome: host associated; feature: stool; material: fecal | place: Italy | collected 2012 | study: EMG produced TPA metagenomics assembly of the...
GCCCCCAGCTATCGGCCGTCGAATGGAGCAGGCCCCGTCGCTGATGTCGTATGGCTTCCCCGGTGCCTATTCATGCAGCAGGGCGGGGGTTGCTTTCCCCCGCCCTGCTATGCCTGGCTGCTCCCAGGTCGCGCGCCGCCTGGCTCCTATGCCAGCGCCGCTGCTTTGATGTCCTGCCATTGTTGCGCCCTCGGTTTCGGTTCGCCCTTTCCGCGTGTCCAGAGGTCGTATCTTTCGAAGATGTTCTGCACGCTTATTGTGGTTATGATGTTCGGTGTTTTCTTGTATTGCCGCATGATGGCTTCATATTTGTCTTTATCCTCATAGCATTCTTTTATAGTTTTCGGCTCGCTCATTATCAGTGTGTCTACAAGTTCCGTTTTTGTGCCGTTCATCTTTCTTTTTGTCAGTAGCACGAAATATCCGTGCTTATATGTGTTGCTCGCCATTACCTTTTCATTCAGTTTGATGAAGTCTGCGCGGCTCATGCTGCGCGTTGCGAGGGTGGGGGTGTTGTTCGTTTTCATTTTTCCGTAGTTTTATGGTTATTGTTTCTTTTTCTTCTTTTGGCAGGGGCTTTCGCCCCCGCCTTGTGTTTCTTTAATAGAGTGTCGATGTTGTAATTTTGTATTCCCAGTTGATTAGATCTTCGCTTTCGTTTCTTCTCGCTTTTAGCTTCCGAATGTCGTTCATTGCCTGCTCTTCGTCTTGCGTTGCCCAAAGTGTCGCCCATTCTGTTGCTCCTGCGAGGTCGTCGTTGATGCGTTGCTGGATGATGTATATTGTCATAGTCTTGCTGGCCTTGATATCCCGTTGGCCGTCGGGTCTTAGTTATCGTTATCTTTATTTTTCTACTACAAAGGTACACATTTTTTCTGACATTACCAAAACATTTTTTAAGTTTGTATCTATATGTTAACGCCCTTTGTCTATTTGTTCCCGCGTTTCGTCGGTGTGTTTTGCTTGTTTTTCTGTTAATGTTTGTTAATCTCCCCTCCTTTGCCGTTCCCTCGCGTTGCGGCCAGCGGCCGCAATTCCCCAAAATCTCCCGCGTCTGCGGCCGCGGCCTGCTTAATTTATCAGAAATTATGTTAATCTATTTTATCATTTGACAAAATGCCAAATGTTAATTTGTAAATTTCTTTTGTCGAAAAACCACCCCTCGACAACTCCCCACCGTCTTACCTCCGACTTTTGGCCGTTTCCGACGAAATTTGTACTTTTGCCGATGTTGAAAATTGTTTCGTTTAACCTATTTAAAACTTTCATTTGATATGGCAAAAGGTTCTCCACTCATGGGCACGCAGCGAGGAAAACTCGGTGAATCGGTCATGTATCGAAAGCAAGGCGAGCAAGTCGCCCGTGCTTATATCCGGCACCCGTCGAATCCTCAGTCAGGCTCGCAGCAGCTGCAAAGAATGATTGTTGCCAGCTGCAACGCTGCATATTCGGGCATGAAAGAAATTTGCGACCACTCATTCGAAAACATTCTCCCAGGTGTGAGGTCGTTCTCTTATTTTATGCAGCAGAACATTTCGCGTTATCGTGGCTCCCTGGGATATGTGACGGGAGAGGTTGAGTTCAGCGAATTGTATTCGTTCGTTACCCCGAAAACAAACTCAATCCCCACGGCACCGTTTGTCGTCGCCCGCGGTTCGCTCAATCCCGTTAAGTTTGTCGTGTTCCGGCAAGCCGATTTGGGAGACGGTGACTTACCAACTCCCCTGCAGCAGTCCCAGCTTGTCTATTTCCCGTTGGATGCGCCCGACGGAATGCCCCCGCGTTCTGAAAGGCAAATGCCCGACACTCTCGTTTCGAATGGCTTCAAAGAGGGCGACATGTTGACTTTTGTCGGAATCATTCGCACACCTACGCAAGTTAACATCATGGATGAGCAGCGTTTCATCTATGCTCGTTTCACCGTCTGCAAAGAAACTTCTCCCGAAGGTTTCCTCTATCTCGTTTGCACAAAGACCAGCCACGGGGAGGGCCACCCCGGTAAAGAAGAGCATGACATTTTCCGTTATGACTATTGGAAAACCTTTGAGACAGACAGAGCGGTGACTTTCGCAGGCTTCGACATGATGCATGTTATTGGCTTCCCCTCTGATGCAAATATTGTCATGGGTGGATGGATTCATTCCCGACCAATCGGCGGTGGTCGATTCCTCCGTTCTAACTGCGAACTCATGCGCAATGACATTTGTATCGATGCCTACACGCCGAATTGGATTTTCGAGAACGTCAGCGGCTACGATGCCTATCCGATGTTCCAAAATCAAAATGCACAGCTGGGCGACCCGCTCTATGTCCTGGGTGGCGGTTCGAAATAAGGTACCATTTTTACTTTTACATATTGTCTAATCTTTTAAATTCATTTCTATTATGGCAACAGGTTCTTTTATGATGGGTACACTGAAAGGTAAACTCGGTGAAACCGTCGCAATGCGTCGCAACGGCAAGCAGGTTGTGCGCGCGTACATCTCCAATCCCAAAAACCCGAACTCGCAGAAGCAGCAGGTGCAGCGCATGGTGCAGGCCACGGCCGCCCAGGCTTACTCTGCGATGAAGAAAATCTGCGACCACTCTTTCGAGGGTGTGCAGGTAGGTCAGAAGTCCATGTCGTACTTCATGAGTAAGAACATGGACTATCTCCGCGCATCCATCGCCGCCAACGGCGACGGCACGCTCATCAACGCAACGGCCGACTTCGTGCGCAAGGGTGTCAACCTCCCCGTGCTAAACAAGTACATCGTCGGCAAGGGTACGCTGCCCGCCGTTAGTTTGAAAGACAATCTTGAGACCATTCCCGAAGATTTTAATGTCGATGCGGATTTGGTTCTCGAGAAAAACGTTAGCAATGTTTTGTCTGAAGCGATGCAGGACTTCGTTGAGGATCATAACGGAGTTGTAGGTGATTGGTTCACTTTCTTGTTCTTGCTTCGTGAGAACGGCAACATTCAGAACGGCCAGGATGTGTATCGTTTCGCCTTCGTTCGTTTCGTCGTTGAGTCGGTTGATGTCGAAGATGTTAAAAAGAAAGTTTTAACGCCTTCGCTCACGAACTTAGGCGGGACAGACCTTGCATGGGATGATGTTTTCGTTCTCAAGGGAACAGAAGCAGGTGCAACTACTTATCTCAAAGTCAATTTTTCGGAAATTCTCCCCAACCTTGGCAGCGAGCAGGGCCAGCAGTCCATTTGCGCTTATGCCGTCATCCATAGCCGCCAAAACGTCGGCGGCAGCTGGCAGCGTTCGAACGCAGAGTTCGTTATCCGTGACAACTGGGAAGCCCTGGATATCACCTACCCGAGCGACTTTGAGGGCGCACTTGCTTCTTACTCGGGTGCCGGCGAAGCCAAGGGAACGGGTGACTACGTGCTCAACGGCGGTGTGTAACCGTCTACCTCTGGACATTCTAATTTTGCCCGTTATAACAAACCGCCCCTCGTTCCGACTACCTCGGGCGAGGGGTTTTTCTTCAATATCCATTCATGATCCTAATTTCGCAGTTTTCTAAACTGCCTGGCTGAAACAAAATTTCCACCAATGAAAATCCAGCACCGCTATATATCCGCACATGTCGCCCTCGGTTCGGCCGTAGGGTTGGCGATTGCGTCATTTATCCTTAATCGTTATCAGATTGACACCTCTATTCTTTGGTACATCGCCCAATGCCTTGTCTATGCCGCGTCGATGTTCGGAGTATCTCTCGCCATTGATAGCATAAAGAAAATTGTCCGTTCATCTAATACACCTACCAATGAGAACAATAACTGAAATCATCGTGCATTGCTCCGCAACGCACGCAGGCAAGGACTTTCACGCTGCCGACATAGACCGTTGGCACCGCGAAAAAGGTTGGAAACGTATTGGGTACCATTTTGTGGTAGACTTAGACGGCCTAATCGAAACGGGCAGACCCGTTGAGATGATTGGCGCGCACTGCATCGGCCACAATAAGCAGTCTATCGGTGTATGCTACATCGGAGGTCTTGACGCAGCTGGCAGGCCGACCGACACACGAACAGACGCGCAGTGCGTCGCCCTGCGGTGTCTGCTCCGGTCACTTGTAGAAAAATACCACTGCCCCGTATATGGCCATCGCGATTTCTCAAATAAACGCTGCCCGTGCTTTGATGCGCGTGCCGAGTATGCCGACCTATATCAAAACATCCTCGATGAGCAACGGAGAGAGATAAACGAAGTGTTTGGTCATTCAGAATAATTGACCGATTTTTCGTTTTCGTCTGAAATAACGTTAACGTATTTGGCCGCTTGCCCGAAACCCACTATCTTTGCACCGCATGCCACATTCTCCATTCATATACACCATCGGTCTTGCGCTCTTGCTGCTGCAAGGGTGCAAGACTCCATCTATCGCAACCGATGTAGCCCGGTCAGCAAACCGAGACTCCGTCGCAGTCCACATTCGCGATACATTTCATAACCGCTCTATCTTCGACTCCCTCACCTTATCGCTCATCACGCATGACACAATCTTCCGCGTGGAGCGCATCGTAAAGGAAATAACCAACGACGGCGCGCGTGCACGCGACACGTCGTTTGTTACCCGCCGCGATTCCGTGGTGGTGCATCAAACTTCACAACCAGCCAAGCGTGATTTCTCCTGGGTGGGCCTGGTTGTTTTATGGTTCGCAGGTGTCATCGTCTCTTGCATCATCGACCGCGTTTGGAAATATCCCCGGTGATTCAATGTTTCCTCATATTTTGTATATAATGATTTGAATTTTAGTTATCGTTTTAATGTACAATCGTAGTTCTTGACCCCGCCCGCAGCGATGCGCGCGGGGTTTAACATTATTTAATCTCATGATATTTCCTTTTCTTTGGTCTTTTTGTCGAAAACGTTTGGCCGTTCCAAAAAAACACCTTATCTTTGCAGCGTCCCTTAGGATAGCGGGCAACGCTGGGGAGCGACCCGTGAACGTAAAGGTGACCCGTAGAAGCACAACGCGGCTAAGAGCGGAATCCCCCCGAGGATTCCGCTCTTTCCGTATGTGAGCAGCCTGCAAAACAGATTGTTTTCTACAGATTTACGTTTGTAAACCCCATGTTCAACAAATGTAAATGTAAATATGAACAATTTTCGTAAATTTTGGAACACTCCCTTAGAGGAAAAGTTTCAGTACGTATGGTTTCTTGCGCTCATCGTCGCATCTGTAACCTTGATCCTTATTGGCACTCCCTTTGTGCTATCCTCTCTGCGCTGATGCGGTCTGTGTGCTGCATCGGCAAACGTAATAAACCCAAATGTTTAATATGAAAGTATGTGTATATGATTAACGATTTTCTTTCGTTTTGCGAGAATGGCAGGAATCTGTCTAAACAGACCATGAAGCAATACACCATTGTATTGCATACGTGGGCGCAGTTTTGTGATTTGGTTGGTATCTCGGTCGAATCAGCCACAAGTGAAAACGCGATGCAATGGGTGTTGTTTCAATCCCGCAATGGCATTAAAGCGGTGACCATTAACAACCGCGTTTCTATCGTGCGTACGATGTATGATTTTGCGTGTCGATTTCTCGGCCATGATGTCAACCCGTTCGTGGCAGTTCAGAGATTGAAAGTGCCAAAGTTACTTCCGCAGTTCATCGAGGATGCGACGATACGGCAGGCCGTAGCCAATTTCAAAGGCTCTGATTTTCTATCGGTACGCGCGCGTACCGTCGTGATGTTCTTTTATTGCACGGGCATTCGTAGGAGTGAACTTGCGACGCTCCAGCTTTCCGACGTTGATGACGCTGCAAAGGTGATTCACGTTTTCGGCAAAGGCCGAAAAGAACGTTTAGTTCCGATGGCTGATGCGCTGCTCCCATTTATTCATGAATGGCTGATTGTGCGCTCGGTAACGCTTCCCCATGCTTCCCCGTGGTTTTTCTGTTCATCGGCAGGAGAGCCGATATGCAACACGACGCTTGCTGCCATAGTACGTGAGGTTTTCGGCTCACTCATTCCTCGTAAACTTGCCCATCCGCACGCGCTCCGGCACTCATTCGCGACGCACTGCATGCAGTGTGGCTTGCCGATTCCCGACATTGGCCGACTGCTCGGCCATGCGAACACCGCGACCACTTTACGGTATCTCTCACTTTCTACTCCATCGATGTATTCTTCGTTCATCAACAAAGCGTTTTAAAAGCCATATGTCATATATAGAGTTCGGAGGTTTCCGTTATCAGATAGAAATTGCCAAGGGGGAAATATATGATTACCCTTGTTGTTATTGCGACATGCAGTTCGCATGTAATCTCTCGCCAAATTATAATTTTTGTGATGAATATTTGCCATTACGAATAATATTTAAAAGGTTATGATTCACTTTGAAGATTTAGATTTGATATGTCGTATAGATAACCACTTTTATAAATTGGTTATTGATGGTCAAGAGCCACTTGCAGATTGTTGCGAGAGGTGTGCTTTGGATATGATAAAAACATGTTCTATGGTGACATGCAGTGCAGTAAAATACAAAATGCATTTCCATTATGAAGAAATTTCTAAAGAAACTTGTGATGCCATGCGGTTATTCGCACATAAACGGTGAGCGTTTCCGTTCATGGCTCATCCTCGGTCGCTTTTGGTTGAATATATCCCAGGACCGCAGACACATTTCATTTGAGTATTTACCGTTTTAACCATGTTGGATTATGGAAAATCAGAAGCCATCGAGGATATTAAACGTATTGGTTGCCTGCGAGGAATCGCAGAGAGTAACAACCGAATTTCGGCTCCTGGGTCACCGTGCATTTTCGGCCGATTTGCAACCGTGCAGGGGTGGCCACCCCGAATGGCACATTCAAGGCGACGTATTGAATGTGTTTGTTGCTCATCCCTCGTTTTGCACAGCTTCGGGCAGTCGTCACACGTTTAAGAAGTGGGATTTAATAATCGCCCATCCACCTTGTACGTATTTGTGTAAGGTTTCGTCGGTGTGGATGGTCATTGATGGCCATTTACAAAAGGACAGATACGAGAAAATGCTGGCTGGCCGTGCTTTCTTTATGAAGTGCCTGGCTGCTCCGGCGAAATTCGTTGCCGTTGAAAATCCGTTGCCGATGAAACGTGCACAGCTGCCGAAGCCGACAACGTTTATCCAGCCTTTTTGGTTTGGTTCAAAGTGGAGCAAGAAAACCCTTTTATGGCTAAAGAATCTGCCGCCGCTAATGCCTACTATCATTAACCCAGATACAAAGCAACTTGTGCATTGCTCACGTGGCAAATATCGCAGCCGAACTGACAAATTCGTTGCTCAGGCAATGGCCAGGCAGTGGTCAGAATACATCATTACTCATTATAACATTTAATTACCTATGGCAAAAAACGCAAACATTCCCCCGTTCTATTGGCACGATAACATTTACCGCGCCAAGATTTTTTCGCGCGTAGTCCACTGCTACGATTGCGATTGTACACCATTAATCTGTCGCGACCTCGGCCGACCGTGCATGAGTATCGACGCAACACATTGTGTTTTGAAATTAGTTAAATAACCCATTAAATTATTAGTTTTATGTTAGTAGCTTTATTTATCGGTAATCTTGCCGCCGATGCAGTCCTGCAGAAAGGCAATAGTGAGAATTTCTTGTCATTCCGTGCCGCATCATCTCGGAAATACACAGACCCGAAGACGGGCCAGCCCGTTGAGTTTACGCAGTGGGTAACGGTGAACATTAACCGCAACTATGAGAACATAGCGCAGTATTTGACGAAAGGCACGAAGGTTTTCGTGGAGGGCCAATTTGCGACGCGCATATATCAAGACCGCTCGGGCATGACGCAAGTCGGGCTCACGATCAATGCGTCGCGCATTGAACTTTGCGGCCAACCTGCCGTTCAGCCCCAGCAGACACAGCAGCCGGCACAATATACCCAGCAGCCCCAGCAACCCGCGCAGTATGGCCAGCAGCCCCAGCGACCACCGCAGTACCGCCAGCAGCACCAGCAGCCAGCGCAGTATACGCAGCAGCCCCCGCAGCCTATGCCTGCAGCTGGCCAGGTGCCGCCATCTTTCGCAGTGCCGCCAAGCGAAAGCGACATGTATAATAACGAGCCGTTCTAAAATTTTTTTGGGGGTCTGCACAATTTTTGGCGCAGCCCCCAAAAATTTTCAACAAATCAAAACCAAAAGAACATGACAGAAATTAGAAAAATTTTGCTTACTCTGGAATCGGAAGTTTTCGGATTTTTGGTCGATGGTTACGAGATTTTGAAAAAATGCGAAATGGATTCCGAAATAATTTACGACATGAAACATAAGCGCAATGCCGCGTTGTTGAATGTTGTCGCGAACTTGAAATTTGCTTACATAAAAATTTATCGCAATGGAAAAATCTGCAAAACAATCAACTTCTAAAACGCGATGTTGTAACATTGATTGGCTCGAAGTTTATTGTTTGGAGCCATCAATTCACGACGCGAATTATTTTCGCGCACAAGGTTACGAAGTCGTACAACGTGATTATGGAACTCCGCTTTACGAACAGATGTTTGTGATTTATCAAGAATCGCTGCCCTATCTCGAAATCCGTCGCGCGCCACACAATCCGAAAGGTGCTGGCGGTGGTGGAATATTGCCAAACAACGCTTGCCACATCAGACTTGATAACCGAACTTGTTACTTGCCTGGGTGTGTGAATCTTTTGCGCACATTCCTGGTCGCTCATGGGTACCAATTTGTTTCAATTTCGAGAATCGACGTGTGTCTTGATTTCAATTTGTTCGACAATCAGATGAAGCCGAAGAATTTCATAAACAAATGGTTTCGCGCTGAATATTCGAAAATTTATCAAGGCCGTTTTTCGGCTCATGGTGCAGACAAATGGTCGGAGCGCGACATTAACTCTGTGAAATGGGGAAGACCGACTTCAGCTATAACGACTAAGCTTTACAACAAGTCTATGGAAATGCGCGAGGTGAAGCGTAAACTTTACATTGAGCAAGCTTGGTTGGCGGCTGGTCTGAATGTTGCGCAAGATGTGTGGCGATTGGAGTTTTCTATTTCTTCATCGGCTAAAGTTATGCGATTGAGAAAGCCGAAAAACGAAGAGCAAGTCGAAGAAACTCGAGAACAGGAACAGGAGATAAACTTTCGCACTCTGCATCGATTTGACACGCCCGAGAGATTGATTTCGACATTTGCCGCTTTGTGTTCTCACTATTTTCGTTTTAAGGTCGTAGAGCGAACGGACAATGGAACACTTAAAGAAAAACGGAGATGTGCAACGGTGAATCTCTTTAACTTTGTGCCTGCCGATGTAAATTATGTAATTCAGAAAGTCACTGTGGCTCGGGCTCTCAATCGGACAGAGCGTATCCTGGTTAATAAACTTTACGACATCATGACGGATGTAACAATTTCGTATCGGCAAAGGGAAATTGTTTGGTTGTTGCTCGACTACTTACAACGGAATCGTTCGGCCGATATTCCCAATATGCCATCAAAAGAAGACATGTGCGAAATTGAGAATCTGAAAATGACGAATGAAGTCGTTCGCGGTGAGTATTACAAAAATTCGCAGTTTTACGGAGATGCAAATTTCATTGCCGACATTGAGCCAACTGCATCAATCGAACTCGTTCAAGACATATTTACAACACTTGACAATTCGCCGTTCTGATCCTCTGTTGATGACAACAAACTGCGGTGCGGTAGTACCGCAGTCGAATTGGCAACAAATGCGACTGCAAACCAATAAATATCAATCAATTAAACCGAATTTGGGGTAGGTCTCGGAATCTACCCCTTATTTTGTATTAAAAAATTACCGAAATTCGATGTCTGTTAGTGATTGAAAAAATGTGTTATGCGAATAAGTTATTCGATGGAAAAATACGACATGCCAATATTTCAGACTTTGGAAAAATGTGTTATGCGAATATGACGTTGAATCGAAAATAAATCAAGAACGATTTGAAAACAATTCGAGGATGATTTAAGAACAATTTAAGGATGGTTTAAGGATGGTTTAAGGACTACACAAAATAAATTGACAACATAGATAAGTAAATATTTGCCATACGACATCAGCGACGGGGCCTGCTCCATTCGACGGCCGATAGCTGGGGGC
>ERZ504995.134-NODE-134-length-10031-cov-5.159082_pt1 | contig 10031 bp, 7 predicted proteins | sample MGYA00514197_ERZ504995 | MGnify/ENA primary metagenome ERZ504995 (study PRJEB26094, sample SAMEA4028455) | Ovis aries | biome: host associated; feature: stool; material: fecal | place: Italy | collected 2012 | study: EMG produced TPA metagenomics assembly of the...
CCTCGCGCACGACGACGGCGTCGACGCCCTTGTGGTCGGCGTAGGCGGCGACGAGGCGGCGCGCAGCGGCGAGGTCCTCCTCCGCGGGCCGGACCGCGAGCGCGGTCGGCCCCGGGACGTTGGCGGAGCGCAGCACCGCGTCGCCGCCGCGCATCGCGGCGCGGAGGTGCTCGTTGTCCGCGCGGTCGCGGCCGAGGACGACGAGCGTCCCGCCCGGGAGCCGGAAGTGGCGGCCGTGGTTGCAGACCTCCAGCAGGCGCGCGTCGCCGAGGCCCTCGTGCGCCATCAGGTTCCTCAGGCGGCGGCAGTAGTTGGGCTCCGTGAGCTTGCAGCCGCCGGCGGGGGCCGGGTAGTCGCGGATGCCGAACTTGCGCGCCAGCTCCATCTGCGGCTTGCGGTTGCGCCCCTGCAGGTCGAGCAGGCGCTCGCGGTCGACGAGCCCGAGCGTCTCGGCCTCGGTGGGGTCGAGCCGCTTGGCGCAGAGCGGGCGCACCAGGCGGCCGCCGGCGCCGGAGAGGTTGCGGACGCGGTTGAGCGGCCCGCGCTGCTGGGACATCGGGCGCTGCCCGAGCACCTCGCCGGTCGCGACGAAGTCGAAGCCGTTCTCCTGCGCGAACGCCCACGCGCGGGCGATCATCCGCGCGTGGCAGTCGATGCACGGGTTGAGGCACGAGCCGAACCCGGAGGGCGGGTCCTGCAGGAGCGCGAGGATGTCCGCGGTGAAGTCGACCAGATGCACCGCGAAGCCGAGGCGCTCGCAGGCGCGCACCGCCTCGCGCGGGTCGGCGAAGAACGGGGACGTGAAGCGGATCGCCTCGGCGTGCACGCCCTGTTCGCGCAGCACGCAGAGCGCGAGCAGCGAGTCGAGCCCCCCCGAGCAGAGGCAGAGCGCGCGGCCCTTGCGGGGCGCGGCGGAACCCTCGGCCGGCTGCGGGGGCGTGGTCGTGTTCTCTTCGTCGTTCATTGCCGTCCGATTATAGGGGGCGCGGCGCGCGGTGTCAAAGCGGTTTCCGCAGGCGCGTCGCGGCGTTTGCCCCGCGCCGCGCGTTCTGCTAGAATCCGCGCTGCCATGCAACTGAAGTTCTACAATTCGCTCACCCGCCGCGTCGAGCCGCTGGAGCCGCTCGTCCCCGGCACGGTCCGGATGTACACCTGCGGCCCCACGGTCTACAACTACGCCCATATCGGCAACTTCCGCGCCTACATGTTCGAGGACCTGCTGCGCCGCACGCTGGAGCTGGCGGGACTCCGGGTCACGCACGTGATGAACCTCACGGACGTGGACGACAAGACGATCCGCGGCTCGCGCGAGTCCGGCGTCCCGCTGCGCGACTACACCGCCGTCTACAAGAAGGCGTTCTTCGAGGACCTCGACACGCTCGGCATCGAGCGCGCCACGGTCTACCCGGCCGCGACGGACCACGTCCCGGAGATGATCGCGCTCATCGAGAAGCTCTTCGAGAAGGGCGTCGCCTACCAGGCGCCCGACCGGTCGGTCTACTTCTCCGTCGCCAAGGACCCGGACTACGGCAAGCTCGCGCACCTCGACCGCTCCGGCATGCGCGCCTCCGTCCGCATCTCCAACGACGAATACGCCAAGGACGACGTCGGCGACTTCGCGCTGTGGAAGGCGTGGGACGAGAACGACGGCGACGTGAAGTGGGACTCCCCCTGGGGCCCGGGCCGCCCGGGCTGGCACATCGAGTGCTCCGCCATGTCCGCCAAGTATCTCGGCGAGACGTTCGACATCCACACCGGCGGCATCGACAACCTCTTCCCCCACCACGAGAACGAGATCGCGCAGGCCGAGTGCGCCACGGGCAAGCCCTTCGTGAAGCTCTGGATGCACTGCGCGCACCTGCGCGTGAACGGCGAGAAGATGTCCAAGAGCGCCGGCAACTTCTTCACGCTGCGCGACCTGCTCGCCAAGGGCTACACCGGCCGCGAGATCCGCTACGTCCTCCTCGGCGGCCACTACCGCCAGCCCCTCAACTTCGCCTTCGACGCCCTTGCCGCAGCCCGCGCCGCGCTGGCCCGCGTCGACGAGTTCACGGTCCGCATGGAGGCCCTCGCGGCCGGGGCCGGTCCCGCCGGCCCGGCTCCGTCCTGGCCGGACAAGCACCTCGAGGCCTTCTGCTCCGCTCTCGCCGACGACCTCAATTCCCCGCTCGCCTTCGCCGCGGTCTTCGAGCTCGTGAACGAGGGCAACCGCCTCGCGCAGGCCGGCTCGCTCGACGCGGCGGGCGCCGCCGAGGCCCTCGCCGCGCTCGCGAGGATGGACGCGGTGCTCGGCGTCCTCGCGCGCCCCGCCGCCGCGGTCCCCGCCGCCGTGCAGGCCCTCCTCGACGAGCGCGCCGCCGCGCGCAAAGCGAGGAACTGGGCAGAGTCCGACCGCCTGCGCGACGCCATCGCCGCGCTCGGCTGGGCCGTGAAGGACACCCGGGAAGGCCAGCGCGTCTCCAAGTCCTGACATGAGCGAGCCCAGTCCACTCGACTTCCGCTACGCGGTCGCCAACACGGAGATCCTCGTCCCGCCCTCCGGGATGCTGGAGACGTTCGGCAACACGATGGTGAACTACATCATGGTGTCGGAGCTCATGGACAGCGTCGGCAAGTGCCACGTCCGCACCGGGCGCATGAAGCTCTTCAAGCCGCAGATCATCACGCCCTCGGCCTATTCCGAGATGCTGCTGGAGGGATTCGGCGAGGAGGCGCGCAAATACGTGCAGTGGCTCTCCGAGCACGAGGACGACGTCCACGTCCTGCGCTACGGATACACGCTCCGGCGCGAGGCGTTCTCCGAGGAGACGGTCTCGCGGCCGATCGAGGACCTGCTCGCCGACGTCGCCAAGGACGTCGCCGCGCGCAAGGACCCCTACCTCGCGCTCGTGCGCGGCGTGGACGAGCCGTGGGACGTCTCGCTCGTGCGTCTGTTCTGGGAGGTGGTGAACCGCTCGGCGAAGAAGAACATCCGCGAGATGGCGGAGCGGCACCTCTTCGACCAGGGCGCCGCCGCGGCGCTCGCGCCCGACGCGCGGCAGGAGATCGAGGAGGCGTTCGCGGCGGCGGCGAAGGACCGCTCGCTCGTGAAGCGCCTCGGCGCGCTGCTGCAGAGGCACGGCGTCTTCGCGGCCTACGAGGAGCGCTTCTTCGCGCTCCTGAAGGACTAGCGCCTCCCGCGGCGGGGCGAAACGAGGAACGGCCGGGGCGCGCGTCGCGGCCCGGCCGTCCTTCGGAGCGGAGCTCTCCCTACCGCCGGAAGAGCGTGACGCGGGGGAGGCCCGGGCACTGCCACTGCTTGCCGGCGAAGACCGGGAAGCCCATGGGCTCGCCGGCGCGCTCGCTGTTGGGGCCGTAGCGGAAGACCATCTTCGTGTAGGAGAGGTCGGCGCCGCCGGTGGACGAGCGCTCGGACATGAAGAGGATGATCGTGAACATCGCGACGAGCATCGACGCGATCGCGAAGATCGGGAAGACGGGATTCGTCTTCTCGGGCTTCTGCGCGACCATCGCCGGGTCGAAGCCGGAGCCGGGCGCCGCGGCGGCCGCGGACTCCTCGGCCTCGTCCGCCTTCTTCTTCTCCTCGTCCTTCTCCTCGGCGGTCTTGCCCTTGAGCGTGATCTTGGGCTTGGTGCCGCCGGACGCGCCGCCCTCCTGGGGCTTGAGGCGCAGCGTGGGCTTGGTCCCCTCGTCGCCGGAGGCGGCTCCGCCCTCGGAGTCCTTCTTGAGCACGAGCGTCTTCTTGCGGATCGTGGGCGCCTCGGACGCGTCGTCCGCCGCGGGCTTGGGGGCGGCGGGCGCGGGCGCGGCGGGCTTGGCCGCCGGCGCCTTCATGCGCAGCGTCTGGTGGCGCGTCATCGCGTCGTCGTCCATGATCGTGAGCGAGACCTTCGCCGTCTGCCCCTTGGCGGCCTGCGCGGCGGCCGAGAGGTTCGACGTGAGCTTGCCCATCGCGGGCGCGGCCGCCGCGGTGGGCGGCGAGGAGAGCGCCGAGTCGAGCGAGATGCGCGAGGTCTTTCCCTTCAGCGCCTGCATCGGGACGGGCGCCGCGGGAGCCCCGGCAGGCGGCGCCTTGAGGGGCATCGGCTTGATCGGGGACGGCGCGGGCTCTGCGCCGGAGGGCGGGACGGGCTTGAGGCGGATCGTGGCCGACTCGCCGTCGCCGCCGGCGGGCTTGAGCGACGGCGCGGCCATCGGCTTGATGCTGATCGGCCGGATGCCAGAGGACGGGACCGCGGGCGCGGCGGCGGACGCCGCCGGGGCCCCGGCGGGGGTGATCGGCTTGATGGTGATCGGCTTGATGTCCATGGAATCTCCTGGTCTATCGGTCCTACGGTCCTGCGGTCGAACGGTCCTGCGGTCTGGCGGCATTGCCGCGAGGCGGCCTAGACCGCCATCACTTCGGCTTCCTTGGCCTTGGCGGCGGCGTCGATCCTGCCGATCGCCTCGTCGGTGGCCTTCTGGATGTCCTCGAGGAGGCGGTCGCGGTCGTCCTCGGTGAGCTTGCCGTCCTTCTGCAGCTTCTTCGCCTCGTCGTTCGCCTCGCGGCGGACGTTGCGGACGGCGATGCGCGCGTCCTCGGCCATCTTGGCGGCGACCTTGGCCATCTCCTTGCGGCGCTCCTCCGACAGCTCGGGGATCGGGACGCGGACCTTGCGGCCGTCGGAGACGGGCGTCACGCCGATGTTGGCGGCGAGGATCGCCTTGCAGATCTCGTTCACGACCGAGGGGTCGTAGGGCGTGATGGTGATGAGGCGGGGCTCGGGCGTCGCGATGTTGCCGAGCTCGCGGATGCGCGTCGGGGCGCCGTAGTAGAGCGCGGTGATGTTCTCCACGAGGGCGGGCGAGGCCTTGCCGGTGCGGATGCCGTCGAGCTGCTGGTTCAGGTTGCGCAGCGCGCCGTCCATCTTCTCCTTCGCGGTGTCGAGTGCGGGATGTGCCATGGTGTGTTCCTTGGGTTGAAGGGTTGAAAGGTTGAAGGGTTGAAAGGTTGAAAGGGTTGGAACCGAGACGGTCAATTCAGCATTCAGCATTCAGCATTCAGCATTATCCGAAGACGGGCGGCGGCTCGCTGCCGTCGACGAGCGTGCCGACCTTCCCGCCGGCGACGGCGGCCTCGAGGGCGCCCTCGGCGAAGAAGTCGAGCACGAGGATCGGGATGCGGTGCTCCTCGCAGAGCGCGAAGGCGGCGGCGTCCATCACGCGGAGGCCGCGGTGCATCGCGTCGGCGTAGGTGAGGTGGTCGAGCTTCTTGGCGGAGGGGTCCTTCTTCGGGTCGGCGGTGTAGATGCCGTCCACCTTCGTGGCCTTCACCAGCACGTCCGCGCCGATCTCGCGGGCGCGGAGGGCGGCGCAGGTGTCCGTCGAGAAGAGGGGGTTGCCGGTTCCGGCGGCGAAGAGCACGACGCGCCCCTTCTCGAGGTGGCGCAGCGCGCGGCGGTGGATGAAGGGCTCGGCGACGCCCTGGCAGGGGAACGCCGTCATCACGCGCGCCGGCAGCCCGGCCTTCTCGATCGCGTTCTGGAGGGCGAGCGCGTTGATGATCGTGGCGAGCATGCCCATGTAGTCGCCGGCGCAGCGGTCGATGCCGAGCTCCTCGCCCGTCGCGCCGCGGAAGATGTTGCCGCCGCCGAGGACGATCGCCACGTCCGCGCCCATGTCCTTCACGGCCTTCACCTTCGCCGCCATCTTCGCGACGATGGCGGGGTCGATGCACCGGCCGGACGCGCGGTCGAGGAGGACCTCGCCGCTGAGCTTGAGCAGGACGCGCTTGAATTTTGCTGGCATGGAAACGAGTGCGGGCCGTTCGGGGCCGTCGCGCGTATTGAAGCACATCCGCGCGCGAAAGGCAAGCGAAAAGAGGCGGCCGACGGGCCGGAAAGTCTCGATGCGGCGGAGGCCGGACGCGATTTTGCTGGACGGTTCGGCCCGCTGATGATAGCATGCGCACCATGCGATTCGCACGACTTTCCGCCTTTCGGCATCCCGTTCGGGCGGCGTTCTCCGTCCTTCTCGCACCGGTTCTCGCCCCCGCCGCGCTCGTCGACTCCGGGCTCTCCTACGCGGACGCCCTCGTCGGCGAGACCGATGCGCTGATCCAGAACGTCCCGCGCGGCTCGATCGGCGGCGGGTGGCACCGGGCCGCGCCCGGCGCCACGCCCGTGCTTTCCCCGACCGGCTACTCCACGCCGCTCTGGCAGCTGGCGGCCTTCTCCGCCGGCAACGACTTCGGGGACCGGGGCGTGAAGGACGGCGTCTCCCGGGTCGGCGGCGCGGACATCCCGATCAACGACCGGACGCTCGCGGCCTGGCGCGCCATGCTCGACAACGTCCGCGCGAACGGCGCGCTCGTGACGCCCCGCTTCGCCTACGACTACGACGGCGTCACGGGGTGCGAGCCCGCCTTCGACATGGTCCTGACGCACATCCGCCAGATCGCCGGGGTCCTCAGCGACTACGCCGACGTCGTCCCCTCGATCGAGTGCGGCATCATCGGCATGTTCGGCGAGATGCACTCCTCGAAATACGACGACGCCTCGCACCCCGAGTACGACACGACGATCGTCCGCACGTGGCTCGACGAGCTCGATCCCCGCATCAAGGTCCAGGTCCGCTCGCCGAAGTACCTCTTCCGCCTCCTCCAGCGCGAGGTGCTCGGCACGACCGGGACGCTCACGGGGGAGACCGTCCTCGCGCGCCTGACGGAGCTGGAGGGCTGGGAGCGCATCGGGCTCTACAACGACGGCTACCTCGGCACGGTCTACGACTACGGCACGTTCACGGACGCGAACGGCAACAACAACTTCTCCCGCGAGCAGGCCAACCGCTGGCTCAAGCGCCTGCGCGACATCCCCTACGGCGGCGAGATCGCGACGCTCACGACGGACGAGCAGGAGAACACCTGGCCGCCGTTCGTCCAGAGCGGCTTCAACCAGGTGGCGGAGTGGTACGACTGCCACCTCTCCTACCTGCGCGGCACGCCCGACTCGATGCGCGTCGTGCGGAAGATGAAGCAATACACGTTCACCGAGTCGGCGTATTCCTTCTCCGGCATGCCCTCGCTCTCGGAGTGGAACGGCCGCAACCTCCTCGAGTTCATGCGCTCGCACATGGGCTACCGGTTCGTGCTGCGCTCGTCGCGGCTCACGGACGAGGCCGCGCCCGGCGGCACGTTGCAGCTGGCCTTCGACGTGGAGAACACCGGCTTCGGCGACCTCTTCCTCCCGACGAGGACCGAGGTGCTGCTGCAGGCGGCGGACGACCGCTTCTGGGCGTGCCCCGTCGCGCTCGACCTCGGCGCCGCCGTGCCGAGCCCGGAGCGCCGGTCCCTCTCGCTCTCGCTGCGCCTCCCCTCCGCGATCACGGGCGGCACGTGGCGCGTCTACCTGCGCACGCACGTCGTCTGCGAGGGCGACTCGCCCTCCGCCGCGGGGCTGCGGACGGTCCGCTTCGCCAACGCCGCCTCGCAGTGGAGCGCCGCGCTCGGCGCGAACCTGCTCGGATCGGTCCGGATCTCCGGCCAGGCCCCGCAGGCCGGGCTCGACTTCCGCGAGAGCGGCGCCGCGGAGGCCGGCGCGACCGCGCCGCAGCTCGTCCTCGCCGCGCTCCCCGCCGGCGCGGCGCCGACCGTCCCGCTCTCCGAATGGTCCGGCCGCACGCTCCGCCTCTTCGCGCCGGGCGCGACGGACGTGCGCTACTTCCGCGCCGGCGCGGAGCTCCCGTCGACGAACGGCGCCGCGGCGCTGCCCGTCGGCGCCGCGGCGCTCGGCCTCTACGCCGTGCGCTACGTCCTCGGCGGCACGTCGCTCTCGCGCGACCTCTTCGTCGTCGTGCCCGACGGCTGGGCCGGCCGCTCGTGGCGGCTCGAGACGCGTGCGGGGCGCCTCCGCGCGGTCTGCGACGATACCGGCGAGGAGACCGACCCGGCGCCCGGCTACGACCGGCGCCTGCCCGGCCGCGCGATGGAGGGCGAGCCCGCGACGAACGCGAAGCTCGTCTTCGACTCGAGCGGCAACGAGTTCGAGTTCGATCCGGCCGCGCCCGTCGTCTATCCGGCCTTCTCCGTCTCGGGCCTCCCCGCCGGTGGCGGCACGCTCGGCGGGCTGCGCTCGCTCGTGAAGAGCTCCGGCAACGACACGTGGATCGACAGCAACAACTCCGGCAACCTCCAGTCGCAGGCGATCGCCCTGCCCGCCGACGGCGCCTACCTCACCGACATCGACTACAAGCTCGTCGACTGGACCGAGCCCTACACCTTCGGCACGATCCGCTCCCTGGCGCTCAACGACCCCTCCGCCTCGCGCGGCGGAAGGAGCGCGGGGCTCGAGGACGCGATGCTCGCACCGCTCGGGCTCTTCCAGGCCGACCCCGGCTACCACGTGTGGTTCTGCGACGGGTCGTGGAACGTCCTGTGCGAGAAGAGCGGATCCCTCGCCGCGGGCTTCGCCGGCAACCTCCACGCCATCCCGGTCCCGGCCGCCGCCGCGCTCTTCGAGGGCGAGCTCCCGCACCGCGAGGGGACCGACCAGGTCTGCCGCCGCTTCGTCTGGACGGCGCCGGGCGGCGCCGCGCCCGGCTGGGCGCTCGGCGACGTGGCGCTCGTCGGCGACTGGGGCGAGGCGCCGCACGAGTGGACCGTCGAGCCCGACCCCGCCACGGGCGGCGCGCGCCTGCGCTGCGCCGTCTGCGGCCGCGAGCGCACGGTCGCGCGGCCGAGCATCGGCGGCGCCGCGGACGCGGCGGGACTCGCCTTCGATGCGGCCGGGCGCCTCGCCGTGCGCGTGCCGGAGGCCGCCGCGGGCGCGTGGTACACGCTCTGGGCGGCGCCGGCCGTCGGCGGCCCGTGGACCGCCGAGCGCGCCTCCGTCCGCGCGGACGCCGACGGCCCGCTCGTCTTCGGCAACGTCGACGCCTCGCCCGCCGCGCGCTTCCTCCGGATCGGCCTCTCCGCCGAACCCCGCGCCGCCGGGGAGGCCCTTTCGCGCTAGGGGCCGCGGATTCCGGTGGACGCACGGGGAGGAGGCATGGTAGGATGGCGGCCATGAGAATCCTCGTCTCCGCCGGCCCCACGCGGGAGTTCCTCGACCCGGTCCGGTTCCTTTCGAACCGGTCGACGGGCCGCATGGGCTTCGCCGTCGCCGCCGCCGCCGTGGCCGCCGGGCACGAGGTCGCGCTCGTCGCGGGGCCGGTCGAGATCGCGCCCCCCGGGGGACTCGCAGCGCTCGACCGCGTCGTCTCCGCCCGCGAGATGCTCGCCGCGCTGCGCCGGCGCCTCGCGTGGTGCGACGCGCTCGTGATGACCGCCGCCGTGGCGGACTTCCGCCCCGCGCGGCGCGCGCTCCGCAAGGTTCACAAGGGCGCGATGCCCGAGGCGCTGCGGCTCGTCCGAAATCCGGACATCCTCGCTTCGCTCCGTCCTCGCAAGGGCCGGCGCCTTTTCGTCGGGTTTGCGGCGGAGACGGACGACGTGCTCGCGAGCGCCGCCTCGAAGCTCTCGAGAAAGGGGCTCGACCTGATCGTCGCGAACGACGTCACGAAGCCCGGCGCGGGCTTCGGCGTCGAGACGAACGTCGTCACCTTCCTCGCCCCCGGCGCCCCTCCGGAGCCGCTCCCGCTGCTCCCGAAGGCCGAGGTGGCGCGCCGGCTCGTCGCGCGCATCGAGGCGCTTGCCGCCGGGCGCGGCTAGACGGCGCTGGTCGTCGCGCCGACGACGGCGGGGTGGACGTAGACCGGGTCGGCGGGGCCGGAGAAGCCGGCGAGGAAGAGCGCGGCGACATCCTCCGCGGTCGGCAGCGCGGGCTCGAGCGCGACGCCGGGCAGCAGCCGCGCCAGGCGCGCCGGGTCGGCGGCGAGGGCGGAGAAGGCGGGGTCGCGCGCCTCGGCGAGCGCGGCCTCGGGGGGGACGAGCCGCAGGTCCGCGGCGGAATGGGAGAGGGTCGCCGGGTCGGCCGGTTCGTCGAAGACCCAGATCTCGCCGCGCCGGGCGTCGCCGAAGAGCCGCGCCCGCGGCGCGGCGGGGGGCGCACCCCGCC
>ERZ504995.135-NODE-135-length-9997-cov-4.446288_pt1 | contig 9997 bp, 5 predicted proteins | sample MGYA00514197_ERZ504995 | MGnify/ENA primary metagenome ERZ504995 (study PRJEB26094, sample SAMEA4028455) | Ovis aries | biome: host associated; feature: stool; material: fecal | place: Italy | collected 2012 | study: EMG produced TPA metagenomics assembly of the Sheep...
CTTACGAACCGTTTGTTCCCCCCACCACCACACCCATTCCCAATATTGAGCAGCTGCCGGTCATTACACCCCAGCCTGTTCCCACCAATGCTCCTTACACATCTCCCTTCCCCGGGTATGTACAAACAACCAATCAGCCCGGGTTCACCCTTCCCTCCTCCGCTCCCGGCAATCCCCCCCAGTATCAATCCGAACAGAAGCAGGACGGTTCTGCCCTTCCCTGGATTCTGATCGGTGCGGCTGTTCTGGCCGGAGGCGGTGTGTATGCCTACTCCCTGCACAAAAAGAACGAACGGCGCCGTCAGGCTGTGCGTGCACAGCAGGCCCGTCAGGCGGCTGCCCGTGCCCAGGCCAATCAGCCCCAGATGCGCATGGCCCCCAACCAGATGAACCAGAATACCCGGGCTTATCAGGCCCCGGCAGCGCCCTTCATGCCCTCGGGCAGCGGCGCGCCGACGAGGGCGCCGTAGACGTGCTCCCGGGTCCGCGAAAGGACCTGCAGCGCGGCACCCGAGGGGAAGGAGGAAAGGTCGAAGTCCGCGGGGACGGAGAAGAGCGAGACGGGGATTCCCTTCGCGGCGAGGGCGCGCGCCGCGGCGGGGTCGAAGTCGCCCCACGGCGCGAAGCGGGCGAGCGTCGCCTCGAGCGCCTTGCGCTCGTCGCGCGCGTCGATCCAGCGGCCGACGACGGAGAGGACGTGGCGCACAGCAGGGTCGTCCGAATCCTCCGGGCGGGCGCGGCGGATCGCGAGGCCGTAGGGGTCGGCGTTCGCGGCGGCCTCGCGGAGGGCGTCGCGCGCGGCCTCGGCGGCGGCGACGCCGGCGGAGGCGGCGGCGATGGCGGGGGAGTCCGCCACCTCGAGCTCGACCTGGACAGCGCCGAGCGAGGCGAGGCGCCTCAGCGCGGACTCGCGCTCGCCCTCCACGCAGAGGACGAAGACGCGCTTCATCGGGACGATCATGGCTCGTCCTCCCTTCGGTCGGCGGCGCCGGGCGCGAGCCGGGCCTGGCGGCCCTTGGCGATCTTGCCGCGGGCGACGGAGGAGGTCTGTTCGTCGCCGAGGGCGACATTGATGACGCGGATGTTCTCGAGGCACTCCGGGATCTTGACCTTCTCGAAGAGGTTGACGCGCTGCGACGTGGTGCGCAGCTCCTCGGCGACGAGGCGCACCTGCTCGGCGGCGACCTCGCGCTCGGCGCGCAGGCCGATGAGCGAGGAGGCGGCCTCGGCCGCGTCGTCCACCCACTCGGGGGTCTCGAAGAGGTCGATCTCGGCGCGGCGCAGGTCGACGCCGTCGTAGACGGGGATCTCGACGCCGGCGATGTTGCCGGCGTGGGTGCGGACGCGCTCCAGCGCGACGGGGACGGGCACCCCGGCGTCGGCGAGCAGGCCGATCCAGGGCCTCACGCCCTCGAGCAGCTCCTCCTCGCGGCGCCCGAGCTCCTCCTCGCGCCCGCGCATGCCGCCGAGCTCCGCCTGGAGCTGCGACTTCTTGAGCTGCAGCATCGGCAGGAACCGCCGGTAGCGGGCGAGGGCGTCCTTCTGCGCCTTGAGTTCGGTTTTGGTGAGCTTGACCTTGGCCATGGCGCGGCGTTACTTCTTCGGCCAGAACTTCTCGACCACGTCCGTGCGGATGCCGGTCTCGGAGGGGTCGAAGCAGTCGGCGAGGATCTCCCACCCGAGGTCGAGCGCCCTCTCCAGCGGGATGTTCACCGAGATGTCCATCATCTCCTTCTCGAAGCGGCGGCCGTACTTCAGGAGCTTCTCGTCCCAGGCCGACATGCGGAAGCCCATCGACTGCTTCTCGAGCGTCGAGCGGTACTGGGCGAAGAGCTGGATCATCGTGTCCATGATGACGCGGTGGTCGGCGCGGGAGGTCTTGTTCACCTGCTGCTTGAGGCGGGAGAGCGAGCCGAAGGGCTCGATGCGGCCGCCCTCGAGGTAGAACTGGCCCTCGGTGATGTAGCCGGTGTTGTCCGGGACGGGGTGCGTCACGTCGCCGCCGGGCATCGTCGTCACCGCCAGGATCGTGATCGAGCCGGCGCCCTCGAAGTCGACCGCCTTCTCGTAGCGGGCGGCCAGCTGCGAGTAGAGGTCGCCGGGGTAGCCGCGGTTGGAGGGGATCTGCTCCATCGTGATCGCGACCTCCTTGAGGGCGTCGGAGAAGCTCGTCATGTCGGTGAGCAGCACCAGAACCTTCCTGCCGGCGATCGCGAACTGCTCCGCGACGGCGAGCGAGAGGTCGGGCACGAGCATGCACTCGACGACGGGGTCGGCGGCGGTGTGGACGAACATCACCGTGCGGGAGAGGGCGCCGGACTTGTCGAGCGTGTCGCGGAAGTAGAGGTAGTCGTCGTTCTTGAGGCCCATGCCGCCGAGGATGATCACGTCCGTCTCGGCCTGGAGGGCGATGCGGGCCAGCAGCTCGTTGTAGGGCTCGCCGGACTTGGCGAAGATGGGGAGCTTCTGCGACTCGACCAGGGAGTTGAACACGTCGATCATCGGGATGCCCGTGCGGACCATGTTGCGCGGGATGATGCGCTTGGCGGGATTGACGGAGGGACCGCCGATGCCGATCATGTTTTCGCGAAGGGCCGGGCCGTTGTCGCGCGGGTTGCCGCCGCCGTCGAAGACGCGGCCGAGGAGGTTCTCGGAGAAGGAGACCTGCATCGGGCGGCCGAGGAAGCGGACCCGGGCGTCGGTGGCGATGCCGCGCGCGCCGGCGAAGACCTGGAGCGAGACGTTCTCGCCGTCGATCTTGATGACCTGGGCGAGCGACGTCACGCCGCGGGAGGAGACCTCGGCCAGCTCGTGGTAGGAGACCCCGGAGGCTCGGAGGGAGACGACGCTGCCGGAGCTGGAATCGATGCGATGGTAGACGGTGTTCATGCGGGAGCGCGCCCCTCGGGCGCGGAAAGGATGTGCGTGCGTTTCCGGGGAGTATACCGCTTTCCCGCGCGCGAGACAAACGAAAAAACGCTTCGTGCCGCGCGGGCGCCGCGCGGCGCGCGCGGTCCGCGATCCGGAAAAAGAAGGAACGGGCGGCCGCGAGGGCCGCCCGTTCCCGTGGACGAAGGCCGGACGGTCGGACGCCGGCCCTTCGCGGCGCGGGATCGCGCCGCGACCAGGCCCGCCGCGCGGCGCGCGCAGGGCGTGCGCCGCGCGGGGGACCGCCTACTTCTTGGCGATGCCGGCGAGCTTGGTGTAGAGCTCGTACTTGGCCTTGAAGCGCCTGTCGGCCTCCTCGACCATGGCCTGCGCCTTCTCCGGATCGAGCTTGGCGAGCTGCTTGAAGCGGTTCTCCGTGGAGGCCTGCTCCGCGAACGCGCGGCTCGGCTCCTTGGAGTCCACCTTGAACTCGCCCGTCGCCGGGTTGTAGCGGTAGAGCGGGAAGTGGCCGGTCTCGACGGCGATCTTCTGCTGCTCGAGGCCCTTGACCATGTTGATGCCGTGGTTGATGCAGTGCGCGTACGCGATGATCAGCGCCGGGCCGTCGTAGGCCTCCGCCTCGGCGATCGCCTTGACGACCTGGCCGGGGTTGGAGCCCATCGACACCTGCGCGACGTAGACGTTGCCGTACGTCATCTCCATGAGGCCGAGGTCCTTCTTGCCCGCGGGCTTGCCCGCCGCCGCGAACTTGGCGATCGCGCCCAGCGGGGTCGACTTGGAGGCCTGCCCGCCGGTGTTGGAGTAGACCTCGGTGTCGAGCACGAGCACCTTGACGTTGTGGCCGGAGGCGAGGACGTGGTCCAGCCCGCCGTAGCCGATGTCGTAGGCCCAGCCGTCGCCGCCGAAGATCCAGACGGTCTTCTTGACGAGGTACTCGCAGAGCGAGAGCAGCTGCTTCGCGTCGGGGCACTCCTTGGAGCACTCGCACATCGAGAGCTTCTTCTTGAGCTCGGCGACGCGCTCGCGCTGCGCCTCGATCTGCTCCTGCGTCTTCTGCTCCGCGTCGCGGATGGAGACCAGGAGGTCCTTCATCTCCTGCGGGGCCTTCTCGTTCGCGACAATCGCGTTGAGGGCCTGCAGGGCGGTGGCGGTGTGCTTCTCGAGCGTCATGCACATGCCGAGGCCGAACTCGGCGTTGTCCTCGAAGAGCGAGTTGCTCCACGCGGGGCCGCGGCCGTCCTTGCGCTGGCAGTACGGGGTGGTCGGGAGGTTGCCGCCGTAGATCGAGGAGCAGCCCGTGGCGTTGGCGATCAGGATGTGGTCGCCGAAGAGCTGCGTGACGAGCTTGATGTACGGGGTTTCGCCGCACCCGGCGCAGGCGCCGGAGAACTCGAAGAGCGGGCGGCAGAGCTGCGAGCCCTTGACCGTGTCGAGGCCCTTGATGTCCTTGTGGGCGATCTCCGGCAGGTCGAGGAAGTACTTGAAGTTCTCCGCCTCGGGCTTGCGCAGCGGGAGCTGCGGCTCGAGCTTGAGCGCGGGGGCCTTGCCGGCCGCGACGAGCGCGGGCTTGGACATCGGGCAGACCGTGACGCAGAGGCCGCAGCCGGTGCAGTCCTCGGGGGCCGCCTGGAGCGTGAACTTCTTGCCGGCGTAGGGCGGCTTGGCGTCCGCGGACTTGAAGGTCTCGGGCGCGCCCTCGGCCTTGTCGTAGACCTTGCCGCGGATGGCCGCGTGGGGGCAGACGATCGAGCAGTTGAGGCACTGGATGCAGGTGGCGGGGTTCCACACGGGGATGTGGGTGGCGATGTTGCGCTTCTCCCACTGCGTGGTGGCGGTCGGCCAGGTGCCGTCGTCCGGAATCATGGAGACGGGCATGTCGTTGCCCTTCTGGGCCATGAGCTGGGCGGTGACCTTCTGGACGAACTCGGGGGCCTCGGGCGAGACCGTGGGCGGCATCTTGTAGACGCCGGCCGGCTGCGCCGGGTACTTGACCTCGAACACGGCGTCGCGCGCCGCGTCGATGCACTTCCAGTTCTTCTCCACCACGTCCATGCCCTTCTTGGCGTAGGACTTCTCGGCGTATTCCTTGAGCTTGGCGATGGCCTCGTCCTCGGGGAGGATGCCGGAGATCTTGAAGAACGCGGTCTGGAGCACGGTGTTGGTGCGCGTGCCCATGCCGGTGGCCTCGGCGATCTTGGCGGCGTCGATCACGTAGAACTTGATCTTCTTGTCGATGATCTGCTGCTCGATCTCGTCGGGCAGGTGCTGCCACACCTCCTCGGCCGAGTAGGGGGAGGCGAGCAGGAACGTCGCGCCCGTCTTGGCCTTGGAGAGCATGTCGTACTTCTCGACGAAGGAGAAGTTGTGGCAGGCGACGAAGTCCGCGTTGGTGCAGAGGTACGGGCTGCGGATCGGCGTGGCGCCGAAGCGCAGGTGGGAGGTCGTGAGGCCGCCCGCCTTCTTGGAGTCGTACTCGAAGTAGCCCTGCGCGTAGTTGTCGGTGTAGGTTCCGATGATCTTGATCGAGTTCTTGTTCGCGCCGACCGTGCCGTCGGAGCCGAGGCCGTAGAACATGCACTCGTGGCGGTCGGCGTGGGCGAGGACGAACGAGGGGTCGTAGTCCACGGAGGCGCCGGTGACGTCGTCCTTGATGCCGACGGCGAAGTGGTTCTTCGGAGCGGCGGAGGCGGCGTTGTCGAAGACGCCCTTGACCATCGCGGGCGTGAACTCCTTGGAGCCGAGGCCGTAGCGGCCGCCGAGGACCTTGGGCCAGGACTTGAGCCAGCCCTGCTCCATCGCCTCGCCGATCGCGGTGCGGACGTCGAGGTAGAGCGGGTCGCCGAGGGAGCCGGGCTCCTTGACGCGGTCGAGGACCGTGACGGTCTTCACGGTGGCGGGGAGCGCCTTGGCGAAGGCCTCGACGGGGAAGGGGAGGAAGAGGCGGATCTTGACGACGCCGAGCTTGGCGCCGGCGGCGTTGAGCTTGGCGACCGTCTCGTCGCAGGTGTCGGAGCCGGAGCCCATGATGACGATCACGTTCTCCGCGTCGGGCGCGCCGACGTAGTCGACGATGTTGTACTTGCGGCCGACGAGCTCCGCGAGCTTGTCCATGTTCTTCTGGACGATGGCGGGGACGGCGGCGTAGTACTTGTTGACCGTCTCGCGGCCCTGGAAGTAGACGTCGGGGTTCTGGGCGGTGCCGCGCATCTGCGGGTGGTCGGGGGTGAGGCCGCGCCTGCGGAACTGCTCGACGAGGTCGTCGTCGATCATCGCGCGGATGGCCTCCTGGGGCATCGCGTCGATCTTCTGGACCTCGTGGGAGGTGCGGAAGCCGTCGAAGAAGTGGAGGAACGGGACGCGGGACTGGAGCGTCGAGGCGTGGGCGACGAGCGCGAGGTCCTGGGCCTCCTGGACGGAGGCGGAGGCGAGCATCGCGAAGCCCGTCTGGCGGCAGGACATCACGTCGGAGTGGTCGCCGAAGATGTTGAGGCCCTGGTAGGCGAGGGCGCGGGCGGACACGTGGAAGACCGTGGGGACGAGCTCGCCGGCGATCTTGTACATGTTGGGGATCATCAGCAGGAGGCCCTGCGACGCGGTGAACGTCGTCGTGAGGGCGCCGGTGGTGAGGGCGCCGTGGACCGCGCCGGCGGCGCCGCCCTCGGACTCCATCTCGATGATCTTGGGGACGTTGCCCCAGAGGTTGGTCTTGCCCTTGGCGGCGAGCTCGTCGCACGTCTCCGCCATCGGGGAGGAGGGGGTGATCGGGTAGATCGCGCAGACTTCGCTGCACTGGAAGGCGACCTGCGCGCACGCAGTGTTGCCGTCCACCATGATTTTCTTTGCGTTGGTAGCCATGGCTGGTTGGGTTGGTGGTTGCTCCCTGGGCGGGGAGGTGTAAAAACGGGAAGGATGATACCAGAAAGCGCCCCGGATGAAAAGGGGGAAAAATTGTTGCGCGCACGGTTCCCCGCAGGCGTCCGGCCGTCCGGCTAGGCCGCGGCGCGGGTCGGGTCGAGGCGGTCGCGGAGCCAGTCGCCGAGGCGGTTGGCGGAGAGGACGAGGCCGAAGACGGCGAGCGTCACGAAGAGGCCCTCCCACCACACGCCCTGCCAGAGGCGGACGCGCGCGTTGTCGATCATCACGCCCCACGAGGGCTCGTCCTGCGCGCCGAGGCCGAGGAAGCTCATGAAGACCTCCGTCCCGACCGCGGCCGGGAAGCGCAGCGAGAAGGCGACGATCACGAGGTGCGCCACGTTCGGAAGCAGGTGCCGGAAGAGGATGCGCGGCGTCGAGCAGCCCAGCGCCACCGCCGCGAGCACGTAGCCGCGCGAGCGGTGCTTCACCGTCTCGCCGCGGACGGTGCGGTAGACGCCGACCCACGTCGTGAGCGCGATGCCGAGGCAGACGCCGGCGAGGCCCTTGCCGGCGACGAGCGAGACGGCGAGGATGAGGATCGCCGACGGGACGGCGGCGACGGTGGCGGAGAGCCAGGTCGCCACGGCGTCGACCTTCCCGCCGAACCAGCCCGCCGCGAGGCCGAGCAGCGTCCCGAACGGCACGGCGAGCAGCGACGCGACGAGCCCGACGCGCACCGCGATGCGCGCGCCCTGCACGAGGCGCAGCGCGACGCTGCGGCCGAGGTTGTCGGAGCCGAGGAGGAAGAAGTGCTCCGTGCCGTCGGCCGCCGTCGCGCGGGTGAGGGGCGGCAGATAGCGCAGCTCCAGCCGCACGCGGTTGTACTCGGGCGTCTCGTCGCGCGCCTCCGCGCGCCACCGCGCCGCTTCGCCGAAGAGGGCGGCGAGCAGATAGGCGCAGAGGGCGAGGATCGTGAGGCGCGGGGCCACGGCTACGGCCGGAAGAAGGAGTCGAGGAAGTCAAGGCCGGGATTGCGGGACTTCTCGGAGCCGGAGAGGGAGCGGGGGTCGCCGTGCAGGTCGACGAGGTCGACGAGGATCTCGAGCGCCTCGTCGAGGACGGGGTCCTCGCCCGGGACGCGCGGCTCGGAGGCGGAGCGGCGCTTGCGGCTGCGCTCCCCGTCCTTCCCGCCGTCGTCCGGGAGCGCGTCCGGGCCGGCGGCCTCGAGCGCCTCGGCGTCCTCGCCGCTGGCGAGCGCGGCGATCTCGCGCTGCAGCGCGGCGTCCTCGCGGGCGCGGGCGAGGCGCGTGTCGTAGCGCAGCGAGACGACGCGGTTGGAGTTGAACGCGGCGAAGCGGTCGAAGAGGCGGGCGCGGGCCTGCCAGACGGCGTTCGTGGCGAGGCGCGCCTCGGAGCGCAGGCGCAGCTCCGGGACGACGGCGGAGAGCGAGTCGACCGGGCGGAAGGAGGAGGGTGCGATGTGCGTCCAGCGCAGCGCCCCGGGGAGCTTGTCCTCGCCGAGCTCGGGGTAGGTCTCGAAGACGGAGGGCAGATGGATGTCCGACTCCACGCCGCGGATCTGCGTCGAGCCGCCGCTCACGCGGTAGAAGAGCGCCGTGGTGGGCTTGAGGGATCCGAGGCGCCCGTCGCCGGGAGGCAGGGCGATCACGGTCTGGACCGTGCCCTTGCCGTGCGTGCGGACGTCGCCGGCGACGACGGCGCGGCCGTAGTCCTGGAGCGCCGCGGCGACGATCTCGGAGGCCGACGCGCTGAGGCGGTCGACGAGGACGACGACCGGCTTGCGGAAGGCGACGGCGGGGTCGTTGTCCGGCAGCGCCATCGGACGGCCGCGGCCCTCGCGGACGAGGACGACGGGGCCGGTGCGGAGGAAGAGCCCGGCGAGGCGGACGGCCTCCACGAGCGATCCGCCGCCGTTGCCGCGCAGGTCGAGGACCAGGCCCTCGGCGCCCTCCTCGTTGAACTGCGCGAGGAGGCGCGCGACGTCCTCGGAGGCGCTGCGCGGCGTGCTGTCCGAGCCCGCGGCGCGCGCCATCGAGGAGTAGAAGCCGGGGAGCTTCACGTAGCCGAGCGGGCGCTCGGCGCCGGTCGCGTCGGCAAAGCGCTCGAGGCGGCCGGCGGCGGCCTGCTCCTCGAGCTTGATCTCGTCGCGGACGAGCGTCACGACCTTCGTCGCGTCCGGATCCGAGACGGGGATGACGCGCAGGCGCACCGTCGAGCCCTTGGGGCCGCGGATGAGGCGGACGGACTTGTAGAGCGGCCAGTGGCGGATGTCGACGAACTCGCCGTCCGCGCCCTGGGCGACGGCGATGATCCGGTCGCCGCGGACGAGGCGCTCGGGCGACTCGTCGCGCTCCGCGGGCGAGCCGGCCACGATCTCGACGATCTTGCACGCGCCGTCGTCGTTCTGGAGCGTGGCGCCGATGCCCTGCAGCGAGAGGTTCATGTCGATGTCGAAGTCCTCGGACGAGGCGGGCGACATGTAGTTGGAGTGCGGGTCGTAGGCCAGCGCGGCGCAGTCGTAGAAGCGCGGGAGCCAGAACTCCTCGTCCGAGTCGCGCAGGATCTGGAGGAAGCGCTCGTTGGACTTGAGCAGGTCCTCGCGCGCGGAGGCGACGGCGTCCGCCTCGGTCTTCGGACCCTTCCCGGCGCCCTCCGCCTCCGCGTCCTTCTCCGGCTCGCCCGACCCGGCCCCGCGCGCGGCCTCCTCGGCCCGGCGCTCGCGGTCGATGACGAAGGAGACCCGGGCGGCGAGGAGCGTGTTCTTGACGCGCTTGCGCCAGAGTTCGTCCTGCTCGGCGCCCTCGTGCGTCCAGGGCTCGCCCTTGCGGCGCCAGAGGTAGTCCTCTTCGGCGTCGAAGGCGAGGTCCTCCTCCGCCACCCGGGCGGCGAACGCGTTGCGGTCGGCGACGCGCTCGACGAAGCGGGCGAAGACGTTGCTCGGGAACGAGAGGTCGCCGGCGCGGAGCAGGGCGGAGTAGTTCCGGCGCGCTGGCTCGAAGGAGGCGATGTCCTCGGCGGTGAAGTAGATGCGCTGCGGGTCGAACGAGTCGATGTAGTTCGTCCAGGCGGCGGGGGAGAGGGCCCGGTCGAACGGCTTGCGGAGCACGTGCGCCTCGCCGAGGAGCCCGCAGACGAGCGTGGCGGTCTCGCGGACGCGCTCCGGGTCCGCCAGCTCCGACCGGCGCGCCGGCTTCTCCTCCGGCTCGGGGGCGACGTAGTATTCGGAGTCGGG